>Ga0209131_1000527_pt1 | contig 27462 bp, 28 predicted proteins | sample GraSoi_2013_40cm_FD_185826 | JGI IMG/M metagenome (GOLD analysis project Ga0209131, IMG submission 185826) | Grasslands soil microbial communities from the Angelo Coastal Reserve, California, USA - Sample 9_17_2013_40cm (SPAdes) (version 2) | ecosystem: Environmental > Terrestrial > Soil >... | reverse complement strand
CGGGTGCGCCGCCAGGGACTTGAACCCCGAACCCGCGGATTAAGAGTCCGCTGCTCTGCCAATTGAGCTAGCGGCGCTAGAACCTCAGCGATGCTACCAGCGACCCGATAGGTGACGCCAACCGGGCGATCCGTCCGGCTTGAGGTGTTGCAACGCGGCCTGAACATCGGGACGGCCAGGTGTCCCGCGCCAGGTTCCGCCGCTCAGGAGCGCAGGAAGTTGCTGACTGCTGCCGCCGCTCGCGACGGCCGGCCGGTCCTGGCCTCAGCCCGGTCCGCCCAGTTCATCACCCGCAGCCCGGCGTTGACGCCAAGCCAGCGAAACGGCTCGCGTTCCCAGGGCGGCGAACGGTGCCCGACCCACGGCAGCCTGGTGAGCTCACTGTCCTTGCCAGTAATCAGGTCGGACAGGGTGCGGCCTGCCAGGTTGGTCGTCGACAGCCCATCGCCGACATAGCCGCCGGCCCAGCCGAGGCCGGTCGCCGGGTCGATGCCGACCGACGCGCACCAGTCCCGCGGGATGCCGATCGGGCCGCCCCAGGCGTGGCTGATGGCGACGTCTTCAAGCACCGGAAATAGCTGGATCAGGGTCTTGCGCAGTGCGGAGAAGACTTCCGGCACGCGGTCGAACGACGGCTGGATTTCCGAGCGGAAGTGGTAGGGGGCGCCCCGCCCGCCGAACACGAGCCGTCCGTCGGCCGTCCGCTGACCGTAGATGATCATGTGTCGCAGGTCGCTGAATGTCGGTCTGGTCGCCAGGCCGATTTGCTCGAGCAGCGTCTCGGGAAGCGGCGCCGTCGCCACGACGAGGGAGTAGACAGGCACGACAGCGCGCTCCTTGCGTGCCAGCCGTGCCGTGTAGCCTTCGGTGGCGCGGATCACGTGCCGCGCCTTGACTGTTCCCCTCGAGGTGATCAGCCGTCCGGGCTCCAGCCGCTGAACCTCGGTCTGCTCGTAGATCAGCACGCCCTTGGCGCGCAGTACGTCGGCGAGGCCGCGGGTGAGCCTGGCGGGATGAATGGCCGCGCAGTGCGGCGTGAACACACCGCCCAGCACGCTGGAGACTCCGCCGAACTCCTGTGCTTCGGCCGCCGACAGCAGCCGCAGGTCGGCGTCATCGAAGCCGTAGAGCCTGGCCTCGTGGACCTCGTCCCTCGCCCGCTCCAACTGCGCGGGCGAGCGGGCGAACTGGACGGTTCCGCCCTTGGCCCAGTGGCAGTCGATTCCCTCGTCCGCCACCACCTTCCCGACCTCGTCGACGGTCTGCTGCATCGCCTGGTACATCGCGACCGCTGCCTCGCGGCCCGCCATCCGCTCAAGCTTCGGCAAAGACGCCGGGAACAGCGCCGAGCACCACCCGCCGTTGCGGCCCGAGGCGCCGAACCCGGCGATCTCGCGCTCGCAGAGCACAATCCGAAGCCCAGGGTCTGCCATGCTCAGGTAGTACGCCGTCCACAGGCCGGTCAGGCCGGCGCCGGCAATCGCGACATCGGCATCGGTGTCCCCGTCCAGGCTCGGGCTGGGGTGGAGTGGCCCCGGCACGGTGTCGTGCCAGAACGACAGTCGGCGGTACTCGTCGCCGGTCTGGCTCATGCCGTCACCGTCCCACTGCTCTGGGAGGCCGGCTGGCCGGCCATTCTTGTGTCATGCCCGCTGAACGTCACGTTTTGCTGCCACCACCGGCTCAGAAGGATTCGTTGCAAATATATAACCTTTGTGTGGTATGCCTTGGCAACATCTGCCGGTCGCCGATGGCAGAAGTCCTGATCAGGGCCGAACTCGAGGCGGCGGGCCTGGCCGGACGGGCGAGCGTGGAGAGCGCGGGCACTGGCGACTGGCACCTGGGCGAGCGAATGGACCGCAGGGCCAGGGCCGAACTGGCCCGGCGCGGCTACGACGGCTCGCGGCACCGGGCCAGGCAGATCGGCCCGGACTGGCTCGAACGATTTGACCTGCTCATCGCCATGGATGCCAGCAACCTGCGCGATCTTCAGCGGATGGCGGCAGGCCGAGCCGACCTGGCCGACCGGATCAGGCTGTTCCGCTCGTTCGACCCCGCTGCTCCCGCGGGTGCGCAGGTTCCCGACCCGTACGGCGGCGGCCCCGATGACTTCGCCCGGGTCTTCGACATGATGCAGGCGGCGGCGCGGGGCCTGGCAGCCGATCTGGCTGACCTGCTGGCGGAGCACGCTGGTGACTGACCTCGCCGAAGCGCTGGCGGCAGCCGCGGGCGCCGCTGTCGCCCAGTACACCCCGATCGGCGGCGGCCACGGCGCTCGGCACTACCGGGCCCGGCTCGCCGACGGGCGGGAGCTCTTCGTCAAAGAAGCCGCCGATGACGCAGGCATCGCCGCGCTGGATGCCGAGGCGCAGGGCTTGCGCTGGCTCGCCGAGGCGGCGGCAGTGCAGGTCCCGAAGATCATTGCGCGGCATAACAGGACGCTGGCGCTGGTCTACCTTCCGGCCGGAAGGTCCGACCGGGCGGCTGCGGAGCGATTCGGGCGTGATCTGGCCAGGCTGCATGCAGCCGGGGCGGACAGCTTCGGAGCGCCATGGGCCGGGTTCATCGCGAGCCTGCCGCTGCCGAACGAGCAGGCGACCTCATGGCCCTCGTGGTACGCGGAGCGCCGCCTGCTGCCGTATGGCCGGCTCGCCCGCGACGCAGGGACGCTCGGAGCCGCGGACGTGGCACTCATCGAGTCCGTGGCCAGCCGGATCGGCGAGCTGGCCGGGCCCGCCGAACCGCCAGCCAGGATCCACGGAGACTGCTGGTCGGGCAACGTGCTGTGGTCGGGCGGGCGCGGCTGGCTGATCGACCCTGCCGCGCACGGCGGCCACCGCGAGAGCGACCTGGCGATGCTCGCCCTGTTTGGTGCGCCCTACCTGGACCGGATCCTGGCCGCGTACCGGGACGTGACCCCGCTGGCCGCCGGCTGGCAAACCCGGGTGCCGCTGCACCAGTTGCACCCGCTGCTTGTGCATGTGTGCCTGTTCGGGGCCGGCTACCGCGAATCGGCGCTTTCAGCCGCCCGCGCCGCCCTGGCCGTGGGGTGATTCCTGGCGTTGGGCGGCCGCGGGCGGTGTATGGGTGGTACACCGATACCCGGATCCGTGGTGGGTGGCACTCCCATACACGGTTGGCGGAATCGATGCCGCTTGGCGGCTAGCCGCATTAGGACAGCTAGCCCGAATAATGCGGTCTGACCGGCTTTTGCATCAGGCAGTAGCGCTAATCCGTTGTGGCTCTCGCTTCGGGAGCGAGGGGCAGCGCGAATCCGAACGTAGCCCCGTTGCCCGGCTCCGACTGCACCCAGACCCGGCCATGATGTGCGCTGATCATGGCAGCGACGATCGCAAGGCCCAACCCGGTACCGCCTGCCCGCCTGCTCCGTGCCCGGTCGGTGCGGTAGAACCGCTCGAACACGTGCTGCTTCTGCTCGTCGGTCAGGCCGCCACCTTGGTCGGAGACCTCGAGGATGACAGCAGGATCGCCGTCCTGGCCCTGCGGTGGCCGGCCGCCTCGTGCCGGCGCCTGCGCCGCGCCAGAGTTGGGCCTCTCCCCGTTGCGCAGCCCCCCCGAGCGGATCGTGATGTCGATCGGCGTTCCCTCCGGCGTGTGGGTCAGAGCGTTGCTCATCAGGTTGCCAACCACCTGGCGCAGCCCGACCTCGTCGCCGGTCACCAGCGGTGCGTCCGCAGTGCCGACGGTGAGGTGGATGGCACGCTGCGGCGCAATGACCCGGGCGTCGTGCAGGGCGTCCGCAGCGATCGCGAGCAGGTCTACGGTCTTGAAGTCGAGCGGGCGCTCCTGGTCAAGGCGGGCAAGCAGGAGCATGTCATCGACCAGCACGCCCATCCGCATCGCCTCGCTCTCGACCCGCTCGATGAGCCGGTCAAGGTCCGCGTGGGTGAGCGGCCCGGCTGGAAGTCCAGCTGGCGGCCCGGTGTCGGCGCCGTTAGCCGGCGGCCCCGCACCCGTCCCGGGTGGGGGACTCGCGGCCGCCGCGTCTCGTAGCGCATCGCCCGCGTCGTGCGACGTGTCACCTGTATCTGCCGGCGTGTCACCGGCATCCTGCGACGCGTCGCCGACACCTCCGCGTTGGCGGTAGTACTCGGCGAAGCCACGGATCGCGGTTAGCGGCGTCCGCAGTTCGTGACTCGCGTCGGCGACGAACTGGCGCATCCGGTCTTCTGATCGATTAGCGTCGAGCGCCGACCTCCGGGCCGCCTCCTCCGATCGCCTCGCTGCCTCCTCTGACGCCATCCGCGCCCGGAAGGCCGCCTCGATGTGAGCGAGCATGATGTTCAGCGATCGGCCGAGCCTGCCGACCTCGGTGCGCGGATCTCGCTCGGGCACCCGGCGGCCGAGATTCCCCGCGGCGATAGCCTCCGCCGTCTGCTCAATGTCCCTTAGCGGCCGCATACTGGACCTGATAACCGCGATCCCGACGATGGTGAGCACAGCCAGCAGAGCCCCGCTGATGATCAGGTCGATGATCGTCAGTTCGTCGAGCGTTCTGTACTGCGTGGTCACGTCGAGGCCCACGATGATGGTGCCCTTGACCAGCTGGCCAGACGGGCTGTCGAAGGAGTCCGCTGAGCTCACCACGCGCCAGCGGCCGTTGCCCGAGGAGGCGCTCACGGTGACCGGCGCCGAGACCGGCGCACCTGAGGTCTTCAGCCAGCTATATGCGTGGTGATTGGCGCGCCCCGGGGTGTAGAGCCAGCTATCTGACCGGTTAATGGCCGGTCCTGGCACCCGGCTGGGCTGGCCGGATCGGTATCCCGAATACTCGGCGATTACCTGCTGCGGGCGCCCGTTTTCCGGCAGCCACTGGATGGATATTCCGCCGTATGCGGGCTGCGCGGAGCCGGCCCCGAAGAACAGGTACGACTGGACGATGTCCGACGGCCTGGCGTTGAGCGCGACTGCATGGAGCTGCTGGTCGGCCTCGTTGAGCAGGTAGCTACGCAGGAACGCGATGCCGGCCACGCTGATGACGGCGAGCGCGGCGGTCACCAGGACGAGAATGGCCGCGATCAGCTTGACTCGCAGCGGCGTCCGGCCGGGCAGCTCTCGCGCCGACCGCCAGAGCCCTCTTTTACGCGACGGGTAAGCCATGGGCTTGGTTCCCGTTAGGACGACGGGAGCCGCATGACGTAACCCACGCCGCGCAGCGTGTGCAGCAGATGCGGTTCCGTCGCATCGATCTTGCGGCGCAGCACCGAGACGTAGGACTCGACGATGCCGGTGTCGCCGCGGAAGTCGTAGTCCCAGACGTGGTCGAGTATCTGCATCTTGGACAGCACCCGGCCCGCGTTCCGCATGAAGTACCGCAGCAGCTTGAACTCGGTGGGCGACAGCTGCACCTGGGTTCCGCCGCGCCAGACTTCGTGGCTGTCCTCGTCAAGCTCCAGGTCGGCGAACATGAGCCTCGGCGACTGCTCTGCGGCACCGCCGCGGGTGCGCCTGAGCACGGCATGGATCCGCGCGATGACTTCTTCCAGGCTGAAGGGTTTGGTGACGTAATCGTCGCCGCCCAGCGTTAGGCCGCGAACTTTATCCTCGGTCGAGTCCCGCGCGGTCAGGAATAGCACGGGCGTGCGCGTCCCGCCACCCCGCAGGCGATGCAGCACGTCGAAGCCATCCATGTCGGGCAGCATCACGTCGAGCACGATCAGATCGGGCCGGTGCCGCTGCGCGACCTGCACGGCCTCCGACCCGGCGGCGGCCGTGACGACCTCGAAGCCCGCATAGCGCAGGCTGGCGGCGAGCAGCTCGAGGATGTTCGGTTCATCCTCGACAACCAGCAGCTTCGCCGATGGCTGCTGGCGCTCTCCGGGCACGGTGCTCATCTAGCTATTGTCCGCCACCTGCCTGAAGGTTGGCTGAAGGCAGGCTCAAAGGAGCATCGAGGCAGCATCGGCTCCGGCAGGCAGCGCCGATGAGACACCGAGGCTGGCCTGCCGTGCGTCAGCCCGCCTGAGTGGATCCTGTGATCAGGCTCTTGGAAATCCGCTGGTCGTCGCGGATCTCGTGGAACAGCTTGAGCGCAGCATCCCTGTTCCACTGCAGCGCGCTCTCGTTGCTGGGCGTAACAATGTTCCCGGCGATCGGGACGGTGGTCGTAATGGGGTTGCGCAGCGCGAACGCTACCTTAAGCAACTGGAGCAGATGGGTGCCCTGGTCGACCGTGAGCGAGCCGGCGACGCCGGATGCAGCCGGCAGCGCGGAGAACGGGTTGGCGATCACTCCGGCGCTCGTGAGCTTGCGCAGCAGGGCACGCACGAAGACCCGCTGGTTCTGGACCCGCTGCAGGTCCTGGGTCGCGAAATTATGCCGCGAGCGCACGAAGCCGAGCGCTTCGCCTCCGTTGAGCACCTGGCAGCCCTTGTGCAGGTGCAGACCGGCAGCCGGATCGACAAGCGGCGCCTTGAGGCACAGCCTGACTCCGCCGATCGCGTCCACGACTCGCACGAATCCGCCGAAGCCGATGCCCATATAGTGGTCGATCCGCAGCCCGGTGACGTTCTGCACCGTCTCGGCGAGCAGCCGGGGCCCGCCAAGCGCGTATGCCGCGTTGATCTTGTCGGAACCATGGCCAGGGATCGGTACGTACGAGTCGCGCGGCAGGCTGATCAGCACCGCCGGGTTGCCGTTCGCCGGCATGTGCAGCACCATGATCGTGTCGGACCGCATGCCGCTGACGTCATGACCGGTCGCAAGCTTGCGCTCTTGCTTTCTGGACAGGCCCTGACGGCTGTCAGACCCGGTGATCAGCCAGTTCTGGCCCGAGCCGACGGCGGGCCGGCCGGCATAGTCGACCAGGATGTTCTTCCTCGTCAGCTTGGAGTCCAGATAGAAGTAGCTCGCGATGCTCCCGACAATCGCTACCGACAGGATCACGGCCAGGATGGCCATGATCGGCCTGGGCCGCAGCCAGCGCCGCCATCCGGGCCGCGCCGACATGCCGCCCGAATAGCTGCCGCCAGGGCCGCCGAAGTTGCCCGGCGGAACCGGAGACCGTTGCAGCGCGTGCGGCGCCTGCGCGGCGGGCTGGTCTGGCCACCCGCCGCCCGGTCCACCTGGTCGGCCAGGCCCGCCGGGCCTTACCGGTCCGCCTGGTCCGGCCGACCAGGATGCCGCCGAGCGGTGGGGAAGCTGGACCGTCGGCTCGGCTGCTGCTATCTCGGCGCCGGCCGCTCCTGCGCCAGGCGTAGTTCGTGCGGAATCGGAACTGTTTCCCGGCTGTTTCGCGCCCCCAGGCGCAGCCCCGCGAAACCAGTCGTCCGGCCAGTCAGTCATGAAGCGTGCCTCACCGTCGTCGTACTGTCCTATCGTCTCTACAACAAGACGTCCTGGCGGCCAAATTGGCTGGCGTTGCCAGCGAACTAGTTCCGCGCACTGCCGGCCCACCAGATGGTCAGGACGTCACGACCAGACGAACCCAGGTCCTGCGGGTGAATCGGATCCACGCCGGCCTCGATGAGCGCATCAGCTACGTCAGCCGCGCGTTGCGGTGGCAGGCACAGCCGCCGCCGGGTGACGTCGGTCAGCTCGGCAAAACTTTCGTAATCAGCGCCTGCCGGCCTGCTCCAGCGTTCGTGGTCGATTCGCAAGCGCATGGCGGTCAGGATCGCGAGTATGTCATCTCCAGTTGGCCGGTCGGGGCGCGCCAGTCCGTGGAACCGCAGCCAGAGCTCCTTCAGGGAGGTGAGCGGATGGACGCTCGCGGCTTCGATGACCACCAGCCGCCGCGCGTGCGCGGTGAGTGCCGTCACGAAGGGTTCCAGGTCAGGGACGTTGTAGGCCACGTGGTGACACGTGACCACGTCGGCCGCCGGTACCTGGCCGACGACATCGGGCCACCGGCCAGCTATGCAGCGAGTCCGAACGCCGCGTGCGCCAGTCCGCTCAGCGAGCAGGCCGAGCATCGGCTCATCCGCATCGACCGCGGTCAGCGCCGTCGTGCGCGGAAGCAGCGGTAGGCAGGCGGCCCCCGGACCTGAGCCGACGTCGAGCACTGAGCCAGGCGGGTCGAGCGCCGCCCAGGCTCGCTCGAACGACGGCCCGGCGGGCGCCGCGCTCAGCTGATCTGCGCGCCTGGCGAAGACCTGGCCGGGCAGTACCCACGGAGACTCAGCCACCGACGCGAGTATGCGCGGTGGTATCGCCCAGGACGCCAAGTCATCCCGCCAGCGCGAGAGCAAGCCAGCAAGATCTTGCTCGCGACCGGTGGCGGGCGCCGCGTCAGGTCTCCTCACGGCTGCATGTTATGTCCAGGTCAGCTGTGCCCCGAGCCAGCGCGCCAGGTCAGCGCCGAATCAGCGCGCCGGCGGCGTACCAGCGGGGGCAGACCGTCAGCGGGTCGGGAGCTTGACCACGGTCACGAAGAAATCGTCGATCTGGCGTACCACGCCCAGGAAGCGGTCGAAGTCGACTGGCTTGGTGACGTACGCGTTCGCGTGCAGATCGTAGCTGCGGAGTATGTCCTCCTCAGCGTCCGAGGTGGTCAGGATCACGACGGGAATGCGCTGCAGGTCGGCGTCGGACTTCACCTCGGCCAGGACTTCGTGGCCGGCCTTCCTCGGCAAGTTCAGGTCAAGCAGGATGAGGTCAGGGCGGGGCGCGCTGGCGAATTCGCCTTCGCGGCGCAGGAATGCCATCGCCGCTTCGCCGTCTGACACCACGCTGAGGTGATTGCGTACCTTGTTGTCCGCGAAGGCCTCGCGCGTGATGAGCACGTCTCCCGGGTCGTCTTCAACGAGCAGGATCTGGATCATTATCCCCGAATCGGTTCCGTTCACCTGGGCTCCTCGTGGCCGTCCGACCCGGGAAGTGTCCACCGGATTGTAGTACCTGATCCAGAATGGGCGGCCGGATCCGCGTCGGTGTCAATCCAGATATGTCCTCCGTGGAAGTCCACGATCTTCCTGCACAGCGCCAGCCCGATGCCCGTGCCGGGGTAGGCGTCCCTTGGGTGCAGTCGCTGGAAGATCACGAACACGCGCTCGGCGTGGGCAGGGGCGATCCCGATCCCGTTGTCCTGGCACGCGAATTCCCATATCCCGTCCTTGGGCTCAGCAGTTATCTGGATCGCAGGATGCTCGTCCGTCCTCCTGAACTTGATCGAATTGCCGATCAGATTCTGGAAGAGCTGGGTCAGCAGCGTTGCGTCGCCCGTGACCGTCGGCAGCTCTCCGACCGTCACCTCCGCGTCCGTGTCGGTGATCGTGGCGTCCAGCCGGTCGATGGCCTCGCGCGCTACCGCATTCAGATCTACCGGGCCTCGGATTGTGCCCGGCTGGCCGACGCGGGAGAACGTCAGGAGCTCGTTGATCAGCAGCTGCATGCGCTTGGCGCCGTCAACCGCGTACGCGATGTATTGATGGGCGCGATCGTCCAGCTGGCCGGCGTACCGCGATTCGAGCATCTGGCAGAAGCTTGCCACCTTACGCAGCGGCTCCTGCAGATCGTGCGAGGCGACGTACGCGAACTGCTCGAGCTCGCGGTTGGAGCGTTGAAGTTCGTTGGCTTTGTACGACAGGTCGCCCATGCTGGCCCGCAGCTGGCGCCGCATGGCCTCGACATCTGCCGCCAGCTCCATGACCTCGCGCGGGCCGCTTACCTTCAGCTGATGGTCGAGCCCGCCGGAGGCCACTACCTGTGCCTCGCCGCGGAGTGCGGCCAGCGGGCGGGTCACCCAGGCAGTCATGGCGGCCCAGGCGGCTGCCGCCGCGCCGATAAGCGCCACGGCGGCGGTGATCGCCACCACGATCACGGCAGAGGTCGCCGACCGCAGCCGCTGCAGGGCGCTGGCCCGCTCGGACAGTATTCCGCCGTTGAGGGAGGCGATGTTAGCCCGGAGCCGGTCGAATTCGCTCTTGCCCTTCGCTTCGAGCAAGACGCTGGCCTGGCCATGCTGCGTGGCGGTGGCTATAGCCGGAATGGCGTAGTCCCTGCGCCACTGGCCGGCCTGGCTCTGCACGGTCCGCAGCTGCCGCCGCAGCGAGGGGTAGGGATCCATGAGCCCGTGCAGCGAGCGGAAGTAGCCCGCGGACTGAGCCAGCCCCTCGCGGTACGGCGTTAGGAAGGCCTGCTGGCGGGTGATGACGAAGCCGCGAACCCCGGTTTCCTCGTTGATTAGTGAGGCGAGCAGGTAGCTGGTCTGGCTGGCGGCCGGGTCAAGGCGGTTGACCTGGAGATCGACCGCGTTGACCATGCTGTTCAGCGCCAAGCCGCCCACTACGCACCCGATGATGAGCAGCGCTCCCGCGACGGCAAACGCAGCAGCCAGCCTGCGACGCAACGACCAGGTTGCCTGGCCAAAGTTACGCCGTGTCCTAGCCAAGACCGGCGCCTTGGCTTCGAGGCTGGGCTGCTGCTCTCCCTCCGGCGCGATCTGGTCCGTCACGGATGCCGCCCGACGATGATGACAGCGACATCGTCGGCCAGCGGCTCGCCATTGAGCCGCTCCACGGTCTTGAGCAGGGTGTCGGCGAGCGTGTCCTCGAACCCGGGTGCCGAGGGGCCGGGCGATGACGCGGTGATCAGGTTGAGCAGCCCCTCGGGCCCGAGCACTCTGCGGTCAGGGCCGCCCCTTCCCTCGATGAGGCCATCGGTATAGAACATCAGCGACCATTGCGAACCAAGCGCCACGGGGATATGTGGCCATTCCTCGTCGAACAGGCCAAGCGGCGGGCCGCCGCGGCCCTCGCCCAGCGTGGTCGGCGGGGACCCGAGTAGCACGGGTGGCGGGTGACCGGCAATGTGGATAACGCCCTCGCCCGTGGCGATATCTATGCTCATTGTGGCGACCGTGGCGAAAACCTCTGGCCTGTGCCGCTCGCGGGTAAGCACTTCCTGCAGGCAGTTGAGAATATGGCTGGGCTCGTGACCGGACAGCACCAGCGTTCGCCAAGCCACCCGCAGGCATACTCCGAGTGCCGCTTCGTCCGGCCCATGACCGCAGACATCGCCGATCAGCGCATGCAGCGTGCCGTCGCTAAGCTCGATGAGATCGTAGAAGTCGCCGCCCAGCAGGGCCTGGTCGCGGCCCGGCCGGTAACGCAGCGAGTGATAGAGGCTGGAGTCGTTCAGGATCGGGACTGGGAGCAGGCCGCGCTCCAGCCTGGCGTACTCGGCCTGCCTGATCGCTGCCTCGCGCAGCTTGCGGGCTGATTCGTTCGCGCGCTTGCGCTCGATCGCGTACCTGATGCATCGGCTCAGGGTCGCCCCGTCCACCTGGCCCTTGATCAGGTAGTCCTGCGCACCGGCCGTCACGGCGGCGATCCCCAGCGACTCATCGGCGCCGGTCAGCACAAGCACCGCAGCGTCCGGCGCCAGGCTCAGGACATGCCGGATTCCGTCAAAGCCGACTGAATCGGGCAAACCGAGATCTAGCAGCACGCAGACAGGCCCGGCCGCGAGCTCGGGCGTCGCTGCCGCCAGGCTCTGCTGCCACGACAATGACACTCCGAGTCCAGCGTCGGCCAGGTACTCGCGCACGAGGAGGGCGTCGGCCTCGTCATCCTCGATCAGGAGTACCGGCACCACCTCGTCCGCGGCGGCGCCTTCTGTGGCAAGCTGGAGCATTCGGTAAGTCCCTCATGCGGTCCGCGGGGTCGGCCCATCGACCGGAGCTTACTCGCGAAGGGGGATTAGCGCGTTCCCGTGCGGCGATCGCTTCGCTCGGAGTTGGCGGCTGACCGGCAGACTGGCCGGATTGCCGTGGCGTGCCTAGTGTGTTTCTCGGCCGTGGCCACGGACGGCGAGCGGCCGATCCTGGCAGTTATCGGTAGTGGCGAGCGAGGTTGCGGTGTCCGAAAGTGAGTCACGCGAACTGAGCGCGGAGTTCGCTCAGGCCGCAGGCGAGCTGCTGACCCTCGCGAGCGCCTCGGAGTCGCGCGCGATGCACCGCCTGGTCGAGCTGGCAGCCAGGCACGTACCTGGGTGCTCAGGGGCCACGGCCGTGCTGTGGCACGAGGATGAGGCGACAATCACCGCTGCTAGTCACCCGGACCTGTCAGAGCTGGCCGAGGTCCAGCTGGCCTGGCGCCGAGGGCCGATCATTGAGGCTGTAGCCGAAGGCAAGCAGATCAGCTGTCCGGACACCTTGAGCGAAGAACGGTGGCCGGAATACACCAGCCGCGCGCTCTCCATGGGAGTTCGGTCCTCGCTTACCCTCGTGCATGTCGGAGGGCGGCTGGCGCTGAGCATGACGATGTACGCGACCCGTCCTAAGGTGCTCGACGCCAGCCGCGCGCCCGTTGGTCAGCTTCTGATCGCCTTCGGCAGTGCGGTTATGAGGAACACCTCGACGTACGACGCAGCCCAGCGGACCGTGCGCCAGCTCAATGAGGGAGCCGATTCCCGGGCGGTAGTTGACCAGGCCAAGGGGATCTTGATGGTGGGTTTGTCCTGCAGCGCCGACGACGCGCTCCGGCGGATGCGGGAAATCTCTCAGGCCCGCCAGATCAAAGTCACCGAGGTCGCCAGGCGGATCGTCGAATCGCACGAGCTTGACGTCGGCTGATGTTCGTTTGGCCGCGGAATGCACGGGTAGCGACTGCCAGCCTTACCTGCGGTGCCCGCGGACGGCAGGTCCGGCGGTGAGGAGACCATCGCAGACCGGGGTTGAAGGACGATGAACCTCCCAGCAGACGTGTGGCCCGCCGAGCGGGTTCGCGCATGGACGACGGCACTTGACGCGCTCGCGGCAGCTGGTGCTGCGGCCGTGGCCGCGACCGCCCAACGAGACCTGCTGGCCGGAACCGCGGACGCGCTTACTGGGCGCTTCGCCGATTGGGTAATTGTCGACGTGTCACCTTCGGAGCCGGCGTCGAGATCGGTGGCTGGCAGCCGGCGTGAGCCCGAGCTCGCCGCGGCCGTGGCCGAGCTCTCCGTGCAGGGCTGCCCGATGATCGTCTCGGCGATGGCGCAGCGCACGCCGCTCGTGCAGGCGTCTATGGCGGATCCGGCCGAGCTCGGTATCCTCCCTGGTGGCCGGCGGGTGGTCGACGCGTTCGCTGCGGGCTCGTATGCCGTCAGCCCGATCATGGCCGGCGAGAGTGCGATCGGCGCTATCACCATCGTCCGGAGCAATGCTCAGCCGCGCGTGACGTTCCTTGAACTGAACGTGCTGGCGCACATCGCCGACCTGACTGCGCGAGCGATAGAGCGCCTCAGCGGTCCGGCGAGCAGTCCCGGCCCGCATGGCCAGGATCTGCAGGACGCACCCTAGACGCTCGCGACGGGTGCCTGATCTAGTGGGATTCTAGGACCGCGACGAGATGGGACGTGTAGTGCCGGTTGTGCCAGAGCCTGATGACGGCGCGGATCAGGTCGCTGAGCTTGAGAAGCGCCATGCCGCGCTGCGGCAGGCAGCGGGCTTGCCTGCCGCCGACGTCGGCGCACTGCTAGAGGCAGCCTTCACCGAGCTCGAGGGCGCGATAGGCCTGCTAGCGGGTCCGTGGACGAAGCATGGCCAGGTCACGGGCGGGCGTTCCACCGATCAGGAAGGCGCGGAGCGCCGGGTGCTGCGTGCTGCCTTCGCCGATGCGCCAGTCCCGTTGTTCTTGCTGGCCGGTGATGGCACGGTCCAGCGAGTCAATAAGGCTGCCGCCGAGCTACTCGGGTCCAAGCCCGGCTACGCGACCGGCAGATCGTTTACCACCTTCGTGGCACTGCAGAGCCGCGCCGCGGTGCAGACTCAGCTCAATGCTGTCGCGCGGAGCGGTCGGGTCGGCCGCGTGCGGTGCGGCCTGCTCAGCTCCACGGGCGCCACGCTTGCCGAACTGACTATCAGCCTGGTGAGCGTCAGCGGTGACCGGGACCGCCTGATCGTCGCGGTCGCCGATGTCGCCAGGACCGCAGGCGAGGACGAGGATTCCACGATTGCGCGGCCTACGGACGCCAGCATCTCCGGCAACGGGGCGGCCGAGGCCGGCGGCAAGCGTTCCGCCGGAGCGGTCGAGGCCATCACGCAGCGGATGGACCTCGTGACGGCCGTGACGCGGCTTTTGCTCGAAAACGAGAACTTCAGCGAGTCGATGACCCTGCAGCGTTCCGCTCGGCTGCTCGCCGGGGAGCTAGCGGCCTGGGTCGTCGTGGATATTGACCGCAGGGGCCAGCTCAGGCGGCAGTTCGTCATCGGGCCTGAGGGTCCTGGACTGGCCGACATCAGCGACTCCGCGGCGGCCTTGAACCCGATGCCAGGATCGCTGCCGCACACGGTACACGAGTCGGGGAAGGCGGTGCTCATCGCTCATGCTGACGATGCGGAAGTCCTCGGGCCAGGGCCAGGAGATATCCCGCTGCTGATGGTGCTCGGCTCGACGTCCGTGCTATCGGTGCCCATCACCGACAGGGAGAGCCGGTATGGCGTCCTGACGCTGGCCAGGCAGGCCGGGCACAGTCATTTCGAGATCGCCGACCTCGGCCTGGTCGAGGAACTCGGCGAGCAGCTTGCCCTCGCCATACGCGTTGACCACATGTTCCGTCGGCGAACCGAGATCGCCGACGCGCTGCAGGCCAGCCTGCTCCCGCGCCGGCTGCCGGAGATCGCCGGAGTCGAGCTGGCAGCCGCCTACGTCGCCGCGACCGAGGGCATCGAGATCGGCGCTGACTTCTATGACGCCTACCGGACGCCCACCGGCTGGGGCCTGTCGGTCGGCGATGTCTGTGGCAAGGGTGAGGAAGCGGCGGCGGTCACCGCCGCCGCCAGGCACGCGATCCGCGTGATCGCGTACGGCACCGCGGACCCGGCGGCCGTCCTGCCCGGTGCCAACGAGATCCTGCTCGCCGGGGAGCTGAGCGGCGGATTCGTGACTGCGAGCATCGCGCACCTGGAGTGGCGCGATGGTGCCCTGCGCGTTGTGCTCGGCAGCGCAGGTCATCCCAGCGCGGCCGTCATCCGCGCGGACGGGCGGGTCCAGATGCCAGGCGGGGGCGGGCTGCCGCTGGGCCTGCTCCCCGACTTCGAGCCAGGCCTGCACGAGCTGACGTTGCGCAAGGGAGACATGCTGTTCCTATACACCGATGGCCTCACTCAGGCGCGGGGACAGGACCAGACTTATTTCCAGGCCCGGCTGATAGACGAACTGGCCGGCCTGGCCGGAATTCATCCCGATCAGTTCGTGGCCGCCATGCGCCGGAGGTTGCTCGAATTCACCGCGGGTACCCTCGTCGACGACATCACCATGATGGTGCTGCGGGTAGGCGACAGCCCGGAGCGCCCGGCACGCGGCAGGCGACGCTCAGCCCGAGCTGGATAGGCGGGCCGGCTCTGAGTAAATGCGGTGACGGGGGGCAGGAACCGCTGGCCATGATCGTGATGCCGGCGGCGATGGCAGAGGCATGATCTGCACCCGCTGCCCGGTCCGGGTGAAATGCCTGGAATTCGCGCTTGCTACCCAACAGGCGTACGGCATCTGGGGCGGCACTAGCGAGGAAGAGCGCAGGCGGATCCTGGCGCGCGGCAGCGCGACCCCGCACCCGGCGCGGACCAGGCTGAAGACCCGAGCCAAATCCCGGATGCCCGTCGCGCCGGGCTGGCCGCGCTGAAGTGCCAGCCGGTTACTTACTTCTCGATGTACTCAACGATGGATTCGCGCTCGACCTGACCTTCGGCTACCGTCGGCGCGGATTCGGCGGAGGTCAACGGGGTGACCGGCTTGCCCGAATCGGCAGCGGCGTTCTCGGTGAAGTCCGGCGAGCCCTTCACGAGCACGCTGCGGCGCAGCCAGCCCCGCCCGCGGCGCGGAATGACCAGGCCGACGATTCCGGTCAGCATGAGCACCCAGCCGAGAATCTGGATGTTCACAAAGGAGGGATGGGCCGTGACGGCGAAGGCGAAGACGGCGCCGACCGCCAGTATCGTCAGTGCTGTCGCTGACTTCATGGTTCGTTCCTTCACTTGCTAGGGGGTTGGGGGCGGTGCGCGGGTCCTAGCCGGCCACGCGATGGAGACTGGCGAAGGGTCGCCAGCGGGTCAACGGCGCTGCTAGGCGGGCTCCAGCAAACGCTCGCGCAGGTATCCGAGAGCCTCAGCCAGGAGCCGCGAGACGTGCATCTGGGAGATTCCCAGCTGCTCGCCGATCTCGGCCTGCGTCATATTGCCGTAGAACCGCAGGAGCAGGAGCTGCTGCTCGCGGTCCGGCAAGCCGCTCCAGTGCTTCCAGACCGCCTCCATGTCGAGAATCTGCTCAAGCTGCGGGTCATCGGAGCCGATGAGGTCGGCCAGGCTTGCGCGGCCGTCGCCATCGGTGAGCGGCGCGTCTAGCGAGGACGACTGGAACGCCATTTCAGCGCGCTTGACCTCACGGAGTTCGTCCTCGGTGATGTTCAGCCGGTCAGCGAGTTCGGCTTCGGACGGCGCGTGACCGAGCGCCTGGGTGAGCTCGGAGCTCGCGCTGCGGGCCGCTAGCCGGAGTTCCTGCAGTGAGCGCTTGACATGTACCTGCCAGCGCTTGTCGCGGAAGTAGCGCTTGATCTCACCACTCACGCACGGCAGGGCGTAGCCCGCCAGGCCGGTGCCCGCCCCAGGATCGTAGTTGTTGATCGCTTTGATCAGGCCCACGTACCCGACCTGCAGCAGATCCTCGTACGGCTCGGGGCTGTTCTGGAACCGGCGGACACACGACCGCACCAGCGGACGGTACCTATTAACGAGGATCTCGCAGGCCGTTTCCCTGATCGGGTCCTCGCGGGGCAGGGAATGGATCAGGTCGAGCAGTTCAGCGTCGTCGCGCTGCCTGAGCTCGCTGCTGGGCAGCTCATGGAGCGGACTTGAGTCGTAGCTCGTCGCTGCTGGAGTCATTGCCGGTCACCTCCGGCGAACCAGTTGGGGTGCACTGCCCATTTGTGCCCGCCCCGTGAGTTTCAAACATCGGCAATCAACTCGGCCTGAAATAGCAGCACCAGCCAAGGCGGCTCAGAGGTCGGCGCTGCGCCCGGCGCCGTCGACGCCCCGGCGGCCAGCGGCCCTGAAAATCTGCTCGAGGCCGGCCTGGCTGCGATGCTCCAGAGCCAGCCGCGCGGCGGCCAGTTCGAAAATCGCCGTGCCCGCAGCAAGAACGGCCTTGCCGATGCGGACCACGGCGGCCGCCACTTCGCTGAGCCGCTGGATGCGGCGCGCCCGTCCCTCGGCGCGCGCGACAACCACGAGCGCCGCGATCAGGAAGACCGCGAACAGGACTGCCATGTGTGCTGCTTTCTGCTGGCTGGGGGTTGCGGCTGCGCACACACTGCCCTGGTCGCTGCGTTCAAACATGGCGCCGGTTGTGCCTGCCCTGTGGGCGTATGCCCGATCACCTCGTGGTATCGGGGTTTATGTAGCGGAACCTGAGGTAACTGGGTGCTGTTTGCGGCGAGCACGTGGCGCGCCTGCCAGACTCGCCGCAGGCCGGGCGCTCACCGCGACGCCTGGAATGATCGGAGGCTGCTATGCGGATCCTCGGAGTCGTGCTCGTGATCTGGCTGATCATCGGCGCGATCGCCGGTGCTCAGCGCCACTACTACAACTCGGATCCTGGCTGCGCCCGCACAGGAACGATCATTGTCACCGTCCTGGCCGGACCGTTGAATTATCTCGGCGCCAAGCCCAAGGTCCCTTGCCCGCATCCCAGCTAGTGAACCGTCCCGGTGTGCCCGCGCGCCGATGTGCCCAGGCGTCCGGGTGCCGCTTGGTCGGCTTACCCGTGCGGGCGGTTGGCGCCATTCTTAGATGCCAGCTGGTAGCGTCTCCAGGTCGCTGAGCACAATTTCGTTGTCGTCGTCCTCGGTAACCTGGGCGCACGCGGCCCGCGCCAGCTCGGCCCACCGGCGCGCCTCGCTGGTGTCGCCGGCCAGAGCGCACGCGCGAGCCAGGGCCTCGTAGGCGAAGGCGAGGTCGGAATCGGCGATGCCCAGGGACTCCGGCCGACGCCGGTGCGATGCGAGCGCGCTGATCATCTCGCTTGCGGAGCCGGCCACACGACACGATCCTGGCATGAGGCCATCGGCGGCAAAGGGGCAGTGACCATGCCAGTAGTCATATCGGACGACGGAACCGCTATCACTTACGAAAAGCAGGGAGACGGGCCGGCCCTCATCGTCGTGGACGGCGCCCTCACTACTCGCCGATCAGAGTCCAAGTCGCAGCTTATCGAGCTGCTCTCGCCCCGGCTCAGGGTCTACGTCTACGACCGGCGCGGCAGGGGCGACAGCGGCGACATCGCCCCGTACGCCGTCGAGCGCGAGATCGAGGACATCGCCGCTGTGATCGGCGAAGCAGGGGGCTCGGCGGCCTTGTACGGTCATTCGTCCGGCGCCTGCCTGGCACTTGAGGCTGCCCTCGCGCTGGGTAGCGTTCAGGTCACCAAGCTCGCCCTGTATGAGGCGCCGTACGATGACGATCCAGCGGCCCGGGAGGGATGGGAAAGGTACCTGGCAGAAATGACGGTTGCCCTTGCGGACGGCCGTCCTGGCGATGCCGCCGCGCTCTTCATGACCTTCGTCGGCACGCCGGCCGACCAGATCGAGAGCATGCGTCAGGCGCCGTTCTGGCCGGGCATTGAGGCTGTGGCGCCGACGCTTGCCTACGATCATGCGGCTCTGATGGGCAAGGACAGGGCGGTCCCGGCCGTCCGCGCGGCCAGGATCACCGTGCCGGTGCTCGTGATGCATGGCGAAGACGGCGCGCCGTTCATGGCCCAGACGGCCAGGACGCTGGCCATGACGATCCCAGGCGCCAAGCTCCGTACCCTGGCCGGCGAGGGACACAACGTCAGCCCGCAGGCGCTCGCCCCATTGCTGGCCGAGTTCGCCAGGGTGTGAGGATCACCCGGGCCGGGCGGCTGGCGCGCAGCCAGGTTCAGGGCCGCGACGGGGCGTTCGGCTGGCCGCCGGGGCTGAAGCCGCACAGGATCTGGTCGAAGATCGCGGCGCACTCTTGCCGGGCCGTCGCTGGATCCTCGGCTCGTGCCACGTAGAGCGCGCACTCATCAAGCGCGCCGATCAGGGCATGCGCGAGCGGGGTGACCGGCTGCCGGACGATAGCGCCGGATTCCATGGCCGACTGCAGCCCGAGCTGGACTAGGCCCAAGCCGTACCTGGCGTACAAATCCCGCCATGCTTCCCAGCCGAGCACCGCAGGCGCGTCGAGCAGGATGATCCGCTCGACCTCGGGCTCCGCGCAGGCCTCAAGGAAAAGCCGTGCGCCGGCCCGAAGCACATCCATAGGCTCGGCAGATTCGCCCGCCGCGCCCGCCGCGATCCGCCCGGTGATCTCGGCCTCGACCTCCTCGGCCACGGCGGCGAACAGGCCGGCCTTGTCGTGGAACTGGTGGTACAAGGCGCCTCGGGTAACCCCGGCCGCCCGGACGATCTCTTCAGTGCCCACGTCGGCGTAGCCGCGCGCGCCGAACAAGCTTCGGGCCGCGCGTACCAGAGCCTGCCGGGTCGCCTCAGAGCGGAGATCATGCTTGCTCCTGGCCATGCTTGTCGCAACCCCTGCAATAGTACAGTCTGTATGTAAATTACATACAGACTGCTTGTATCTTACTCGCCCGGCACCTGGAGGAGCCATGCCTCACGCCGAACTGTCCCACGGCACCCTGCACTACCGCGAATCTGGCGCTGGCGCGCCTGCCGTCTTCCTTCACGGCTACTTCATGGGTGGCGGCCTGTGGGACCCGGTCGTGCGCCGGCTCGATGACGAGTTCCGCTGTCTGGTCCCAGAGCTGCCGTTCGGCGCGCACCCGGCGCCACTGCGGCGGAACGCAGACCTGAGCGCGGCCGGGCTGGGCCGCCTGGTCGCCGATTTCCTGGCTGTCCTGGACCTCCGCGACGTGACCCTGGTCGGCAACGACAGTGGCACTGCCATCGCCCAGGTGGTCGCGGCTCGTCACGCCGAGCGGGTCGGCGGGCTCGTGCTGACCGCCGGCGACGCGTTCGACAATTTCCCGCCCAAGCCGTTCCGCCCGCTGATCGCCGCTGCGCGCTCGGGGACGCTCACTCCGCTGCTGGCGATGCTCAAGTCCAGGCCGCCACGGTCGCTGCCGACCGGGTATGGCTGGCTGACCCACGGTGACCTGCCGCATGATCTGATCGACCAGTGGGTCGCCGCCTACTTCGCGGACAAGGGCGTGCGGCGCGACCTCCGCCGGCTGACCGCGGCGCTTGGTGACGACGAGTTCATGAACAAGATCGCCGCTGAGCTGGCCACCTTCACCAAGCCCGCGCTGCTGGCCTGGGCCGGCGACGATAAGTTCTTCCCCGCCGACCACGCTCGCCGGCTGGCCGCCATACTGCCCGACGCGCGCGTGGAGGTGATCGCCGGCAGCCGCACGTGGGTGATGCTGGACCAGCCAGCGACAACCGCTGACCTGATCGCCGAGTTGGCCAGGCGCGTGGCCGTTGTGGCAGCAGGCCGGCCCCGGATGGCCGGGCAGTAGAGCGGCGCCGTGCCGGTGATCGGATGACTGCTCAGGCGTGCAGCACAACGATCACCACAAGCAATGCCACTACGACAACGAGGAGAAGCATGCGGCCAACGGCCGCGGCCGTCCGGATCAGGTGTGAGACGAGGCTAACCAGCTCGATGTGAACGCGGCCAACTAGCACGAAGCAGGCCGCGAGCAGCAGAAGCGCGGCCGGGCCGGCCGCGATGTGCGCCGGGACACCCGCTGCCGCCGCCCGGACATGGGCGCACGCGGCTGCGATGCACGCCTGCCGCATTGCGATCGCTAGCAGAGGAGCTATCGTAGACATGGAAGTTCTCCCGGTTGTCTAGGCCTGGGCGATTCCGATACGGGCGCTCCCGTTGCCGCGGGAGCGCCCGTCGCAGTACGCAGTACGCACTGCGCGACGACGGCCTGGCTGATGACGGCGGTGCTAAACTCCGAGCATCCAACCTCACCACTTCAGTTAACTTCAGTTAAGTTGTCTATTCTCGCTGCGCGGCTAGCTAGAACATGCATAGCTTTACTTTACCCTCTGAAGTGTTAGACCAAATGCTTTGCTGTGGTAAGACGTTCCTTGCCAAGTGGGCAGGCCGCAGGCCAGGGGATCTTGTCTCGGGTCAGCCGGATCGGCGCATCTAGCAGGGGCTTCTGCGGGTACCATCAGGTTGCGGCCTTGTTCAGCCCGTCGACTGAAGTTCATGTAAAGTGAGTTCGAATGGATCCTGCTAGCGACCCGCGCCAGTTGCTGGCGCGAAGATTGCGTGCGCTGCGAGAGGATCGCTGGCCGGATATCAAGGTCACGCAGTCGCAGCTCGCGAGGGCGCTGAGCGCGGATCGCCCGGTAAGCGTTCCACTCATATCGTCCTGGGAGTCCTTGACCAACCCGAAGATTCCGCCTATCCCACGGCTTGAGGCCTACGCCACCTTCTTCGCCACGATGCGCTCGATGACCGGCCAAGAACCCCGGATGCTTGATGCCGGGGAACTGACACGGGCTGAGAACGCGGAGCGGGACGAGCTGATCAAGCAGTTGCTGCGACTGCGCAGCCAGGTCCTTCGGGTACCTGGCACGATGGCCGTCGACGACGTCATCCAGTCGCTGAACGTTGGTTACTGGCACTTCGCGGACGGCAGGCCCATCACCATTGTCTGCGCCCAGTTGCCCGAGGCGATGCGGGACAGGATTCCCTATTCGAAACCGTCTGACCCGGACTATGTCGCGCTCTATGCCTATGCCGACCTGGACTCCCTCATTGAACTGCATGGCCACATCCGGGCCGCGAATCCAGGCAATCAGGTCAACTTCCGGATAGCTTCCCAGCTCACGCCCGACGACTACACCACACATCTGATCTCGCTCGGCGGCGTTGACTGGAACCTCGCTACCCGCTCACTGTTCGGTCAGCTGGCGCTGCCCGTGCGGCAAGTGGCCGACTGGCAGTCACCAGATGGCCCGTACTTCGAGGTCAACAGCGCGGGGCAGACGGAGCAGTTCCGCCCGCGGCTGGCAACCGTAGACGGCACGAAGGTCCTGCAGGAAGACGTGGCGCTGTTCGCTCGTTCAGTCAACCCGTTCAACCGCAAGCGGACGGCAAGCATCTGCAACGGAATGTATGCGAGCGGCACATACGGTGCGGTGCGCGCGCTAACCGACGCGCGTTTCCGGGATCGGAATGCCGAGTATGCGCGAGCCAGGTTCGGCCGCAGCGAGAACTTCTGCATTATCACGAAGGTCAAAGTGGAGAACGGGACGCCGCTGACGCCGGACTGGACGCTTTCTGATGCTCGCTTGTTCGAGTGGGAGAGCGAGTCCTGATGGCCGTTCTTGAGACCCCATATCATCACGGATCGCATTGCGACTTGCTGTGGACACCCGACAGTTCGCAGCCTGGCAAGATCGACGCGATCATGGTGCCGACCGTGCGGCCGCCCGTCTACTTGGGCATGGCGGCCAAGCTAGCCAGGCACCTAGGCTGCCCGCTGGTAACACTGCATAGCGGCCGGTGGACCAGTGCTCGAGCAGCCGCGGACCGGATCGGTTCAGGCGTCGACCTCATTGCCATCGACGTTCCTGACCTGTCCACTCTCCGGCTGATGGACTTGGAAACGTCGCGGCTCCTGGCTGGCACGAGGTTCGCGCGGAAGACGGACACAAGCGCAAAGCGCAACCTTGGTTTGCTGCTGGCGCATGCGCTGGGATGGCAGCGCATCATATTTCTCGACGATGACATCCAGGTGCCGGATCCGGGGGACCTTCGGCGGGCGGCCGGCCTGCTCGATACGTACAACGCCGTCGGCCTGGAGAACCGCGGGTTTCCCGATAACTCAGTTGTCTGTCACGCATTCCGCATGGTAGGCGGCAGCCAGAATTCCTTCATTGGCGGCGGAGCCCTGGCTGTTCATACCCGCCGCAACCAGTCCTTTTTCCCTGAGATATACAACGAAGACTGGTTCTACATGCTGGACCCTGGGAAAGGCATCCAGTCGCTTGCTGTGGCTGGTGCTGTCGAGCAGAGCCCGTATGAACCGTTCCGTAATGCGGACCGGGCGCGCATGGAGGAATTCGGCGATGTGATGGCCGAAGGCATCTTCTGGGTATTGGACCAAGGCCATCCGCTCGATGCGGCCGACGCCCGGCACTGGCGTGAGTTCCTGGCGCGGCGCAGGAGATTCATCGAGTACATCCTCGGGCACCTCGGCAAGGCGCCGGACACAGGGGCCGAGCGCGACCGGGTGGCAGCAGCGCTCCGCGCGTCGCTGGGACGGCTTGCTCATATCGAGCCGGGCTTCTGCGAGCGGTACCTGCAGGCCTGGATCACCGATAGGGCGGGGTGGGAACGTCACCTACGGACGATACGCCGTAATCTGCCCGTCGAGTCGGCCCTCCGGACGCTGTCCAAGAAGGGCTGCAGCCCGATCAGCTATATCGCCCAGCGTGCGCCGGACACCGGCGACGGCTAGGCGGCGTACTTGAGCACCAGGTTGCCGAGCCGGGGGAGCGCGGCTTCGACGTGCCTGACCGCGCTGCCGCGCACGGAGCCGTAGGCCTTGATGATCGTCGGCCGGTCGGAGGCCGCCGCGCGGGCGTCGGTGACCGACAGCAGGGCATCCGACACCTCGTCGCCGCGCTTGGCCAGGTAATCGCCGAACTCCGAGCCGCCCGAGGTATTGAAGTCCGCCCAGAACGGCTGGAGATTGTCGACCATTCGCGGCAGCAAAGACTCCACCATGAACCGGACGTGGCCAGGGGCGAACGTGATCACCGTCTTGTAGGCGAGCTTGACCGCGGTACCTGAGATCCCCGACATGCCGGCGACCTCCTGCTGAAGCAGCGTGTGGCAGTCGGCGATCACCTGCGGCCGGGTGTCCGGCGCGAGCAGGATCTCCTGAAGCGTGGCTGCCATGGGATTCTTCTCCTCCTGGTCCGGGCCCGGCCTGCTGTCCGTTATAGCAGCTTGGTAATGGCGACGGTGATACGGCGTCTCTGACGGTCTTGACACGGGCGGGCAGATTGCCACAAGATCGGTCAACATCAGCCAACACCGGGCGAGGGCTGGCCGACGCTTGAGCCCGGTAAAGCGCCGGAAAGGGCGGAAAAGGGGCATGCTGCCGAGTCAGCGCCGCCACGCGATTCTTGCCGAGGTCAGGACCGCGACAGCGGTGTCTGCCGAGGCACTCGCCCGTCGCTTCGCCGTGTCGGTCGAGACCATAAGGCGCGACTTGCGGTCGCTGGAACGCGACGGCCTGCTCGACCGCGTCTACGGCGGCGCGACCCGGCCTTCCGGCCGCTCGAGCGAGGGCAGTTTCGCCGCGAGGAGCGTCAGGAACATCGGCCCCAAGCGGGCCATCGCAGCTCTCGCGGCAAGCCTGATCGAGCCCGAGGAAACGATCATCATCGACGTCGGTACCACGGCGCTGGAGGTCGCACGGGCGCTGCCACCGGCCTTCCGCGGGCGGGTGCTGACTAACTCCGTGCCGGCCGCGATGGAGCTGTCCGGCCGGAGAGATATCGAATTGCTGCTGTCCGGCGGCCAGGTACGGGCGGGCGACGGAGCCTGCTCGGGAGCCCACGCCGATGGGTTCTTCGGCGAGTTCTACGCCGACCGCGCGTTCCTCGGGTCGGGCGGCGTGCATCCGGGCGCGGGGCTCACCGACTACTACCCAGCCGAGGTGGTGGTCAGGCGCACGATCATCACGCACACTGCGGCCTGCTACGTCCTCGCCGACTCGAGCAAGCTGGGGCTGATCGCCGTGCGCCGCGTCTGCCCGCTCGACCAGATCACCGCCGTCATCACTGACGACCAGGCCGACCAGGACCTGGTCTCGGGGCTAGAAGCCGCCGGCGCGACCATCCTGATCGCGCCGGCCGAACTACATCCAGCCGCACAAGCGGGCTGACCTGAAGGAGGGTCCATGGTGCACGACACCGCGAGCACCACCGTCGATCGGTTCGGGTATAAGCAGGAATTCGACCGGTCGCTGCGCCGCTTCGCCTCATTCGCTATCGGCTTCTCGTTCATCTCGATCACCACCGGCATCTTCACCACCTACGGGTCCATACTGAATTCGTCAGGCCCCCTCGGCATCTGGACCTGGCCGCTGGTCATCATCGGCCAGACGGCTGTCGCGCTGGTGTTCGGGGCGCTCGCGGCGCGCATGCCGCTCGCCGGGTACTCCTACCAGTGGATGTCCAGGCTGGCCAATCCGCACATCGGCTGGCTGGTTGGCTGGTTCTCGTTCGCGTTCCTGGTTGTGGACGTCGTGGCTGTGGACTATGCGCTCGCGTCGACTGTGATACCGGCCCTGTTCAGCTATACCGGGACGATCGCCAACACGTGGCTGGTGACAGCGTTGATCGTCGCGGCCCAGGGCGTCCTCATCATGGTTTCCACGCTGTGGTCGCAGCGGGTGAACAACGCGGCGGTCGGAACCGAGCTCGTCGGGATAGGCGGGCTCACCGTGCTGATCCTCATCGTGGGCGCGGTGACGAGCAAGCTGACCTGGGGGCACCTCTTCAGCAAGGCCGCCGTCCCCGCCTCCGGATACTTCGGCTTCGGTGGTCTCACGCACGACAGCCCGTGGATCCTTGCGTTCCTGCTCGGCGCGTTCACCATCGTCGGCTTCGAGGCGTCGGGGAACCTCGCCGAGGAAACCGACCAGCCGGAGCGGGTCGTTCCGCGTGCGATGTGGACCTCGGTGGTGCTGTCGGGCGTGCTCGGGATGGTCTTCCTGATCGCGATCGGCGCCGCGAGCTACAACCTCAGCGCCCTGTCGAAGTCGGGCACGCCGGTAGCCGACATCGTTACGCACGTGCTCGGCTCGGTCGTCGGGAAGGTGTTCCTGGCGTTCGTCCTGTTCTCGATCTTCGCCTGCGGCTTGGTCATCTTCATCACGGCCAGCCGCCTGACCTGGGCCATGGCCCGCGACGAGCGGTTCCCCGGCTGGCGCGCTATGCGGAAGGTCAGCCCGACATTCAGGACGCCGCTCGTCGCTACTCTCACCGTCGGCATCCTGATCGAAATTGTGCTCGCGGCGTTCGCGAACAGCACCAACGCCTTGTTCAAGCTGTTCAGCGCCGCCACCCTGATGCCGGCGATCATCTACTTCGTCACCGTGCTGCTGTTCACGGTCAGCCGCCGACGGCTTCCGGGCGAGCATGGCTTCCAGTTGCGCCGCTGGGAAGTCCCGCTGATCACAATCGCGCTGGTCTGGCTCGTCTTCGAGCTCACGATCTTCCGCGACAGTTCGTTCGCCGGACCGTGGCTGTACGTAGCGATCATGGTTGCCATCGGTCTCGTTTACTACATCGTCATGCTCGCCACAGGGCGGCCGCTGACCATGCCGGGCGCGGCCTCTGACGCCTTGAGTCAGCCGTCCGGTTCCGGCACGTCTGCTGGCGGCGCGTGAATATCCTCGCCATCGACCAGGGCACCTCAGCGACCAAGGCAGTTCTCGTCGGGCCCGGGCACGAGGTGCTCGGGTCCGCGGAGGTCCCGGTCGCGGTCTCGGCTGCGGGCGACGCGGTCGAAACCGACCCGGACGAGCTCTACCAGTCGGTGCTCACGGCAGGACGTTCAGCGCTCAGCTCCGCCGGAGCACGTGCGGACGCGGTCGCGCTGGCCAACCAGGGCGAGACGGTGCTTGCCTGGGACCGCCGGACCGGCCTGCCGCTGACCCAAGCGATCGGATGGCAGGACCGGCGGTCGGCTCACGTTTGTGAGCGGCTAGCTCCGGAGGCGCAATGGCTCACCGAGGTCACCGGCCTGCCGCTCGACCCGTACTTCGCCGCGCCCAAGATGACCTGGCTCCGCGAGAACCTCACCACTGACGGTGTCGTCACGACAACCGACACGTGGCTGCTGGCAAGGCTCGGGGCCGACTACGTCACCGATGCGGCTACCGCGTCGCGCACCATGCTGCTCGACCTCGATGCCGCCGACTGGTCCCCGCGGGCGTGCGAGGCCTTCGGAATCGACCCGTCCGCGCTGCCGGCGGTTGCCGACTGCGCCGGGCCCGCCGGCGAGACCGGCGCCTTCGGGCCGCTGATCCCGGTGACCGGGCTGGCCGTCGACCAGCAGGCAGCTCTGGTTGCCGAGCGCTGCTTGACCGCCGGCCAGGCGAAATGCACCTACGGCACCGGGGCGTTCCTGCTCGCCACCACGGGCGGGACGGCGGTACGGTCCACGTCCGGGCTCTCCGCATCGGTCGCGTGGCGGCTGGATGGCGTGCCGACTTACTGCCTGGACGGACAGGTGTATACGGCGGGCGCGGCGATTGGCTGGCTGACCGAGATCGGCCTGCTCGCGGAGGCGGCCGAGATCGACCCGCTGGCCGGAAGCGTAACCGACAGCGCGGGGGTGATGTTCCTTCCCGCGCTGGCCGGCCTCGGCGCGCCCCATTGGCGCCCGTCGGCTCGCGGTGCCTTCCTCGGCCTGAACCTGGCCTCGACCCGGGCGCACCTCATCCGCGCGGTCGTTGACGGGCTGGCCATGTCGGTCGCGCTGCTAGTCAGGTCGGC
>Ga0209131_1000526_pt1 | contig 27465 bp, 28 predicted proteins | sample GraSoi_2013_40cm_FD_185826 | JGI IMG/M metagenome (GOLD analysis project Ga0209131, IMG submission 185826) | Grasslands soil microbial communities from the Angelo Coastal Reserve, California, USA - Sample 9_17_2013_40cm (SPAdes) (version 2) | ecosystem: Environmental > Terrestrial > Soil >... | reverse complement strand
GGAGTACCTGAAGTCGGCCCTGGGACTCGAAATGACGCACGTGCCGTACAAGGGCACGGGGCAGAGCGTGCCCGCCCTCGTCGGGGGGCAGGTGCCCATGGTGTTGTCCGGATATCCGACGCTCGCCGCCCACGCGAAGGACGGGCGCGTGAAGCTGCTCGCGATCAACTCGCTCAAGCGCTCGGGGCTCGCACCGGACGTGCCGGCGATCGCCGAGACCATTCCCGGATTCGATTTTGCGCCGACCTTCGGCCTGTTCGCGCCCAACGGAACGCCGCGGGAGATCGTCGTGAAGATCGGCGCCGACGTGGCGCAGGTGGTGAAGCTCCCCGACGTCGCCGAGCGCATGAAGAACCTCGGCATCGATCCGCTGGGCGTCTCGGGGGACGAGTGGGCGAAGCTGCTGAAATCCGATGCGGAGCGCTACGCGAAGGCCGTGAAGATCTCCGGCGCCAAGGTGGATTGAGGCGAAGCGGATGGGGATGCTCGTCAACGGAAAATGGACCGACCGGCGGCCGACCGAGGCGGCGGGTCGCTTCGTGCGTCCGGAAAGCCAGTTCCGCTCGTGGATCACCGCGGACGGCTCGTCGGGCTTCAAGGCCGAGCCGGGCCGCTACCATCTGTACGTCGCCTACAACTGCCCGTGGGCGCATCGCACGCTGATTTTCCGCAAGCTGAAAGGCCTGGAGGCGATGATCACGATCGCCTCGGCGGTGCCCGACGATCGCGCCGAAGGCTGGCGTTTCGGCGATTCGTTTCCCGGCGGAATCCCGGACACGGTGAACGGCTTCACCTGGCTCCACGAAGCCTACAGCGCTGCGAAACCGGATTACACCGGCACCTGCACCGTGCCGACCCTATGGGACAGGAAGACGAAGACCATCGTCAACAACGAGTCCTCCGAGATCATCCGCATGTTCAACAGCGCCTTCGACGGCGTGGGCGCGAAGCCGGGCGACTACTATCCGGCTGCGCTGCGCGGCGAAATCGACCTCGTCAACGAATTCGTCTACGAGCACCTCAACAACGGCGTCTACCGGACCGGCTTCGCGGCGACTCAAGCAGCCTACGACGAAGCCGTGGAAAAAGTGTTCGCGGGACTCGATACGCTCGAGCAGCGCCTTTCGGGCCGGCGCTACCTCGTGGGGGACGCGATCACCGAGGCCGACTGGCGCCTTTTCCCGACGCTGGTGCGCTTCGACGCGGCCTACCACCACGTGTTCAAGTGCACCTGGCGGCCGATTTCGAGTTACGAAAATCTGCACGACTACATGCTCGACCTCTACCAGGTTCCCGGTGTGGCCGAGACCGTCCGCCTGGACCATATCGTCACAGGCTATTACAACATCGAGCGGGTCAATCCGAACCGCATCGTGCCCAAGATCCCCAGGGTCGATTGGATGCGGCCGCACAACCGCGCGCGGCTGGGAAAAACGCTTTCGGCCGCCTAGCTTCCGCCATGGCCTCAGCCGTCGTCGCGAATTCGGACCGGGCGCGGTTCTCGAAAGAGATCGCTGCGCTCAACATGAAGCCGCTGTGGGAGCGCGTCATGCGGCTGAAACCCGGCACCGCTGCTGCGCCGGCGATCTGGCGCTGGGGGGACGTGCGGCCGCTGCTCGCGCGCGCCTGCGAGCTGATCACCGCAAAGGAAGCGGAACGGCGCGTTCTGATGCTCGAGAACCCGGCGTTGCCGGGAACGACTTTCGCCACGCCGACGCTGTACGCGGGACTGCAGGCGATCCTTCCCGGCGAGATCGCGCCCACGCACCGCCACACGCCCAACGCGCTGCGTTTTGTGATGCAAGGCGAGGGCGCTTACACGGCGGTCGACGGTCAACGTATCGCCATGCGCCCCGGAGATTTTGTCGTCACGCCGGGCTGGACCTGGCACGACCACGGCAACGACGGGTCGGCGCCCGTCGTCTGGCTCGACGGTCTGGACACGGCGTTCGCGAATCTCTTGGGCGCGCACTTCCGCGAGGATTATCCCGAAGAGTCGCAGCCCGTGTCGAAACCCGCGGGCGGTTCCCCGATCCTGTCGTATCCCTACGAGCGCACGCGCGAAGCGCTGGAAAAATTGGCGAAAAGCGGCGAGCCCCACCCGTCGCACGGCTGGAGGCTGCGCTATTTGAATCCCGTCACCGGCGGCGATCCCTTCCCGACCCTGACTGCGTTCATGCAGCAGCTGCCGGAAGGATTCGCGGGCCGGGACTGCCGCAGCACCGGCGGCGCGGTCTATTGTGTCGTCGAGGGGAAGGGAAGCGTCGACCTCGGCGCGACGCATCTCGAGTTCGCGCCGCACGACGTCTTCGTCGTTCCCTCGTGGGAACCTTACCGGCTCGCGGCCGCCACCGATTGCGTGCTCTTCAGCTACTCCGACCGGGCCGCGCAGGAGGCGCTCGGCTTCTGGCGGGAAGAAACCTGACCACCCCGCCCCTTCGGGGCACCCCTCCTCGACGAGGAGGGGATATTCACATCCTCCACTCGACGTAAGTGTAGATGTAGTTCGAGCCGCCGTTCACGTTGGCGAAGATCTGGCCCATCCCGAACATGCCGGAGCGGTGGCTGACTCCCACGCCGAAATAGGTCTCGCGCAGTTCCCTCGACCCGAAGAGGTCGCCGACGCTGAAATCGATGGTCGGAGCGAGGTATTGCAGCAGCTTCGAAGTGTTGCGGCCGCGCAGCGCCTGGTCTCTCGCCTCCACGAACGGCACGGCTTGCGCGTAGGAGAGACCGCCGCCGAAGCCGATGCGGGTGCGCACGCGCTCGCTCCAGGGGAATCCCCAGTAGTACGCCTTCATGTACAGATTGATCTGCAGGAAGTCCGGCTGAAGCCCGCGCTCCTCGTGGCGAAGGAGCCCGGCGTACCAGGCGATCGCGACCGGCCAGCCGTTCGGAGTTTCGATGAAAGGCCACCCGACCTCGAATGAATCGACGCTCGTGCGATCCTCCGTGTCGATCGACCTGCAGCGCAGCTCCATGATCGGCAGCAGGTTGCAAGGGGAGGATCGGCCATGCAGGACCTTGAAGGTGAGCGGGACGCGGTCGCGATCGTCCTTGACCGGCGTCGGTATGAATTCGTAGGCGATGCCGCCGAAACCGGCGAGCTGAACGCGGTCTTCCACGATCGGGCTGTGGCGGACGCCGCTGGCCCAGAACGTGGCGGAGACGCCGGCGAGAAGATGCCAGCGCTCGCTGAGGTCATACCGGACGTTGAGGCCGAGCCCTCCGTTGACGCCTGCGCCCGGCTGGTAGGCGGGGCGGTCGGCGGCGGCCTCAGAAGAGCTCACGCCGTAGTAGTAGTCGTTGAGCCGGGCGCTGCGGGCAGCGAGCACGAGATAAGGGGCAAGCCTCAGCCGGCCGCGTCTGCGCTCGGCGCCGGCTCCGAGCCGCCATTCGGTTCCGCCCGAAGTGCCCGAGACATCGCGCAGGGCCTCGCCGAAAACGTTCCCCCAATCGAAACGCTGTTCGTAGCTCAGCCCGAAATCGGTTTCGGGAACGCGGGCGGACATTCCGGCGAGGCTCGCCGGCACCCGATCGACCGGAAAACTTTCGAAACGATGCGAAAGGAACGCAGCCGCACGCTTGTCGGACCCAAAATCGGACTTGAGCCCCGCGCGGTAGGAATGCAGGTAGAGGTGCTCCCCTTCGTAGAGGTAAAGGGGCAGCAGATCGATGCGCGCGCCCCCGCCGCGATAAGGCGACTGCTCGAAGCGCGAGACCATTCCCGTGCCGCTGCTTCCGCGTTCGGTGAGCACGTCGGCGAGGAAATCGCTCGTCGCGGCCGCCGGCGGGGCGGCCGCTGCGCCCAGCGCGAAGGCCAGGGCCCCGCTGAGCGCTCGAGATCGGGCCTTCAACGTCGCGATAATTTGTTTCCAGCCGATGAGTGTGCGAAAAACGCCGCGGTATTCTAATATGAAAGCCATGTTGGATTTCGGAAGTTTGCGGCTGCGCCGGGCCGGTTGCGCCCTGGCCGCCTTCGCGGTGTTCTCCGCGGCGCCGGCCCAGGATTATCCGTCGCGCCCGGTGCGTATCGTCGTTCCTTCCGCTCCAGGCGGCGGATTCGATCTGGTGGGGCGCGTGCTCGCGCAAAAGCTCGGCGAGCAGACGGGGCAGGCCTTCGTGGTCGAGAACCGCCCCGGCGCGGGCACGCTCCTCGGCACGCAGCTCGCCGCCCGCTCCGCTCCCGACGGCTACAGCCTCGTGGTCGGAGGGCTTTCGAACATCGCGCTCAACATGGGCCTGTACAAGGAGCCCGGCTACGATTCGCTGGTGGATTTTGCGCCCGTCGGCCTCGTGGTCAGCCACTCCTACACGCTGGTCGCGCGCAAGGACCTGCCGCTCGCGAGTCTCGCGGAGGTGATCGCGTTCGCGCGGGCGAATCCGGGCAAGCTCAACATCGGCACGGGCGGTCTGGGCTCCGGGCAGCACATCGGCGCGGCCATCATCGCCGCGCTGGCCGACGTCGACATCGTCAAGGTGCCTTACAAGGGCGCGCAGCCCGTGTACCAGGATCTGCTCGCGGGCCGCGTCGACCTGTTCTACGACAACACCACGACCACGAGGGCCTACGTCGAGTCCGGGCAGGTCAAGGCGCTCGCGGTGTCCAGCCGCGCGCGCTCTCCGACCATGCCGAAGGTGCCGACGCTCATCGAGACTGGCGTGATCGAGCTGGAAATGGAAACCTGGTTCGGCCTGTTCGCGCCGGCGCGCACGCCGCGCCCGCTCGTCGAGCGCCTGCGTGCCGAAGTGGACAAGGCAATGCTGTCTTCCGAAGTGCGGTCGCGCCTGGAAACCGGCAGCGGCAGGAGTCTGCGCATGACCCCCGCCGAGACCGAGGCGTTCGTCAGAGCCGAAGTCGCCAAGTGGACCTCGCTCTTGCGCGGGGCGGGCATCGAGCCCGAGTGAGAGCATGCCGGACCTGCAGGACCAACTTGCGATTTCCGCGCTCATGCAGGACTGGGCGCTCGCGCGCGACACCGGAGACTGGGACGCCTTGCGCGCGACCGCGCATCCCGGCGCGGCGATGACCACGACCTGGTTCGACGGCCGATTCGAGGATTTCGTCGAATCCTGCGAGACCTCTTTCGGCAGGGGATCGCGCTCGCAGCATTTCCTGGGCGGCACCGCCGCGGAAATCAGGGGCGCTCGCGCGATCGCGCAGACCCGCATGTCGATCAACGTGCGCTCACAGCTCGACGGGGTCGAAGTCGACGCGGTGTGCAGCGGCCGCTTCTTCGACCGGGTGGAGAAGCGCGAAGGCGTCTGGCGGATCGCAAGGCGCTCGGTGATCTACGAGAAGGACCGCATCGACCCGGTCGACCCGAATGCGAAGATCTCGCTCGACCCGGAGCTTCTGGCGCGCTTTCCGGACGGCTACCGACATCTCGCCTATCTGCAGACGAAGAACGGCGCCCGTGTGAATCCGGACCTTCCGACCGCGCGCGGCGAGGCGCTCGAGAAGCTGCTCCGCGAGGCGAGAGCGTGGCTGGCAGCGTAATTTCATTTACTCAATCAAGGAGACTCCCGATCATGAACGACTTGCAGCGCTATCTGGTGGAGGAAGCCGTCGAGGACTACGAGGAGGGGCGGCTCACGCGCCGCGGGGCGCTGAAGGCGATCGCCGGCATCACGGGCGCGGCGCTCGCTGCGCAGATGCTCGAGGCGCGGGCGCAAGTCGCGCCTGCCGGCAAGGCCCCCGCGGGCTCGGCGCCCCTGGTCGCGCCCGACGACCCTTCGATTGTCGCGGGAATCGCCGAATTTCCCGGAGAAGGCGTCCGGCTCGACGGATACCTCGCGCGGCCCGCTCAGTCGGGCCGTTTTCCCGTCGTGCTCGTGTGCCACGAGAACCGCGGCCTCACGCGCCATATCGAGGACGTCACGCGGCGCGTCGCGAAAGCCGGTTACGTAGCGCTCGCCGTGGATCTGCTCTCGCGCGAAGGCGGGACCGCCAAACACGACTTCGACTCCATTCCCGGCATCCTCGGCAAGGCGGCTCCCGCACGCCACGTGCAGGATTTCAAGAGCGGCCTCGCGTATGCGGGATCGCAGCCTTCGGCGCGCGGCGACCGCGCGGGCATGGTCGGGTTCTGCTTCGGCGGCGCAGTGACCTGGCGCGTCGCGGCGGGGGTGCCCGGCCTGCGGGCCGCCGTGCCTTTTTACGGCGTTCCGGTGCAGGAGCCGGACGTGCCTGGGATCGGCGCGGCGGTGCTCGCGATCTACGGCGGGCTCGACAGCCGCATCAACCAGAACATTCCGGCGATCGAGGCGGCGATGGGCAAGCACGGCAAGACCTTCCGCAAGATCATCTACCCGAATGTGGACCACGCTTTCCACAACGATACCGGCGCGCGCTACGACGCCGCCGCGGCGAAGGCTGCGTGGGGCGAGACGCTCGCGTGGTTCGGCAAATACCTGGCGTAGAGAAATCCACGATGTCCGACAAACCGGTCAAGCGGAGGGACGCAGCATGGCACTGTCGAACGGATGCAAAGGGTACGGTTGCAGTCATTCATCGTGCGGCGGAGGAGCGACGCGCAACGCGGTCGACTTCGGCCGGCGCGATTTCCTGATCGACGCGCTCGCGGCGACCGCGGGACTCACCGGGCTCGGCGGCTGCGCGTCGCCCGTCATGCAGGCGAGCAACCCGGCCGACACGATCCTCGTCAACGGCCGGATCGCGACGCTCGCTCCGCGCTCGCCGGCGGCGAGCGCCCTCGCGATCCGCGGCGGCAACATCGCCGCGATCGGCGCCGCGGCCGAGATAGAGGGCCTGCGCGGTCCGGACACCCGGGTGATCGACGCGGGCGGGCGCACCGTCATCCCGGGCCTGAACGACGGGCACACCCACTTCATCCGTGGCGGGCTGACCTATACCAACGAAGTGCGCTGGGACGGCGTGCCTTCGCTCGCCGAAGCCTTGCGCCGCGTGCGCGAGCAGGCGCAGCGCACCCCCGCGCCGCACTGGGTGCAAGTGATCGGCGGCTGGACTTGGGCGCAGTTCGCGGAGCAGCGCCATCCGACGCTCGAGGAAATCAACACAGCGACAGGCGACACGCCGTGCATGATCATGCACCTCTACGACCGCGCCTGGCTCAACCGGGCCGGGATACGCGCACTCGGCTGGACGAAGGACACGCCCAACATGTTCGGCGGCGCGATCGAGCGCGACGCCTCGGGCAATCCCACGGGGCTGGTGATGTCGACGACGAGCCTCGCGAGCCTGGTCTCGGTGTGGCTGCGCATCCCGAGGCTCTCTCCGGAAGACCAGATCCTCTCCACGCGTCACTTCATGCGCGAGCACAACCGGCTGGGCGTCACCAGCGTGATCGACGCGGGCGGCGGCGGCCAGAATTATCCGGACAACTACGCCGCGATCGCGAAGCTCGCCGCCGACGGGCAGATGACGCTCCGGATCGGGTACACGCTGTTCGCGCAGGCGCCCGGCAAGGAGCTGGAGAACTACACGGCCTGGGCCAAGCTCGTGAAGATCGGCCAGAGGAACGACTACTACCGCATGATCGGAACGGGCGAATACATTCTCTACGCGGCGGGCGACGTCGCCAATTTCGCCAAGGACTATCCGGTGCCGCCGGCGGGCGTCATGGAAAAGAATCTCGCCGCCGTGGTGAAGTTCATCGTCGGGCAGGGCTGGCCGTTCCGCCAGCACACCACCTTCGACGCGTCGGCGAGCCGCGTGCTCGACGTGCTCGAGCAGGTGAACCGCGAAATCCCGCTCAAGAATCTGCGCTGGGGCCTGGACCACTGCGAGACGCTGCAGCCGAAGACCCTCGAGCGCCTCGCGGCCCTGGGCGGTTCGATCGACATCCAGAACCGCATGTCGCTCGACGGCGAGGCGTTCCTGAAGAAATACGGCGCGCAGGCCGCGGCCGACGCTCCGCCCGTCGCGCGCATCCGCGAGATGGGGATTCCGCTCGCCTGCGGCACCGACGGCAACCGCGCGACCAGCTACAACCCATGGATCGGGCTGCATTGGCTCGTGACCGGCAAGACGCTGGGCGGCGCGAAGCTGCAGGGCGATAAGAACCTGCTGGACCGCACCGAGGCGCTGCGCTTGTATACGGCGGGCGGAGCGTGGATCTCGGGCGAAGAGGGCAGGAAGGGCACGCTGGAAGCGGGGAAGTTCGCGGACCTCGCGATCCTTTCCGCCGACTACTTCAACGTTCCGGAGGGCCGGATCAAGGACATCGAGTCGCTCCTGACCATGGTCGGGGGAAAGGTCGTGTACGGCGCGGGTCCCTATTCGCGCCTCTCGCCGCCGCTGCCGCCGGTTGCTCAGGACTGGCTGCCGGTGCTGGAATACGGCGAATACTACAAGCGCGGACTCGAGGATGCGCAGAACCTGGCGCGCGCGTTCTCACGGCCGCAGCTGATCGGCGACGGGGGCTGGGGTGAGGCTTGCGGTTGCGGAGCGATTTAGCGCCTAGGGACCCCGCGGTTTCCACACGGCAGGATACATCGCTAGGAGCTGTTGCTTTTCCTCGTCCGTCAGCGGAAAAATCCGCGGCTCCGCGGAGCGAAACAGAGCGGGCCTGCACGGCCACGGCCGGCCGCACATCAGCTTCGTGGGGTCGCTGTTGTGCCTCAGGCCGATCGCGTGACCCAATTCGTGCGTGATCACGTTGCGCGCGACGTTCGGGAGGGTCAGCGGTGGATGCGTCATTCCCTTGATCCCGACGACGCGCTTCGAATTCGCGAAGAAGGATCCGGCAAAGGACACGAAGTCCGAATCGGCGAGCAGGATGACGAGGTCGCCCGGCAGCTCGTGGAAGACCCGCGGAACCCTCAGCGTTCCGCGCTGCCCCGCGAGCACGGATTCTCCCAGGGACTTCAAGTCGTCTTCGGGCACCGGCCGGACGAGGCGCGTCACGGCGCCCAGCCTGAAGCCCGAACCGAGGTCTTCCAGCGTCTTGTTCCAGAAAGCCACGGCCTCGTCGACGAGGGCGACGCGCGGGTCGCCCTCCGGTCCGATGACCGTGATCGCCGGCGTGCGCTGCCACGAGGCCCCGAACTGGGCGTGGGCCGCGGCGGCTGTGAAGCCCGCCGCGAACGTGGCGCAGGCGATGAAGGCTTTCATGTTTCGCATCCTACGGCTGCTTGCTCATCGCCCCGGCAATGCGACCTGCACGATCCTGCCGCCGTACCCGAACTTCTGATCTCGTCCTTGGACGACGACGGCTCGGACCCTTGCCGGTATCGACACCCCCTGCAGGTCACGCGTGAATGGCTGCTCGTCTGCATGGTCATGCAGCAGCACGCGCTCGGCGTAAAGCATGCCAGCGACGCTCATGACTCGGATGGCATCGGCGTAGCGTTGCGGCGTGTCGTACGGCGACGATAGCGTGACGTCGAAATCGAAACGGTTCTCGCCGCGCGCTTTCACCTTGACGTCCACGACGTCTGGGTACTTCTGGCCTTCCGAACTCTTGGTTTGAGCCGATGTGATACCCACCGTTGCGATGGTCACCGCGACTACAACTGCAGTTACGTAGCGCTTCATGGAGGTCTCCAGCGTGAGCGGTGATCGCCTTCAATCCTACGCTTCAATCCAGCTTCGCTCCGCTCTCCTTCACGAGCTTCGCCCATTTGGCGAGGTCGGCGAGCATGAATTGACGGAACTCCTCGGGCGTCGTGCCCGCCGGCTCCGAGCCGTCAGACACGATGCGCTCGCGTACGTCGGGCCGGTTGAGGACCTTGACGAACTCGTCGTGCAGCCGCGCGACGATGGGTCCGGGGAGCCCGGCCGGCGCGATCACGCCGTACCAGCCGACGACTTCGAATCCCGGCAGGACTTCCGCCACGGCGGGCAGATCGGGCAAGGCCGCGATGCGCTTGGACGTGGTGACCGCGATCCCGCGCAGCTTCCCCGATCGCACCAGGGTTTGTGCCGACTGAATGCCGGTGAAATTAAAGTGGTATTGCCCGGCGAGCAGGTCCATCAGCGCCGGCCCCGAGCCCTTGTACGGAATGTGCTCGGCCTTTACGCCGGTCATCTGCTTGAAGAGCTCGCCCGAGAGATGCCCGCCGGTGCCGTTGCCGGCCGAACCGTAATTGAGCGGCCCTTTGAAGTTCTTGGTCCAGTCCATGAACTCCTTGAGGTTCTTCACCGGCGACGCCGGGTTCACCACAAGCATGAACCCGGCGGTCGTGAGCTGCGTGATCGGCGTGAAGCTTTTCACCGGGTGATACGGCAGCTTCGGATTCAGCGCGGCGTTCACCGTGTGTTGATGATAGGCGAGGAGCAGCGTGTAACCGTCGGGCGGCGCGTTCGCGGTCAACTCCCCCGCGATCACACCGGATGCGCTCGCGCGGTTGTCCACGACCACCGGCTGCTTGAGGATTTCCGTCAGATGCACGGCGAACGTGCGCGCGAGGATGTCGGAGGTACCGCCCTGCGCCGCCGCTGTGATGAAGCGGATCGGGCGGGTGGGGTAGTCCTGTTGCGCCTGCGCGGGCGCGACGAGGGCGAGGGAGAGGAGGAGGGCGCTAAAGACGCGGGACAGCGGGCTGGGTTTCATGGTGCTTCCAGCGCTTAGCGTGGCTTCGCCTTGCTCCCCGGAGCGGAAGTTGCGGACGGTGAAGTGGGGCTCCCCGCGCGTCGGCGCACTCTTGTTTCCCATCCCGTTCCGTTGCTTACGGTGAGCAACCATTGAAGGAGCTCGCGTTCACTCGGTTTGTCGATGCGCTCGGTACTGAATTCGCCCGGCCTCCAGGGCCTGTCGGCGCGCGTGTGTTTTGCATGAAACGAGCCGACGTAGTAGATCTGCCCCGGTGCGACCGTGAACCACACCGCGGTTTTTGGATCGGTTGCGACCTGGTACATGGTCTTGTTCGCGTAGAATGCATTGAAATTGAATACGCCGGGTTTGACGCGGGCGACGAAGCGGCCGTCACTAAAAACATCGGTCTTCTCGCCGATTCCCTTCAACCCCATGCCGCCATACACCTTGCCCTTTCCAAGAATCCGCACGTACTCCGGCGTTAGCGGATCTCCTTTATCGCCAATGATGACAAATCCAATTATCAGGGCGTCCTCGGGTCCGGTTGGTTCCGGTATTTGCCATGGCTTCCCAAGCTGGATTTGGTTGGAACCACATCCGGCGACGATCATCAACAACACTGCTACAAAATATTTCCTGGTGGTTTTCATTCTGCCTGCCCTTCCAGAAATTCAGGGATTCGGTGACACAAGTCCGTCGTTTCGCGCATTCGGAAGTATAGTATCGCTCCAGGCTGCAGCGGACCAAGAGCAAAGCATCTGCGTTGGGCTATTCGGCTTTGGGCACTTTGGCTGCATCTTTTCTCTGGGCAAGCTCAATCCGGCTATAGCCAGTCGGCGAATCCTTCGTCGGCCAGAGCAACCATGTCCGAGTCGTAAGACGCAGGTCTACGCCTCCCGCTTCGGCGGCGAACAGGGGATGAAGCGGCGCAAGGTGCAGCGGCATGCGCCTATGAGCCGCGCTCGCTGACAGCATCCTTAGGATTCGAGCTATTCCAGCTTCAGATGGGTGCTCTTCACGAGGTTCCTCCACTTCTCGATGTCGGCGTGGAAGAATTTTATGAAGTTCGCCTGGTTGTCCTCGAAAAGCGCGACGCCGACCTTCGCCAGATTCGCGCGCGTCTCGGGCTGCTTGAGCACGGTCTCGACGTCGCGCGCGATGCGCGCTCCGAGCTCGGGGGAAATGGAAACGGGGGCGAAGAATCCCTGCCACAGTGTCGCCTCGTATCGAGGCAGGCCCTGCTCGGCGATGGTCGGCACGTTCGGTGCGGCGGGGTAGCGCTGCTTGCTCGTCACGCCTAGCGCCCGCGCGCGCCCTGAATTTGCAAGCGGCAGGCCGACAGGCATGCCCGCGAAGTAGTAGGCGACGCGCCCCGGAATGACGTCCTGGACGGCCGGCGCCCCGCCCTTGTAGGGAACGTGGATCGCGCTGATTCCGGCCATCATGTTGAACAGCTCCCCGCAGAGATGATCCGAGTTGCCGACTCCGGACGAGGCGAAGGTCAGCCTGCCCGGCTCCGCCTTCGCGCGCGCTATCAATTCCTGCACGTTCTTCGCCGGAAAGTCCGGGCCCACGATCAGGATGTGCGGCGTCGCGGCGACCGGCGCGAGCGGCACCAGGTCCCGCTCCGCGCTGTACGGCAGGTTCGGCACTGCGGCGGCGCTGATCGCGAGGCCGTTCTGCGCGAACAGCAGCGTGTAGCCGTCGCCCGCCGATTTCGCCGCCGCATCGGCGGCGACGTTGCCCGCCGCGCCGCCGCGGTTCTCCACGATGACGGTCTGCTTCCAGTTCGCGCCCAAGCGATCGGCCATGACGCGCCCGACGATGTCGGTCGAGCTCCCCGCCGCGTAGCCGATCAGCACGCGCACGGGTTTGGTCGGGTATGGCTGCGCCGAAACCGGCAGCGCAAGCGCGAGAGCGAAAAGGGGGACGATGCGGCGAAGCTTCATGGGCGGACTCCTTTATCGATGCGCGAACATCTTCTTCCCCGGAACCGGCATCTCCGCGGTGAGAATCTCGCCGTTCAGCGAATCGGTGATGTGGAGGGTGCTGCGTTTCGCTCCGCCGTAGGCGATGTTGGTCATGAGGCGGTGCTGCTTGCCCGCGTCCACGAGGTGGGTCGGCAGGCAGTTCGAGTCGAAGCGCCAGATCCCCACGCCGAGGTGGCACACGGCGAGGCCGTCCTCCTCGTCCGCCTCGATGCCGTCGGGACCGGCGTGGCCCCCGGAGAGCTGGATCGCGACGCCGGTCTTGGAGAGCGTTCCGCCCGCCATGAGCGGCAGCCGCCAGATCTGCTGCGAGCGCGTGATCGCGACGTACACGTGGGTGTTGGTCTTGTTGAGAGTGATGCCGTTGGGGGAGGGAGCATTGTCCACCAGGCGCTGCAGCTCGCCGTTCGCGCGCAGGCGATACACGCGCCCGCTCGGGTCGACGATGCCGGTCTGTCCCTGGTCGGTGAAGTAGAGATCGCCGTTGTCGGCGAAGTGCAGGTCGTTCAGGCCCTTGAAGCCCTCGCTGAACGCCGTGGCGAGGTAGGTCTCGATCTTCCCGGACTTCGGGTCGAGCAGCATCAGGCCGCGCTTGTAGTCGGCGATGAAAACCCAGCCGCCCTTGTGGATCTTCAGCCCGTTCGGCCAGCCGTCGTACTGCACGACCAGCTCCCATTCTCCTTTCGGGTCGATGCGGAAAACGCGCCCGAAGGGAATGTCCACGCACCACAGGTTTCCCTCGCGGTCGAACGACGGCCCTTCGAGGAAGCTGTCCACCTGCGCTGCGCCGCGGTTGGGATCGGACCACGCGGTGCGGCGCTTCTTGCGGAATTTCGCGGGAAGCGAAGTGAAGGGGCGCGCCTGGATGCGTTTGATTTTCTGGAAGGGGTTGTGCACGGAAAAACCCCGGGAGGGGCAAAGCCTCCGGGAGGGGGCAAAGCATAACCCAACGCGCAGGAACCCGGCGATGTTCCCGCAGGGTTGCGAAGGGTGTGCGGCGCGACGCTAGGGGCCGTGCGTCAGGGGCGGCCGGGGACTCGCGAGGGCGTTTCGCTCGACCGGAGCCACTGGATCGCGGCGGTTTCGTCCAGGAACGTGCGAAGATTGACCCCGCGCATTCGCGCGAGCGTCGCGATGTATTGGTGTGCGACCCGCAGCTCCCAGGAATCTCCCATGAGCGCGATCTTGTGCTCCGATTTGAACGCGATCTCGAGGTAGCGGGAGAACCCGTACCTCTCGACCGTGAAGATCGGCTTGGAGTTGCGGATGCAGATCAGGACTTGCCCGCGCTGGTGCTCGATCGTTTCGGCGAGCACGGCTTCGAGGAACCTCCGAGTCTCCTCGACCGTCTCCCGGCCGAACAGCTCGGCCCTGATGTAGCCCGGCTCGGCGCTGATCCGGTGCCACACCGCGCCATGGCGGACCGGACGCGGGGCAACCTCGTCCCGGACCCGGAGCGGTGTCGGCACTTTGCCTCCTCGCGCTGCATTTTCGAAGCTCATGACAGAATCATAGTCGCAATTGTTAAAAGAATATGTCACTGGATCGCGATCGCCTGTCGCGATAACTCTACGTCCCGCCCGGGTTGGCTATTTCTTCATTCGCTCCTTGACCGGATCCTTGACGTTCTCGATCTTGTCGATCTCGACATTGTGCAGCCGGCCGTCGACTTTTTCGACGCGGCGGATATAGACCGTTTGGACGATATCGCGCGTCTCCGGGTCGATAGACACCGGACCGCGCGGGCTCTCCCACTTCATGCCTTTCGCGGCCGCGATGAGTGCGTCGCCGCCGGTCTTGCCTCCGGTCTTTTTCAGAGCTTCGTAGATGAGGTGGATGCCGTCCCAGCCGCCGACGCTGAAGAAGTCGGGGTTGCGTCCCCAGGCCGCGTTGTAGGCGTCGACGAATTTCGCGTTCATTGCGGATTTGTGGTTGTGGTCATAGTGAAACACCGTGATCAAACCGAGCGCGGCGTCGCCCATGACCTTCAACGCATTCTCCTCGGTGATTTCGCCCTGGCCCAGAATGCGGGTCTTCTTCGAATCGATGCCGAGATCCACCAGCGCCTTGCCGAAGGCCGCGGGCTGCGCGCCACCGGGGATGAAAATGAACATCGCCTCGGGGTTGAGATCTTTCGCGCGCTGCACGAACGGGAAAAAGTCCGGATTCACCACTGGAATGCGCACCGAACCGACGACTTCGCCGCCTGCCTCCTTGAACGCGCGCTGGAACGCACCCTCGGCGTCGTGTCCGGGACCGTAGTCCGATACCATCGTATACAGCTTGCGGATCCCGCTCCGGTGGGCCCAGGCGCCGAAGGTCTCGTTCAGCTGCGGCACGGTGAGCGAAGTGCGCGCCATGTAGGGCGACTTGGTCGTGATGATCGCAGTGGCCGCGTTCATGACGACCATGAATTTTTTCGCTTCGGCGGATACGTCCGCGGCGGCGAGGGCGTTGGGCGTGAGCACGAACCCGGCCAGGACGTCGACCTTGTCGCGCACCACCAGCTCCTGCGCATGGCGCTTGGCGACGTCGGGAGCCACTCCGCCCGTGTCCCTGCGGATGATCTCGAGTTTCTTTCCCGCGACGGTGTCGCCATGCTCCTTCACGTACAGCTTGATGGCGTTGTCCATCTGCGTCGCCGCGTCGGCGAACTGTCCGGAATAGGGCATGATCAGCCCGATCTTGACGGTCTGCGCGCCCGCGGACGACACGGCGAGCGGCGCGAGCACCGCGAATGCGGCGACGAAATTTCGAATCATGGTGGGTCCTCCTGCTGGGGTTTCATTCCGGTTGGATGTTCGCCAGGCGCACGATCTCCGCGTACTTGCGTATCTCCGCGCTCACGAACTGCTTGAACTCGGCCGGCGGGTTGCCGACCGGCTCCGAGCCGAGCGTGTCGAGGCGCTCGCGGAACAGGGCGTTGGCAAAAGCGGTGCGCACTTCCGCGTGAATGCGGTTGAGAATCCCGGGCGGCGTGCCCGCGGGCGCGAACAGGCCGAACCAGCCTCCGTGGTGCTGGAAGCTCGGCATGCCGGCCTCGGCCGCCGTGGGGACGTCGGGCATCTGCGGGTGGCGCTTCGCGTCGGTGTAGGCGAGCGCGCGCAGCCTGCCCGCCTTGAGCTGCTGCAGAATCGCCGGCGGAGTCGAGAACATCACCTGCGTTTCGCCCGAGATCGCCGCCGCCACCGCGGGGCCGGCGCCCTTGTAGGGGATGTGCAGCAGGTGGATCCCGGCGCGGTTGTTGAACAGCTCGCCCGCGAGGTGCAGAGTGTTGCCGACACCGGGCGAGCCGAAGGAAAGCTTGGCGTCGGGCCTGCGCGCGAGCTCGATGAGCTCCTGCAGCGTGCGGGCGGGAACGCCGGGGTTCACGGCGACGAAGATGCCGGCGTTTTCCACGAGATTGGTGACCGGCGCGAAGTCGCGCTCGGTGTCGTACGGAAGCTTCTTGTACATGCTCGGGGCGGTGACGAAACCCGAAGAGGTCACCATCAGCGTGTAGCCGTCCGGGGCCGATTTGGCGACGAACTCGGCGCCGATGACGCCGTTCGCGCCGGGTTTGTTCTCGACCACGAAGGGCTGACCCATCTGCTGGGTGAGCTGCGCACCGAGGAGGCGGGCGAGGGCGTCGGGACCGCCGGGGCCGAACGGAACGATGATGCGCACCGGTTTCGCGGGGTAGGACTGCGCCCAGGCGCCCGACATCGCGAGCGCGAGGACGAGAAGCGACAATCCTTGCAGCATGATCGAATCTCCTTATTTTTTCCGCCCGAACTTCCCGGTCAGCCTCACCCTGCCGATCGCATTGGCGTTGATCATGTATCCGGCGAGCGACGCGCTCGCGCCGCCCACGTCGAGACTGTCAACCTTCAGCGCGTACAGCGTGAAGTTGTAGCGGTGCGGTTTGTCGCCCGCGGGCGGGCAGGGGCCGCCCCAGCCGGGGCCGCCGAAATCGGTGTCGATCTGCGCGCAACCGAAGGGCAGGTTCGAGCCGTCGGCTTTGCCCGCCTTCTTTCCGAGCTCGCCCGCGCTCGCCGGTATGTTCACCACGAGCCAGTGCCACCAGCCCGCGCCGCCCGTCGGCGCGTCCGGATCGTGCACGAGCAGCGCGAAGCTCTTCGTGGCCTCGGGCGCGCCTGACCACTTGAGCGCGGGCGAGACGTTCTGGCCCGAGCAGCCGAAGCCGTTGTAGACCTGCTCCATGGCGATCGGGCCGTTGCGGCGGATATCGGGGCTCGTCAGCTTGAACGCGGCGCGCGCCGCGCCTTTTCTCCTGGCTGCCACGGGGACCTCCATGCATGAGCGGGAGAGACGATTGTAGCCAAGCGGCCGTCCGGCCGCATTAAAATGCAAGCCACCCATTTCTTGAATCCCTGGAGAACGCATGTCGAAGCTCACCCTGAGAGAGGCCAATACCATAGTCGAAAAGGCGCTGGAGAAGGCGCGCGCCATGAAGATCAAGCCGATCGCCGTGGTCGTGCTCGACGACGCCGGCCACGTCAAGGCCGCGCAGCGCGAGGACGGCGCCAGCATGTTCCGCTTCGACGTGGCGCTGGGAAAGGCATGGGCCTCGGTCGCGATGGGCGTCTCGAGCCGCGCCCTTCTCAAGCGCGCCAAAGACAATCCCAATTTCTTCGTGTCCCTCGCCGCGACGGCCCAGGGAAAATTCCTGCCGCAGACGGGCGGTGTCCTGATCAAGAACGAAAAAGGCGAGATCCTCGGCGCGGCCGGAGCGAGCGGCGGAACGGGCGAAGAGGACGAGGAAGCCTGCGTTGCCGGGATTCAGGCGGCGGGCCTGACGGCGGACGCCGCGGGTTGAGTTGGAACGTGACGCACGCCGCGTTCTTCCCGCTCGTCGTGGTTTGTTCGCTCGCCGCGTCCGGGGCCTTGCGCGCGCAGCCGGCCGATGTGGCGGGGCTGGCGCTGTACGAAGGCGCCGATCGCGGGCAGCGCCTCGCCAAGGGCGCGCAGGCCGAGCGCGAAATCAATCTCTATTCCTCGCTGGTGCTCGAGGATCTCAACGCGCTCGCCACGGCGTTCGACAAGAGGCACGGCGTGAAGCTGAAGTTCTGGCGCGCCGGCTCGGAAAAGGTCGTGCAGCGCATCGTCACCGAGGGACGGGCCGGGCGCTTCGACTTCGACGTCGTCGAGACTAACGGCCCCGAGCTCGAGTCGCTGCACCGCGAGAGGCTGCTGCAGAAGGCCGGTTCGCCGCATTTTCCGGACCTTCTTCCCGAGGCGATCAGGCCGCACCGCGAATGGATCGGGACGCGCCTCAACCTGTTCGTCCAGGCCTACAACACCAAGCTGGTGAGGAAGGACGAGCTGCCGAAGTCATACGAGGACTTTCTCCACCCGAAGTGGAAAGGACGCCTGGGGATCGAGGCGGAGGACATCGACTGGTTCGCGATGGTGATCAAGGAAATCGGCGAGGCCAAGGGCCTGAAGCTGTTTCGCGACATCGTCGCCGGGAACGGGCTCTCGGTGCGCAAGGGGCACACGCTGCTCGCCGGTCTCGTCGCCTCGGGCGAAGTGCCCTTCGCGCTCGCCGTCTACAACCACAACGCAGAGAAGCTGAAGCAGAGAGGCGCCCCGGTGGATTGGTATGCGATTGCGCCCGCGATCGCCCGCGTCAACGGCGTCGCGCTCTCAAGGAAACCGCCGCACCCGCACGCGGCGGTGCTGTTCTACGACTTCATGCTCGGGGAAGGGCAGGCGGTCCTGGTCCGGGGAAATTACGTGCCGACCAATCGCAAGGCCGACCCCGGCGCCGCGAGAACGCGGCTGAAATTCGTCGATCCGGCGGTGATGCTGGACGAAAGCGCGAAGTGGGAAAAGCTGTACGCAGAGATCATCACGCGGCAGTCGAAATGAGCGCGAAGCGCTGACGACCGCCCGTGCTCGCCCTCGAACGCGTCGTTTCCGTCATCGGGCCGGTCTTCCTGATCATCGCGATCGGGTACGGCTACGGGCGCCGCAACCGGCCCGACCTGGGATCGTTCAACCACGTTTCGCTGCACGTGCTGGGGCCGCTCCTGGTTTTCACTTCGCTCGCGGGCGAGGACTTCCGGCTCGAGGGCAACGTCGCCTTCGTCGTGGGCGGGGTGGCGGTGATCCTCGTCTCGGGGCTGATCGCATGGCCCATCGCGCGGCTGGCGCATGTCAGTCCCCGCACTTTCGTGCCGCCGATGATGTTCAACAACTGCGGCAACATGGGCCTGCCGCTCGCCTTGCTCGCCTTCGGGCGTCCGGGCCTGGCGGCGATGGTCCTGCTGCTGGTCGCGAGCACGCTCTTGCAGTTCACCCTCGGGAGCCGAATCGTCAGCCGCCACGCGGAATGGAAGGCGCTCGCGACCTCGCCGATGATCATCGCAAGCGTGCTGGGGCTCCTCTTCAGCGCGTTCGCGTGGAAGCTGCCGTCAGCGTTGATGACCGGCCTGAAGATGCTCGGCGACGCCACGCTGCCGATGATGTTGTTCGCGCTCGGGGTGCGCCTGACCGATTTGTCCAAGCGCGGCTGGCAGGTGGGCGTGCTGGGTGCGGGGGTCTGCCCGGTGGCGGGGATGGCGGGGGCGTACCTCGCGCAACTTCTGCTGCATCTGTCGCCCGAGCAGTTCGCGCAACTCATGCTCTTCGCGAGCCTCCCTCCTGCGGCCCTCAACTACCTGCTCGCCGAACGCTACAGCCAAGAGCCGGAACGCGTCGCGTCGCTGGTGCTGATCGGCAACGCCTTCGCAATCGTCTTCGTGCCGCTGGGGCTGACGCTGGGCCTGCACCCGATCTGACTTCCTCAAGGGGAAAGCGACCGGGAAAACCTCCGCCTACATCGCGCCTTGCGCCGGGAGCTGCTGCGGGATGGGCGCTTGCTGAGTCCCGGGAGCGGTGGGTTGCTGCGAGATGGGCAGCTGCTGAGTCCCCGGGTTCGGCGCGGGGGACTGCTGCTGCGGGATGGGACCCTGCTGGGTCGCCGGGTTGTACACGAATTTCCAGTCGGAATACTTGGTGGCGCCTTCGAACTCCCGGTTCGCGAAGGCGAAACCGGCGACCTTTTTCGGGCTGTCCTCCGAGACGCTGTACACGCCCATGATCCCGCCGTCCGGGGCCTTGACGAGCCCCCATTCGCTTTTCCCGGTGAGCGGGTCGAAGTAGAGCTTCCTCAGGTAACGCTCGGTGCCGGGCTTCCGCGGGTCCTTCAGCAGGTCCTCGAGCGTCCTGGGAAACTGCCTCGGCCCGCTCACGTAGTACCTCTCGATCGCGCGCCGGTACTGGTTGCCCGCGTAGAGCAGCTCCATTTCCCTGCCCCGCGCGAGCGCGGTCTGCCAGACCTCTCCGGCGAGGGCGAGACCCAGGCCCATGAACGCGACCGCGAAGAGGACCGTGAGGTAGGTGAAGCCCGTTTCGCGCGAATTCACGGTCACCACTCGGCGTAAACGCTCCCGTCGCTGGCCTTGCCCTGCGCGCCGCTTTTCACGTCGACCACGCCGCCTTTCTGCGGATCCTCCGGCGCGACGACCACCCAGGTCGTTGCGCTCTCGGTGATGGGATCGACGGGCACCCTGCGCAGATATTTCTCCGAGGCGAGCGCATCCAGCGACTCGGGATACTTGCCCTTGTCGCCGTAGTATTTTCCGATCGCGTCGCGCAGCTGGTAAAGATCTTCCCGCAGCACCGCCTCTTTGGATTTTTCGAGGCTGCCGAAATAGCGGGGGACGGCGAGCGTGAGCAGGACGGCGATGATCGCCATCACCACCAGCAGCTCGATCAAGGTGAATCCGGAACGCAGACGCACCGGTCTCACCAATCGCGGTAGGGCTGGCCGTTGATGCCCTTGCCCTGTGCGAGCGAGAAGACGTCGAACACGTCGTCGCCTTCCTTGGGGTCGTCGGGCGGGCTCGCGTAGCTGCGCTTGCCCCAGGTGGCCGCGGCGGAAAGCGTGGGATCGGCGTTGAGGGGATCGCGCGGGATGCGGCGCAGGATGTATATCTTCTCCTTCTTCGGGCTCTTCTGGTCCTCGACGCCCTCGGCGAGAGCCTCGAGCTTCTTGGGATAGCCCGAATCGCCCACCGATTTCTGGATTCGGCCCTCGTCCCAAGCCTGCTTGTAGAGGTCGATCGCCTCGCGGATCTGGCGCAGCGTGCGGCGCAGCTCCTGCTCCTTGGTGCGCTGCACGGCGAGCTCGCTGACGGGCAGCGCGACCGATGCGAGCAGCGCGACGATCGCCACCGTGATGACGAGCTCGATAAGGGTAAAGCCCCGGGCGGCTAACCCCCGGGCGCGGCCGTCGTCCATGGGATGCGATTCGCCAGCGCTACTGCTGTTGCACGCCGCCGAAGGGCACGATCGTGCCTCCCGGCGTTGTGGCCCCGGACGGCGCCGGAGACGGAGAGATGGGCGCGGCGGGCTGGAGCGGAGCGAAGGAGGGCGGCGAGGAAGACGCCCCGAGCGGGCCGCCGCTGGAGGAGGCCTCGGTGCCCGCGGCGAATTCGGTCGTGCGCGCGTCGGGCCGCACGATCGTCCGCATCAGCCTCGGGGTGATGAGGAGCACGATCTCGGTCTTGGCGATGGTGTCGCTCGTGGACGAGAACAGGCGCCCCAGCAGCGGGAACTCGCCCAGGCCCGGAACGCGGGAGGCGTTGCGCTGGTCCTGGTCGTTGATGAGGCCCGCGAGGATCTGGGTTTCGCCGTCCTTCAGCCGCAACACCGTGCTGGTCTTGCGCGTGCCGATCTGGTAGACGAGGCCCCCGCCGGGTTGGGGGATGGTGTTGGTGATGTTGCTGACCTCGAGCCCGACCTTGATGCCGACGTCGTCCTCGAGATAGATCAGGGGCTCGACCTCGAGCTGCAGGCCCACGTCGAGGTAGCTCACCGACTGGGAAACGAAGCCTCCCGCCACCGCGGCAGTCGTGGTGATCACGGGGACGCGGTCGCCGATGTGGATTTTCGCCTTTTCCTTGTTCTTCACGCGGATGCGGGGGTTGGCGAGCAGGTTGGTCCGGCTGTCGGTCTGCCTGAGCGAGAAGAGAAAGAGCGGATCGGTGAAGGTAAGGCGCACCAGGTTCTGGTCGCGCGAGCGCAACTCGGGCAGGGTCAGAGTGCCGGGCGTCCCGGTGGCCCCGGCGGCGGGGGCGCCGCCCACGAGGCTGACTGCCGCCGAGCCGGGGAAGCGAATCCCCAGCTCCAACAGCCGGTTGTAGCCGACTTCGAGCACCTCGACTTCGAGCATCACCTCCGGCTCGGCGATGTCCTGCGCCGCGATCAGCTTCTCGGCGAGGCGGATGGCGTTCGGGGTGTCCTTCATCACCAGGAGGTTGAGCTTTTCGTCGATGAAGATGTCGCGCGTCTTGAGGATGGTGCGAATCAGGTTCGCCGTCTGCCTGACGTCCGCGTTCGCGATGTAAAAGGTCTTGACGACGAGGTCCTGGTACTCGCGCAGCTTCTGCGGCGTATTCGGGTAGATGAGGGCAGTAGTCTCGTTCAAGACTTTCTGCTCGAGCTGGTTGGTGGCGAGGATCAGCTTGATGACGTCCTCGACCTGTGCATCGCGCACGACGATCGTGGTCCTCTGGTCGGCGCGCACGTCCTTGTCGAACAGGAAATTGAGGCTCGCCGCGCGCGCGAGTACGTCGAATACGGTGCGCAAGGGCACGTCTTTCAGCTCCAGCGATATGGGCTTGGTTACCGAGCTCCTCAACTGCAGGAGGGCCACCGCGGGTTTGGTCGTCTTCTCCTCGATCAGCCGCTGCAATTGGCGTGCCTCGCGTTGAGCCGGGTTCTCGGCGAGCACCGTCGCGAGCAACTCCCGCGCGTCGCGGTACTTTTCCGCTTTGACGAGCTTGTCCGCTTCGGCGAGGAGCGCACGATGGCGTCTGTCGAGCTCGACTTGCGCGAGACCCTGCGTCGCCCGCGCATTGGCCGGGTCGTATTTGAGCGCGCGGCGGTAGAGTTCCTCGGCCGCCTCGAACTGCGCGCCAGCCCGCAGGGACTCCGCCTGGACGAGCCACTGCGCAACGGCGAAGTCGCGCAGGCGGAAATATTCCGAGCGGTATGCATGGTTTTGAGGATCTTCGCGCGTCGCTTTTTCGAGCGTCGCGAGCGCCTCCTCCACGCGGCCGTCGCTCATCAGCGCTCGCGTGTCCTTGATCAGCGGGTCGGCGCAGGCTGCGACGAGCGCCAAGGCGAGCGCCGCACAAAAGGTCTTCGGGGAGGGTTTCATGGGGTTTCGCCTTCGCTGGCGGGACGGAAATAGACGGTCAAACGTAACTGGGCTTCGAGTTGCGAATCGCCCGCTTTTTTTCGCTCGAAGCGCAGCGCATCAAGCGAGGCAATCGGCATGCTCTTGAGGGTGGCGGCGACGAATTGCCGGATCTGCGGATAAGTGCCGCGGATGGGCAGGGTGATGCGGTAGAAGGCGACGCCGAAAGGGGGTTTCTCGAGGCGGTATTCGCCCTGCAGCAATTCGAGGTTCGCGGCGCGTGCGAGAGCGTACACGCGCTCGAGCTCATCCGGAAGTTTTTCCACCGGAGGAAACAGGCCGTAGAAGCGGCGGAGTTCCTCCGCGCGGCCCTCGCTGGCAACGGGCTGAAAGGGAGTGCGCGAGCGCAGCCGCTCGGCGACCGAGCGCTGTGCCTGAAGCTCGCGCTCCGCCGGACTCACCGCCGAAAAATAAAACGGGACGCAGAAAATGAGGACCCCGATGCCGAGCACTCCGGTCGGTCCCAGCGCGTGCAGCCATTCCTGGGCGCGCTTCACCGGTTGCTCCTGAAAGCCGCCTGCACGCCGAACTGGATCGGACGCGAAGGATCTTCGACCTGGACGTGATGATTGACCAGATGCACTCCGGAAAGAACCCGGGTCTCGCCGAGCCGGCGCACGTACCTGAGCATTGCCTCCCGGTTTTTCGCCTCGGCCGTCAGGCGCAGGGTGCGCTGCTGGGTTTCCGGCTGCAGCTGCAGCACGGTCACCTCGCTGCTCGAGGCCGCCTCGAGCGCCTCGATCATCTGCGCCCACGGAATGCTGAGCTGCCGCACCGCCGCGTCGATGATCTTCGCTTCCTCGTCGAGCCGTTCCTTGGGCACGGCGCGCTGCGGCCGCCGGTCGGCGTTGAGCAGGCCTTGCGCCGTATCGACGGCGGCGAGTTCGTGCAGCGCGTTGCGATAGCGCAGCATCATGTCGCCGGAGACCGCGAGCGCAAGGATCAGCACCGAGGCGCCGATCCACTGCGGACGGCGCGGGGCGGCGACGTAATCGAGCTCGATTCGACGCGGGCTCATAGTGCGCAAAGCGCCATGGCAAACGGTTCCGACTCCGCGGGAGCCAAGCCCTCGGCCTGGGCGAGCGCAAGGCTCCTGAAAGTCCACCCCTCTCCTTCGACCGAAAGGGCTTTCCCGTTCCGGGGCGCGTGGACGTAGACGTCCTCGGACGCCTCGTCTCCGCCGACCCGATGCCGCTCGCGATCGAGCAGCCCCGCCCATTGGCCCGGCTCCTCGAAGTTTCCCCGGGCGTTGCGCACGGCCGACCACCGCCCGCCTTCGAGACGGGCGACGCAGGCGCGCCGCCGCTCGACGAGCAGAAACCACGCGCGCTCGCCCTTGACGTCCTTGCGCCATCGGTTGAAGGCCGACATCAGGTAGGGTTGGACCGACACCAGCTTCGCCCTGGCAGTCGCGGGAAACGCGGCGCGCACGGCCTGCACCAGCGACGAATCGACAGCGCTCGCGATGCGCGCCGAGCCGGCCGGGGTCGGGCTCAGCCGCAGGTCCCAATCCTTGCTTCGCTCGCCGTGGACCTTGGCAAAGCAGTACCGGACGAACGCGGTCTCCTCCTCGCCTTTTCCCAGGCCCTCGCTCCAGGGGACGAGGATGAAGCGCGCGAAGTGGTTGGAGAGCACGACGGTCACCTGCGCGCTCGCGTCTCTCGTTTCTAAGGCGAGCTGCTCCAGGGCCGCCGCCGCGCCCTGCCAGGGCTGCGCGCCGAGCCCCGGGTCGCACGCGATCGAGCGCTTCTCGCTCACGCGGGGCCGAGCCCCGCTCGAAACCCGCAGGAGCGCAAGCGAATCCGGGGCGAGCGCGATCAGGATACGGTCGCTAGATAAACGTAACACGGTTGATCTCTTCCAAGGTGGATTCACCGTTCTTCACGGCCTCGAGCGCGGCATCGCGCAGGAAGCGTGTGCCGCTTGTCCGCGCGGCTTCCTTCAACTGGCGCACCGGGGCGCGGCCGGTGATCAGCTCGCGCAGCTCGTCGTTGAGGATCATCAGTTCCGCGATCGCCTTGCGTCCCTTGTAGCCGGAGCCGCGGCACTCGCGGCAGCCGCGCCCGGTGCGAAAGCGGAACGAACCAGCCTGCGCTTCGGTGAGGCCGGATTCCTTGAGGAGGGCCGCATCGGGCCGGCAGTCCTCGCCGCAGTGCGGGCAGACGAGCCGGACCAGGCGCTGCGCCAGGATCGCATTCAGTGCGGAGACGAAGCTGAACAGGTCGACGTTCATGTGCATGAAGCGACCGATCACGTCGAATACGTTGTTCGCGTGGACGGTAGTGAAAACGAGGTGCCCCGTGAGTGCGGACTGCACGGCGATGTTGGCCGTCTCCGGGTCGCGTATCTCGCCCACCATGATCTTGTCGGGATCGTGCCGCAGGATGGAGCGCAGCCCCCGCGCGAAAGTGAGCCCCTTCTTTTCGTTGACCGGGATCTGCAGCACGCCGGCGAGCTGGTATTCCACCGGGTCCTCGATCGTGACGATCTTGTCCTGGCCGTTGTTGATCTCCGTGATGGCGGCGTAGAGCGTGGTGGTCTTGCCGCTGCCGGTGGGCCCGGTGACGAGCAGCATCCCGTAGGGCTCGTGCGACAGGCGCCGCAGCGCCCGGATGTCGTCCGTCTCGAACCCGAGGCTGTCCAGGGAGAGCTGCTGCTGAGTGCTCTCGTAGAGCGACTGCTTGTCGAGCACCCGCAGCACCGCGTCCTCGCCGTAGATGTTGGGCATGATCGAGACGCGGAAATCGACCGCGCGCCCGCGGTCGAGCGCCTTGAAGCGTCCATCCTGGGGGACGCGCCGCTCGGTGATGTCGAGCTCCGCGAGAACCTTCACGCGGGAGATGGCCTGCTCGGCCTGCTTGGTGTCCTGGATGAACTTGATCTGCGAGAGGATGCCGTCGATGCGGAACTTGATCACCAGCCCCGCGGCGATCGTTTCCATGTGAATGTCGCTCGCGCCTATCATCAGCGCGTCGCGCAGGGTCGAGCGCACCAGCCGCACGACTTCGCTCGACTCCTCGCTGATCGCCTTGAGCGAGAGATCTTCGATGCCGCGAGTCTCTTCGCTCACGACGGTGACTCCTGCGCGCACCGCGTCGAGCGCGCGCAGGGTCTCCTCGTGACTCGCGAGGAACGCCACCAGGTCGCCGCGGTGCACCAGGCGCCAGGAGAACTCCTGGGCGATGCGTTCTTCCGCCCAGGCCTGCTGCTCTCCGGAGAAGGGGTCGTCGGTCACGAGCCACAGCGCGCCGGCCTCGCCGCGCACGAGGGCGCAGCCGCGCTGGGAGCCCTCGCTGAAGGGCAGCACGTCGAAGGCCGGCGCCGCGCCGCGCAGCTCCTCCATGCGCATGACTTGGATCCTGAGCGTCGCGCCGAGCCGCGCCACGAACGTGTCCGGGTCCAGGCCGAGCTTCGCCTCGAGGACTTCGACGAGCCGCCGGCGCGCGGCGGTTGCCGCGGAGCGGGCCTCCTCGATTTCGCGCGAGCTGATCTGCTTCGCCTCCGCGAGACTCACTTCAGGCTCCCGGCAAGTTCGAAGATCGGCATGTACATGAGAACGACGATCGCGCCGATCACCAGGCCGATCGCCGCCATCAGTAGGGGCTCGAACAGCCGCACGAACCAGTCGATCCAGCGCGCGATTTCCTCGTCGTGAAACTCCGCGATTCTCTCCATCATTTCGCCCATGTTGCCGCTTTTCTCGCCGACGGCGAGCATGCGCTGGGCGATGATCGTGGTGAGGCCGTTGGCTTCCATCGCTTCGGAGACGGGACGGCCTTCGTTGACCGCCCGGCTCGCCGTCGCCAACCGCGCCCGCAACAGCGGGTGGAGCAGCTCCGCGCCCATCCGGAGCGCAGTCGGGAGCGGTGTGCCGCCGCGCAGGAGCATGCCGATGGTGCGGTAGAAACGCGCGAGCTGGTACAGCTTCAAGCGCTCGCCGATCGCGGGCAGTTTCCAGAGCACATTGTCGATCCGGGCCTTGACTTGAGCGTTCCGGAGCGCGTATACAGCCGCGATCGCGAGGCCGGCGAGGATGCCCATCACGAGAGCCCCGTGCCCCTCGACCAGCTGGCCCCATGAGAGCAGGATCTTCGAGAAGAACGGGAGATCGACGCTGCGCTCCTCGTAAATCCGGCTGAAGCGCGGCACCACGTAGAGCAGCAGGAACAGGCTCACCAACCCGCCTACGCCGATGAGAAGCGCCGGGTAGATGGCCGCGTTGACCAGGCGTTTGCGGATCGCTTCGAGCTGGTTCTGATAGGCGACGTAGCGCCCGAGCGCGGGAGCGAGGTCGCTCGTCTTTTCGCTTGCCTGCACGGTGGAGACGTAAAGAGGCGGGAAGGCGAGCGGAAACTGCTGGAGCGCCGAAGAAAGGGTATTCCCTTGGCGCAGGATCGCGGCTACGCGCTCGAGCAGGGCGCGGAATTCACTGCGGCGCTCGCGCTCGGCCAGCGTTTCGATGGATTCGACCAGCGGAAGCCCCGCGTTCAGCAGGACGAGCAACTCCTGGCTGAACAGCACCAGCGGAAAACGCGCCTGTCCGCCGCGCCAGGACACACCGACACCCCCCCGCGCGCGTACGCCGAGCACGGTGTAGCCGCGGCTCTCGGCCTGCTGGACGGCGCTCGCCTGATCGAGCCCGTGCAGGTCGAGCGACTCGACTCTTCCTTCAGGGCTGACCGCTTTGAGCTCGAAACGCATCGTC
>Ga0209131_1000525_pt1 | contig 27503 bp, 27 predicted proteins | sample GraSoi_2013_40cm_FD_185826 | JGI IMG/M metagenome (GOLD analysis project Ga0209131, IMG submission 185826) | Grasslands soil microbial communities from the Angelo Coastal Reserve, California, USA - Sample 9_17_2013_40cm (SPAdes) (version 2) | ecosystem: Environmental > Terrestrial > Soil >... | reverse complement strand
CCGCCGCCCCCGCCGGTCATCCCGCCCGGCGTGCGCGCCGAAGAGATCGTCGGCCGTTGGGGCTTGGCCTCCTATCATCGCGAGCAGGATCGCCCCCGTACCGAGGTCGCGGCGAAAAGCCAGTGCACGCAGCCTTACAAGATTGAATCTTCGCCAGCCGGCGGCGTCATGATGCTGGGTCACGACAATCCGCAGGTTCAGGAGATGAATCTCAAGGGCAGCGTCGAGGGCAAGACCTATGTGGGCCCGGGCAGCGATCCGGCCGGGACCGACGACCGCGAAGTTGTGAGCTTCGACGGCCGGGTGCTGATCTTGAAATGGGTCGATCCCGAGGTGGCGGGCCGTTACGGTAACATGGTGCTGGTGCGCTGCGGCGTCGACGGAGCGCCAGAGCGTACCGCGCGGGTCAAGCGAAGATCGGCCGCCGTGCAGCAATGACCGTCACCAGCTAGCACGATGTCATCTATCAGCGGGGGCCATTTCTATCCGATCGTTGTTCGCGGCAGAAGCGAGTGTCGGAATGGCGACCCAGTTCTCTCATAAAAGTGGGGAGATTTACACCCCATTAAGGGGTTTCGCTCCATTCATTGCATGTCCATTCTGTGGACACCGAGTGGCTCCTATCCACTCTGTTTGACGCCTCCCTGTATGACTTGGAGCCGCCAAGAATGGCGGCTCCTTTTCTTAGTCCTTCGACCGCGGCTGCATTGATAGCGTGCCGCAAACCATCTCGCAAAGATTCTGCGCGCTCTGCTGGACACGAGCGCCGCGCAGGGGCATGCTTTTGCCTTTGTGAGGCGTAGACATGTCCGATCGCGTCATTGATGGGCTGCAACCAGTTTCGTTCGGCGCGCGGCTTGCTGCGTCGCAGAATTTTTCCCGACTCTTCCGCGACGGCATGAAGCTCGTGGAGGACACGGCGGCCTATCTCGACGGCCCCGGCCGCAGGGAATCCAAGCTGCTCGACCGCGCCGCGTCGCTCGCCTATGCGACTGAAAGCATGCGGCTCACGACGCGCCTTATGCAGCTTGCCTCATGGCTCCTCCTCCATCGCGCCGTCAATGAGGGCGAGATGTCGCTGGCGCAGGCCAACAAGGAGCGCATGAGGATCAAGCTGCCGGCCGAGGAACCCCCATCCTACGTTGGGGAAACGCCGGCGCTGCCTGCCGGGCTCGATGACCTCATTGCGCGATCGAAGAAGCTGAAAGATCAGGTCCGGCGCCTCGACGCCACTATTCATGCACCGCCCCCGACCGCGCCGGCCAGCGGCAATCCCTTTGAATTTCAACTTGGAATGTTGCGTGCGGCCTTCGAGCGCCGCCCGCCGTAGCGCGACGAGGGTGTCAGCTCGGTCCGGGCCGCCCTGGCTCCGTAGGGTGGGCAAAGGCGCATCGATGTGCCGTGCAACTTGGTGCAACCTCGCCCGCGCCTTTGCCCACGCTGTTCGACCTCTCCGTTTGACCGCGTGGGCAAAGTCGCGCGAGACCAGCGCTTCATACTCTCGGCTGCGGCAGGCGACTTTGCCCACCCTACCGGAGGGGGCGCTGCTATTTCTTATTCGTCAGGCCAAGACCCGAGAACCGCTTCTGGAACCGGGACAGGCGACCGCCGCGATCAATCAGTTGCTGTGTACCGCCGGTCCACGCCGGATGCGACTTCGGGTCGATGTCGAGGCGCATGGTGTCGCCCGGCTTGCCCCAGGTCGAACGCGTCAGGAACTCGGTGCCGTCGGTCATCACGACCTTGATCGTGTGATAGCCGGGGTGAATTTCGGATTTCATGACTTTAACTCTTTCGGCGCCGCCCAATGGCGCACCCGCAAGTTGTGGCGAAAAGGATGCCGGCTCTATAGCCCGGCGCTCGCGCAGATACAAGATCTGACAGGTGCGCTGTTTGGCGCGTCGATGGCGGTTGTCAGGACTGCTTCGGCGCGGCATTGTCCGGCCCGCCATGCCGCCAACGGGTACCCTTTATGAGCGTTGCCACCAAGTCCGAAGTTGAACCGATCGCCGCGGAGGCGCTCAAAGTTGCCGATCCGGTTGAGCGGCGGCGCAGCGTGCGGCCGCTCATGGGACTCGTTCCGTTTGTGGCGCGGTACCGGGGGCGCGCGATCGCGGCTCTCATTGCGCTCACGGTGGCGGCGGCCACAACTCTCGCGGTCCCGATCGCGGTGCGGCGCATGATCGACAACGGCTTCGACTCCGCCCGCGCCGGGCTGATCGATCAGTATTTCGGGGTGATGATCCTGGTGGTGGCGATTTTGGCCGGCGCCAGCGCCATGCGATACTACCTCGTCACGACACTTGGGGAGCGGGTGGTCGCCGATCTGCGCGACGCCGTGTTCGAGCGTGTGACCACGTTATCGGCGTCGTTCTTCGATACGGCGAAAACCGGGGAACTTGTCTCGCGGCTCACCGCCGACACCACCCAGATCAAGTCAGCGGTCGGCGCATCGGTTTCGGTGGCGTTGCGCAACCTTGTGCTGTTCTTCGGCTCCGCCGCCATGATGGTCATAACGAGCCCGCGGCTTTCCGCATTCGTGCTCGGCGCCATACCGGTGATCGTGCTGCCGCTGGTCGGATTCGGCCGCATGGTACGCAAGCGCTCGCGCGCCGCCCAGGATACGCTCGCCGATGCTTCCGCCTACGCGGCGGAGCTGATCGGCGCGGTTCGCACCTTGCAGGCCTTCACCAACGAGAAGCTCGCGGTCCATCATTTCGCCGAAGCTGTGGAGCGCGCCTACGCGGCCGCAGTCTTCTCGACGAGAGCGCGCGCGGTCTTGACGGCGGTGATCATCTTTCTTGCCTCCTCAAGCGTCGTCGTGGTGCTGTGGGTCGGCGCGCAGGACGTGCTCGCGGGGCGCACCACTGCCGGAACGCTGAGCCAATTCGTGCTGTTTGCCGTGTTCGCGGCGACCGGATTGGGCCAGCTCAGCGAGGTATGGGGCGAGCTGTCCCAGGCCGCGGGCTCGGCCGAACGGCTGTCGGAACTGCTGCGCCACGAACCCGATATCAAAGCGCCGGCCGTCCCGGTGGCGCTCCCTTCGCCGCCGCGCGGCGAAATCAGCTTCGATGCGGTGCGGTTTGCCTACCCGACGCGGCGCGAGACCGACGTTCTCGACGGCATAAGCTTCACGGTGCGGGCCGGCGAGAAGGTCGCGATCGTCGGACCGTCGGGCGCCGGCAAGAGTACAATCTTCCATCTGATGCTGCGTTTCTACGACCCCAAGGCCGGCGCCGTGACGTTCGACGGCGTGCGCATCGCGGATGCAGACCCGCGCGCGGTGCGTGGGCGCATCGCGCTCGTGCCCCAGGATACCGCGATTTTCGCGGCCTCGATTGCCGAGAACATCCGGTTCGGACGGCCGGAAGCGACCGCAGATGAAATCGCGTGCGCAGCCGAACAGGCAGCCGCGGCCGAATTCATCGCCCGCCTGCCCCAACGCTACGAATCGATCGTCGGCGAACGCGGAGTGACGTTGTCGGGTGGTCAACGTCAGCGCATCGCCATCGCTCGCGCGATTCTGCGCAACGCGCCGCTCTTGCTGCTTGACGAGGCGACCTCCTCGCTCGACGCCGAAAGCGAAACCCTGGTGCAAACCGCGCTGGCGCGATTGATGCGGGAGCGCACCACGCTCGTGATCGCCCATCGCCTCGCCACCGTGTTGTCGTGTGATCGCATCCTGGTGATGGACCGGGGACGCATCGTGGAAGAGGGCACCCACGAGAGCCTTGCCGCCCAGGGCGGGCTCTATGCGCGGTTGGCGCGGCTGCAGTTCAATAGTACCTGAGACGACTATGCCCGACAGAGGCTGACATGGCACGTACGTTGAGCGAAGTGATCGCCGATTTACCGCGTGATCAGCAACAGGACATCGCGGCGCGAGCGGCGCAGCTTATCGAGGACGAAATGACGCTACGCGATCTGCGTAAGGCGCACGAACTCACGAAACCGAAGCGCCGGGGCCGTAAGCCCGGTGCCGAACGCGTCCCGACATAATGCGAAGTCGCCCGGCTTCACCGCTCCGTCAGCTTGAGCTCGAGCCGGCGGTTGCGGCGGAAGGCGTCCTCGGTGAGGGCAGGATCGAGCGGCTGAAATTCGCCAAAGCCGGCCGCTACAAGGCGCTGGGGCGACACGCCCAGTTCGAGGGGTATTGCGACGTCACGATCGGCCTCACGTCGGTATGCCCGTCGACGCGGAGCACCCAGGCGATTTCGGGCGGTATCTGCCTTTCGAGATCGAGCAGCGCGACCGCGAGCTTCTCGAGTTCGCTGCGGCCCTCGGCGTTGAGGACCGCGGAGCCGGAGTCGAAAAACAGCTCGGACTGGAACACGAAGCGGTCGCCGACGACCCTGATGTCGGGCCGTGTCCCCAGAATCTCCCTCAGCTTGCCAAAAAAGTCGGAGCGATAGCGCGACAATTCCTGCACCCGCTGGGCGAGCGCAATATTGAGCCGCTGGCCGAGGTCCGCGATGCGGGTCTGGGACTCCTTGTCGCGCTTTTCCGACGCGTCGAGGGCCTGCTCGAGCGCCGCCAACTGGCGGCGCAGCGCCGCGATCTGTTGATTGAGGACTTCGACCTGGGCTAGCGCCCGCGCACTGACGTTTTTCTCGGAGTCGAGAGCGCTGGTGAGCGCGCCGATCCGGTTTTGCGATTCCGCGATGATGCCTTGTATCGAGTTCGCATCGGCGCCGGCGCCTTCGACGCTCGCCTTGAGGCGGTCGCGCTCGCTCTCGATGCCGGAGAGGTTCGCACGCAGCCGGGCGATCTCCTCCTCCATGTCGACTTTGCCGGTCTTTTCCAGCGCCAATAAGTCGGTGAGCTGGGCGATCTGGGCGTTGAGGCGAACCAGTGCCGTATCCTTGCCGGCCACCTCCTGCGACAGGAAGAACTGCACCACCACGAATACAGTGAGCAGGAAGATAGTGGCGAGGACGAGCGTCGATAGCGCGTCGACGAATCCTGGCCAGTAATCGACACCTCGGTCGCGTCCGCGCCGGTTTCGTGCGATGGCCATTGCGCTTAGTCCCTCTGTGCCGGAGCGTGCGCCAGAATTTCCAAGAGCCGCCTGATTTCGCGATGCTGCACCGCTTGAGCATCAACCCATTCGCGAATCAGTTGTTGCTCGCCGCGCATATGAACGACCAGGCCCTGGATGGCCTCGGCGAGGTTCGCCATGGCGCTCGTTGCGCCTTTGCTCGGGCCGCTATCCGACATAACCTCGCGCAGACGCTCGATCACGGCGCGAATTTCTCCCCCCGCGTTCCCCATTGGGGCGGATGCGGCCTCGGATGCGCCCCCGAGATCCCGCACCGTGGTGGCGAGCCAGTCTTCGAGATCGGTATAGAACCGGTTCTGCGCCTGACTGGTCTGCAGATCGAGAAATCCGAGCACCAGCGATCCGGCGAGACCGAATAGCGACGAGGAGAACGAAATCCCCATTCCGCCCAGCGGGGCAGCCAATCCGTCCCTGAGAGAATTGAACATGTCGCCGGCATCGCCGCCGACCTTCAATCCTTTAATGATGGCGCCGATTGAGCTCACCGTCTCAATCAAGCCCCAGAACGTTCCGAGCAGCCCGAGAAATATCAGAAGCCCCGTCATGTAGCGTAACATGTCGCGGGCCTCGTCAAGCCGCGTGGCGATCGAATCGAGAAGGCTCTGCATGGTCTGCGACGAAATCGCCATGCGGCCCGCGTGGTCTCCCAGAATTGCCGCCATCGGGGCCAACAGCACTGGCGGGCGCTCGATCGCCAGCCCCGGATCGGCAAGGCGGAAACTATTCACCCACGCGATCTCGGGAAACAACCGGATTACCTGGCGAAAGGCCAGCAGGATACCGATGACAAGCACCGCGATGATGAGACCGTTGAGCCCCGGATTCGCCCAAAAGGCCGTCAAGATCTGACCGTGGAGAATAACGACGAGGAGCGCCGCGAGAACGAGGAAAACCAGCATCCGCACCAGGAAGATACGTGGGGATGATACCTTGAACGGATCGATGTCGTGTTGGTGTTTTAGCATGCAAAATTCCGCCCGCAGTCGTAGCTTTGGGGCAAAACTCGCGTCGGTTCTACTTGGGTCATGGCCGATCGGGTCATGGCCGAACTCGTCCCGGCCATCCCGATAATTGGCGCGCTGTGCCCTGCCCCCACCCTACCCTCCCCCGCTTGCGGGGGAGGGTAGGGTGGGGGCAGGGACAAGCCCGGCGATGACAAATCGGCCGCCACGAGTTTTGCCCCTGTTGCCCTAAACATATATGCCACAACTTGGATCAAAAATACGGATAAGTAGGGCTTGCGGATCAGAGTTGAGGACGAATTGCGGTGCATTTAGGGCCTGTCAGGAGCATCATTTGCGAGACTCCTTAAGAACCTGAAGCAACGCCTTGTGCAGAAACTCGTTGCCGGCGATAATTTGGCGTTTGCTAAAAAAGCCGTCACCGCCGTCGAGGTCGGTGGCGAAGCCTCCGGCCTCCCGCACCATCAGGATGCCGGCCGCCATATCCCAGGGCGAAAGATCGCGTTCCCAGCTTTTCGGCAGCGAAATGGCCGCCGTTCACGCGAGGTCGAGCGCCGCGGCGCCAAACCGTCGCAGGCCGGCGACCTCTTCCTGAACGGCGGCCATTTCGCTGCCGAAAAGCGCGAGATCGCCGCGGCCGATATGCGGCATTCCGCATGCCACGACTGCTTCCGACATCCGTCGTCTTGCCGCGACCCGCAAACGCTGATCGTTCAAAAACGCGCCTTTGCCGCGTTCGGCCAGGAATAGCTCCTCGTTGGCGGGATTGTAGATGACACCCGCGACGATGACACCTTCGCGCTCGAGTGCGATCGAAATTGCGAATTGCGGGATGCCATGCAGGAAATTGGTGGTTCCGTCGAGCGGGTCGACGATCCAGCAGTGGGATTTGTCGTCGCCCTCCCGGCGGCCGCCTTCCTCGCCGAGAAAACCGTAGCCTGGCCTCGTCTTGGTGAGCTCCGCGTGCAGAATCTCTTCGGCGCGGCGGTCTGCCGCGGTGACGAAATTCCCCGGGCCTTTCATCGAGACCTGCAGGTTCTCGACTTCGCCGTAATCGCGCTTGAGGCTGCGACCGGCCTTGCGGGCTGCCGCCGTCATGACGTTAAGCAGTGCGGAACGAAGCATAGGCGGATTCTTTCCTCCTGGGACCGCGGGCCACGTCTCAATTAAAAGAGCGGGCGGGACGCCCGCGGTCCCAGGGCCCCGGCAGTCAGGATTTCTGCTGCAGGACCGCGAGCCACGGCCGTGCCGCCTTTTCGGCAGCAGCGCGGACTTGCGGCGGCTGCTTTGCGGCGAATTGGTCGAGAGAAGGATCGCCATTGCCCCCCGCTTTGGCGATCAGGTGCCATTTGATCGCTTCAGTCGGATTGGTCGCCGCGCCGCGGCCGACGCTGAGGAGGATGGCCAGGCGGTTCTGGGCAATCGGGCTACCGCGCAGGGCGGCCTTGCGGAACAGCGCCGCCGCCTTGGCCTCATCCTTGGCGACGCCGGTGCCGTTGAATAGCGCAATGGCGTATTCCACTTCGGCGTCGGGGTTTTCCGCAAGCGCGGCGGCGGCGAGCAGGCGCGCGGCCTCCGCAGGGTTCTTCTCGACGCCCTTGCCGTCCTTGTAGAGCGTCGCAAGGGCGTACTGGGCTTCCGCATTGCCCTGTTGCGCCGCAGCCCTGAACAATTCCGCGGCGCGAGCGAAATCCTGCGGGAACTGTTGGCCTTCCAGATAGAGCAAGCCGAGGTCGTAGGCGGCCGCGGCGTGGCCGAGCTTGGCGGCAGACGCAAACAGCCGCGCGGCCTCGGCCCGGTCATGCAGACCGCCGCGGCGCGAAACGTGAAAGATGGCGAGGGCGAACATGGCATCGCGGTCGCCGCGGGCCGCCGCGAGCTGGTACCACTTCACAGCCTTGACTTCGTCCAGCGGCACGCCGAGGCCATTGGAATAAAGCTCTCCGAGCAACGTCATGGCGCGCTGGTCCCCCTTTTCGTCGACTCGTCGCGTCGCTTCGGCGAAAGCGGTGAGAAAATAGCCGCGCTGATAGGCGCCATAGGCGAGGTCGGGCTCCCGGCCGCCGCGCGTCGGCTGGCTGCCCCCCTCCCTACCCTCCCCCGCACGCGGGGGAGGGTAGGGAGGGGGGACAGCGGGCTTGGGGTCCGAAGGCTTCGGTGCGGGGAACGGCCGGGGGAGCAGGGAGGCCGGCGGCGCCGCAGGCGGTGCTTGCGCCTCAAGCCGGTCGGCCGCGAGCGATGCCGCGAGAAATCCCAAGGCCGCCAACATGCCTGTGACGGAAATGCGATCGATCATGTCGCCGTCTCTGTGAGCGCGAGCCGCGCCGCCGCCTCGGCGGCTGCGGCCTTGGGGCCACGCGGATCATCGAACAGCGCGTCTCCGACCGCGACGAAATCGGCGCCCGCCGCCACCAGGGCGTCGATGTCGTCGAGCGCGGTCGCATACCCGACACACGGAATCTCGAACACTTCGGCCCACCAGGCAATCCGCTCGATAACGGCGTCACGCGAGGGGGGATGGCCGGCGGCGTCGGGTTCGCCGAACATGACGTAGTCGGCGCCCGCCTCCGCCGCCACCATGGCATCGTGGCGGCTGCGAAGGCCGCCGGCGCCCGCGATATAGTTCGGCTTGAGCGTTCGAACGGCCGCTTGCAAAGCGTCCAGCCCGGCAAGATGGGCGCCGTCGGCGCCGGCGCGCGCGACGATGTCAGGCCGGCCATCGACGAGAAGCGCCGCACCCGCGCCCTGCACGCCTCCCGCTGCCGCTTTGACCCTGTTGATGAGGCTGCGCTCGTCCGCATCGCGCAGGCGTAACAGGACGGCGGCGACATCGACCGCGCGAATGACCTCGGCCAGCACGCCCGAAAGCGCCGCGTCGCTCACCGCAGGGGTGAGGATATAGAGCCGCGGACTAGGTCTGATGCTGGATCGGGGAATCATGGGATCGTCGGCGACGCCATTGTTTTCGGGCAAGTTGTCGGCGCCTTCCAGTGGCTTCTTGCGCCGGCGTCCCGGGCTCTGGCATCCTCAGCTCTCGTTAATACGCTCGCCGGTGCGCCGCAAGGTCCCGCAAAGCCGCACCCTGCCCAGTTTGTAGCAACCATTATGTTGCCGAAGTCGGGCTTGCCCGACTTCGGTGGCCGCTCCTCAGGATGAGGTGAGACTATGTCACAGGCGCTTCGTCGCGCGTGCGGTGGGCGCCCGAAAATGCAGCGGACTGATGCAACCGAACAGATGGTTGATTTCTTTATCTCTCCAGGCAGACGGGGAGAGGCGTAGGATGGGTTGAGCGTGAAACCCAACATCGACCGGGCCGCGCGCAAAGTCCCATGATGGGTTTCGCTTGCGCTCAACCCATCCCACGGCCGCGAGAGGATGGCGATATAGGCGCTTCCAAGCAACCAAATGACCTCATCGGAATACGTGCCACTTCCCCGCGACGGCGTTATGCGCCGCCGACCGGTGCCACGGTTTCTATCTATGTTGCGGCCGCGAAGGCGCGTCGATATTGTGCCCGCAGCGATCGTGGGGAAGTTTATGAAATTGCATCGATCTGTGGGTTGCGGCATTCATGACCGCGCCGGTCTTGGCGCACTTGCAATTGCTGCGGCCGTCGCGTGGCCGGGCCTCGCGGGGGCCGAGGGCGCGATGGCGGTCGGGATCGCCCGCGGCGGCATCGCGAAGGGATACGCGACCGGCTTCGCGGTCAATCAGCCGACCGTGAAGGCGGCACGAAGCAATGCCGTCGAGCAGTGCCGGAGGACGAAAAGCTCAAATGCCGACGCCAAATCCGGCTGCGAAGTGGTCGTCACGTTTCGCAACAAGTGCGTCGCGTCCGCAGTGGATCCCCAAAGCGGGACCCCGGGCGCCGGTTGGGGAATCGGGGGATCGCAACAGTCGGCGGACAGCCAGGCGCTAGCCCGCTGCCGTGTGAAGGCGGGCACCGAGCGCGCCGAGTTTTGCGAGGTGACGGATCGAGACTGTGACGGCGACGCAAAGTGAGGATCACGTCACTCCGGCTCGATACCGGCGTCCTTGACCATCCGGGCGGTCCGGACGAGCTGATCCTTGACAAACTCGCCGAGTTCTCCGGGCGTCGAGCCAAACACCTCGAAGCCGATCTGGCCGATCTGTGCCTTGATCTGCGGATTTTCCACGATCTTTCGAGTTTCGGCATTAAGCCGCGCAACGATGTCGGCGGCGATGCCGGCCGGCGCGAACAATCCGGCCCAGGATTCGACCTCGAAATCCTTCAGGCCGGATTCGTCGAACGTCGGCAGATCAGGAAGCAGCGTGCTTCGCCGCAGTCGCGTGATGCCGAGCGCCCGCAGCGTGCCGGCATTGACGTGCGGCAGGCCGGGGGTGAGGTCAGTGAAGGCTATCGACAGGCGGCCCGCGATGACGTCGTTGAGCGCCGGCGGCACGCTCTTGTAGGGGATGTGGAGAATGTCGATGCCGGCCCAATGCTTGAGCGTCTCGCCTGCAAGGATGCCCGACGTGTTGCCGCTGGCGTAGGTCAGCTTGCCGGGATTTGCCTTGGCGTGGGCAATCAACTCCGGGACCGTTTTCGCCGGCACCGCAGGATGGGCGACCAACATGAGCGTGAAGCTGCCGATCCGCGTTATCGGCGCGAAATCCTTCACCGGGTCGTAGGCGATGTTCTTGAGCAGGAACGGATTGGACGAATGCGGGCTGTTGGTGCTCATCAACAGCGTGTAGCCGTCGGGCGGCGCCTTCGCCACATAGGCCGCCGCGATGCCGCCATTGGCGCCCTGGCGGTTGTCCACCACGATGTTCTGGTTGAGGGCGATGCCGAGCGGTTGGGCAATGATGCGGGTGACGATGTCGGTGCCGCTGCCGGCGCCGAACGGCACGATGATGGTGATGGGCCGGCTCGGATACGCCTCCGCGGCCGCGGCCGCGCATGAGAAGGTCGCAACGCCGATCGCAAGTACGCCGCCAGCCAGAACAATCAGTTCGCGAAGTCGCATTTTACCCTCGCGGGCTCGAATGACACTTAAGAATTCACTCTACATGTCAGATGACAGAGATCAAAATCGACGTCTACATCTCTGTCGTCTGATATCTGATACCTGAAATGGACCAGAACCTCGATCCCACTGCCGTAACGCTCACCAAGACCTTATGCGCCCACCTCGCGGCGGCGCAGTTTTCCGATCTGTCGGCGGCGGCGCAGCGCGAGGCCCGTCGCGGCGTGCTCGACTGGGTTGGCTGCGCGCTCGCCGGCAGCGGGCACAAGACCATCGATACGCTCCTCGCGGTCCTGCTGGAGACCGGCGGCCGGCCGCAGGCGACCGTGCTTGGCAGAGACCTCAAACTGGGGCTGCTCGATGCCCCGCTCGCCAACGGCCAGATGGGCCACGTGCTTGATTTCGACGATACCCATATGGGCGGCGTCGTTCTGCATGCGAGCTCTCCGATTCTGGCCGCGCTGTTCGCGCTTGCCGAGCGCAGTCCAGTGACTGGCGCCGATCTCATGCTTGCCTACGCGGTGGGGTTTGAGGCCGGCATCCGCAGCGGCCTCACGGCGCCCGGCCACCACAAGGGCGGGTGGCACCTCACCGGCACGCTCGGCGCCATTGCGGCAGCCGTGGCGGGCGGCAGGCTGATCGGGCTCGATGCGCAGAAACTCACCTACGCGATGGGCATTGCTGCCACCCAAGCCGCCGGCATGCAGCAGAACCGCGGCACCATGTGCAAGTCTTTCCACGCCGGGAAAGCGGCGCAGAACAGCGTGCTGGCGGCGTTGCTGGCGGAACGCGGCTTCGACAGCACCCAGGAGATCATCGAGGGCCGGAGGGGATTCTGCCGTGTGTACAGCAACACCGCGGCGCCCGAACGCCTGACCGCCGGCCTTGGCGAAAGCTGGCTGATCGAGACCAACGGTCATAAGCCTTATGCGTGTGGCGTCGTGCTGCACCCGCTGATCGATGCCGTCATCGCCATTCGCAATCGAGAGCCCATCGATCCGGCGGCGGTGAGCGCAATCAGCCTGCGGGTTCATCCGCTCGTGCTTTCCATCACCGATGTGATCGAGCCCGCGACGGGGCTGCAATCGAAATTTTCGACGGTTCATTCGGCCGCCGTCGCGCTCATGGACGGCGCCGCCGGCGTTGCGCAGTATTCCGACGCCAAGGCGACCGACCCGACGGTGGCCGCGCTGCGCCGCAAAACCAAGGCTGTTGCCGACGAGACCCTGCGCTCCGACGAAGCCTTCGCGACCATCGAGGCCGCAGGCAAACGCCACGAAGCTCACATTCCCCACGCCAGCGGCACCGCCGCCAATCCTATGAGCGACGTAGCCATCGCGGCGAAGTTCCTTGCCAATGCGACGCCGGTCATCGGCGGCGAGCGCGCGCAACGCGTCGTCGCGTTCGTGTGGACGCTGGAACGCCGGCCGGACGTGCGCGACTTGATTACGCTGCTTGCTTGACGACGCAACGCGATGCGACCACAATGGCGGCGCTTTTCGGCGGAGATCAGTCAAGTCCCTGATGAATTGGTTTCGGACGATACGAGGGTTTGTCCGGTTGCTGGTCGCCCTATTCGTGGTCGCGCAGTTCGCGGGCGTCGTGCCGTCGTCGCGCGCCAACGCGCAGCCGATTGCGAATGCGGCTCTCGCGCACGACCATCATCAGCATGACCACGCCGACGAAGGGAAGGTTCCTCATCACGGGGACCACAGCGGAAACCTCGCTGATACCTGCTGCGCGTTGCATGCCTACTTTGCCGGCATCCTTCCCCCGGCAGTCCTGGTCGAGACGGGAAGCGCTATGGGCCAATCTCTGGCCGGCGTCCCCGATGATCAGGACCGCGGCATGCCACCCGGCCGTCTCGACCGTCCTCCAAGACCTCTGCGCTGAATCTTTTAAGTCGTAGTGTGTCCGCATTTCGCGGCACGCTGCTCTGATTCGCGTATGAGGTTTTAAAAGATCATGCTCAGACATCGATGGTCTGCGCCTGCATTCCGGCTGGGAATGGCGCTGGCGCCTGCCTTGGGCACGGCGGCTTGCACCGCGATGCCTCCACCGGCGTCTTCGATCGCGGCCGCTGATCCCGCCGCGCGGGTTCCCGCAACACGGTACCGCTCGGTCGAGACTTCGAATCGGTTTCAACCTGCCGAACCGCGGCCGTGGCAGGACCTCAACCGGGATGTCACTTCGCCGCCGCCGAACCGAAAGGGACAAGAGCCGTGAGGGCTACGGTGCACGTAGACGGCGGACGGGCCGGGCTGCTTGCGTCGGCCCTTGTCACACTGTTGCTTGGTGGGTGTGCCTCCTTCTCTCCGGACGCCGGAATGGGGGTGGTGAGCGGCATCGCGGCGACGGAACTGACGAAAGATGCGCTCAAGATCGACGGCGAGGAGGCGGCGGCCGCAGGCCGGGCGCGCGTGCGAAGGCTGCTCGCGTCGACTCTGGCGGTGGACGCCGCAGTTCAGATTGCCCTTCTGAATAACCGCGGGCTTCAAGCGGCCTACAATGAACTCGGCATCGCCGAAGCCGCGACGGTGGAGGCGAGCCTTCCGCCCAATCCGGCGTTCGCGATCAGCCGGCTTTCGACATCGGTCGAGCTTGACATCGAACGCCGCATTGTCGGCGACATTCTCGCGCTCGCGACGCTGCCGGTGCGGGCGAACATTGCGGCCGACCGTTTCCATCAGGCCCAGCTGCGCGCCGCCGAGGAGACGCTGCGCGTCGCCGCCGAGGCACGGCGGAACTATTATCGCGCGGTCGCGTCGCGTCAGCTCGTCACTTTTCTGACCAAGGCCAGCTCTGCGGCCGAGACCGCCGCCAAGCTTGCCAGGCAACTGGGCGAGACCGGCGCCATGAGTAAGCTCGACCAGGCGCGCGAGCAATCGTTTTACGTCGACATCGCGACGCAGCTCATAGCAGCACGGCAGCACGCAGAGCGCGAACGCGAAGCATTGATCCGCTCATTGGGGCTGTGGGGCAACGAGATTGAATTCAAGCTGCCGCAGATGCTGCCTGCCGTGCCGCAGCGGCCGATGAGCCTGCCTGCCGTTGAGGTGGACGCCGTCCGCAGGCGCGTCGATCTGCAAATCGTGCGAATCGAAGTCGATACTCTCGCAAAGTCCTACGGTCTCACCAACGCAACGCGGTTCATCAACTTGCTGGACGTGGCGGGCGTTTCCAGGACTCAGCGCGAAGCCGGAGGGGCGCGCGGCACCGGCGGCGGCGTGGAGGTACGGTCCGAGGCGCGCGACGCCTACGCGGCTTATCGGTCGACCTACGACATTGCGGTCCGCTACCGCGACCAGGCCTTGCCGCTGCGTCAGACGATCACGGAGGAGACCTTGCTGCGCTATGGCGCGATGCAGATCGATGTTTTCACATTGCTGACCGAGGCGAGGCAGCGCCTCGCGGTGAACATCGCCGCCATCGAAGCGCAGCGCGATTTCTGGCTGGCCGCGACCAATCTCGGCGCGGCGGTGGCCGGCGGCGGCGTGGCTCCAGGCGGCGGTGCCGTTTCAAGTGCGGCGATGAGCGCGTCCGGCGTCACCGCGAGCGAGTGAACGATTGAGGAGATCGACATGCTATCGCGACGAAGTCTATTGGGAGCAACCGCGGTCCTTGCGGGGGCAAATGCGATCAGCGGGCGCCTACAGGCAGCGGGCATCCCGGAAGCGCCGACCACGACCACCAATGCGATGCAGCCGCCGCTGTTCCCGTCGAGCGGTCCGGATTACCAGCCGGTGGTGACGTTGAACGGCTGGACGCTGCCGTGGCGGATGAACGGCGATTGGAAGGAATTCCACCTGGTCGCCGAGCCGGTCATCCGCGAGTTTGCCCCCGGCATGAATGCGCATCTGTGGGGCTATAACGGCCAATCGCCCGGTCCGACCGTCGAGGCGGTGGAGGGCGACAAGGTCCGCATCTTCGTCACCAACAAGCTGCCGGAGCACACCACCGTCCACTGGCACGGGGTGCTGGTGCCGAACGGCATGGACGGCGTCGGCGGCGTCACGCAACCGCACATCGATCCCGGCAAGACCTTCGTCTACGAGTTCGAGCTCAAGCGCAGCGGCAGCTTCATGTACCACCCGCATTCGGACGAAATGCTGCAGATGGCGATGGGAATGATGGGGATGTTCGTCGTCCATCCGCGCGAGGCGAAGCTCCGCCGCGTCGACCGCGACTTCGTGTTCGTCATGAGCTCCTACCTGATCGATCCCGGCACCTATCTGCCGAAGGTGGCCGAGATGACCGACTTCAACATGTGGACCTGGAATGCCCGGGTATTCCCGGGCATCGATCCGCTGCCGGTGCGCCTCGGCGATCGCGTGCGCGTGCGCATCGGCAATCTCACCATGACCAACCATCCGATCCACCTGCACGGTCACAGCTTTGCGGTGACCTGCACGGATGGCGGCTGGGTGCCGGAGAGCGCACGCTGGCCGGAGACCACGACCGACGTTCCGGTCGGTGCGATCCGCGCCTTCGAGGTGATCGCGGATGCGCCCGGCGATTGGGCATTCCACTGCCACAAGTCGCATCACACGATGAATGCCATGGGCCACAACACCCGCAATTTCATCGGCGCCAAGTTGAAGAACCTGACGAAAGCGATCGAACGCATCGTCCCCGATTTTCACCCGATGGGCTCCGAAGGCATGGCCATGATGGGCACCATGGAGCATCCCATGCCGGACAACACCCTGCCGATGATGACCGGGTTTGGGCAGTTCGGGCCGATCGAGATGGGCGGCATGTTCACGCTCATGAAAGTGCGCGAGGGACTCGGTGCAAACAACTATGGCGATCCCGGCTCCTACCGGAATCCCGAAGGGACGGTCGCGCATGAGGTTGAGGGTCCCGCCGGGCAGCCGGTGCATCGATCCGAAAGCCCCTCGCCGCATGGCCGCTCCGGAACGGCCGGCGCGACGGCCGCAAAGACGACTTCCAAATCACATCACCGAAGCAACTGAAAGGAGACACCTCCAAATCACATCCCTCAAGAGACGAGACAAGGAGAAGACATGAGAGCAACTCCAACGGTCATCTTGGCGCTCGCGCTGTTCACTGCGGCGCAAAGCGCTGTCGCCCAATCGGGGCTGATCGACGGGCAAGTCATGAAAGTCGATCAATCCGCCAGCAAGATCACCATCAAGCATGGCCCGGCCAAGAGGCTCGGAATGGAGAGCGGCATGACCATGGTCTACAAGGCGCAGGATCCCGCGCTGCTCAAGGCCGTCAAAGCGGGCAATAAAATCAAGTTCGACGCCGAACAGGTGAACGGCCAATACACCGTAACGAAGATCGAAATGGCGAAGTAATGCGCGGGTTGCGCGCATCAAGGCGCGCGCAATGCTCCAATGATCTGGACGCTGTTCAAAGGGAAACGCTCAACCTTTAGGAGGTTCATATGTCAACTCACCGTACAATCACCGTTCTCGCCGCGTCGGCCGCTCTCGTCCTGTGCGGCGCCGTATCGGCCCTCGCGCACGCGCATCTCGTTCGTGCCACTCCGGCGGTCGGCGGCACCGTCCAGACGCCCCCAAGTGAAGTCACGTTGCGTTTCAACGAGAAGCTGGAGGCTGCATTCAGTTCCGTCGTCATCCGCGACTCGACCGGCACCTTGATGCGGGTCCCGCTCCAACAGCCACTGGCGCCGGGCGTCTACAAGGTGGAGTGGAAGGCGATGTCGGCCGACACCCATAAGATCGACGGCAACTTTACGTTCAAGGTCGGCGAATAGCCGGACACCGGCGAGCCAAGGGAGGATGGCTTGGATGACCCACTGATCTGGTGGCGCGCCGTCCATTTCGCCGCCACCATCATGCTTGCGGGCGCCGTGTTGTTTTTCGCCCTCGTGGCCGAGCCCGCTTTTTCAAGTGCTGGCAAAGATGCGCGCCTGCCGGCGCGCGTCGGTTTGCCGTTGCGCTGGCTGGCCTGGATCAGCCTGGCCTTGGTCGTGGTCTCAGGCCTGGCGTGGCTCATCGTACTGGCGCAGCATCTCAGCGACGGCACCGTGACGGCCGTGCTGCGGGACGGCATTGTCTGGATCGTGCTTACCAAAACCGGCTTCGGTGTGGCGTGGGCGGCACGGTTCGCGCTGGTCGTTGTGGTCGGCAGCTGCTTGCCGATCACGTCCGAGCGGCCGAGCGTGCTGCGGCGGTGGGCGGCGGCGTTCGCTGCTGCCTGCCTGGTCGGAGCATTGGGGTTTGCCGGACACGCGGGCGCCGGTGCCGGCATAACGGGTCTGGTCCATCTCGCCGCCGACGTTGCGCATCTCGTCGCGGCTGCCGCGTGGCTTGGGGCGCTTGTTCCCCTCGCGCTGCTGCTCCACGCCGCCGGGCAGAGTCCAGATCGATCTTCGATGACGATCGCCCGCAGGGCGACGCAGCGCTTTTCGACATTGGGCATTGCAAGTGTGAGCACGCTAATCGTGACCGGCATCGTCAATACCTGGGTTCTGGCCGGCAGCGTTTCGGCGCTGCTCGACACCGACTACGGTCGCCTTCTGCTCGTTAAAGTCGCGCTGCTGCTCATCATGCTGGCGACGGCGGCTATCAATCACCTGGTCTTGACGCCGCGTCTCGTACAGGAATTCGACCTCGCGGTCGGATGGGCAGCGATGCGGCGCCTTCGCAACAACAGCCTGATCGAAACGGCGCTCGGGGCGATCATTCTCGTCATCGTGGCCGTGCTTGGAACGCTCCCACCGGGCCTGCATGATGAGGTGGCGGTTACGCCGGCAGCCGCGCTATGATGCGCCCCCCTCCCGCAGCTCTGCTCCCTCCCCTCGTGGGGGAGGGAGCAGAGAGAGCGCCATATCAAGTGCGATTGCCCCGACCTGCGAGGGAGGGTTAGGCAGGGGCGCGGCAAACGGGGGCGTGGCCGGGAAGCGAGGCTCACATGTTGACGTTGTACTACGCGCCTGGCGCCTGCTCCATGGCGGCGCACATCGTGTTGGAGGAGAGCGGCGAGAAATACGAACCGCGCAAGGTCGATCTCGCCTCGGGCGAGCAGCGCACCGAGGCCTATCTCAAGCTCAACCCACAGGGGCGGGTGCCGGTGCTCGGCCTCGACGACGGCGCCCCGCTCGCCGAGAACACGGCGATCCTGCCTTATCTCGGGAAGCGGTTTGGGTTGTGGCCGACTGATCCGTTGGCCGAAGCCAGAGCCCTTTCCTTGATCGGCTTCTTCGCCGCCAGCGTGCATCCGGCCCATGCCCATATCGGCAGACCCGAACGCTACGCCGCCGACAGCGCCGCGTTTCCGACCATCCAGGAAGCCGGCCGCAAGACGTTCCACGGCTATCTGAAGCAGATCGACGGCATGCTGGCGGGACGGGAGTGGCTGTCCGACCGCTACTCGGTGCTCGACCCCTACGGTCTCGTATTCTATAGCTGGGGCGTCCGCCGTGAACTGCCGATGGCAGAGCTTTCGAACTACACCGCGTTCAAGGACCGGATGCTCAAGCGCCCCGCAGTGGCGCGCGTGGTCGAAAACGAGAAAATAAAATTGTAATGCGCGCCGACCTAGTCGCCGCTGCAGGGGCGACCCTTGTGGTCGCCCGGCTTGCGCGCCTCGCGCCCCTGAGCGCATTGGTTAAACTGTCCACTGCGTGCGCCCGGAACAGGGCGACCACAAGGGTCGCCCCTACATCATCCTTACGTAGGCGTGGATGGCCGGAACAAGCCCAGCCCCGACACCGAATGAAGGATCACGTTGATCGCTCATGAAGACAATCCTGGTTCCGGTCGAAGATCACGACTCGATGGCGGCGGTGCTTCAAGCCGCGTGGTTGATCGCGCGCCGGTTCGACAGCTATGTGGAAGGTTTTGCGGTACAGCCGGCGGCATCGGAGTTCGTGGCACTCGACCCTTTGAGCAGCATGACCATGCCGCAGATCGCGGACGACGACGCCCAGATTGAGCGCCATTCACGCCAAATGTTTGAGTCCTTCATGGCGTCCCACAACGTGCCGCCCGCGCCGGCACTGTCCTACGCGTGGGTGCGACCCGGCGCGGAATTCGACACATTCATCGGCAGCTACGGCCGGGTGTTCGATTTGATCGTTCTCGGCAGGCCGGGACGGGCCGCACAAAACCCGCGAATGGTGCCATTGGAAGCAGCGCTGTTCGAAAGCGGCCGCCCGGTTCTGATCGTGCCGCCGACGCTCCCGAAGGAACTGGGGCACAACGTGCTGGTCGCGTGGAACGGCAGCACCGAGCAAGCCCGCACCAACGCCTTCGCGATGCCGCTGCTGCGCGGTGCGGATGAGGTCACGGTCCTGACGGTGGAAGGCGGCATGACTCCGGGTCCGACCGGCGACGAAGCGGCGCTTCACCTGATCCGCAACGGTGTGCCGGCAACTGCCGTCACCGTCGCACCGGCCGGACGCACGACCGGTGAGGCGATCCTCGATCATGCGAAGTTGCGAGGCTGCGATCTCATCGTAAAAGGCGCCTACGCGCAAAGCCGCCTGCGCCAGATGATATTCGGCGGCGCCACCCGTCACATCCTGGCCCACGCCACGTTGCCGGTGTTGATGGCGCATTGATATGTCCAGGGTACCAATCGGGAGGATAGAATTGGACCCCACGGACCTCATCCTGAGGAGCCGTGCGCAGCACGGCGTCTCGAAGGATGGCCACTGGCACGGCCTCGCTCGCGGCCGTCCTTCGAGACGCCGACCTGCGGTCGGTTCCTCAGGACGAGGTTGATGGATGACATCGATATGATTCGAACTTCGGAAACACTCCTCTAGATGAGCGCCGATCAAGGCCGAGATTCTACGGGCGCGTCCGGTTCTGGGCGGCCCGTACGCCACACGTTTTTCGCGATCTTCCCCTCAATCATGCTGCCGATGTTCCTCGCGGTGGTCGATCAGACCATCGTGGCAACCGCATTGCCGGCGATCGCGGCCGATACCGGCAATGTGGCGCGCGCATCGTGGGTCGTGGTGTCGTACCTGATTGCCTCGACCATAGCGGCGCCGATCTACGGCAGGTTGGGCGACGCCTTCGGCCGCCGCCGGCTGATGTTCGCGGCACTCTTCATTTTCATGATCGCGTCGTTGTTGTGTGCGGCCTCGCCGACCATCGAATTGCTGGCACTGGCCCGCGTCGTCCAGGGGCTCGGCGGCGGCGGCCTGATGACGTTGTCGCAAGCGTTGATCGGCGAAGCCGTGCCGCCGCGCGAGCGCGCCCGATATCAAGGCTACCTCGCTGCCGTCGCGGTGTGCGCCAATACGTTCGGGCCGGTCGCGGGCGGCTATTTGACCGAGCACTTTGGATGGAAATCAGTGTTCCTGATCAACGTGCCGATCGGGCTCATCGCGGTGTTGCTCACGCGGAACCTGGAGAACATCATACCGGGACGGTCGAACTGGCGGCCCGATCCGATCGGGCTCACGTTGTTCACCCTCTTCGTGACCACGGCGCTCCTGTCATTGGAGCAGGTCCAGCAAATGGACCGCAGCGCACTGCCCCTGCTGGTCGGATTGTTCGCAGCCGCGGCGGTTTCCCTCGCCCTGCTGGTCCGCCAGGAGACCCGGGCGCCGTCGCCGCTCATACCGCTGTCCCTGCTTCGCCTGCCAACGATCTGGCGCAGCGATGCGCTCGCCGCATTTCACGGCGCTGCGCTGGTATCGCTGATCACCTTCCTTCCCATCTATCTGGAGGTGGTTCGCGGGCTCTCGCCGGCCGCAACCGGCCTGCTGCTGGTGCCGCTCACGATCGGGATCGGTGCCGGGTCGCTGCTGACCGGACGGCTCGTCAGCAAGACCGGGTGGACCACCATCTTTCCCGTGCTTGGACTTGCGCTGGTGACGGTCAATCTCGTGGTGCTCGCCCTATGGGTGCAGACGTTGAATCAGACTGCGCTCGGATGGCTGCTGCTGTGGAACGGATTGTGTATGGGAACCGTGATGGGCGTCGTGCAGGTCACGGTGCAATTCGCGTCGGGACCGTTGCGGCTTGGCGAAGCGGCAGCATCGGTGCAGTTCTCCCGTTCGATCGGGGCGGCATTCGGGACCGCGCTGGTGACGGCGGTGTTGTTGGCGGTCCTGTCGATCAAGAATCCCGAGGCGGCGCGCGTGTTCGCCACCATGGCACAACAAGGTGCTCACGCCGCGTCAAACCTGCCGGCAACGCAGCCGGCCGAGATCCAGGCAGTCATTGCCGAGGCGTTTCGCGCCGCATTCCTGTCGATTGCGGCGTTTGCTGCTGTGGGCTTTTTTCTGGCACTGTCGATCCCGCTACGCCGCATATAGTGTTACGTTTTCCAACCGTGATTCTCATCGATGTCATCGCCTGCGAAAGCGGCGGTCCGGCGCCCGTAGGGTGGGCAAAGTCGCCTGCTGCAGCCGATAACATCGCGCACCGGCCTCGCGCGACTTTGCCCACGCGGTCAAACGGCGAGGTGGGACGGCGTGGGCAAAGGCGCATGAGAGGCTGTGCAACTTGCGCCGCACCGAAGTCGGGCTTGCCCGACTTCGGCACTCGAGATGTCGAAATCGGCAGCAGCCGATTTCGATTGGATGCGCCTTTGCCCACCCTACAAGTCACCCACCTATCGCGCCCTGCGCCCCGACATACAGCGAATAGAGCGAGTGGCTCGCCGCCATGAAGAGGCGGTTACGCTTGACGCCGCCGAAGCAGATGTTGGCGCTGCGTTCGGGGAGCGAGATCGCGCCGATCCGCTTGCCGTCCGGATTGAACACCACGACGCCGTCGAGCCCTTCGCCGGTGCCCCAGCCGCACCACAGATTGCCGTCGGCGTCGCAGCGGAAGCCGTCCGGCGTCTCGGCCGCCTCGCAGGTCACGAATGGCTTGCCGCCGGCAAGCTTGGTGCCGTTGTCGACGACGTCATAGACCCGGATGAGGCGCGGCACATTGCTGAAGTCGACGATATACATCTTCCGCTCGTCCGGCGTGAAGCACAGCCCGTTGGGCCGGATATCGCCGGCCACCACGGTGGCGCGGCCGGTTTGCGGATCGAGACGGTACACGTTGGTCGGCAATTCCTGCTGGGCCACGTGGCCTTCATAGTTGCCCGAGATGCCCGGGGTGGGATCCGTGAACCAGATCGAGCCGTCGGATTTGACCACGATGTCGTTCGGCGAATTGAGCGGCTTGCCGTCGAATTTGTCGATCAGCACCGTGATGGTGCCGTCATATTCGGTGCGCGTCACCCGCCGGGCGTCGTGCTCGCAGGTGACGAGGCGGCCCTGGCGGTCGCGGGTGTTGCCGTTGGAATAGTTCGACGGCTTGCGGAACACGGTGGTGCGGCCGCTCTCCTCATCCCAGCGCAGGATGCGGTTGTTGGGAATGTCGCTCCACAGCACGCAGCGCGCGTCGCCGAACCATACCGGACCTTCGCTCCAGCGCGCGCCGGTGAAAAGCCGTTCGATGCTGGCGTTGAACACGCGATATTTCAGAAAGCTCGGATCGAGGACCTTGATGGCCGGGTCCGGATAGCGCTCGCTGGCCTCCCAGCCGCCGAATGTCGCCGTCGTGGTCAGCGCCGCCGCCGCCGTCACCCCCGCGCCCAGCATATCGCGTCGTGAAATCTGCATGGCATCTCCTCCTGACATGGCACGATCCTGATCAATCGTGTTGCCGGGGTGTTATAGCAAGGTCGCGGGCGGATAGCTGATTCTTCTGCATTTGCAGATGGCTCGCGCATCCCAGGTGCGCCATAGGCCGGCATCGCGCGGCGATTGCCGCGGCGCGTCAATTTGGTTGCAATCGGAGGAAAGCCGGACTCGCCTCTGTTGGCCTCGGGGGGCCCCTACATCGGCGCTAAGTTAAGCGACAGCCGGGCAGCCTTACCTCTCCCCGCTTGCGGGGAGAGGTCGGAATTTGCGCACTCTTCGCGCAAATTCCGGGTGAGGGGGCCTCTCCGCGAGTCTGAGCTTCGCGGAAAGGCACCTTCACCCTCCACGAGTCCGCCCTTGTGGAGAGGCCCCCTCACCCCGACCCTCTCCCCCGCGTGCGGGGAGAGGGAGCAGTCGGTTACACGGCCGCATGATATCTCGGAGCGTTTAATCCAGCGGCTCCACCTTCACAAGCGCGGCGCCGTGGTTGCTGCCGGTCCAGAAGGTCACCGGGGTGGTCGAGTTGTCGACGAAGACGGTGCGCATGTTGGTCTCATGCGGCAGCTGGTATTCGACGCTCTTGCCGGTCGCCGGATCGAGCCGCACGGCGCGGTCGGTGTGCATGCCGCCGGCCCAGATCTCGCCGTTCTTGTCGATGGTCGCGCGGTACGGATAGGTGAAGGGCGGCAGCTGATATTCGGTCACCTTCTCGGTCTTGGTGTCGAACAGCGCGACCTTGTTGCCGCGATATTCGGTGATCAGCAGGCGATCCTGGTCGTCGATCACCATGCGCCGCGCCCGCGCATTGACGGTCGGAAGCGGGTACCACGAGACCTTGCCGGTCTTGGCGTCGATCTTGCCAACATGGCCGCGCTGGAATTCGGCCATCCACAGATTGTTCTGCGAATCGGAGATCACCTGGTAGATCGAGGCCGGTCGGGCGGCGAGGTCATTGAGCGGCTGGAAGCGCTCCCATTTGTTGGTCGCGAGATCAAGCCGATAGATGTCCTGCGTGCCGACGCTCTTCGTCCACACCTTGCCGTCGATATCGTGGCGCAGCCCGACGAAGTTCAGCTGCACGCGATAATCATTGTACTCGGGCGCCAGCGGATACCATTTGATCTCTTCGGTCTTGGGATCGAGATTTCCGAGCGAGCCCTGGTACATCGTGTCGAACCAGAGGGTGCCGTTCTTGTCGAACTCGAGCGAGAGATTGCCGACCGGCGCCTCGGATTTGAACTTGGTCACCGGGAATTCGGTGAGCTTGAGCGTCTTCGGGTCGAACTTGGAGATGAAGGGCTCGCCGAAATCCGAATACCAGACGTTCCCTTGCGCATCGACGATCACGTCATGCGGCTCCGTCGTCGACCGCGGCAGGTCATACTCGGTAATGATGGCGCGCGTCGCGCGGCCGGTCGGCCGAGCGAGGGCCTTGAGGGGATATTGCCATTTTTCGACCTCGCTCAGATTGATGCTGGCAAGGTATTCGGCTGGCTTGCGGTACTGCTCCGGGGTCCCGGAGCGCGCCGGATCGAGCATGCGCTGCGGCTTGATCGGCTGGCTCACCGCCCCATAGCCGCGCATCCGCGTGATCACCTGGGTAAATTCATCCGCATTGTGAGTGGAGCGCACGATGCGCTCGACCGTATGGCAGCTCACGCAGTCGAGCAGGAAGTGCCGTTGATCGTCCGAGCCGGGCACGCTCGCCATCCATTCGGCGTTGCTCATCTGGGCGGCGAGAGTCTTCGTCTTTTGCAGCTTGAGATCGACTGAGGCCGTCCGCTCATCGGCGACATCCGCTGTCGTCGGGGCGGCGAGGTCGTAGCCGACGGCGCGGATCTTGATCTTGTACTTGCCGGCCGACAGCCGATCGGCCGGGAAGCTGTAGCGGCCCTGCGCGTCGCTGATGACGCTGACCGTCACCGTCGAGCCTTCCTTCTTGGCGCTGACCACGACCCCTTCCATGGCGCCTTCCGCCGCGGAGGTGACCTGCCCGGTCAGGGCAGCGGCGGCCCTATTCTCCGCCGCGACCGGCTGCACGGTCGCCTGAAAGAGAATGACCGCGGTGCCGAGCATCAAAATGGACAAGAGACGTCGTGTTCGCATCGGTTCCTCCCTGTCGGTTGCCATGGTCTGCGGGTGGCCATGGTGCAACGATACACGTCTCGAAAGCATGCATGGTACAACGTTTGACGCTTCAAATCCACCATTCTCATGGGCTGGACCGGCGCTCCTCAGATCCGGAATACTTTAGCGATGACAATTCTTGGGCCGCTTGAGTGTCTTACATTCGAGTCTAAGATGAGCGTCGGGGGGGCCAAAGTTTGGAAATCGTTTTCCCGATAGAATTCGTCGTGGACGGGACGCCGGTATCCTCAGGGGCTGATCGCCCAAAAACGAGAATCGAATGGAAGGAGCGGGTCAAAGCCGCGAGCCGAACGACGCTTCCCGATGGACACTGGGCGTCGAGGGGCAGGATCGCGGTGACACTGTTCTACTTCTCGGCGGAGCCAAGAGGGGGAGACGTCGACAACATTGTGAAGCTCGTCCTGGATGCACTGTGCAAATATATCTATATTGATGACTCACAGGTTGAACGCGTGCTTGTGCAAAAGTTCGAGCCCGGAAATATATTTCGTTTCAGTTCACCGAGCAGTGGGCTCGAAATGGCTCTCAGCCGGACAAAACCGGTCCTGTATGTCCGTTTGGCTAACGATCCGTTCCAGGACTTGATATGAGCCCTGAACCATCCGAGGCAATGCTGCTTGAAAGCGTCTTGCCCGACCTGGAGGCCGAGGGGTTCGAGGTATTCGCTCATCCCTCGCCGCCCATTTTACCGGCTTTCATGCGAGACCATTCGCCGGATGCGATCGCCTTGCGAAGTGATAAGAAGCTCGCCATCGAGGTCCTCCGGGAGGGCGCGCCCTCAAACCGAAGGCTTGACAGGCTTCGGGAGCTATTTTCCGAGCACAAGGATTGGGAGCTACGTGTCTATTGGGTCAGCGCCCCCAATATCCGCAAGGCAATTGAGGGAGTGTCCGGGGACGTCATCGAGCAATCGATAACGGCTATTGAGGAACTCGCCGCCGCAGGCCGCGCAAAGCCAGCTCTTCTCATGGCGTGGGCAACATTCGAAGCGATCGGCCGCGCTATTCTGCCTGACAGACTGCAAAGGCCGCAAACTCCGGGCCGGATCGTCGAGGTGCTCGCGGCAGAGGGCCAAATCACTCCGACTGAAGCTGATCATTTGAGGCGCTTGGCCGAGAGTCGAAATCAGTTGATCCATGGCGGTCTGGAAACGTCCGTATCGGAAGCCGACTTACGGCGCTTTGTCGACGTCCTAAAGACTTTGTGCAACTTCATCTTGTGACAGGTACAGCGCTCGCGTCAGCGAAGCTCCCTAGGCTTTGCCCGCAAAGCGTTGCCCGTAATGAGGATCGCCGAGCCCGCCATCGCCAGCGCGGCGACCAGCGGGCTGGCGAACCCGAGAACGGCGATCGGCACCGCGACGATATTGGAGGCGACCGCGAACAGGAGGTTCTGGCGCATCAGCTGCCGCGCCCGGCGCGCGACCGCGAGGGCGGCCGCGACCGGCGCCAACCGGTCACCCGGGAAGATGGCGTCGGCGGCCGCCTGGGCGAGATGCGCGGCCGCCGCCACCGACAGCGACGCATCGGCGGCGGCAAGCGAAGGGGCGTCGTTGAGGCCATCGCCGACCATCAGCACGCTGCGGCCCCGCGACTGCAAGGCGGAAATATGCGCAATCTTGTCGGCAGGCGTCATTGCGGCCCGCCAGCGCGCGATGCCGAGCGTCCGCGCCGCATGGGCGACGGCGGGGGCGCGGTCGCCGGACAGAATCTCGATCGCAAACCCATCTTGCTTGAGCTTTGCGATAACCTCGATGGCATCGCCGCGCAGCCGCTGGCGCACGGCGAGCACATAGCGCTCCACCCCATAGGCGAAGGCGATCGCCGACGCCTCGGGGTCGGCGTCAAGAATTGCGGCGGCGTGGCGTTCGGCGTCGCAGAATGATGGCCGTCCCAGCCGCAGCGCCACGCCCTCGCATTCGCCGCGAACGCCCTGACCGGGCTCTTCAACGGCCGCGAGCGGCTCCGTGGCACAAGCCGCTCGCGCGATGGCGGCAGCCAACGGATGCCGGCTCGCAAGCGCCAGCCGTCCGGCCAGAGCGAGCCGCTCCGGCGGAATATCGGCCGCGTTGATCACCTCGGGCTCCGGCAGCGTCAGGGTGCCCGTCTTGTCGAACAGGATGGTGTCGACGCCAGCCAGGCGCTCGATGCCTTCGCCCGAATTCAGCAGCACTCCGGCCCGGAACAACGCACCCGAGGCCGCGACTTGCACGGCAGGAACCGCAAGGCGCATCCCGCAGGGACAAGTGATGATGAGCACCGCGATCGCGGCGATACCGGCATCGTGCCAGCTCGCCCCGAATGCCACCCAGCCCATGAGCGTCGTGCATGCGGCGGCGTGAACCAGGGGCGAATAAAGACGCGCGGCGCAATCGGCAAGGCGAACGTAGCGGGTGCGCGCCTCGCGGGCGCGGTCGCGCATGCCGGTGACATCGTCACGCTCCCCCTCCCTACCCTCCCCCGCATGCGGGGGAGGGTAGGGAGGTGGAGCGGTGATGGCTCTGACCCGCAACGCACCCGACACGTTGAGCGTCCCGGCATACACCATGCTGTCTTTCGCGGCGGAAACCGGCAGCGTCTCGCCGGTGACCCGACTCTGGTCGATCTCGGACCGGCCCTCGATGACCACCCCGTCGACCGCAATGCGCTCGCCGGGCCGCACCAGGACGAGATCGCCCGGCGCAACCGACGCGGCCGGCACTTCAGCAAGCTCGGTGTCACTGACGAATTTCGTCAGGGTTTCGCCCC
>Ga0209131_1000524_pt1 | contig 27509 bp, 23 predicted proteins | sample GraSoi_2013_40cm_FD_185826 | JGI IMG/M metagenome (GOLD analysis project Ga0209131, IMG submission 185826) | Grasslands soil microbial communities from the Angelo Coastal Reserve, California, USA - Sample 9_17_2013_40cm (SPAdes) (version 2) | ecosystem: Environmental > Terrestrial > Soil >... | reverse complement strand
CGAGTATCGGTACTACGCCCAGGGCTCCACTCAGATACCAGCCGGGCCAGCGATACCAGCCCAGATACAGGGCACCGAGCACGAGCGTGATCACCGTGGCGCTTCCCGCCACATGCAGGGCAAAAGCTTGGAGGCGAAATCTCATGGCTGGCGACCGGCCGCCATTTTAGCGCACGGGCCTTTCAGGCCAACGGCAGGTCGTGCGGGCGCACCAGCAGATGCCAGTTCTGGTGTTCTTCGAGCAGCAGCGCCATGGCGGCCTTGATCGCCGCCTTGGCCGGCGCGAAATCGCCGGCCAGACCGGGAAGCTCGAGCGCGGCGCGGATCCGGGCGATCGCCGCACCGAGTTCGGCCACCAGGCGCTCCGAGGTTGCGCCGACCCGATAGGTTTCGGATTGCGCCAGCGCGCCGTGGAGCGAGGCGCCGAGCGCCGGAAAAAAAGTCGTCACCAGCGACAGCCACAGGGAGTGGATCGCGAGGTGCAGCAGCGCACCGACCGCGGTGAGGCCGAACAGGGCCCCGTTCAGGCGATGCACCCGATGCAACAGCGCGTGCTGCTTGATTGCGTTGCGATGGTGATAGTTGCGCTGCTGTTCGAGGATCTCGATGCTCCACTGACCATAGCCGGACACGAAGCTCGCATTGGACCAGACGCTCGCCTGCAGCCCCTGGACCAGCGGCTCACACCGAATGCACAGGGCCGTGACATCGCTGGCATCGCGCAGATGCTGGCCCGGGTCGAACACCCGCTGGTACCAGTTGGGCTCCGCCGCCGGCGCGGTGGAATCGAGCAGCGGGGCGAGCATGGGGAGGTACCAGGTCAGCTCGGCGGTCGTGCGAGCGTGGAGCCACTGTCCCTGCCAGTCCCGCCGGTGGCCCAGCCAGTAGATCGCGGTGACCGTGCCGATCAGCGCGACTTCGTTGAGCGCCCAGAGCCCGGCAAAGGTGTGCAGCTGATAGCGCGAACTGTCCCAGCCTAAGGCCAGGGGCAGCATCGCGGACAGCACCGCCACGGCGCTAAGGAGGTAGATGGCCCAGAAGCCGCTCCGGTAGCGATGGCCGTAGACCAGTGCGCGCGCGTCGAAGACCCGGTGGGGTTCCGCGACCGCATCGATCAGGGGCTGCAGGGCCGGCGGGGCACTCGGCGCCGCCGGCGCGGCCGGCAGATCCAGATCCGCGCCGACCAGCAACAGGCGTTGAATGATCTGGTGCAGCGCCATGGGCCGGCGCTCCGCCGGGGCGCGCCGGTCGAGGATTTCGTAGGTGGTGGCGAAGATGGCCGGCGAGACGACCCCGAGGCTCCCGTCGCCATAATCGACCAGCCAGTCTCCCGGCTGCCCGCTCAACAGCGATTCGCCGTCCGCGAGCAGCACGTCGAAGGACGCGCTCATCGGCACTGCGTGGATGCGATATTTGAGGCTGAGATAGACGCCCGGATGGCCGGCCTCCAGCGGCGGCTGGGGCCGGTATTTCTCGGCGAAGCGCGCCCGCGACACGCGCCACTGCTCGCCGCCCGTGCCCGTAATAATTGCATCGCCGGGCTTTGCCTTGACGTTGCCCTCGCGCGTATGCACTTCACAGGCCGCTGGCGTGAATCGCACCTGGACGGCACGCTCGAGCTTGCGGGCCACGACCCGGCGCGCATCGGCGGTGATCTGCGGCAGGTAACCGGGCTGACCGCTGGAGCGATAAAGGGGCGGCGTCTCCGGGCTCACCCGGCGCCCCGCGCCGCGGCGATGAGATTGCGCCACTGCCGCACGTCATGCAGGTTGCGCAGCGTCGCCGGCACCGCGCCGAGCAGCGTCGCTGCCTCCTGCAGCAGCGCCGTGCGCTGTTTCGGATCGGTGAGCGCCTGGGCATAGAGGGCACTGGCCAGCTCGACCGGCAACCACTGATCGCTGCGATTCCTGGCCGCCAGCCCGCGCTGGAACTTCACCACCGGGCCGATCAGCTGGGCGGCCTCCTTGGTCTTTCCCTGCCGCGCCAGGGCCATCGCCAGCCAGGTGGACACCTCGCCGATGTCGCGCTGGTCGGGAATCGCCTCCGTGCCCCAGACCTTGCGCGCCGCCAGGGCCTCGCGCTCGGCAGCTTCGGCGGCGGCGTAGTCGCCCGTCTGGAAGGCGGCCCGGCCGGCCAGGTGCTGCGAAAAGAACAGGCTGATGGAGCGCTGGCTCACCTCGAGACTGCCGTTGGGCGTGATGGCCCGCAACTGATCGGACGCGGCACTCGCAAACCTGCCGGTCGCCGCGAATTCATCGCGCTCCAAGGTCGCACCGGCACTGGACATCTTCCCCAGCGCATCAACGATGGCCAGTGCGACACTCGCCTGCGGGTCCTTCTGGCGCAGGCGAGCCAGGAACGGAGCGCCCGAGGCGATCGTGGCCGCCGCTCCGGCCGCATCGCCGAGCTGCGCCTGGCGGTAGGCGGTGGCGGCCTCGTCGTAGGCGCGGATGATGGAGAAGCCGGCGCCGCCTACCGTGGCATGCCCATAGTCATCGAGTGACTTCAGGTAATACGGGATCGCGGCGCCCAGCTTGCCCGCGCCCCACAGCGAGTCGCCCAGGGTCTGGTGTGCCACGCCCAGGTTGTTGATCGTCACGATGTTGTCCGGATCGAGCTTCAGTATCGAAAGGGAAGTCTGTTCGGTCCGCAGCCCGAGTCGATAGGCCTCCATGGGGTCCAGCTCGTTCTGGGCCACGTTGCTGAGGCTGCTCTCGATGACCTGCTGTCCGTGCAGTGCCAGGCGGTAGCCCGGCCGCTGCTCCAGCACCCTGTCCGCGAGCGCCACGGCATCTTCGCCGCGGCGACGGGCCTCGACATTGCGCCCCATGTTGACCAGCGCCGGCACCAGCCAGGCGCCGGCCTCGACATAGTAGGCGCCCATTTCCAGGTTCGACAGATCCCGCGCGCCCAGTCCCGTGGCGAGCTGCATCGCCTGCTCTTCGGTGCGGATGGCGTCCGCGTTCTGCAGACCGTTGAGCTCTTCGTATCCGCGCCGCACCAGCACCTCGACGAAGGCGCGGCGTACCGCCACCGAAGCTCCGGGCGCTGCCGCCAGCGGTCGCAGCAAGTCGGCGGCGCGCTGGCCGGCAACGGGCCCCGTCGGATCATTCTGGTTATCCAGGATCACGGCCTGCGTCGCGTAGCCGAGCGCGAGGGCAATGGTAGTGGCCTCGGACTGATCTCCCTGGGCCCGCAGCTGCTCGAGCAGCTTGCCCGCCTCGGTCGCATTGGCCGTAGCGGCCTTGATATCCCCGAGGATGCGCTCGGCGCGCGCGTAATGGATCATCGCCAGCGCGCCGTTGCGCGTGGTCTCCGGACCCTTGAGCGCCGGCGGCAGCGCGTGGAAATAATCGATCTGCCGCTTGCTGAATTCCGCCACGACGTTCAGGCGCCCGAAGCTCTCCAGTTCGCGCACGAAATCATCCGTGAGATACCCGAGCAGGTGCTCGGCCCCGCTGCGCGCCTGCTCGGCGAGCTGCTCGGCACGGTGCGCGCGCTGGGAACTCACATAGGCAAAGCCGGCCGCCACGACGGCACCGAGCGCCAGCAGTACGCAGACGGTGGCGACCTGGCGGGCGCGCACCAGCGCGCGGCGCGCGGCCAGCTCGCGCTCGCGCTGCTCGGCGAGCAGGCGTTCGGTGGCCGCCCGCGCTTCACTCTCCAGACGCAGATCGCGGCTCGCCTTGACCACGCCGCACAGCACATCATGCGTGAGCTCGACGCGCCGTACGTCGAGGCGCTCCTCGATGCGCAGCAGGCGACGGTTGACCAGTCTCGCGAGCGTGTCCGGCGCCGCGCCGGCGGCCGTGAAATGGCTGAGCAGGCGCTCTTCGGCAACGTTCTCGCGGAATCCGGAACTGGTGAGCAGATCATCCTCGATGATCCGGCGCACGGCCGGCGGCTGGTCGGCCAGTGCGCGCTCGTAGAAATTGCTGAGGATGGTCGCGTGCGAGCCGGCGAGCAGATCGAGGGAGATCTCTTCGCGCCCTTGAGCAATGCGCGCATCGTTCAGCTCGCGGCAGATCAGGCTCAGGAGCGAGGGCTCGACCTCGGCGTTTGCCAGCTCCGCGCCGCCCGCCACGAAACGCACGATCGCCTCGGCCACCTCTTCGGTGACCAGTCCCTTGCCTGGCAGCATCACCGCCAGCAGCGCCTGCGCCCCCGTCATGGGAGCCAGGCGCAGGCGATTCTGCGAGATGCTCGGCATCGCCTTTTTCAGGCTTTCGAGCGGCGCGAGGTAATCCTCGCGCAGCGTGATCAGCACCCGATAGTCGCTGCGCGTGAAATCAAACTGCTGCGCGCCCGACTCGTCGAGCTCGAGCCGCGCCTCGAACGCCTTGGGCGCGCGGTTCTCGACCAGGTCCGCGAGTTCCTCGATGAAGCGCGCGGCGCGCGCACGCCCCAGATCATCGCTCTGTGCGAGCGTGAAAATCTCTTCGAACTGATCGAAGATCAGCAGCGGGGTCAGCGTCGCTCCGGAGTTGTCGCGCAGTACGTCGTCGCGATGGTGCAGGAACTCCCACAGCGATTCGCCGGCGACCGCGACGCCGCTCCGCGTCCACTCGCCCGCCGCGCGCGCGGCACTCGTGATCGCCTGCTTGAGCTGTTCGGCCGGCTCGGGGGCATCGCGCCCGTAATCAATGCGCAGGTAGATCGGGCAGTACCCTTGCGAGCGCAGGCGCGGCACCAGGCCGGCGTGCAGGATGGAAGTCTTGCCCAGCCCCGACTGGCCGAACAGCACCGTGAGAAGCTTGCGTTGCACACGCCGCGCCAGTTCGGCCACCTCATCCTCGCGCCCATGGAAATAAGCGCGCGTTTCCTCGGTGAAGGAAGCCAGACCCAGCCAGGGGTTCCGGTCATCGACCGAGGCTCCGGCCCATTCAGGCGCCAGGGCAGGTCTGGGTTGAGCGTTCATTTATTACGCGCCCGCATGAAGTCCCCCAGACGCTGTGCAAACTCGGGCGTCACCTGCCCGTCCGGCAATTGCGTGAAATGCAGGGCCTTGAATCTGTCCGGCACCAGCGCTTCGGCCGCGGTGGTGGTGTCGATGCTCACGGGCAGGATGAACAGCGCGCCGTCGGCCATGTTGCGCACCCGATCCATCGCATAGCTCCACTCGCGGCGGAAGTACCCTTCCAGCCGACGCTGCGTGGTCGCCGAGACGACGGGGATGAAATAGGAGCAGCGCGCGATGTTGCGCTGGATCTTGCGATCGTAGTCGTCGCCGACCTCCAGCCGGTCGATGTCGAACCAGGTGGTGACGCCCACGGCCTCCAGCCCGGCCTTGATTTGCTGCACAGCGCGCAGGTCCTCGCGTGCGTAGCTGATGAACACGGCGTTGTCCGGCATCTCGCGCGCCGGGGGCAGGAAGCGGGCCGGCGCCGCGACCGATGCGATCGCGACGGGCTTGCGCCGCGCCTGCCAGCGTGTATGCAGTTCCTCGACGAAGCGCTCGGCGCCCATGTAGATGCGGGTGCGCACGCTCACCTGCTGCAGGAAGGAGACGAGGCGGTCATCCTGGCCGCTGTGATCATCCGCCAGCACTTCGCCCACGTCGCGCGGGTCGGAGAGCCGCTGGCGCTTGGCCATGCGCAGGAACAGGCGCGCCAGCCAGTTCGTAAAACTGCTGCCGATGAACAGCAGGTGGCTGTGCTCGAGTTCGTGGAACAGTTTCTCCGGCGCCAGGTGTTCGCTCTGCAGGGCACAGATGAACTCCAGCAGGTCTTCGTCGGAGATGACGTAGGTCGGTGAAGCGGCGAGCTTGCCGAACAGGTGATAGACCACGGGGCGTTGCAGCTGGTCGCGCTCGGAGGGCAGGTCGACCACGCGGTTAGGCGAGTACGACAGCACGTCCGTCGAGGGCGCGCCGGCGAAGCGCACCTGGTTGATCGCGTTTTCCAGGAGCGAGTCGAAGGTGGTGGTGACGAACACATCGAAATCGGCGATCGCCGCGAGCTGCCGCAGGGCCGTCGGCGGTTCGAAGTTCGCATCCTTGATGATGCCGCGCAGGCGCACGTAGGCTTCCTCGCGCCGGCCGCGGGCGGCGAGAAACCAGCAGACCACATCGTTGAGGGTGTAGGGCTGGGGCAGTTCCCGCACGTCCACATTCAGGCGTCCCGCCAGCTTCTCCGCGACCCAGTCGAGCAGCAGCCGGGGGCCGCGCTCGGTGGCGACCTGCAGCAGTTCGGGCCCCACGATCGGGATGACGCGGCGCTCCTCGATGAAGCTGAGCAGGTCATCCCAGGCGTCATCGTCGAGCGTGGTCAGCGTCAGCGGCACGGCCGCGCTGGCGCTGTGGCTCATGAGCTTCAGCTCCGCTCGGGGCGGCGGTGGCGGTGGCGGGCGGCGGGTGGGCGCGCAGAGTAGGCCGAGTGGTGCGTCATGTTTCCTGAAATTATTTTCATTGAGTGGCAGGCCCCAGCGGCGTCCCCAGCACGCCTGCCCTTTTCTTCAGTGTGCCGCACTGCCCGCAACTCCGCAATGCAAACCGCGACCTGCAGAGTAACCCTACTTGCCGATGCAAAAGGCCGAGAAAATCCGGCCCAGGAGTTCTTCGGCCGTACCCGTACCGGTGATTTCAGCGAGCGCGCGCTGCGCGCCGCGCAGCTCCTCGGCGACCAGCTCGCCCGCGCCCGCTTCGCGGCACTGGCGCTCCGCGTGGTCGAGGTGCGCAGCGGTCAGCGCGAGTGCCTCGAGATGGCGGCGGCGCGCCGACAGGGCACCGGAGTCCGAGGACCGGTACCCCGCGGCCTCGAGCAAGTGCCGGCGCAGCTCATCGAGCCCGGCGCCGGTGCTCGCCGAAATCCGCAGCTGCGCCACGCTCGCGAGGCCGGGCAGGACCCTGGCGCCACTGGCCCGATCGGTGAGCAGATCGATTTTGTTAAATAGGATCGTCACCGGCACCTGCGGCGGAATCCGCGCCCGCTCCGCCTCGTAGCCGGCCGCGCCCGGATCGCGCAGTGCATCGACGAGGAACAGCACGTGGTCGGCCTGCGCCATGGCCGCGCGGGCGCGCCGCACGCCTTCGGCCTCGATCGCGTCACGGCTGTCGCGCAGCCCTGCCGTATCGAGCAGCAGGAGCGGCACGCCTTCGAGCTGGATGCGCTCGCGCAGCACGTCGCGCGTGGTGCCGGGGATGTCCGTGACGATCGCAGCATCGTGGCCCGCGAGGCGATTGAGGAGCGTCGACTTGCCGGCATTGGGCGCACCGGCGATCACTACGGTGAGGCCCTCGGTCAGGAGGCGCCCCTGCCGCGCGGTGGCCTGCAGCGCGGCGCACAACTCGCGGACGGCGGCGAGCCGCTCGGTGAGCGCGCGGTCGGCGAGATAATCAATCTCATCGGTCGGAAAATCGATGGTCGCCTCCACGTGCGCGCGCACTTCGGCGAGCGCCTCATCGAGCGCGCGCACCCGCGCGGAAAACTCGCCCTGGAGCGAGCGCAGCGCGGCGCGCGCCGCCGCCTCGCTCCCGGCGTCGATCAGGTCGGCGACGGCCTCGGCCTGCGCCAGGTCGAGTTTTTCATTCAGATAGGCGCGCAGCGTGAACTCCCCGGGCTGCGCGCGCCGCGCGCCGAGCGCGACCGCGCGCGCAATCAGCGACTCGACCAGCAGCGCACCGCCGTGGCCGTGCAGCTCGAGCACGTCTTCGCCGGTGTAGGAATGCGGTGCCGGAAAATACAGCGCGAGGCCCTCATCGAGGGCAGTGCCGTCGCCGGCGAGGAAGCGGGACGGCGTGGCGTGGCGTGCCGGCGGCAGCCGGCCCAGCACGCTCAAGGCAATGGCCGTGCACAGCGGCCCCGAGAGACGCACGATCGCGATGCCGCCCCGGCCCGGCGGCGTGGCCGCGGCGACGATGGTCTGATTCCGGGTTGCGCTCGGGTCGGTCACGGGGCGCCTTGCGCAGTCGGCGCGTGCGCTAGTCGCGCGCCTTGGTCTGAGCGGCGATGCGGCGGTTGATGTTCCACTGCTGCAGGATCGACAGCACCGTGTTGGTGGTCCAGTACAGCACGAGGCCTGAGGGCATGAAGGCGAACATCACCGGCATCCCGAGCTGCATGAACATGAACATTTTCTGCTGCGTCGGATCACCCATCTGCGGGTTGAGCTTGAAATTGATGTAGTTCCCGACCGCCATCAGCGCGGGCAGGACGAAGATCGGATCGCGCGCCGACAGATCACCGATCCAGCCCACAAAGGGCGCCTGGCGCATCTCCACGCTCTCGAGCAGCACCCAGTAGAAGGCGATGAACACCGGGAACTGGATCAGCATCGGCAGGCAGCCGGCGACCGGATTCACTTTTTCGCGCTGGTAGAGCTCCATCATCGCCTTGCCGAGCTTGTCGCGCTGGTCTTTGTAGGTCTCCTGCAGCAGCTTGATGCGCGGCTGCAGCGCCTTCATGCGCGCCATCGAACGCATGCTCGCTTCCGAGAGCGGATAGAACAGGAGCTTGAGCAGGAGCGTCGTGACCATGATGGTCCAGCCCCAGTTGCCGACCACGTTATGCACCTTGTCGAGCAGCCAGAACAGCGGCTGCGCCACCACGCTGAGCCAGTTGTAGTCAGTCACCAGGTACAGCCTGGGACTCGCCTGCTCGAGCTGGTGCTGGAGCTTCGGTCCCACGAACAGCGTCTCGCGCAGGTGGCTGGTCGCGCCGGGTGCCAGCTGCTGTGACGGCCCGGTGGCGGTGAACTGGTATTCAACACCCCGCGTGGTCAGCAGGTAATGCCACGCCTCGCCCGCCGGCGGCACGATCGCCGCGGCAAAATGGTGCTGCAGCGCCGCGATCCAGCCGCCACTGACCTGCGCATCGAGCGTCGTTGCGTCCTTGCCGGGCTTGAGCTTCTGGTATTTCTTGCCGTCGTCGTACGCCGGGCCCTTGTAGGCGTAGCTTTCAGGATGAAAGTAGGAGGTGGCGACCGGATCATTGTTGCGCAGGATCTGCGCGTAGGGCGCGAACTGCCACGGCGCCGCCGAAGCGTTGCGCACCTGATAGTCGAGCTCGATTGCGTAACGGCCGCGATGGAACACGTAGGTCTTGGTCACCGTCACGCCCGCGCCGTCGCTCCAGGTGAGCGGCAGGCGCAGCTCGTCCTGGCCTGCGCCCAACCGCAGCTCACGGGCTTGCGTGTTAAACAGCGCCAGGTGGGTGGGCATCGGCGTGCCGGCGGCACCCAGGAGGCCCGACTGCAGCACGAACAGGCTCTGCTCGCTGTCGCGGTTGAGGAGGCGCACCCGCTCCTGAGCGCCCTTGACCTGAGCGTAGGCCAGCAAATCGGCGCGCGTCAGTTCTCCGCCGGCGAGGCTGACCTCGACATCCAGAACGTCGGTCACCACATGCACCCGCGGGGCGATGGGCGCCACGGCCGCCGTTGCGGGCGTAGCGAGTGCGGCCACCGGTTGTGACGGGCTGGCCGCGGGAGCGGCGAGCACCGGCACCGAACCCCCGAGGGCCGGCGCCGCGGCCGGGCCACTACCATTTGCAGGTGCCGCGGTGACGGCCTCTGGCGGAGCGGGCGGGTAATCGTGCAGCCAGGTGACGTAGTTCATCAGCAACGCCATCGCCAGCGTCGCCCACACGATCATGCGCAGATTAACCTTGGGGAACATGTCCTGCCCGCGGACCGTGGCGCGGTGGCACCGGATCGAAGCCACCGGGATGGAGCGGGTGGCAGCGGCCGATGCGCTTGAGCGCGAGCCACAGCCCGCGCAGCGCGCCGTGCTCTTCGAGCGCCTCGAGCGCGTATTGCGAGCAGCTCGGATAGTAGCGGCAGCGCGGCCCGAGCAGCGGGCTCAAGGCGCGCTGGTAGAGGCGGATCAGCTGCTGAACTAGCGTTTTGCCCATGCTTCTATGATCTGCTTCCAGAGGACCTGCAGGCTCTCGCGCACGGCCCCGTTGGCCGCGCCGCGCGCGCCCTCGCGCGCGCCGATCACGATATCCACCGGCGGCAGCGCGTGCCGTTGCAGGCGAAAACTCTCCCGGATCTGCCGCCGCAGCCGGTTGCGGTGGACCGCATCGCCGACGGTGCGCGCCGCGATCGACAGTCCGAGGCGCGCATCGCCTTGCTCATTGGGACGGACCGATGCCGACAGCAGCTCGTTCCCGAAGCGCCGGCCCTGCCCGTAGGCCGCCTTGAACTCAGCCGGCCGGCGCAGGCGCTGGGTACGCGGGAACCGCAAGCTCGGGCGATCCGGCCCATTGCTGGATTCGCCAGCGGTCACAAATTCTCTAGGGGATCAGCCGCTTGCGGCCTTTGGCGCGTCGCCGCGCGAGCACCTTGCGGCCGTTCTTGGTGGCCATCCGGGCGCGGAAACCATGGGTGCGGGCGCGGCGGACCTTGCTGGGCTGATAGGTGCGTTTCATGGCTGAAGTGAGGTCCGGAGCGCCAGCGAAAAATGGGCGGGCAGGGTACGTTCGGGGCCGCGGCATGTCAATACGCGAACGCTTCCGGGCTGGCCGCTTATCGGTATAGACTTCGACCCCTTTTCCGTTCCACAGCAGACCTGAAGGCAGCGTGCCGCTTGAGCGCAACGTGGTCCCGCTGTGTCGGCGCGCTCGAAAGCGAGCTGCCCGAACAGCAATTCAACACCTGGGTGAGGCCACTACAGGCCGTGGAAAGCAGCGAGCGGTTGCGCCTGCTCGCACCCAACCGCTTCGTGGTCGATTGGGTGCGCGCCAACCTGCTCGCGCGCATCGAAGCGATCCTGCGTGCCGATGGGGGCATGCCCGTGACCATCGAGATCGGTTCGCGGGAACTGCCGGCCGCCGCACTGCAGGAGACGCCTGCAACCACGACGGTGGCGCCCGTGCGCGGCGCGGCATTCGCCGGCGTACCGCTGAACGCGAATTTCACCTTCGGCAGTTTCATCGAAGGCAAGAGCAATCACTTCGCCAAGGCCGCCGCGCAGCAGGTGGCCGAAAATCCGGGCTCGGCCTACAACCCGCTGTTCATCTACGGCGGCGTGGGCCTGGGCAAGACGCACCTCATGCACGCCATCGGCCACCTGATCCGCGAGCGCAAGCCCGAAGCGCGCATCGCCTACGTGCATTCCGAGCGCTTCGTCAGCGACATGGTGCGCTCGCTCCAGCACAACACCATCAATGAGTTCAAGAACACCTATCGCACCCTGCACGCGCTGCTGATCGATGATATCCAGTTCTTCGCGGGCAAGGATCGCTCGCAGGAAGAATTTTTCCACACCTTCAATGCACTGATCGAAGGCCAGCACCAGGTGATCCTCACCTGCGATCGTTATCCGAAGGAAGTCGAGGGCCTGGAGGAGCGGCTCAAATCGCGTTTTGGCTGGGGCCTGACGGTCGCCATCGAGCCGCCGGATCTGGAAACCTGCGTGGCGATCCTGCTCGGCAAGGCGCAGCTCGTCGGGGTGGAATTACCCGAGGAAGTGGCCTTTTTTATAGCGAAATGCATCCGCTCCAACGTGCGCGAGCTCGAGGGCGCGCTGCGTCGCGTGATCGCCAACGCGCGCTTTCTCGGCCGCCCCATTACGCTGGAGTTTGCCCGCGAAGCGCTCAAGGACCTGCTGACGCTGCAGGCGCGGCTGATCACGGTCGATAACATCCAGAAGACCGTGGCTGAGTACTACAAGGTGCGGATCGCGGACCTGCTGTCCAAGCGGCGCAGCCGCTCGGTTGCGCGGCCGCGCCAGGTGGCGATGGCGCTCGCCAAGGAACTCACGACGCACAGCCTGCCGGAAATCGGCGATGCTTTCGGCGGTCGCGATCACACCACGGTGATGCACGCCTGCAAGCGCATCCGGGAACTGCGCGACAGCGAGCCGCGCATCCAGGAGGATTTTTCAATCCTGTTGAGAACCCTGGCTGGGTGACCCTGAAAAGCTGTGGGCAAAATGGGGGGTAACTTTACCCACAGTGCACACACAGTCAGCCAGCGTGGTTCACCTTCAAGGAGCCGGTGACCGGCACCGTGAATTACCGGGTCGAGGAGTTGCGAAAGCGGTTGTCCCCGATCTTCACAGGCCTAATAATCATTACTGTCTTAATCCTAAGAAGAAATTAATACTATGAAAGTCTCGGCATCGCGGGAGAGTCTGCTCAGTCCCCTGCAAAGCGTGATGGGTGTTGTCGAGCGGCGGCAGACCATGCCGGTGCTGGCGAACGTGCTGCTGATCGCGCGCGGCGAAAAACTTTCAGTCACCGGTACGGATCTGGAAGTGGAACTGGTCGCGAGCGCGACCGTGAGCGTGCAGCAGGCCGGTGACATCACGGTGCCGGGCCGCAAATTGCTGGAGATCGTGCGCGCGTTGCCTGAGAAGTCGACGGTCTCGCTGGTGCGCGAGGCCGAGCGCGTGGTGGTAAAGGCGGGCCGGAGCCGGTTCACGCTCTCGAGTCTGCCGGCGAGTGAATTTCCGGTGGTCGAGGAGATTCACGCGCGCCAGGCCATCCGCGTGAGCTGCGCCCAGTTCCAGCGCCTGATCGAGAAGACCCATTTCTCGATGGCACAGCAGGATGTGCGCTATTACCTCAACGGCACCCTGCTCGAGGCTTCAGGCAAAAAGCTGCGGGCCGTTGCCACCGACGGTCATCGCCTTTCCCTCGCGGAGACCGACCTGTCCGAAGCCATCGACGGCAGCCAGCAGGTGATCGTGCCGCGGAAGGGCATCCTGGAGCTGCAACGGATCCTCGGTGGGGACGGGGAGATCGAGCTCAGCATCGGCACTAATCACGTTCGCGCCCAGATCGGCGACATTCGCTTCACTTCGAAGCTGATCGATGGGAAATTCCCGGAGTATGGGCGTGTCATACCGGCCAAACCACCCTTTTCGATGAGCGCGGGCCGGGATGTCCTGCGCCAGGCCCTGCAGCGCACCTCCATCCTCTCAAACGAGAAGTATCGCGGAGTTCGTCTCACGTTCGGCGCAAATCAGCTCACGATCCAGGCACATAACCCCGAACAGGAAGAGGCGGAGGACCAGGTCGAGGTCGCCTACACGGGCGATGAAATGGAGATCGGCTTCAACGTGACCTACCTGCTCGAGGCCCTGGCGGCGATTGACGTGGATACGGTCGAAGTGGCCCTGACCGATTCCAATTCGAGCTGCCTGATTCGGGCGCCCGGCGACACCTCCGTTAAGTTCGTCGTCATGCCCATGCGCCTGTAGGACCCGCCGTGAGTCTGCTGGCACTCGAGGTCGAGGGCCTGCGCTGCTTTAAGCAAGTCCAGCTCGAACTGCATCCCCACGTCAACCTGATCACCGGCCCCAACGGGGCTGGAAAGACCTCGCTCCTCGAGGCGATCTATCTGCTGGGCCGCGGGCGCTCGTTCCGGACCCGCCATACGGAACAACTGATCAGTCACGACCGGCCCGGCCTGTCGGTCCTGGGCCGCACGGACGATGAGAGCTTCCCAGTGTTGGGGTTGAGCTTCGATCGCTTCAGTGGCCTCCGGGTTCGGCTGGCCGGGCGCGAGGCCCGCTCGCTGGCGGAGCTCTCGGAGGCCTTCCCCGTGCAGGTGCTCGATCCGGGTATTCACCGCCTAGTCGAAGAGGGCCCGGCTTACCGCCGCCGCTGGCTGGATTGGGGAGTGTTCCACGTGGAACCAGGCTTCGTGGGCACCTGGATGGACTATTCGAAGACGCTCAAGCAGCGCAACGCGGCGCTGAAGCAGGGGGCGGACCCCGCGGCCTGGGAGCCGGAGCTGGCCCGCTTAGGCGAGCTGCTGGCGGAGTCGCGCAGCCGGACGCTGTCCCTGCTGGAGCCCTATTGGCGCGAGACCCTGTCCGCCTTGCTGGGCGAACCGGTCACGCTGGGATTTTTCCGGGGCTGGGGTCAGGAGCGCAGCCTGCTCGAGATCCTGGCCACTCATCGCACCCGGGACCTGGAGCGCAAGACCACCTGCAGCGGTGCCCATCGCTTTGACGTGCTGTTGAGGATTGATGGCCGCCCGGCGCGCGAGGTGCTGTCGCGCGGCCAGCAGAAACTCCTCGGCGCCGCCCTGGCGCTGGCCATGGCGCGGCTGGCCGGGAGCGGGGGTCGGCGTCCGCCAACCCTGCTGCTCGACGATCCGGCGGCCGAACTCGACCGGGCTCATACCGAAGTCATGCTGGGGGAAATTCGCAAGATGAAGGGTCAGTTGATCGTGACTGCGCTCCATCCCGAAGAGGCCCGCTTCGGCGAGCCGGAGAGGGCGTTTCACGTGGAACATGGCCGCGTTACCAAGCTATAATATGAGTATGGTAAAAAGGGCCCCCGCATGACCGAGCTTGACGTCTACGATTCCAGTAAAATCAAGGTCTTAAAGGGACTTGATGCAGTGCGGAAAAGACCCGGAATGTACATCGGTGATACCGATGATGGCAGCGGGTTGCACCATATGGTTTTCGAGGTCGTGGACAACGCCATCGACGAGTCGCTGGCGGGCCATTGCGACCGCATCACGGTCACCATTCATGCCGACGAATCCGTCACCGTCACCGACAACGGCCGTGGCATCCCGGTCGACATTCATCCCGAAGAGGGGCGCTCGGCGGCCGAAGTGATCATGACCGTTTTGCATGCTGGCGGTAAGTTTGATGACACTTCCTACAAGGTTTCCGGCGGCCTGCACGGCGTAGGGGTCTCGGTCGTCAACGCCCTCTCGGACACGCTGCTGCTGACGATCTGCCGCGAAGGGCGCATGCACCGCCAGGAATATCACCTCGGTGAGCCCGTGGCACCGCTCGCCGACGTGGGCCCGTGCACCGAGCGCGGCAGCACCATCCGCTTCCGGCCGAGCGGCAAGATTTTCACCAATATCCAGTTCGTCTATGAAACGCTGGCCAAGCGGCTGCGGGAACTGTCCTTCCTCAACTCCGGCGTGCGCATCGAGCTGAACGATGAGCGCGAAGACAAGCGCGACGTGTTCCAGCATGCCGGCGGACTGCAGGCATTCGTCAAGCATCTGAACCGCGGCCGCACGCCGGTGCATGAAAGCGTGTTCTGGTTCCGCACGATGGAAGGTGCAACCACGGTCGAGGTCGCCCTGCAGTGGAATGACTCCTACCAGGAGAGCATGTACTGCTACACCAACAACATTCCGCAGAAGGACGGTGGCACGCACCTGTCCGGATTTCGTGCCGCGCTGACGCGCACACTGAACGACTACATCGAGAAGGAATCGGCCGCCAAAAAGGAAAAGGTGCCGACCACGGGCGATGACGCCCGCGAGGGACTCACCGCCATCCTCTCGTTGAAGATGCCGGATCCGAAATTCTCCTCGCAGACGAAGGACAAGCTGGTGTCATCCGAGGTGAAAGGCGTCGTCGAGACCGCCGTCGCCACCAAGCTGAGTGAATTCCTGCTCGAGCAGCCCAGCCAGGCGAAGGCGATCGTCGCCAAGATCATCGACGCGGCGCGGGCGCGCGAAGCGGCGCGCAAGGCGCGTGAGATGACGCGGCGCAAGGGCGCGCTCGATATCGCGGGGCTCCCCGGCAAGCTCGCCGACTGCCAGGAGAAGGATCCCGCGCTGTCGGAAATCTTCATCGTCGAGGGTGATTCAGCCGGCGGGTCGGCCAAGCAGGGGCGCGACCGGCGTACGCAGGCGATCCTGCCGCTCAAGGGCAAGATCCTCAACGTCGAGCGCGCGCGCTTCGACAAGATGATTTCCTCGGCGGAAGTCGGCACGCTGATCACGGCGCTGGGTTGCGGGATCGGGCGCGACGAGTTTGACATCGATAAGTTGCGCTATCACCGCGTCATAATTATGGTTGATGCTGATGTTGACGGAAGCCACATCCGCACACTGCTCCTGACTTTCTTTTACCGGCAGATTCCGCTGCTCATCGAGCGTGGCCACATCTACATCGCCCAGCCGCCGCTCTACAAGGTCAAGCGCGGCAAGTCGGAGACCTACGTCAAGGACGAGAACGAACTCAACGCGCTGCTGCTCTCGAGCGCCCTCGAGGCCGCCTCCCTCCAGGTGAGCTCAGGCGCAGCGCCGCTCAGCGGTTCGGCCCTCGAGCTGCTGGCGCGCCGCTACATGGAAGTGCAGGCCATCATCAAGCGCTGGGCGCGCCGCTATGACGAGCGTCTGCTCGATGCCCTGATTTACCAGCCGGAAGTGACCCTCGACAGTTTCGATCGCCCGGGGTTCTTGCAGAGCTGGTGCGCCGGACTGGTCAGCAGCCTGAACGCCGGCGCGGATTCAGAGCGCAGCTTCAGGGCCGAGGTGCGATCTGGCACAGACGGGCACGCCGCCCGTGTCATCGTGCACCGCACCCAGCATGGCTCGGTCACCGACAAGCACCTGACGCGCGAGTTCTTCGACTCCGCCGAGTACCGCCGCATCGCCGAGCTGGGCAGTACCCTGGCAGGATTCATCGGGGAGGGAGCGGTGGTGGCGCGCGGCGAGGAGCGCCTCGAAGTCGGTTCCTTCAAGGAAGCGATGCGCTGGCTGTTCGAGCAGGCGCGCAAGGGACAGGCGATCCAGCGCTACAAGGGCCTGGGGGAGATGAATCCCGAACAGCTCTGGGATACGACAATTAATCCAGAGACGCGGCGGCTCACGCAGGTGCGCATCGACGATGCGGTCGCCGCCGACGAGATCTTCACGACACTGATGGGCGATCAGGTCGAGCCACGCCGCGAGTTCATCGAGAAGAACGCGCTGTCGGTGGCCAACCTCGACGTCTGAGGCGCGGCAAGGCCGCGTTGCCGGACTCCTCCCCGCTGTGCTACATTTGTGACTCCACAGTGTGGAGGTGTGCCGCCATGGCCGCGACGACAACCATTCGCCTGCCCCCGAAACTTCGGGCCCGACTGGGCGCGCTTGCCAGGCAGACGGGGCGATCCGCGCACAGCCTGATAGTCGAAGCCGTGGAGCGCCATGCCGCCTACGAAGAGCAGCTGCGGAGCCTGGTCAAGGAGGCGCTCGCCGCGGATGCTGAGATTGAGAAGTCCGGCGAGGTCTACCGCGCCGAGGATGTGCACGCCTGGATGGTCAGGCTGGCGGGCAGCGATGCCGCTGCACGGCCCAAGCCGTGGCGCAGGTAGTCTATTCGGGGCGGTCGCTTGGTCACATCGAACGCGCCTTCGAATTCCTGCGCAAGGAAAATCCGGCTGCCGCACTGAGTGCGGCGAGTGCGATCCAGTCCGCTGTCGAAAACCTGGCGGCACATCCACTGATCGGCCGGCGGCTTGAAGGGCAGTTGCGCGAGCTGGTCATTTCCTACGGGCAGACGGGCTATGTGGCCCTGTATCGCTTCGTGGTGTCAGGCGACGAGGTGCGCATGCTCTCGCTTCGTCATCAGCGCGAAGTGGGATTCCTGCCTTAGCCTGTTACCGTCCCGCTGGGGTCGGTGCAGCCCTTGATGCATCGTTCGGTAGCGCAAGCGAGGCCTGGCCAAAGGCATAGCGCCAGCCCTCTGGAGTGCGCACGTAAGTGTCGCTGAACCAGAGGTGCCGGTCGAAAGCGGTGCCATGCCGGGTTCCGCTGAGCCACAGCTGCGCGGTGACCACCGCCGTATCGCCCCACACCCGTACCGTCTGCGTCCCGGGCACTTCTTCCTGGTGCTCATAGCTCGCATCCGCGTCGCGTGCGGATTTCAGCAGGTCTTCACGCGTTGCCACACTCCCGTTGCCGACCACAAGAATCATCTGCGGGTGCAGGATGCGGGCCATCGCCGCGGCGTCGTTGCGTTTCACGGCGGCTTGATAAGCGGTGTCCAGTCCGGCGACGGCCTGGCGATCCTTGTCTGTCGCGGGTGCGGCGGCGCTCGCCAGGCCCGCGCAGATCGTCAGCACCGCAACAATCCAGCAACTCCTGCGCATGACAAACCTCCGAGTCTGCTTTGGATCAGAAGCCCAGCTCGCTCAGCGAGGGGTGATCATCGGGCCGGCGCCCCAGCGGCCAGTGATAGCGCCGTGCGGATTCCTGGATCGGGGCATCGTTGATGCTCGCATGGCGGATCCGCATCAGGCCGTGCTCGTCGAACTCCCAGTTCTCGTTGCCGTAGCTGCGAAACCAGTGGCCGCCGTCATCGTGCCATTCATAGGCGAAGCGCACGGCGATCCGGTTCTCGCGGCAGCCCCAGATTTCCTTGATCAGCCGGTAGTCGAGCTCGCGGTCCCACTTGCGCTTGAGGAACGCTTCGATCGCCGCGCGCCCCTGCAGGAACTCGGAGCGATTGCGCCAGCGGCTGTCGACGGTGTAGGCGAGTGCCACCCGGGCCGGATCGCGGGTGTTCCAGGCGTCCTCGGCCATGCGCACTTTCTGCGCCGCGGTCTCGAGGGTGAAAGGCGGGAGCGGCGGCCGGTCCATGCCGCCGAGTGTACCGGGCGGGGACTTACTCAACCAGACGGCGAATGCGCTGGGTGCGGCTGGCGTCGGTCGGCTCGTTCGCCCGCTGCAGCAGCTGGCGCGCTTCGCTCGCGGGCAACGGCCGGCTGAGCAGGAACCCCTGGGCCTGCGCGCAATGGTGCTCCTGCAGGAAGCGCAGCTGCGCAAAGGACTCGACGCCTTCGGCGACCACGCCGACGCTGAGGGACTTGGCCATCGCGATGATCGCGGCCGCGATGGCGCTGTCGTCCGAGTTATCGCCCAGATCGCGGACGAAGGAGCGGTCGATCTTCAACCGATCAATGGCCAGTGACTGGAGCCGCTGGAAGTTTGAATAGCCGGTACCGAAATCATCGATCGCCACCGTCACCCCGATCGCGTGCAGGCCGGCGAGCAGCTGCTCCGCCCGACCCTCGTCGTTCAGCACCATCGATTCCGTGATCTCGAGGTCGAGCATCTTCGGATCGAGGCCGGTTTCCTCCAGGATCCCCTGCACCAGCGCGACGAAACTGGGCATGGCGAACTGCTGGGCCGCAATGTTGACGGCGATACGCTTCACGGCCAAGCCCTCATCGTGCCATTTGCGGGCCTGGGTGCAGGCCGTGCGCAGCACCCACTCGCCAATCGGAAGGATCAGGCCGGTTTCTTCGGCGACCGGAATGAAATCCTTCGGCGGCACCACGCCGAGCTCGTCGCTGGTCCAACGGAGCAGTGCTTCCATCCCGGAGACGGTGCCCGTCATGATGTCGATCTGCGGCTGGTAATGGAGCGAGAGCTCGCCGCGCTCCAGCGCGCCCCGCAGCTTGCTCTCGATGGTGTAGCGCTGCAGCATGCCCTCGTTCATCGAGGCGTCGAAGAACGCATGGGACCCCGGCCAGCGGCGCTTGGCGAAGTACATCGCCAGGTCGCTGTGGCGCAAGAGCGATTCGGCGTCGTGCCCGTCGGTCGGTGAGATCGCGATGCCGACACTCGGGGTGACCACGACGGTGTGCTTCGAGAGCTCCATCGGTTTCTGCAGGGTCGCGATCAGGCGATCCGCCACCGTGGCCGCATCGGCCGAGCTCGAGATGTCCGGCAGCACCGCCAGGAATTCATCGCCGCCCAGCCGGCCGAGATCGCCCGGGCGGTCCCCACTCACGCCCTCGCCCCCACGGCGCAGCGCGCCACGCAGCCGCTCGGCCGCGGTCTTCAGGACTTCATCGCCGACCGCGTGGCCGAGCGTGTCGTTGATGCGCTTGAAATTGTCGAGGTCGATGTACATCACAGCCAGCATGGCGCCGCTGTGCTGGGATGTCACCAGCGCCGAGCGCAGGCGGCTGTGTACCTGTTCCCGGTTGGGCAGGCCCGTCAGCGAATCAAAATAGGCCAGGCGCGTGATGTTCCGTTCCGCGCGCCACTTGCTCGCCAGCGCGATGGCCATCTGCCGCACTTCGTGCGGGTGAAAGGGTTTTTGCAGGTAGGACAGTTTGTCCTCCGGCGGCACGCGCCCGCCGATATCAGCGGGGTCGACGTCCGAGTAGGCCGTGCACACGGCGATCTCGATCGCCGGATCGAGCTCGCGAATCTGGGCTGCGGCCCAGATGCCGTCCGGACCCGGCGGCATCCGCATGTCGAGAAACACCACGGCAAAGGGCCGCTTGGCGGCCAGCGCGGTGCGTACCGCGGCGACTGCGGATTCGGCACCGTCACAGAATTCCGCCTCGAAGCTCACGGCATGGCTGGAGTGCCGGACGGGCCGCCTGGATTCCTGGCGGCCGAAGAGCTTGTCTCCGAGGCTCTTGCGTGCGTCGGCCTGCGCGCCTTCGGTGGACCCGGAGAAGATCTGGCGATAGGCGTCGCGGACTTCCGTCTCATCGTCGACGACGAGGATGCGAATCGGTCCACGGTAGGTTTCTGACACGAGAGGACCTCAGGCAGCGGCAGTGTTGAGGGCAGAGGAGGAGGCGGGCAGCGGAATCACCAGGTGCAGGGTGGCACCGTTCCCTTCACCGGCGCTGCTCGCCCAGATGCGGCCGCCCAGCGCGTTGACGGTCGTCGCGCACCAGTGCAGCCCAATCCCCAGGTTGCCCGACCCGCGCTTGGTCGAGTAACCACGCTCGAACACGCGCTCGAGATTCTCGGCGGCGATGCCCACGCCGGTATCGGCGCAATTGAGCTGGAGCCTGGAGTGGTCCCCGTCGGCAATCACGGCGGCGGAGAAGCGGATCACGCCCCGCCCCAGGCCGGCGGCGCGGATCGCCTCGGCGGCGTTGATGATCAGGTTCTGCAGCACCAGCCGGAGCACGGTGCGCGCCACGTGTATCGGCCCCACGTTCTGCACGGACGGGTCCAGTTCGATGCGGGCCAGTTCCTGGCAGCTGTCCGGGACGATCTCGAGACTCTGGTTGATGATCGCAGGAAGCGTGGCCGCTTCGGTGACGTTCGGCGCGCGCGAGGAATGGAGCTGTTCGGTCAGTGCGTTCTGCACGACGGTGGCCTGGCGGGCGGCGACCTCGACATCGGCAGCGGCCGCCTTGACCACCTCCGCCATTTCACCGCTGGCAAGGCGCAGGAACTCATCGAGATCGGCCTGCCGCTGCGCATCGCTCGCGGCCTGCTCCCGCTCCGTCAGAGCGCGCTCGACATCATCCGTCGGTGCCACCCGCAAGCGCTCCTGGAGCTTGGCCAGGCGCACGGCGAGCGGAGTCATGGCATTGCCGATGTTGTGCAGCACGCCGCGCGAGGACTCCGCCCGGCCGGACTCGAAACTGTGATCGACCAGCTGCCGCCGGGATTCGGCGAGCTGCGCCACCATGCGATCGATTTCGGCGGCGAGTGAGCCAATCTCATCCTTGCGCTCGAGACTGAGCCGTGAGGTCAGGTCATTGCCCGCGCCGATCGCCACCGCGTGCCGGGTCACCCGGGCCAGCGGTGCCAGCACCGTGCGATCGAGCAGCACCATCAGGATCAGCAGCACCGCCACGGCGGCGCCCACGGTGAAGGCCATCGCATCGGCCACCGTGGTGCGGGCGTGCTCGGTGATCGTGCGTGGGATGTCGACACGCAGCGTCATGATGGGCTGGCCGTAGATATCGGCGAAGGCGCGGAACACCTGGGTCGTGCTCTCGTTCATCCCGACCGTTTCGCCCGCGGCCCCCGGGTCGCCGAGCAGCGGCACGGACCGGGAAGGGCCGGTGCCGCTGCGCGCGGCCACCAGCGCGACGCTGGTCTGGGCGCGCCCACCGATCGCGGCGATCTCCGCGGCGCTCAGCAGCCGGCCCATCAGCACCAGCCCGCGTGAAGGTCCATGTCCAAAGCCGTCGAGTATCGGGGCGACCGCGGCGAACAGCACACCGCGATCGGTCAGGATAAATCCGCTCGCCCCGCGGCCGTCGCTCAGCCGATCACGCCAGGGGAAGTCCCGCGGCAGTGAGCCATGAGCGTACGGATCCTGTAGCAGGAGTTTGCCCGAGACCGGCTCCAGCGATCTTGACATGACGACGTCGCCATTCAGATCGACGAACGCGAGGGTCGTCAGGCGCAACTGTTTCATCGCGGACTCGCTGAGATTGCCCTGCTGGAAATGCGCGTTGTGATCGCGCATGTAAATGTAGGTATCGGTCCAATTGCCCCAGTCCGTGGCATTGACCTGCAGTTCGTTCAGGGTCTGGTGGACGCCGTAGTCGATGCGCGTCATGGCAGTACGGGCGTTGTCGAGCTCGATCGTCTCGAACCGCGGCAGAAGCAGCGCCTGCCCGACGCCCCACTCGACGAGCGCGAGCGCGAAGAACACCGCCGAGAGCAGCACAACGACTTTGGTGCGTATCTTCATGACACTTGAGGCCTGGCATCCGGCGAGCAGACCGGAATATGACGCGGGCAGCGGGGCCGATACTGTGACGCAGGCAACATCGGACCTTAGCCCTCGGCACGGGCAGGGCGGGCAGTGACGGAGGTCACGCTATGCGTCACAATTTGCCGCCGCGCAATTGCCGGCCTGTGCACCTATCTTGGGGGGTCTATATGAAAATACGACTCATGCTGGGCTGCCTGTGGGCCCTGCTCCCATCCTTCTCCCTGGCGCAGGTGCCGGCCGCGGAGCTCGCGAAGCCGCCCGCGGATGCGCGTCACTACATCATCCAATCGACGGGCGGCAAGCATGGCGATTCGTGGAGCTGAGTGAGCGCCGATGGCACGCGCATGGGCCGCGAGAGCATGGACCTGCGCGGCCAAGTCTGGGAGATGGATTCCAGCGGCACGCCGGGGGCCGACGGCCTGCCGGCGGCCGTGACGATCCGCGGCGTCACGCCCTCAGGCGATGCCGCCGAGAGCTTCCGCATCGAGGGCAGCACCGCGAAATGGCGCAGCCCGGTGGATTCGGGCAGTGCGGCCTATTCCGGTCATGCGTTCTACGCCTCGCAGGGTGGGCCGATCGACCCCCCCGCCTGGTTCCTCGATCGCCTGCTCGCCAGCCCCAACCGGACGCTCGAACTGCTTCCGGGCGGCAAGGCGCACGCCGAGCTGCTGACCCGCCTGGAAGTGGGCGGCGTGGGCGCAGAGCGAAAAACCGTCCGGCTGTGGGCGGTTTCGGGCATCAATAATTCACCTGCGCCGATCTGGGCGGATGCCAACGACCACTTCTTCGGCCTCACCGTCGGCATCGCCTGGCTGCCCGAGGCCTATGCGGGCGAACAGAAGAGGATGGAGGACGTGCAAGCCACGGCGATGGCCGCCCAGACTGCGGGCTACGCCAGATCGCTCCCCAAAGTTCCGGCGGCAGCGGTGGCCTTCGTCAATGTGCGGATGTTCGACGCCGACCAGCTGCGCTTTCTGTCCGGCCAGACCGTGGTCATCGACAAGGGCTTGATAGCGGCGGTCGGGCCGGCAGCAAAGGTGAAGGTGCCCGCCGGCGCGCAGCGGATCGAAGGGCAGGGTATGACTTTGGTACCCGGCTTGTGGGACTGCCATCTGCATGTCGGCGATGATTTCACCGGCCTGCAGGAGCTGTCCCTGGGCGTCACGTCGGTGCGCGACCCGGGCAACGATGACGCGCGTACCATCGAGCGGCGAACCCGTGCCGCCGCCGGGCAACTGCTGTTTCCACATGTGTACCCCTCCTCGCTGATCGACGGGAAGGGGCCCTACACCGCGCAGATCGCCAATGTCGCGACCAGCCAGGAGGAAGCCATCGCCTGGGTCGACAAGGCCAAGGCCAAGGGTTTCACCGGGGTCAAGTTCTACGGCACCTTCAATTCGGCCTGGCTGCCGGCCAGCATTGCCGAGGCGCACAAACTCGGCCTGCATGTGCATGGCCACATCCCGGTCGGGATCCGGCCGCTGGAGGCGATCAACGACGGCTATGACGAGATCACGCACATCAACTGGATCATCATGCAGGCGATGCCCGACAGTGTGATCGCGGCCTCGAACGGCATTGCGCGTTTCGAGGGACCGGGGCGCTACGGCAAGGATGTCGATCTCGGCGGCACGCCGATGAGGACGATCGTCGCGACCATGGCCGAGAAGCACATCTACAGCGATCCGACGATGGTGGCCTTCGAAAGCACTTACGTGCCCGACAATGGCGATCTGTCGCCGGCCTACGCGCCCTTCGCCGGCACGCTGCCGCCGACGACCGAGCGTAACTTCAGGAGCGGCGGCTTCGCGGTACCCAAGGATCTGACGCGCGCCGACTACCGCGCCAGCTATGCGAAAATGGTGGGACTGCTGGGAATGATGCACAAGGCGGGGATACCGATCATCGCCGGCACGGATGGCGCGGGGATCGAGATCATCCACGAGCTCGAGATCTACATCCAGGCCGGCTTTACGCCCGCCGAGGCGCTGGCCGCGGCGACCATCGCGCCGGCCCGGCTTGTCGGCATGGACCAGCACACCGGCTCGATCAAGGTCGGCAAGGCTGCCGACCTGGCGCTCATCGAGGGCGATCCTGCCACGCGTATCGGGGATCTGCGCCAGACCCGTCTGGTCGTAGTGGACGGCAAGCTGCTCGATGCCGATGCCTTGCGGGAGGCGGCCGGTTATTCGGGCCGCCCGAAGTAGCCGCCTTCGGCCCGCCGGCGCAGACGACAGGGCCCCTTTAACGATGGCGATCGACGCCTTGCTCCTGCTGCTCACCTTCGCGCTGGGCGTGGCGCTCGCGCGCGTGAGCCTGTGCGCGGTCGCCGCCCTGCAGCGGCTGATCATGGCGCGGCACTATGACGGTCTGCTGCACCTGCTGCTCGCGGCGAGCGGCGCCGGCGTCACCCTGCTGCTGCTGGCCGGACTGGCCCCGGGGAGGGTGCTGCTGCCCGGGGAACTCGCGACGCACACCGGCGCCATCACCGGCGGCCTGCTGCTCGGGCTGGGGGCGCTCATCAACGGGGGCTGCTACCTCGGCAGCGTCCTTTACTTGGGTTCGGGCAACCTGAACTTCCTGCTGACCCTGGTCGGGATCGCCGGCGGCGAGTTGGCCGGGAGCCTCGCCACCGGCATGGCGTTGCCCTCGGCCGCGAGCCTGCGCATGTCGATGGGTCCGGCGTGGATCGCGGGCACGGCCGGCTTCCTCCTGATCATTGTGCTTGTGCTGTTCCGGGCCCGCAGCCGGGAGCGGTGGCTGGCCGTGGGCGCGGGCCTGCTCGCCGGACTGGTGTACGCGCGTCATCCGGGCTGGAGCTATGGGACGGTGCTCGAGTCGATCGCGCACGGCCGGTACGGTGCGATGAGCTGGGCCGCCAACCTGTCGGCCCTGCTGCTCTTCGCCGGGGCCGCGTCGGGCGCCCTGTACGCCGGGCGCTTCACCCTGCAGTGGCCGACCCTCACGCGCTCGCTCCGTTGTCTCGCCGGCGGGGCGATCATGGGCCTGGGCGCGGCCCGGATTCCCGGCGGCAACGACCTGCTGCTATTGTGGGCCATCCCCGGACTCACACTCTACGGTGCCCTGGCCTATGGTTCCATGCTGTTCGTGATCGCCTCCGGCCTGCTGCTGAGCAGAGGCTGGCGCCTGCCTAGGCGAAGTGCATGAAGGGCTCCGGCCCCGCAACCCAGCGCTTCGACGGGCTGCGGCTCATCGGCCTGCTCAAGATCGGCAAGGCATTGCTGCTGCTCGCGACCAGCTACGGCCTGTACCGCCTGCTCAACCCGGACCTGGTCGAACATCTGCAGGACTGGCTGAGCACGCTCACCGATACTTTTGAGCGGCGGCTCCTGCAGCGGGCCCTGGAGTGGCTGAGCTCACTGGGTAACGCCCGCATCGGCGGCATCCTCGTGGTCACCGGGCTGTACACGGCCGTGCTGCTGACCGAGGGCATCGGCCTGTGGCTGCGCAAGCGCTGGGCGGAATGGCTCACGGTCATCGCCACGGCCTCGCTGATTCCCTTCGAGCTCTGGCAGCTGGCGTTTGGCCACCGTCACAACCCGCTCGCCGTGCTCGGAGCCACGATGCTTAACATCGCCATCGTGTGGTACCTCGTGTGGCGATTGCGCCAGGCGCGCCGGCGGCGGCGGGCGCAGAGGATGGAGCGGTGAGGCCGAAGTGGCGGCGTGTCCTGGCCGTGCTGCTGCTGGCCGCAGCCCTCGGCTGGTCGTTCCGGCCGCGCACGGCCGGCGGCACGAGGGCAGAGGGAGCGATGACCGTGACTTCCGTTGCGGCCGACGTGCTGCGGATCGGCGAGCTTACGCTTGCGCCCTGCACCATCGGCAAGCCGGGCCAGGGCGCGCCGACGCTGCGCGCCTATTGCACCGGGTTCGACGTGCCGGAAGATCGCGCGCAGCCGGGCGGCCGCCACATCCGTCTCAGGGTCGCCGTGGTGCGCGCCGAGGCGGCCAAGCCCGAGGCGGACCCGGTGGTGTTTCTCGATGGCGGCCCCGGCGGGGCGGCGAGCGAAGACTACCCGGTGATTGCCGGCGCGTTCGCCGATTTACGCCGGCGACACTGGGTGCTGCTCGTGGACCAGCGCGGTACCGGCGGCTCCAACCCGCTCAGCTGCGATGACGACGAGGAACATTCACCGCCGCCGCCCGCGCGCGCCCCGGAGCGCGTGCGCGCGTGCGCCGCCCGGCTGGCCGCGCGCGCCGCGCCCCAGTACTACACCACCAGTGACGCGGTGGCGGACCTCGAGGCGCTGCGGCTGGCGGTGGGCGGCCCGCAGTTCGACCTGCTCGGGGTGTCTTACGGCACGCGCGTGGCGCAGCAGTACGCGAAGCGCTATCCGCAGGGCGTGCGCGCCATCGTGCTCGATAGCGCGGTGCCCAACGATCTGGCGCTGGGGAGCGAACACGCGCGCAATCTCGAAGATGCCCTGACTGAGCTGTTCGCGCGCTGCCGCGCGCAACGCAGCTGCACCGAGCGCTTCGGTGATCCTTACCAGACGCTGCAGCGGGTCCAGGCGCGCCTGCGCGCACAGCCGCAGCGCCTGGACATGCGCGATCCCTACACCTTTCGCATGCAGCAGAAGACCATCGACGCCGACAAGCTGGGGCAGCTGCTGCGCTTCTATGCCTACAGCCCCTACACCGCGGCGCTCCTGCCGTACGTGCTCGCCGAGGCGGACGCCGGCCGCTACGCGCCGCTTCTGGGGCAGACCCAGGTCGTGATCGGTGACGTCGCCGATCACCTGAGCGGCGGCATGGCCCTGTCCGTCACCTGCACCGAAGATGTCGCCCGGCTGCACCCGAACCCAGACGACGCAGGAACCGTCATGGGCAACGCGCTGGTCGAATGGCTATTGAGCGTGTGCCCGTCCTGGCCGCACGCCGCACGCCCAGAGGATTTTGCGGCACCGCTCACAGGCCCTGTGCCGGTGCTGGTGCTCGCCGGGGAGCACGATCCGGTGACCCCACCGCGCTACGCCGCGGCGATCGTGCGCGGGCTCCCGAACGGCCGCGTCCTGAACGTGGCCGGGCAGGGGCACGGCCTGGTCAGCGTAGGCTGCATGCCCCGGCTGCTGGGCGAATTCATCCGCACCCTGGACGCACGCCACCTGGACGCGCACTGCCTGGAAGTCCTGGGCCAGACGCCCGCCTTCATCGACGCCAACGGCGAGAACCCATGATCGAGCTGCACGAGCTGCGCAAGTCCTTCGGCGCCGTGCGCGCGGTCGACGGTGTGTCCTTCGTGGCGCGCGACGGGCAGATCACCGGGCTCCTCGGGCCCAACGGCGCGGGCAAGACCACCACGCTGCGCATGCTCTACACGCTCATGCGCCCGGATGCCGGCACCATCCACGTCGATGGCC
>Ga0209131_1000523_pt1 | contig 27541 bp, 25 predicted proteins | sample GraSoi_2013_40cm_FD_185826 | JGI IMG/M metagenome (GOLD analysis project Ga0209131, IMG submission 185826) | Grasslands soil microbial communities from the Angelo Coastal Reserve, California, USA - Sample 9_17_2013_40cm (SPAdes) (version 2) | ecosystem: Environmental > Terrestrial > Soil >... | reverse complement strand
GCGCGATGATGCGGTAGCGGCTGGCCAGCAGGCGTCCGGGGAGGAAGCGACCTTCATTCAGATATTCAGCGCCAGGCCGTGATGAGGTCGCTGATGCGGGCCGAGGTGGCAGTGGCGAAGTCGCGGTCGCGTAGGTGAGAGTCGCGACGTCATCGGTATTGTGGGCGGGTGTTCCGCATGCCGAGCAAAAGCGTCCGGTGATTGGAATGTCGGTACCACAGGATGAGCACGGGGGCATGAATTTTTCCCGCTACAGTCTACCGCGTCGGAACAAAATCGGGACCACCGCAAGCCAAAAGGCCAGAAGTCCGCACTGTATTACCATCCAAACGATGAGATCGCGCTTCCGCAGTTGGTTGTCTGATCCGCTTGTGCTTTTGTGTCTGGCCGCGGGTCTGCTCGCGTTTGTCGTGCAGTCCGGTGAACTTGGAACCGCCGACACCACGCACCGGCTGCAGACCACGCACTGGCTGTGGACTTCCGAGCCGCAGGTATTTCCCAACGAGTATCCCGAGTTCGGCCTGCGCGGCCGCGGAGGCCAACTCTACAGCTGGTACGGCATCGGGCAATCTCTGCTCATGCTGCCTGCCGATCTTGCGGGCACATGGATCTCGCATTGGAAGATCTTCTCTGAGTATGGCGACGATCCACCGGTACGCAGCCTTGTGGTCAGCTACACCACCAGCATTCTCGTGAATGTGCTCACCGCGCTGCTGGGCCTCCGGCTGCTCCGCCAGTTGCGGTTCAGCGTGCGGGAATCCGTGGTGGGAGTGCTGGCGCTGATGTTCTGCACCACGCATCTGCACTACACCCAGAACATGATGGAGAACAACTACATCATGCTTCTGACGCTGGCGGGATTCTCTTTCCATTATGAGTGGCTGCGCACGGGAAACAGGCGGGCTTTATTCTGGGGAAGCGCCGCGCTTGGGCTGAACTTGCTGACGCGGCTGACGACGGGCCTCGACCTTGTGTTTGGCGGGGTTTTCCTCCTGCTCGTGCTGTGGTTTGAGCGGGTGCGAGGACCGGAACTGTGGCAGCGGTTCGTAGCTTACTGCAGAGTGGCGGTACCAGTGTACGCATTTTTTCTCCTGGTTGACCGTGTTTACCAGTTCTATCGTTTCGGATCGTTCACTAACACATACGTTTCGCTCTTCGCCAAAGAGCAGCGGCTGCAGGATCCGACGCTGCCGGCAAATTTTCCATGGAGCACGCCATTTCATGAAGGATTCCTGGGAGCGCTGTTCAAGCCCGAGAAATCGATTTTTCTTTTCGATCCTCTGCTAGCGCTGGCGATCGTGCTGCTGGTGGTGCTGTGGAAGCGCCTGTCGCCAGAAGTTCGGGCGTACAGCGTGGCCTCGTTGCTATTGCTCCTGGCCTATATCAGCTTTTACGCACGCTATACCTATTGGTCGGGGGATTTTGCCTGGGGCGATCGTTACGTTTCAACCTCGGTGGAACTGGCGGCGTTGCTTGCGGTGCCCTTGTTGCTGCGCCATCGCGAGAACCTGAGCGGATGGATCTGGCGTGGCGGAATCGTGCTCATCGCTGTCAGCCTGATCATTCAACTTGCTTCGCTGGCCTTCTGGCTGCCGCTCGAAATTTACCAGATGGAGACGCTGGGCCATCCCACGTTTGTAATCGTGTTGCGCTTCAAAAACATCGTCGCGTTTGCTCTGGGGAAGATGGATGCGTGGGGACTGAACAATGAGTCCATGACACAGGATGCATGGGATTACGTTCACATTACGACGTGGAATTTTCTACCGTTCCTGCTGCGAAGGGTGGGGGCGGCGCCGGGGTGGCTGGTGGATACGGCGTTCGGGATTTGGGGTGCCGGGATCGCGGCATTGGCATTTGTTTGTGGGAGGTTATGGCGTATGGTAGAATGGTAGACATCGAGAGGTAGAAGGTAGAATGAGCTTAAATATCAAAAACGAGAAGACGCACCGCCTGGTGCGAGAACTAGCACGCGCGACCGGGGAGAGTATGACTGCCGCAGTAGATAAGGCGGTAAAGGAGCGACTGGAGCGGGTGCGCGGCAACAAGAAGGAAAATTTAGCGGAGCGACTATTGCAGATTGGGCGGGAGTGCGCTCCGTTGTGGAAGGAGCCGTACCGCTCAATCGACCATGGCGAATTGTTGTACGATGAAAAGGGTTTGCCTAAGTGATCATCGATACGTCAGTGATTATTGCTATCCTGCGCGATGAGCCAGACGCTTCTGGGATAAGGGAAACCCTGGGGCGGCCGGAAACTCGCCGCATGTCGGCAGTGAGTTACGTTGAAGCTGGCGTCGTCGTCGATGGCAATCGAAATCCGGTGCTTAGCCGTCGGCTCGATGACTTGTTGCGCGATGTCCAGATCACCGTGGAGCCGGTGACGCTGAATCAGGCGCACATTGCCCGCGAGGCATATCGCGATTTTGGAAAGGGCCGGCATCGCGCGGGGCTCAATCTCGGAGATTGCTTTGCGTACGCGCTAGCGAAGGAAAAAGGCGAGACTCTCCTATTCAAGGGCGACGATTTTTGTCACACCGATATTGAACCGGCTGGCTGATCCTCAGTGAGTAGTTGGTTATTCCACCGTGACCGATTTAGCCAAGTTCCTCGGCTGGTCCACATCGCATCCTCTTCTCACGGCGATGTGATACGCCAGCAACTGCAGGGGAATGATTTCCAGAATCGGCGAGAGTTCTTCCGGCGCGGCTGGCACGTAGAGGACGTGGTCGGCGGCTTCTTTGATCTCTTCGTCGCCCTCAGTAGCTAGCGCGATCACCACGCCCGACCGCGCTTTCACTTCTTTCAGGTTGGACATCGTCTTCTCGTAGCGCAGCATCGAGCCGGGATTGTTGGCGTCCCGGGTCGCGACGATCACCACCGGCAGATTTTCGTCGATCAATGCGTTTGGGCCATGCTTCATCTCGCCGGCGGGATATCCCTCAGCGTGGATGTAGGAGATTTCTTTCAACTTGAGCGCGCCTTCGAGGGCGATCGGGTAATGAATGCCGCGGCCGAGAAAAAGAAAATCATGAACGCGTTGGAAGCGCTTGGCCAGGTCTTCGCAAGCTTCGTCATGGGTAAAGATGGTTTCCAGCTTGCCCGGGACGAGCGTAAGCTCCTCTGCCGCCGTCCGGATTTGCTCTGCGGTCATAGCACCCCGCACTTGTGCCAGATAGAGAGCGAATAGATAAAGAGCAACGAGTTGGCAAGTGAAGGCCTTGGTAGAAGCCACGCCGATTTCTGGTCCCGCGTGCGTGTAGATGGTTCCGGCTGCTTCGCGAGTGATCATCGATCCGACCACGTTGCAAATCGCCAGCGTGTGCGAGCCTTTGGCTTTGGCTTCGCGCTGGGCAGCGATGGTGTCGGCGGTTTCGCCGGACTGCGAAATCACAAGAGTGATCGTATCTCCGCTGACGATGGGGTCGCGATAACGCCATTCGCTGGCGTAGTCGACCTCAACCGGAACGCGGGCGAAACTCTCGATCATGAACTTGCCGGCTTGTCCGGCGTGCCAACTGGTGCCGCAAGCCACAATATTGATTTTCTTTGCGGCGCGGAATTCGGCCTCGCTGATTTGCATCTCGTCGAGGAAGATGCGGCCGGTGTCGAGCGAAATGCGTCCCAGGGTGGTGTCGCGGACGGCGCGTGGCTGCTCGTAAATTTCCTTGAGCATGAAATGCTTGAAGCCCCCCTTTTCCGCCATGATGGGGTCCCAGGTGACGTGCTGTACCTGGCGCTGGATGGGCTCTCCAGCGAAGTCCGTCAGTTGCACACCAGCGGGAGTGACTACGGCGAGGTCGCCATCGGCGAGAAAAAAGATGTCGCGCGTGTGATAGAGAATCGCCGGGACGTCAGAGGCTACGAAGTATTCTTCATTGCCCAGGCCGACCACTAACGGCGGCCCATTCCTTGCGGCCACAATCTTGTTGGGTTCGTCGACGAAGATGACGGCGAGAGCAAACACTCCACTGAGTTCCTTCACCGTCCGGCGGACGGCTTCTTCCAGTGTTGGATGATGGCCGTTGCCAGTTTTGAAAAGGTGTTTTTCGATCAGGTGTGCGATAACTTCAGTATCGGTTTCGGTCGAGAACTTGTGACCCTCTTCGATCAGCTTCTTCTTCAGGCTGAGATAGTTCTCGACGATGCCGTTGTGTACGACGACAATCTTGCCGGTGCAGTCGCGATGCGGATGGGCATTCTCTTCCGTGGGACGTCCGTGAGTAGCCCACCGGGTGTGGCCTATGCCATAACTGCCGTCGAGCGGTTTGAGGCGGATAACTTCTTCCAGATTGCGCAGCTTGCCTTCGGCGCGGCGGATCTGCAGCTTGTCCCCATTGCCGGCAACGGCAATTCCGGCCGAGTCATAACCTCGGTATTCAAGCCGGCGCAGGCCCTCAATAATAATCGGGACTACTTCCTTTCTGCCGACATAACCTACAATGCCACACATGCGGGAGCTCCAGAAATTCAGTCTGCGACGGAGCAGCGAAACTCTTCAATCACCGGGTTGGTGAGCACTTCGCGGGCAATGCGCTCCACTTCAGTCTGCGCCTCTTCACGGCTCAGTCCGCCATCGAGAGTCAGTTCGAAGTACTTTCCCTGGCGGACTTCTTCCAGACCTTTGTAGCCCATCTTCTTGAGCGCACCCTGGATGGTTTTGCCTTGAGGATCGAGGACGCTTTTCTTGAGCGAAACGTAGACGTAGGCTTTCATGTGAATAAGGGCATTATACGGCAGTAGGATTGAGCGCTGGATAGTCGTGTAGAGAGGGTACTCTGCCCGCGAGGTTTCAGGCGCAGTATGCAAGCGGGCAGGAGTGCCCGCTCCACACAAGCATAAGTTCGAGAGTCAAAGCAACAAAGGGTTAGCCGAGCCGGGTGATCTGATCCTCAATCGTTGCCAGAGCTTGTTCCAGAGTCTTTCGGTAAAGCGGGTTTTGCGTCGCGTGGAGCTGCTCTAGAATGCGGCTGCGCGAGAGCTTCAATCCTTCTTTGCGGGATTCGATTTCTTTCTGTTCGGGCGTCAGTTGACGGTTGGGTTCTCCCGTGGACCTGGCATCGTCCTGTTGCAATTCAACCGACTTACTCTCCCAGCCGCGTGCCACACTGAAATTATACGCCGCCCCGCACGGCTGTCGCGGAGCCGCAACAAGGTTTCCGTGCGGCGAGCAATGAATTCCAATATTCTCGCTTGGGGTGAGCGCTTGATGTGCGGTTTGGGCGCGACGGGCGTACACTATTTCCGCTTCAATTTCCCCTGGCGCTAGACCCAGGGCGGTTCCTGTATTTCGGGCCATGGTATTTCAGTATTTCGGCTTCGGCCTGCAAGTTCTAATGCACGCAAAGACGGCGAGGGATCCGTTGTGATGATCTCTGCAAACGCGGCGCTCCCCGGGTCCTACGACTACGTCGAAGTGGCGCGCTCAGTGTTGATAGCCATTGCCGCTTCCTATGCGGCGCTCGACCTTACGGGACGAGTGACCGCCGCAAAAGGGCGCCTTCGCCAGGCTTGGTTATGCGGCGGCGCAATCGCAATGGGCATTGGCATCTGGGAGATGCACTTCAAAGGGATGATGGCCCTCCACTTGCCAGTGCCCGTAGCGTACGACTGGCTGACAATTCTGGCAGCACTTTTGGTGGCCATCTGTGCGTCCGCGGTCGCGCTGTCCTTAGCAAGCGGCCGAGAAATGGGCTGGGTTGAGGCCGTGACCGGCAGCATGTTTATGGGCGCGGGCATCTCCGGACTGCACTACCTCTTAATGGCCGCAATGAGATTACCTGCCATCACCCGGTTCTCCCCTCTTCTGGTGGCATGTTCCATCTTGCTCGCAGTCTTGTTTTCTCTAATCGGTCTGCTGCTGGCATTCGGCCTGCGAGAAGAAACCAGATGGACCGTTCAGCGAAGGATTGGCAGCGCCATAGTGATGGGAGCCGCCATTTCCGCGATGCATTACACGGGAATGGCCGCCGCCAGTTTCTTCCCCGGTTCGCCTCCGGACTTTTCCCACGCTGTGAACGTCTCCCCCCTTGCCAACAATGGAATTGCGATCGTGACCTTGATCGTGATTCTGGCCGCCGTGGTGACATCGTCATTTGACCGGCGGGGGAGTGCCGGAATCCAACAGCTTAATGAAGACCTGGAGCGTCGAGTCGCCGAGCGCACCCTGCAGCTTGAAATGGTCAACCAAGAGCTGAGGAAGGAAATCGCGGAGCGCGAGCGGGCACAAGAGGCCCTGCGGCGAAGTGAAGACCGCCGCCGGCTTGTGATTGATACCATCCCGCACCAGATCTGGAGCGGTCCGCCCGATGGCTCTCTGGACTTCTGCAACGCGCAATGGCTCTCCTATATGGGTCTCACACAGGAGGAGGCGCAAGGCGAGGGTTGGCAGCGGATGCTTCATCCCGATGATCGGGAGCGGGTTCTGAATGCCTGGTGTGAGTCGGTGGCTACGGGCACGCCCTACGAGAAGGAAGAGCGCCATCGCCGGGCCGATGGGCAGTATCGCTGGTTTCTGTCGCGCGGCGTGCCGCTGAGGGACTCTGAAGGACGCATCGTCAGATGGTACGGTACGAATACCGACATCGAAGATCGAAAAGAAGCCGAAGACCGCCTGCGGCTGGTCATTGACACACTCCCTGCGCTGGTGTGGAGCAAATTGCCCGATGGCTCTGCTGATTTCTTGAATCAGCGTTTCCGGGAATACACGGGTCTCTCTGTGGAAGAAGGATTGGGATGGGGCTGGATGAGGAAGGCATTTCATCCCGAAGATCGCGCAGAGGAAGAATGGCGGGCAGCCTTTGCGGCCGGGCAGCCGTTCGAGAAAGAGGCGCGAATGAGGCGGGCAGACGGGGCATATCGCTGGTTCATGCATCGCGCTGTGCCTCTGCGCGACGAGTTGGGAAAAGTTGTTAAATGGTATGGAACAACTACCGACATTGAGGACCGAAGGCGTGCCGAGGAGGCGTTGCAGGAGGCGCAGAACAAACTTGCTCAGGTTACCCGCACGCAGGCGATGGGAGAACTGGCTGCCGCCATTGCCCATGAGGTAAACCAACCTCTCACCGCGATCGTCACCAACGGCAACTTCTCGTTACGTTGTCTCGAAAGTGCCACACCGAATCTCGATGAATTGCGGGCTGCAATTACAGAGATTGTGAATGACGGCGCCCGCGCGAGCGCGGTCATTTCGCGGATTCGTGGTTTGCTGACGAAGGGGACTCTAAAGAGGACAGAACTAGACATCAACCAGATCATTCAAGACGTGACCGTTCTTTTGCGCAACGAGTTGAGCCGGAACCGTGTCTCCTTACGTACCGATCTTGCATCTAAGCTGCCACGCGTGCAGGGCGACCCTGTGCAGTTGCAACAGGTCCTGATTAACCTGATCATGAACGCCGTTGAAGCCATGCGACTTTCCACGGAACAACCTCGGAAGCTCCTGATCAAGTCGGCAACGAATCCCGATGGCGTGCTCGTCCAGGTGCAAGATTCCGGGCCGGGAATCGAGCCGGAGTTTGCTGGCCGAATCTTCGAACCCTTCTTTACCACGAAGGCGGAAGGTATTGGGATGGGGCTCTCCATCAGCCGTTCAATAATCGAGTCCCATGGTGGACAATTGTCGATCACGCCAGCTTCCCAGGGTGCGCTTTTCCAATTCACTCTACCGGTCGATCTCAACGATGCATCATAGCTGAGGTGATTCCCATGGCGACGCAACCCGTTGATCCGCAACTACGAAAGACCGGTATTGGCGTGGTGGGGGATGTGCCGTGGGGCACTCACTTCTTCATGTTCTATGAGACCAAAGAAGACCTGCTCGACGCGCTCGTCCCTTATTTCAAGGCCGGGTTGGAAACCGGTGAACTCTGCCTTTGGCTGGTGTCTGAGCCGTTGACCGAGAAAGAAGCGAGGAATGCGCTGCGCCAAGCCGTCCCCGAATTCGGGCGTTATGTGGCGGACCGCAGCATCGAGATTTTGGGTGGCCGGGGATTCTATGTTTCCGGCGACAATCTAGATCTGCAGGGGGCCATCCGGACTTGGGCTGAGAAAACCGATTCTGCTTTGACCCGGGGATACGCCGGGTTGCGGGTGAGCGCCAGCACTGCGTGGCTGGAGCGCAAAGACTGGAACGCATTCTGCGATTACGAAAACGAAGTGAATAATTCCATCGGCAACTGGCGGATGACGGCTCTATGCACCTATCCGCTGACCGGAAGCACGGCTGCGGAGATTCTCGACGTGACCCGCACCCACCAGTTTGCCATCGCTCGAAGAAACAAAGGCTGGGAGATGGTGGAAACCTCCGAACTGAAGCAGGCCAAATCGGAGATTAAAAGACTGAACGATGAACTCGAGCGGCGAGTTATCGAACGTACCCTGCAGCTTTCGGCCGTCAATGAAGAGATGAGCAAAGAAATGATGGAGCGCCAGCGCGCCGAAGAGGCCTTACTGGAGGCGCAGGCGGAACTGGTTCGTGTCACGCGCGCGCTGGATATGGGAGAGCTGGCTGCGACGATTGCTCACGAGGTCAACCAACCCCTCGCTGCGATCGTTACCAACGGCAACTTCTCCTTACGACGCCTCGAAAGTGCGACCCCGAATCCCGAAGAATTACGAGTGGCGATTACAGAGATTGTGAACGACGGTACCCGCGCGAGCGCGGTCATTTCGCGGATTCGCGGCTTGTTGATGAAGGGGATTCCCAAGCGGACGGAACTGGATATCAACCAGATCATTCAAGACGTAGTTATTCTCCTGCGCAACGAGCTGACCCGGAACCGTGTGTCCTTGCGTACCGAGCTCGCGGCCGACTTGCCACGCGCACACGGCGACCCGGTGCAGTTACAACAGGTTTTCATTAACCTGATTATGAATGCTGTTGAAGCAATGCGTTCGTCCACAGGCAGGACGCGGGAACTTCTCGTCAGGTCGGCAAGGAACCCAGACGGTGCTTTGGTCCAGGTTCAAGATTCTGGTCCAGGAATCGAGCCGGAGCTGGCCGACCGCATCTTCGAACCATTCTTTACCACGAAGGCGGAAGGAATCGGGATGGGGCTCTCCATCAGCCGTTCCATCATTGAGTCCCACGGCGGAAAATTGTCGATCATTCCAGTTTCCCAGGGTGCGCTGTTCCAACTCACTTTCCCATCCACTCCAGCGATGTTTCATGACTGAGCCCGTTCCCATCGTTTTCGTGGTGGATGACGACCCATCGGTTTGTCGCGCCATCAAGCGCCTCGTCGAATCCGTGGGTCTACATGTAGAGATGTTCGGGTCAGCGTCGGAGTTCATGAGCAGCAGCCGTCCTGAGATCGCCAGTTGCCTTGTCCTTGATATCAGACTGCCAGGGATCGGCGGGCTTGATTTCCAGCGCGAGTTGGCTGGGGCCGATATCCACATTCCAATTATCTTTATCACGGGACACGGCGATATCCCCATGTCGGTGCGAGCCATGAAGGCGGGAGCCGTCGAGTTCCTGACCAAGCCTTTTCGCGATCAGGACTTGCTGGATGCGATTCAGGTTGGGTTGGCCAGGGACCGGGCTCGGCGACAGCGCCAGTCCGAGACGGCCGTGCTGCGGGAGCGTTTCGAATCGCTAACACCCCGCGAGCGCGAAGTGTTACCGCTGATAGTCTCAGGTCTGCTCAATAAACAGGTCGCCGCTGAAATCGGAACCACCGAAGCCACGGTAAAGGTTCACCGCAGCCAGCTCATGAGAAAGATGGGTGCCGACTCGTTGCCCGAGTTAGTGAGAATGGCTGAGAAAATGAGTCTCCCTAGTTTAAAGCGACAAGCTAGTAAACCTTAGTTAACCAAATACTTACTAAAGTAAAGACATCTGCACCAACGCACAATAGATTTGCCATCTCTTCTCCATATACTTTCGGTTGGAATGGGATACGTCTTGGTTTACTTCGGGGTCCTGACACGGTGTAATCTTTCGATTCGCCGTGCCAAAGGCAGCCGAGTATCATGACAGAGCTGCCCCCCATAGTATTTGTCGTCGATGGCGATGTATCGATCCGCGATACACTTAGGAACCTGATCCGCTCTGTAGGTCTGAACGTCGAGTTCTTCAGTTCGCCACTCGAATTTCTGCAAGGAAGGCGGCCAGACGCACCAAGTTGCCTGGTCCTCGATGTCCGCTTACCCGGGAAAAGCGGGCTTGATTTCCAGCGCGAGTTGGCTGAGGCCAACATTCCGATTCCTATTATCTTTATCACGAGTCACGGGGACATCCCCATGTCGGTGCGGGCCATGAAGGCAGGGGCAATTGAGTTCCTGACCAAGCCGTTCCGAGACCAGGATCTGTTGGATGCGATTCAGGTAGGGTTGGAGCGGGACCGCGTCCGGCGACAGCGTCAGGCCGAGATCACCGTGCTCCGGGGGTATCTCGAATCGCTAACCCCACGGGAGCGCGCGGTATTGCGCCTAGTCGTTTCGGGCCTTCTCAATAAACAGATCGCCGCTGAAATCGGAACCACCGAAGCTACGGTGAAGGTCCATCGCAGCCAACTTATGAGAAAGATGCGCGCACGCTCATTGCCGGACTTGGTAAGGATGGCTGAGAAAATCGGGATTCCCTAGTCCAAAGCGACGGGCGACAAGGTTCAAAGCGAGCATACTTTAGTTAATACTGTACTTACTAAAGTAAATCAATTCGTGCCAAGGCCCAATAGATTTGGGTGTTGTCCCCATGTAACCTCGCCTTACGTGAGGAGGCGCGCCTTGACGGAGAATCCCCTCGTCGCGGTCATAGATGACAGTGACTTAGTGGGTTGGGCGGTCGCGAGGGTCATCGGGTCAGCGGGCTTTAGAGTCCTGGTCTTCCCGTCGGCGGAAAAGTTCATCCTGTCCGATCAAATGGCCTGCACCGCGTGCCTTGTCGTCAACGCGCAATTGACAGGCATGAGTGGACTTCAGCTCCAGAGTCACTTGGCAGCGGCTGGCCGTCATATTCCGATAGTCTTCACTATTGCTCCTTCGGATGCGAAAGCCCGGACATTGGCGCTTGAGTTGGGAGCAGTGGACATTCTGGACAAACGATCCGGCGACAAAGCTTTGCTCAAGGAGGTCTTCTCGATCCTGAAAATAAGAACTAAGGAGGAGACTAACAGCTCCTTCAGTGCCAAGCTGTAGCTCTAGTTATAGCTCCATAGGTGGAACTTGCCAACAGCGCGAAGAGCGCAGGCGGTTCCATCTTGGGAAGACTCTGTTACAAAAACCGAACTCGGGGAGCAAATCGGTTATTCGTTAAGACGTGGTGGTTATACTTTTCAGTCATTCTGGCCGAAGGTGTGCGGCGCTTTTGAGGGGGAGCGGCCGCAAGGAGCCCCGAAGCAGTGTACCTCTTAAGCGCGCCAAGCTCACTACTGGACACGCAGCGCTCCCGTGCGCTGCTGGAAATGGCGGATGTAGTGGCTCGGAGCCGTGATGCTGCCGCAGCCCTCATCGAGTCGGAACAGTTACTCGCCACTTATTTCAGCGCGTCCAAAGTGGGTTTTTGCATTCTGGATACTGACTTCCGCTATCTCGCAATCAACCACACGCTCGCCGAGATGAATGGCCTACCAGCCGAGGCGCATTTGGGGAAGAGCGTCCGCGAGATCCTGGGGGATTTTGCCGAACTCATCGAGCCCCAGTTCAGGCGCGTCTTGGAAACCCAGCAACCGATCCTGAACCTCGAGATCAGTTCCACACTGCCGACCAGGACCGAGCCTGGCCACTGGCTAGAGCACTACGTTCCCATCAAGGACGCGACCGGCGAAGTTAAGCAAATCGGAGTCGTTGCGGTCGAGATTACAGAACAAAAGAAACTCGAGGAGTCGCTCCGTGGCGTTTCCGAAACCCTGCGGGAGGAGAAGAAGCGGCAGCAAGTGATGGTGGAAGTGAGCCGTGTGCTGGCTGCAAAGTGGGATGCGCGACAGGTCTTTCCCAAGATCTCCGCCTATCTGCGCCGGGTTCTGCGTCAGGAATATGCGGCCCTGGCTATACACGACGAAAAAAGCGGGCAACTGGTCCGGCAGGCAGTGGACTTTCCCTTGCGAAAGGGCCCGGCCGTTGACACAGCGATCAATCCCGCAAAGGATCCCCACGGCAAGGCCTTGAGCAAGCGTGCGCCTTTGATTTTCACGAAAGACGAGATGCAGGGGTTCCCCGCCGGAACTACGGACCACTTGCTGGCCGAGGGCTTGCAGTCGCTGTGCTGTGTCCCACTGCTCCGTCCCAAGGGGCCCCTGGGAGTTCTGGTTCTCGGCAGCACTCGGGCGAATGCCTTTAAGACTGAGGATCTGATGCTTCTGGACCAGGTTGCCGCTCAACTCGCAATCGCTCTAGAGAACGCTCGGACCGCCCGCGAGGTCGAGCAGCTCCGAGGCCGGTTGGCCCAGGATAAGCGCCACCTCGAAGGAGAAGCCCGTCCCCGCCTTCATTTTGAGGAAATCATCGGAGAGAGTCCGGTCCTCAAGGAGGTGTTGGACCAGGTGGTAGTTGTCTCTGCCAGCGATGCGACGGTTCTGCTCCTGGGAGAAACTGGTACCGGTAAGGGGCTAATCGCCCGCGCCATCCATCGCACCAGCAAGCGTAAGGACCGAAGTTTTATCACCTTGAATTGCGCTGCGATTCCCACGGGACTGCTGGAAAGCGAATTGTTCGGCCACGAGAAGGGCGCATTTACCGGGGCGGTCAGCCAAAAGATCGGACGCCTGGAGCTTGCCGATAAGGGCACTCTCTTCCTGGATGAGATCGGTGAAATCCCTTTGGAGTTGCAGCCTAAGCTGCTCCGGGTCCTGCAGGACCATGAGTTCGAAAGGCTGGGAGGAACGCGGACGATTAAGGTAGATATGCGCCTGATCGCGGCCACCAACCGAGAGTTGGCGAGAAGCGTGTCTGAGAAAGAGTTTCGCAGCGATCTGTTCTACCGGTTGAACGTATTCCCCATTCGCATGCCCTCTCTGCGGGAGCGGCGCGAAGACATTCCACTGCTGATCCGCTACTTTATTCGGCATTTTGCCCGGGGAATGAATCGTGGCATCGAGACCGTCCCCAGCGAAACTATGGATGCCCTGGTCAACTGGCACTGGCCAGGCAACGTCCGGGAGCTGGAGAACTTCATTGAGCGGTCGGTCATTCTCACAGAGGGCACGGCATTACGGGCGCCGCTGGCCGAGTTCCAGGCCGAGACTTCCAGTTCTGCGGAATGCTCGCTTGAAGAGACAGAACGGGAATACATAATTCGTGTGCTGAGACAGACTGGCGGCGTGATCTCTGGACCCACAGGAGCAGCGCAACGCCTCGGTTTGAGGCGCACCACCCTGCAGTCAAGGATGCAGCGGTTGGGCATCGTGCCAAGAGATTACTCCGGTAAGAACCCTGCCTAGAATTGCCAGCGAATCCAGAGTTGGCGCAAGTGCCGACTGATTCGTCGGCTGCCGAATGGTCGGCAGGGGGCAGCTGTAAAGCTGGCAGTTACTGCTCTGTGAGGTCTTCTTTTCTACGAGTTAGACTGTGCTCGGGCTTTACCGATATGGAACGACGATTGCACTGAGACCCCTGATTGGGAAAGTCGGGGGCGGCGTTCCCAAAATGCCGACGGACGAGTTACATATCCTATCCAGGGCCGACCCCATTCGGATCGGAGTAAAGCGTGTTAGTGGCGAGGAACAACCAGCCGAGCAATCTAGTTCGCTTACTACCGGGGCCGGTGAGAACACCCGTCCTTCCGGGAGAGACCCCGGCGCGAGAAGCGTGGTATGGATGGCCTCGCGACGGCGAGGAAGCCTGGGCGCGGGCTAGGCCCGAGCTGGGGACGGCTAGAGGTCCAGGACATTGGCGCGATCAGGTTACCAGCGACGCCAACCCAGAAGCGCGTGATCCTCTGTATTTGTTTGCCTGCCAGATGGAGTGGGAGCGGCGGGCCGATCCCAGTGCGGCGTGGGAAGTGATCTCAGCCGCACGCAGTCCTGACGCCGAAACGCGAGCCCATGCCCGGAGTTTACTCGAGCGATCCCAAGAGATGCGGCCGCTATTTCCGGAAGAGATCCCCACCGATCGAGAAGACCCAGGAACTTCAACCACGGAGGCGGGCATGAGAGCACCCTACGGTCTCGAAATAATCGAAAGCTGCGTGGGCTGTAAAGCAAGCCGGGAAAGTTTTTTCTGCCGTTTTTCGCCGGCGGTGTTGCGGTCGGTAGACGAAGTCAGCCACCACACCATTATGCCCGCTGCAGCCGTGCTGTTCGTGGAAGGGCAGACGCCGCGTGGAATATTTATTGTCTGCTCCGGCATCGTGAAGTTGTCCACGACCTCGAAAGAAGGGAAAGTGCTGATCCTGAAACAGTCGGAAGCCGGGGAGGTGCTGGGGTTGAGCGCCGCGATTTCCGGCACGAATTATGAAATGACCGCCGAAACCGCTTCAGAGTGCCAGTTGAATTTCATTAGCCGCCAGGACTTAATGTCCCTGCTGCAGAGCGAGAGTGAAGCGGGGGTACACGCCGCGGTATGGCTGAGCCGTGAGTTTCAAGGGGCGTATCGCGATATCCATGATCTCGTGTTGGCCCGGTCTTCTTCAGGAAAACTGGCCAGACTGTTGTTGTCCTGCGCTCCGCGGGGAGTGCAAGAATCCCAGGAACTACACCTGCGTTCCGTCATGACCCACGAAGAGATGGCGCAGAGGATCGGCTCCTCGAGGGAGACGGTTACCCGATTGCTCAGCGATCTAAAGAAAAAGAGATTGATCCGGCTGGAAGGCGCGACCCTGGTCATTCGCAACCGTACCGGTCTGGAAGCTTTAGCGATGTGATTCCTCCCCCCCACCCCGGAGGGCGGTTCGAAGTTGGAGCCGCCCTCCGATGTTCAATCTCAGTGGAAGTGAGTTCGTTTGTATACCGGCACGCTAATCGACGATCTGTACGCTTCGGTAGAAAGGTCGGAGCGAGCCTCAGCATCCAGGTCACGCCAGGGTCTTTGCGCCAATTCGAACGAGGGGAACGACAAAGTAAAGCCGAATGCGGGGACGGGAGGCTCAGAGGCCGAACAGTTCGCGCAGCCGTTTTGTTTGAGCCCGGCTGACTGGAATCTCGCTCTGCTTCTTGTCATCCATGCGCAGCTGATACGAACTCTTGAACCAGGGAACGACTTCGCGAATCCGGTTGATGTTCACCAGATAGGACCGGTGAGCGCGCCAGAACAGACCGGGATCCAGGCTAGCCAGTAATTCTTCCAAAGTGCGGCAATTGGAATGCCCCTCCATACCCGAGGGGCCAGCGGTCACCACCGTGATCACCCCGTCTTCGATGGAGGCGTAGCAGATTTCCCTTTGGTCTACTAAGAACATTCGCCCTACAGCCTTTAGCAGGATTTTCGAGGCTTGCTGTTTTGGCGCCTGCAGCATGCGGACCAGGGCGTCGATTTTCTCCGCTGGCAATCCCTCCGCTCCCTGCTGGGTTCGGGCCCTCTGCACCGACTGGGCCACGCGCTTCTTGTCGAACGGCTTGAGCAGATAATCGACGGCATTTACCTCAAACGCTTTCACCGCGTACTGGTCGAAAGCCGTGGCGAAGACGATTTTGGGGAGCGGGATCTTCTTATCGAGAAGTTTCTTGATGACGCCGAAGCCGTCGAGTCCGGGCATTTGGACGTCAAGAAAGACGAGATCGGGGCTGTGTTCTTTGATGAGGCTGATGGCTTCGAGACCGTTCTTGCCCTGGGCTACAACGTTCACGTCGTCGGCGCTTTTGAGCAGGTATGCAAGCTCGTCGCGGGCGAGTTGTTCATCGTCCACGATCACCGCGGAAAGGGGCATTCGGTCTCCAATGCCTGAGGTCGTTTAGAGTATACTGGCCGCGTTTTAGCAGCGTCAATGCAGGAGGCGCCGCACAGTTATCGCTGCTGCATCATTCCGCCCATATCCATTTTGGTGAAGCCGGACGGGATTTCAAAAAGACTTGCGGGTTGTGAGCCTTCCTGAATGTTGCGCAATTCTCCTCCGCCGTCTTTGCCCTGCCATTTCACCGGAAACCGCAACTTGGGATCCAGCCAGACGTGGCTCACCTCACCCTTGGCGTTAGTGCCTTCGTATTGGACTGTAGCGCGGCCGTTCACCGTCTCGTTCCCTGCCTTGTGACAGGTTCCACCTTTATTGGTCGCCAGCTTCTGCCAGTCGCCGCAGGCATTCTCCACGTCCGTGGCTTGAAAGAAGCTGAACATCTTGCGCTGCTCCCCAGCTGCCGCCGGCATTTCCATGTACATGCGTTGCTGGGGCATCAGGATCGTCATGGTTTGGGTGGCAAGGTTCATGATGAAAGCGCCGCCTTTGGAATCTTGTTCCTTCGAATCGAAACGGATCTTGTCTTTGGCGAAATAAATCCTGGACTTAGACGGTGTGCCCTGTTTTTGGGTGTCGAAGATGTCGGCAGAGAATTCGGTTTGCGCCAGCATAGAGCTGGTGACGAACACGAGGGCAAAGAAACAGGAAATGCGAGCGGTCCATCGAAGCATTTTAGTCTCCTTATGATTGCCGCGAGCGCAACGGGCATCGCGAGCTGCCCGATCTTTGCGTAGCGGGCGGAAGAAGAATAACAGAGTATTCAAAGCCGTGTCGTCCTTCTGCACGTCGAAACCGTGGCGATCGGAGGCGTAGTACCGCTCCTCCGTCAGCCGAAATGACGGCTTGGCTGTTACACCACGTTCTCCAGCGCCAGCGCCATGCCCAAGCCACCGCTGACGCACAGCGTGGCCACACCGCGCCGGGTGTTGCGCTTCAGCATCTCGTGCAACAAGGTCACCGTAATCCGCGCGCCGGTGCAGCCGATGGGATGCCCGAGGGCGATCGACCCTCCGTTCACGTTGAGCCTGTCGCGGTTGAAGTTCAATTCGCGGTCGCAGGCCAGCACCTGTGCGGCAAAAGCTTCGTTCAGTTCGATCAGTCCGAAATCGTGCAGCCTGAGGTTGTGCCTCTCTTCCAGCTTGCGCAACGCCGGGACGGGCCCAATCCCCATCTCGCGTGGATCGACTCCAGCAGAGGTCACAGCCGAGATTCGCGCCAGCGGCTTCAGATTATTCTGCTTCACGAAATGTTCACTCGCCACAACCACGGCGGCGGCGCCATCGGTAATTCCCGAGGAATTTCCGGCGGTGACCGTCCCTGTCTTCGAAAATACGGGAGCCAGCTTGTGCAGCTTTTCCATGCTCGCGTCCGGGAACGGATGTTCGTCGCGGCTGAATGTGATCGTGCCTTTCTTGCCTTCAATCGTGACTGCGGCAAGTTCGGCGTCAAATCGTCCGGCGGCAATGGCGCGTCCGGCACGGGTTTGCGACATCAACGCATATTCATCCTGTTCCTCGCGGGAAATCTTGTAATGGTCGGCCAGCACCTCGGCGGTTTCGCCCATCACCATCTTCGCCATCGGACAGAAAAATCCGTCGCGATACATCCCGTCGACCAGATCCTGATTGCCCAGCCGGAATCCCCAGCGAGCTTCGAGGTAATAAGGAACTCGCGACATCGACTCAGTGCCGCCCGCCAGAATGCAACTGGCATCGCCCAGCAGAATCGACTGATACGCCAGCGCAATCGACTTCATCCCCGAAGCGCAGGCTTTGTTTACGGTGAATGCCGGAACTTCCTGAGGCACCCCGCTTCGGATGGAAATCTGCCGCGCCGGATTCGGTCCGCCGCCGGCCTGACGCGCGTTACCGAAGATGGTTTCTTCCACTTGCTCGGGCTGGATTCCGGAGCGCTCCATAGCGGCCTTGGCGGCCACCACGCCGATATCAGCCGCGGTGAGTGAGGCCAGCGATCCGCCAAACTTCCCAATCGGTGTGCGCACCGCGGAGAGAATGTAAACTGCCTGCAAAGACGTTCCTCCAAAACATTTGAGTCTAGCAGGGTGGGGAAAGATGCGGGACGGTGTGTTGAGGAATCTAGCGTTCGTTCATCTCGTCGCGGGTGTAGGGGCCGGTCGATTTTACGTGCTTTAGGCTGCGCATGAGCGCGTTGATCGCAGAAGCTCTCTTGTTGATGCGCAGCAACCGCAAACGTGCCTCAGAGCTGTCACGAACCAAGCGCACTTTGGCTTTCCTGAGCACGGAAGCATTTTATAGCAGACAGGATGCTGTACGCTGGGCTGATTGTTCGTCCTATCGTGGGAATTTTATTTTGGGAATCAGTGCCGCTTGTAACGAACACACTTGCGTGCCGCGCGACCAACCCCTAGGGTGGCCTCAGGGCCCGTGGTGTAATCGGCAGCACATGAACCCGTCATGTTCCAAGGTGCGGGTTCGAATCCCGCCGGGTCCACCGCTTTCCCGGTTCTGGTAGGGAAAGTGGCGAGGAGGTCTCGGACGGGGGACCTCCTCAAAGTAACATTGACTTCGCCCCTGAACCTGGCGATAATCATTTTGGAACTTGACGGGTTAACGCCCCGGGCTGAATATGGCCCGGGGTTTTGTTTCTGCGCAGGTAATTGCTCAAGTTGGGGCATAATGCGGTTGAGGTGGTACGTGGAGCAGAAACCAGCGGCAGTATGGATAGCGAGGTCGGGACAAATCCTGAACCCCGGATTGGGGCCTATCGTTGACTTGGTCTTATGGGTCAAGAAAGTTACGAAACGCATTGTTAGGCGCAAGATTTCGAATTGAACCGCTGCTTTCTGCGCAGGACGCCTTGCCATTCCTTCCAACCTCCGGCATAATAAGTGTTTGTCTTGACCTCGCCGGACGCTTCCGGAACAAGGATATACATCTGTGTTAATGATTCGACTCTCGCGCATGGGTGCGCGTAAACAACCGCATTACCGCATTGTGGTGATTGAGAAGGCGCGCGCGCGCAACGGCCGGCCGGTGGAAGTTGTGGGGACCTACAATCCTCGGACTAACCCCGCCAGCGTGGATTTCAAGCGCGAGCGCGTGGACTATTGGGTCTCGAAGGGCGCGCAAATGTCAGAGCGCGTCGGCAAGCTTTATTCCAAGCCCGCGGCTGCGGCAACTCCCGCGGCTTCCGTCGCGTAACAAGCCATGCCTGAAACTTCTCCCAACGTTGGCGCGCTCATCGAGCAGATTGCGAAGTGGATCGTCGATGAGCCCGATCAGGTTTTCGTGGACCACCTCGACGACGATGTGATCGAACTGGAAGTCGCCGAGGGCGACGTAGGCAAAATCATCGGACGGCAAGGGCGCAACGTCCGCGCCCTGCGCACGCTGCTGAGCGCCGCCGGAGTGCGGGCGCGAAAGCGCTACACCTTGGACGTCATCGACTAAGGTCGAGCAAACGGATAAGAGCCAGCGTCCGGCAGAAAGCGGACCATTCGCGATTCCGAAACAAGTGGTGAGTTCATTACGCTGGCCCGCGTGGTGAAAACGCAGGGCCGCCGCGGCGAAGTCGCGAGCGAGATTTTGAGCGACATCCCTGATCGTTTCATCGTAGGGATGAAATTGCTGGCATTGCCGCGGCAGACGGAAGAGCGGCGCCGCGAACTGGAGGTGGAAGACCTCTGGCCGCACAAAGAGCTGCTGGTGCTGAAGTTTGCAGGAGTGGATTCGATCTCCGAGGCGGAAACGCTGGTCGGATGCGAGTTGCAGGTGCCGCGCAGCCAGCGTTCCGAGCTGCAAGCGGGCTGGAACTACGTGAGTGACTTGGTGGGTTGTGTGGTGCTCGATAACGGCCGCGAGATTGGGCGCATTGAAGATGTTCAGTTTGGAGCGGGCGAAGCGCCGTTATTGCTTGTCCGCGATGCTACGACCCGGTTGTTGGAAGTGCCATTCGCGGAAGCGTATCTGGGCAGCGTGGATGTCGAGCGGAAGCAGGTGCGGATGAAGTTGCCCGAAGGCCTGCTGGAAGTGAACGCTCCGCTCACGGCCGAAGAGAAGCGAGAGCAGGCGCAGAGAGCAAGAAAAAGTCTTCACCACTGAGGACACAGAGGAACACAGGGTAAACCTCAGTGCAACTCTGTGCCCTCTGTGGTAAGGGTTTTGATCTGCGATGAAGGCCGATATAGTAACGATCTTTCCGGACTTCTTTCGTGGACCGTTGGAGTACGGCATCACGCGCCGGGCTCAGGAAATGGGGCTGGCGGAAATTCAAGTGCACGATCTGCGGGAGTTTACCCACGATCGTCACCGCACCGTGGACGACCGGCCTTTTGGTGGCGGCGAAGGCATGGTGTTGAAGCCGGAGCCACTGTTTGAATGTTTGGAATCGCTCGCGGTTGCACCGCGCGAAGAGCGAATCGCGGGACGCGTGAAGCAATCGGTGGTTCTGCTCTCGGCGCAGGGGCAACGGTTTACGCAGAAAATCGCGGCAGAACTGGCTTTGCTCGACCGCATCGTTTTGGTTTGCGGGCGGTATGAGGGAGTGGACGAGCGCGTTGCAGACTTTCTCGCCGACCGGGAACTTTCCATCGGCGACTATGTTCTGAGCGGCGGGGAAATGGCCGCAGCCGTGATTGTGGAAGCGGTAATGCGCTTGCTTCCCGGCGCGGTGGGAAACGAAGCGTCAACGCAGCAGGAATCGTTTACCGTTGAGGCGAAAGTAAAAAGCGCAGGCGGTGCGGATTCGACTTGCGGGTCGAATGGATTGTTGGACTATCCGCACTACACACGGCCAGCGGAGTTTCACGGGATTGCGGTGCCGGAGGCATTGATGTCCGGCAACCACGAAGAAATCCGCAAGTGGCGGCGTCAGCGGGCGCTGGAGAAGACACTCCGCAATCGTCCGGATTTGCTGGAAGACGCGCTGCTCAGCGAGGAAGACAAAAGATTTATCGCTGGGATCAAGGCCGGGATCGAGAGAGACTCCGGCTGAATTTCACGATCGAGAGATCAGGGTTTCAGAATCAGGATTTCAGAATTCAGAGGGATTAACCATGTCGAACTTAATTATCGAAAAACTGCTGGCGAAAACGCAACGCACCGACATTCCCGCGTTTCACCCGGGCGACACCGTCCGCGTTCACGTGAAGATCAAAGAAGGCGACAAGGAACGCTTGCAGGCGTTTGAAGGTGTGGTCATCAAGCGCGACAACGGGCCGCAGGCCAGCTTCACCGTGCGCAAGATCAGCTTCGGTCAGGGCGTGGAGCGCATTTTCCCCGTTCACTCCAAGGTGATCGACAAGGTGGATCTGCTGCGCTCCTCTAAAGTCCGTCGCGCCAAGCTGTATTATCTGCGTGGCCTCAAGGGCAAAGCGGCACGCCTGCGCGACGTCGAGAGACCGAGCTGAACAGTTTTCGTTATCGTGCCGGTTTGCCTGGCGTAGCGGCGCGGCGATGAACTCTATCCCGCCGCCGCACTCAAATGTTCGGTAACGACTTCGAGATCGGCGAAGTCCTCGGTACTCGGCTTTTTCAACCGGTTCAGCACATAGTCAAGTAGAGGCCGGTCACCTTGCCGGATCTCCTGAAATTCCACGCCCATGGCGCGGTTCTGGGCTGTATTTCTCACGTGCCCGCGTAGAGCGATACTGACATCGCACATATTCAGGACTAGCCGCAGGCCGGTCCCGGGCGCAAGCAGTTCGCTCGCACTGATCAGACAGCCATATTCGGAAAGCTGCTCGAGGCGGCCTTCCATACGGGATTGGCCACCGATCTCCGCCAAGTCGGCTCCGCCTTCTACCTGGAAGCGCGGCCGGCGGCGCCGGTTCTGTTCACCCCGGCGGAATGAATTCATCGCTCGCATTCTGTTCGGTCCGGCTGGGACGACCGGCAGATACTGTTCCTCCATTTGCCGCAACTCTTCTTCCCATGGAGTCCTGCTGCCCTCGACGCATTCCACGGTGAATTGACCGCGCAACGCGGAATCGGGATCTGCGGTCCAGACTACCCGGCAGACGGATTTGGTGTGTCCGCGCTCGACTGTGACCAAGTCTCCTACCTTCACGTCGCGCGAGCTGAGCAGCCGCGCGCCGCGCGGATGGATGTCATACGTGCACGCGAGTTCCAGCGCGCCGTGTCCGCCGTTCTGCATGTGTGTCAGGCGAACCGGCAGCGCCAGGTGGATCAACTTTTCGACCGGAACAGAATCCCGCAGCGCGCCATCTTGTGGCGCATCTTGCCGCGACTGGATTAGTTCGTCGTTCAAAGTTGCTCCTCGCGAACGGTGAATCTTTTGAAAACATAGCAGTACATGTCCTACCGGACAATGTACGTTCGTAATCCAAGTAATGGTTACTGAACGGCATTACCTTGCTGCTGACGCATGGGCCGAGAGTGGTGCAGCGACGAGTTGCAAGGAAGCGAAAGCTTCGCGGTATATTTTCTTGCTTGCGGAAATCTCTATGGGCAGGTAAAGATGGTGGCGTCCTTCATTTCATATTTCAATGGCGAGCCCCGCGAAGGTTGTGTCCGAGTTCGTGCTTTCCCCGTCGGCGGTGAAACTACGGCTGCTGAAAAAGCTGCGCTGCACGCTGCGTTATGAAAAAAATGCCTGGGCGTCAGGGGCGGTAATGGTCGCCGGAGTGGACGAGGTTGGGCGCGGGTCCCTGTTCGGCCCGGTGGTGGCGGCGGCGGTGATTCTCGAGCGGGGCTACCGCATTCGCGGCCTGCGTGACTCCAAATTGCTGTTGCCGGAACGTCGAGAACTGCTGGCGCCTCGCATTCGGGAACATGCTGTGGCATGGGCTGTAGCGGCGGTGGATGCGGCGCGCATCGACCAGGTCAACATCTATCAAGCGTCGCGGTTGGCCATGCGCGAGGCGGTGATGCGCCTGCAGCCAGCGGCCGATCATCTCTTGATCGATGCCGTGCGGCTCGATTGCGAACTGCCGCAGCGGGCCATTATTCATGGCGATGCGCTTTCCGCCTCGATCGCGGCGGCTTCGATCCTGGCCAAAGTGGAGCGTGACCGCATGATGTGCGAGTGGGACGCAGTCTTCCCCGAATACGGCCTCGCGTCGCACAAGGGCTACAGCACGCCGCAGCATCTCGCCGCCTTGCTGGAGTACGGGCCGACGCCGCTGCATCGGCAGTCGTTCGCGCCGGTGTGGAGTAGTCCGGTGGAGCAAGAGATTCTTGAGTTCGACTGAAATTTTTCTTCAACCGGCTTGGGTGACAGTTTTCGCTTGACACCTATCTACTCTCAATTAATCTTGCCTGATGAATCCAACACTCAAGACCGTCCTCACGGCGGTATTCTGGTTCGTCCTAGGTCATCTCAGCTGTGCCGTCATGCACCACTGGCCCGATATCGCGGGGAGATAGCCGTCTCCCGAAGCCAGCGCTCTATCGAAGCGCTAAAGCGCTACGCCACTCAAACCCATTTGTTCCGAACGTCACCTTCCTACGGGCGCATCGACTGTCAGCGTGGAGTTGATGTCGTTGACTAGCTTCGTGTTGTTCACCAGCGCCTGGCGCAGAATTTCTGCTTGCTGTTTGGCGGTGGGCCAGTCCTGCTTTTCTACTGCTTCGGTTAATCCGGGCAACTCCAGGTGAGCGTAGGTGAAGCGGGCGCCGTAGAGAATGTGTTTGAACCAAGGACGGCCGGGAATGCCGTCAGGGTTGAGCCAGTTGCGTTCGACTTGCATGGTGCCGTGATTGATGATCTTGGCAAGAATAGGATCGATGGCGCCGGAAGCTAACGCGCGGGCGGATGATTCATCGAGGCGCTTGCCGGCGGCTTCGAACTCTTCGATGGCGTTGAGCACCGGTTTGAGATCGAGTTGGCCCAGGTCTTTTCCTTTACTTAATTCATTCACGAACTGACGAATGTTGGCGGCGTAGCTGGCGAAGTCAAAGGGCAGCAGGTCGGCGTTGGCAAGACGCAGCGCCAGCACTCCCCACAATTGCGACATCAGAGTGTGGTAGCGATATCCGGGATCGCCGAAGTGGTTCATCCAAAAAAAATCGTCATAAGCGGAATGGTAAACACCATACGGACCTTCGAAGCCCAGGCCGAGCATCGGCATTCCTACAAAGTTGAGAAACACGGTGTGATCGGAGCCGCTGCCGATGCGAGTATCGGCGAGATTTAGGTCTGTGACTGCTTCGGGTTGTTTAGTCTCGCGCCGCTCGCGCATAGCTGATTCCTTCCATGCTTCGTACAAAGTCTTGCCGGAAGGATCTTTCAACGTGCGGCTGGTTTCGACGAGCATGGGTGCCAGCGATGCCACGGCCTGGCCGTGAAAGTTTGGCCCGGACGTAGCCTCATCGACGTTGATGTAGGCAACGGCTTTGTTGCGCAGTTCGTTGGCAAACTGCTCCCCCCACTCGGTTGAGCCGGTGAGGCCGACTTCCTCTCCATCCCAACTGCAAAAGACGAGGGTGCGCCTCGGGCGTGTGCCCGACTTCGCCAACTTTCCCAAAGCACGGGTCAGTTCCATCATTGAGGCAGTGCCGCTGCTGGGGTCGACACCGCCGAAGACCCAGGCGTCGCGGTGATTGCCGAGCACGATCCACTCGTCGGGCAACTGCGCGCCGCGAATGCGGCCTTCGACGACGTAATAGGGCTGAGTGGAGTTGTTCATCTCAATCTTTACGTGCACGCGCACACGATTGCCGCCGAGGTGATACTTGATCGGCAGTCCGCCCTGCCAATCTTCGGGAGCCAGCGGGCCGTCCATGTTAGCGAGCAGCGGCTTGGCGTCGTGCCAGGAAAGCGGCAGCGCCATGATCTTCGGGATCGAAACTGCTTGCTCGACAGGAATGCGTTTGGCGCCGGGAACGGAGGCCCAGCCGGGAGTGAGCGGATCGCCGGGGACCATGAAGTCATAGGTGATGGCGCCGCGCTGGATGTGATACTCGGGGCCCCACGGGCCGTTGGGAACAACTTTTCCCTTTTTGAATCCGTCTTCGGCGGGATCGCTGTAGATGAGAAGTGCGGCCGCGCCTTCGCGTTCAGCGGTGAGCGCTTTGAATCCGCGATAGCTGTAGGGATTCGAGTAGCGCACCAGCACGACCTTGCCCTTGACGTCGATGCCTTGCTTGCGGAGAAGTTCGTAGTCTTCAGGATTGCCGCTGTGCGCGTAGATGAGCGGGGCCGTTACTTCGCCGGAGGCGGACATGCCGCTCCACGCCGAACTGATGCTTTTATTTTTCATGTCTGGATCGCCGGGAACGGGCAGTTCGCGCAGGATGGCGCGATAGTGCACGGGCGCGGTCATTTCCAGAAAGGTAGATTTGGGATTGCTGCCGTAGACGTCGTAGCGGCGGATGGTGACGTCCTCGAAACCTTCGGTGCGCCACTGGTCGGCGATGTAGCGAGCCAGTTCGTTGTTGCGCGGGGATCCGGCGACGTGCGGCTCGGCGGTGAAGATGTGATGCTGGCGGCGTTCTTCATCCGGGGAGGGGATTTCTTTGAATTTGTTTTCGGTCTCGGTTTCGTGCGCGGCGGAGGCGGGAGTGAAGCCGAGGATGGAGGTTTGGGAAGAAACGTTCAAGCTCGTGCAAAATAAAAGAAGAGATGACAATCCGAGCACTGCGACTTTCATCGCTCTCGGCGGCCTTTCTCCTCGTGCTGTGCGATTAAGGCGGCTCGTAAGAATTTGAAACGCGGAGTGCGCTAAGAACGTCCGCGGAGAACGCTGAGGCGCGCCGTGCCAGTCGGAATCCATAATTTTCTATCCTCGTCAGAAATGCTACTTCGCTTTGTAGATTTCGCTGAGAAGGTCCGGCTTTGATTCATCACGCACTAGATGAGGATAGCGCTCACCGCCGTGATAATCGATCTTGAAGGTCTTGTAATAGTCGGTGTTCTCGACCAGAAGTTCGAGTGGAGCTGTGCCGCTCTTGCCAGCCTTGAGCGCGTCGTGTAAGACCTCCGCCGAGTATTTGCGGCCGTTTACGCCCATCAGCTTCATGCCGGGACCGATTCCAGCTTTGGCTGCAGACATGCCCTCGATGGTGTCAGTAATGGTGCCGTCGTCACGCAGGTAGATTCCAATCGAGTATGCCACGTCGACGAAATGAGAGTTGCTCTCTCCGCCGCGCTCCATTTCAGATTGAACTTCGTCGTAGACGAGCTTCCATCCGCTGCCTTCAATGCCTCCCAACGGTGCGCCGGGACCATGATTGGTCAGGCGCTCGATCCAGAAGGCGCGCCAGTCGTAGGGTACGACTTGGTTCAGTCCCGCGACAACGTCGTCAAAAGTGTAAGTCTTCACCATCGGCCCAGTATTGGGAGCGCCGTGGAAGAGCTGGCAGAAGTCATCCAACGTCTTCTTGCCCTTGCTCTGCTGGCGGATGATGACATCGGCCCATAGCCAGTTCAGAGTGTCTTCGCTATAGAAATCGGTTCCGCGCCGCCAGGAGCGCCAGGCGTCGGGCGAGAAATAAAGTTGCGGAGCCGCGTCGGCGGTGTCCTGCAAGTTGCGCCAAGTACGGCCGGGAGTATGGTCTAGGGCGGCAGCGGTTAAGCCTAGATCGTCACGCACCTGCTCCGTTGTGAGCAGTCCGCTGCGGGCGGTCAGCACCGTGCCCAGATAATTCGTCAAACCCTCGTACACCCAGAGCAGATCATCCTGCATCGGTTGTTGATAGTCCGGCGTGGTGAGGTCCGCGGGACGGCGGTATTTTCCGTTCCAGGTATGCACGTACTCGTGTGGGAGCAGGCCAGCTGCCAGCTTGCGGGCGGTGTCGTCCACCAGTCCGCGCTCTTCGATGCGGCTGTCGTCGGACTCGTGGTGTTCCAGCCCGAAGTGCGCGACGTGATCGCTCAGACTGAGCAGGAAATGGTAATCGCGATAGTGATGCGCGCCGAAAAGCTTGTTGGCCTGTTCGACCAGGTTCTTGTAGTGGTCCCAGACTTCCTGCGCAGGAGCGAGCGCGGCGGCGCTGTCAGCGGCAACGTCCATTTCGGTGAGAGGATCGTCGGCCAGCTTAACCACCTTGAGGAATTCGCCGGTGATTACGGGCGAATCGACCAGCATCGTCAAGGAGGCTGGCTGAAACGTGATTTGCGTCTCGCCGTTTTCGGTGGCGCTCGATGCGATAGGCAAAGGCGTTCCAAATTTCCATTTGGCGGGAAGCTTCAGAGTGACTACGTAACTGAGATCGTCTGACTTCCAGCCCTTGGGGTAGAGCAGGACCTGATTCCAACTGATTACCGCCATTTTATCGGTGGCTGACGAGCCCGCAGAGAAGCCGCCCTCGAAGGTGGCGGGAGAAAGGAAGTCCAGTTCGACGTTCACTTCATTCTCGTCGGCTGGAACCTCGACGTGGAGGGTGAAACCGTCGAGCAGATCGCGGCGCCATTTGAGAATTTTCCCGCTGGCGGTGAACTTGAGCCCGGCCAAGTCAATCACTGGTCCGTCGGGAGCGTGCTCGCCGGGAATCCACTTTGGGTAATACAGCGTCAGGTCGCCGGCGCTAGCGGGAATTTTGAGTTTGGCGTGGAAGATTTTGCGGGGAGCCGAGGTCGCGTCCACGAAGAGGGTTACTGTCGGCGGCGTGGCTGACCAGCTAGAAAGCGAGAAGAAGAGAGCGAAGAAGAAAAGGCAGACCACTCTCAAGATTCTTGAGAGTTTCATTTTAAGGGCCCCCATAGTGTCGATGAAACCGATTCCACAACGCCTGCAGAATTTTAGACTATAGCAGCCCGCGACAGCAGCAGTA
>Ga0209131_1000522_pt1 | contig 27601 bp, 25 predicted proteins | sample GraSoi_2013_40cm_FD_185826 | JGI IMG/M metagenome (GOLD analysis project Ga0209131, IMG submission 185826) | Grasslands soil microbial communities from the Angelo Coastal Reserve, California, USA - Sample 9_17_2013_40cm (SPAdes) (version 2) | ecosystem: Environmental > Terrestrial > Soil >... | reverse complement strand
TGCGATAGAGCGCGAGATCGGGACGCAAGAGAAGCGCCATCGCGGCGAGATCCGCTTCGTGGTCGAGGCCGAACTCACTACCGGACAACTGTGGCGCGACCTGGGCTCGCGCGATCGCGCCCGCCAAGTCTTCGCCGAGCACGGCGTATGGAACACCGAGGAGAACACCGGCGTCCTCATCTACTTGTTGCTCGCCGATCACCGCGTCGAGGTCGTCGCCGATCGCGGCATCACCGCGCGCGTTCCCGATTCCGAGTGGCAATCGATCTGCCGCGCCATGGAATCGCACTTTCGCGAGGGGCGGTTCGAAGCAGGCGCGATCGCGGGGATCCGCGCGGTTTCGGAGCTCCTCGCTCTTCACTTCCCCGCGCGCGGCGAGAATCCCGACGAGCTCTCAAACCGTCCCCTGTTGATCTGAACTGCAACTTGCGTTTCGACCCCTATGCTACGATCCGCAAAACTGAGGATCGATGGCTGAAATCGGCGCATGGAACAGACCGTTCAGAAGGCACTGAATCTTCTCGAAGCGCTGGTGCGTTCGGGGCAACCGCGACGGCTCACCGAGCTTTCGCGCGAGCTCGGTCTCACCAAGCCCAACGTCTACCGCCTCCTTTCGACCCTTTCGGTTCTGGGCTACGTGAAAAAGGATCCGACCACGACGCTCTACTCGCCAACGCTCAAGCTCTGGGAGTTGGGATCGCTCCTGGTTCGCGATGTCGACATGGTCTCCATCGCCGGGCCGCGCCTGCGCCGATTGTGCGAAGACACCCAGGAATCCGTGCAGCTAGCGGTCTTCGATGCGGGCTTCGCGGTCTACGTGGACAAGGTCGACAGCTCCCAACCGCTCAAGGCGATGACGACGATCGGCTCGCGCGTTCCCGCCACCGTGACCTCCACCGGCAAGGCGCTGCTCGCATGGCTCGCGCCGGAAGCCATCGACCAGGCGATGCAGCATGCCGAACGCTACACGCCGCTCACGCTGCTCACCCGGCGCGACATCGAGCGCGATCTCGAGGAGACGAGAGCCCGCGGCTACGCGATCAATCGCGGCGAGTTCCGCATCGGCGTGTGCGGGATCGCCGTCCCGATCCGTGATCGCGGCGGCAACGTGATTGCCTCGATCGGCGTGTGGGGCGCGGAGAAAAGCATCCTTGGCGCGCGCCGCGAGGAGCTCACGCGCATGGCGCTTGCCGCCGCGCGCGATGTCTCGCACTCGCTCGGATACATCGAGCCGACCGCCGAAAAGGGCCGCAAGGTCGTTGCGGAAGCCGAGCTCGAAACCTGACCCTGAAGTTCTCAGCGCTGCGTGCGCGTGAGACCCGGCACCACCAGTTCGGACAATCCGAATGAGCCGTCGCCCGCGCCTTGGTGGCATCCATTGCAGTTGGTCAGCGTGCGAACCTTGACCCTCGGCTTGGAGTCGATCACCTCACGAATGATGGCGTGCATTTCACGATACAGCGGCACGTCCAGAAGGCGATACGGGATGGCCGCGGGATCGACTCGTTCCATGAACGTGCGCGAGCCCGCATAGGCTGAACGGTCCGCCGCGTTTTCCACGAGGTAACGCTGCACGTGGTCTCGCTTCTCCGCGGGCAAGCGAACGGTCTCGCCAAAATGTTTTTCCATCCGTTCCATCTGGCGCACCCAGGAGCGCGCGGGAAGCAGCCCCGGCGAGTGGGCGAAATGGCATGACCCGCACTCGCGCACGTAGGTGGGATCGCGCGCGGCCAGGAATCCGTTGAGGCTATCGGGGGTCTCCTTGAAAAAATGATCGTCGGCCGCCGCTGCCGGAAACGCGCAAAGCAGAGCGGTCGCGAGGAACGCAGCGCGTCTCACTTGCGCAGCCGCATCCATGACGGAGCCGGCATCGAGACAGACATGTCGACATCGTCCGTGCGGAACGACTCGTCGGAAACCGTATACGTGACCGCGCTGAACCATCCACGATCGGCCTTTTGATGGCAAAGCGGACATTGCGCGAGCGTCTTCGCCTCGGGCTTGCCCTTGAACGCGGGATCGAGGAAGCCTCCATGGATTCCGCCCACGTATAGAACCTTGGTGATGCTGATCGGCGTTTCGCCCGGCGCGATCGCGGCCATGATCTCCCGCGAGCGAACGCTCTGGCCGCGCTCGGCCGAGCCGGCGAGCAGGTAGGCGATCACCGCCTCGCGATCGGCAGCTTTGAGCTGGGCGTTGTCGCCGAAATGCTGGGTGAGCGTGTCCATGAGCTTGCGCCACGATCGGTCCGGCAGCCAGCCCGGCTGATACGGAAAGTGACAGCCGCCACATTCCTTTTCGTAGGTCGCGTTCGAGTTGCGTCCCACATCGCCACGCAGGGGCCCGGCCGCCTCGGCAGCGAACGTGGCCCAAAGCGCGAATGCGACGCCGGCGGCGGTCCATCGACTGATTGTCGTCATTTTCCTTTTCTCACTTCGATCGAATCATCATGAGGAAATCTCCCTTTTCCTGAGGCGTGCACTCGCGCCCCAGGGTCCACTTGCAATTGCGCAGGAACCACTTCTCGACGTGCTCGGCATCGGTGAGGCGCTTGGGATTGGCCGACGGCGCGAGCGGCTCGATCAGCTTGCCGGTGACCGCGTGCTTGCCGGTCTTGCGAAGGTCTTCCGAATGGCAAGTGCTGCAATGACGCATCTCACCGGTCTTCGCGTCACGGAATTGGTTGGTCGATTGGGTCTCGGCGGTCGCGGCGCTGAAGCGCGCCGCGCCTTGCGCTTCGTACTGCCGGAGAAGGTCGGTGACCGTATCGGCGCGCGACGGAAACACCGCCGCGACGCTCGCCATCACCGCGGCGAGGGCCGTTTTCATCCAGCGGGCAAGGGTTTCGGCATTCGGATCATACGGGGATGGAAGATACCCGAGACCGCATCGGCGTGACAAGCTTCGCAGTCGTGCCGTCCCGAGGACACCGGCGCGCGATAGGACGATTCGGGCAAATCGCGATGGGCATGGCGCCAGAAGCGCACGTCTGTGATACGTAACGGCGCCGCGTCGCCGGCGGAACGGGCGAGCTTCCACGCGGACCATGAGCCAGCATTGCTTTTGGAGGCGATCGCCAGCAGCCGCACGCGCGCGTCGTCGTCGAGGCCGAGATCTTCGCCGAAGTGATCGTGCTGCTCGCGCAGCGTTCGTTCCCACGAGCCCAAGGGGAGAAGGGCGGGCGCGTACGCGAGATGACATCCCCCGCATTCCTTCGTCCAGGCATCGGCCCTCGCAGGCTTCTGCGTCTTGACGGTTCGAAGGCGCTGGTCCGCGTCGCTTGCTGCATGCGTCAGGTATGCGGCGGCTACTGCGGCGGCAGCCGCCAGCAACGACAGCGCGAGCGCGCGATGCCGTGGAGCATCCCCGCCCTCGCCGTGCACGCGCTTGTAGCCCGTGACCATCGCCGCGACCAGGTTCTCGTGGTGCACTGCGCTGCCCCAGAGTGCCCCGGCGACGTGAAACGCGATCAGCGCCAGGGCGGCCCAGGCGAGCGACTCGTGCCATTCGCGCGCAGCGTCGCCAAGGGAGAAGGAGACGTGCTCGGCGAGGGGACCGAGCGTATGCATGCCGCCGATCGCGACGATGCCGGTCAGCGCGATGAGCACGAGCAGCGCAAGCAGGCCGAAGATCGACCAGGCACCCGCCGGATTGTGGCCCGTGAAATGCGGCGCCCTGCCGTGCACCGCCGCGACCAGATATTCCACCGCAGCGCGCGGCGAGTAGGTGAAATCGCGAAAGCGCGCGTGCCTCGGGCCGACGATTCCCCACGCGAGCCGAAACGCGAGGAGTACCAGCATCGCGTAGCCGGCGGCAGCGTGCCAATCGACATGCTCGGAATCGCGCGTCCCCCATGCGACGGCGACGCACAAGACGAGAAGCCAGTGGCTGGTGCGGACGGCCGCATCCCACACGCGCGCGTGGCGGGGCTCGGTGCGATCAGGGCGATCGGAAGAGGGAGGCAAGCGCGAAACCAAATTGACCGTTGTCGATCGTTCCCCGTAGCATCAGGGGGCCCGGCATTGTTTCAGATCGAGACCGGGGTTTCAAAAAAAACCTTTGGGAGGAGCGTTTGGACATTCGCAACGACGCATCGAAATGGCTGGCCGTTTTGCTCCTCACGCAGGGGCTTGCGGGGTGCGCAACAGGAATCGGGCTCCCGTGGATACCGCAAGGCCCCGGTATTTCTCCCGAAGAAGCGCGGGCGAATCGGGAGGCGAAAGCGCGGGGAGAGGCCGCGCCTCAACCGGCAGTGCGCGCGCCTGCAGCTGAACAGCCCTCGGCCCGGCGATTCGAAGTGTCGCCCGACCTCTATGCGCAGAGCGCGCCGCCACCGCGCAGCGCCGCCGCGATTGCCGCCGATACGGCTTCCGCCCAAGCCGGCGGCTACACCCAAGCCACCCGCTACGGCGACCTCCTGTTCGTCGCCGGCCAGATCGCCCTCGACGCAAATAACCAGATGCGCGGCGCGAGCGCGGGCGAGCAGACGCGCTTCGTCATGGAGCAGATCCGGGCCATCCTCGAGAGCCACCGCCTCACCATGGCGAACGTCGTATCGGTGACGGTCTATCTCAAGGATCTCAACGACTTCCGCGCGATGGACGGCGCCTACGAATCGTTCTTCCGCGGGGCTCTGCCGGCCCGCTCAATAGTAGAGGTGTCGCGCTTGCCGCGCGGCGCCCTGGTCGAGATCTCCGTAGTCGCGGGCCGGTGACTGCGTCATCCGCGCAACTATTCCCGCGAATGCAACATTTCTGTTGACAGTAGCGGGGGCCGCCGATTAAGGTCCGATCCAAGAAGCTACAAAACGCGGTTTCATCAAACGAAACCCCAATAGGGAGGAGTCTCATGCTGATGCGTTCGCTCGTTGCGACGGCGCTGTTTGGCGCGGCCGCACTGTTCCCCGTCACGGCATCCGCGGCCTTCGATGCAGCCGCCGCATACCAGCTACGATGCTCTTCCTGTCACGGAGCCGAGGGACAGGGGACACGGGCGTCGTTGCCTTCCCTGGGGCCGGCCCTCAAGGGCAATCCCTTCGTTGTCAACGGCAGTCCCGCCGCGCTCAAGACCATCGTTCGCAAGGGCCGTGCCGGACAGAAGCGCCTCTATAACGATACATATCCGAACATGCCGTCATTCGGCGTCGAGGTCATTCCCGACGTCGATGCGCTGGTGGCATACATCAAGAACGAGCTGCAGAAGTAATCGACCCCGAGCGCGACCCGGGGCCCGAATACCAATATGGATAAAGTGAGGAGGAAAACCATAATGCGCGCTTGGTGGAATAGGCTTTGCGCCGCGGCGATGAGTCTCGCGGGGATTCTGCTATTGATACCCACGGAATCCCAGGCGATGCCCTCGTTCGCGAGACAAACCGGCATGAGCTGCAACTCATGCCACATCGGCACCGACAACGTTCCCAACTTCACCCGCACCGGCCGCATCTTCGCGATGCGCGGGTACGTGCGGCCAATAGTGCGCGAGAAGTTGCGGCACGACGGCGACACGGTCGAGGACATGCCTCAGTACGGCGGCGACTACCTTGCGCTCAACTGGAATGACTTCTTCGCGGCACGCCTGGTGTCGGAGTTGGCGCAGGGTGGCAAGTCAACGGCTGGCGTGAAGAACGACACCATCTCGCGTCCCCTCGCGCGGATGGCCATGTTCTACACCGGTCCGGTCACCGATTGGGTCGGACTTTGGACGGAGATCGCGTACCTCGGCAACAACTCGCTCAATTCGGTAACGACGGGTCGCACCGGTCCCACGGGCCTGAACCTGTACGCCTATGACGAATATCGCCTGTCCACCGGCATTGACATCGGCCCGGGCTCGTTCGTCGGCATGTCGATCGGAAACGAAGTTCCGAACGTCGTGACCCAATGGGTATTCCCCGCCGGTCTTCCCGACATGTGGGGCAACGGGCAGGGTGGCACGGGGCGCTTCAAGGAGATCATGGCCATCAGCTTCCATGGCCTGTTCCAGGATCGTTACTGGGCCCAGGTCGGGTTCGTTTCGGGGCTGGACAACATCAACTGGTCCAACGGATCGAACCTCTTCACCACCTTCGCGTACAACATGTTCCGCGAGACGCGTAACGACCTGTGGTTCGCGGTCGAGACGTTCAGCGGCAAGGACATCCCGACGCAGATGACGGCGGTGAAGGACAGCTACATCTGCCCCGGCGCGTGTCCCGCTGGCGTGACCGACTCGACCCTCTCGATCACCAACTCGCGCGGCGGCACCAACGGAATCATCGTCGGCGCGCCGTTCGTCGAGATCTCGAAGTTCAAGTCGTACAAGCTGCGGGTAGAGCACGCGGTCGCCGACCGTGGCCCGCACAGCTGGATCGCGTCCGCGGTCTACCACTGGGCGAAAGAGGACGTCAAAGGCGGCGGCACCGTCGAGCGCAGCATCATCGGCACGTACCTGCGCTATTTCTACCAACGCACTTACGGCTTCTACACGACATGGTGGAAAGACATCGACTACGACTACACGAATGCAGCGGGCCTGAAGCGCGGCACGTACCAGAAGCCGAACTTCTCGATCACGTTGCTCTGGAACCCGGCAATGAACTTCAGCACGCACCTGGTGTTGACGCCGCGGACCCAGAATCGCGTGTTCGAAGACCAGAAAAACCTTTACCAGGGCGACGGCAACAGCTACTCGCTCGGGTTCGAGTACAGCTTCTGAACGTCTCCTGAAGAGAGAGCCGGTTCATCGGCTTGCGAATTTCCGGCGGGCAGCCCCCGCCGGATTTTTTTTGGTATCAATTCCATGGAGCAGAAACGATGCGCGTGATACTACTTTCGACCCTCACGGCGGTCACCTTTTCGACTGCCTGCCTTGCGGCGGATCCCAAGATCGTGACCTTCTTCAAGGAGACCTGCGGGATCTGTCACGGCGAGAATGGCGAGGGCATGGCGAACCTCGCGCCGCCGCTCAAGGGCAACAAGTACATCCAGGAATCCAGCGCAGCCGAGATCGGCAGCACGATCACGAAGGGACGTGACGGTGCAGCGAAGCGCTACAAGGACCTGCCTTCGCCGATGCCGCCCAACTCGATGAGCGACGGCCGCCTGCAGGCGCTGATCGCCTATCTCAAGGCCGACCTCAAGTAGGGGCTAGCGCTTGCCGCGCTTGGCGGTGGAGACCGTGTCCCGGCCACCGTCGCCGGGTTGCGGCAGCATCGCATCCTCGAGCAAGGCCTGGATCTCGGCGCGACGCGTTTCGGTGAGGGGCTCGCCAGCCGCGCCGCGACGCTTGCGAACGATCGTGAAAAAGGCGCCGGCGCCGACCACGATCAGGAGCAGTGGCCCGAGCCACAGCACCGCGGTGGTTGCCTTGAATGGCGGTCGGTAGAGGACGAAGTCCCCGTAGCGCTCCACCATGTATGCGCGGATCTGGTCGTCGCTGCGGCCCGCGGCGACCTGGGCGCGGATCTGGTTGCGTAGATCCAGGGCGAGCGGCGCGTTGGAATCGGCGATCGTCTGGTTCTGGCATACCAGGCAGCGGAGCTCCTCGGCCAGCCCTTTCAAGCGCTCCTCGACGAGCGGATCCGGCTTTGCGACTTCCGCGGCTTGCGCCCAGGCAACGGCCGGGAAAGCCAGCGCGATCACAAGGAGCCAGGCCCTCACGTGTTGAGCTTCCGGATCAGCGGCAGCAGCGTTTTCTCGAGCGCTTCTGGCGTGATCGGGCCGATCTGCTTGTAGCGGATCACGCCCTGCTTGTCGATCACGAAAGTCTCGGGCACGCCGTAAACGCCGTAATCGATGCCGACCTTGCCGTCGTCGTCGTAGGCCGAAAGCGCATAGGGATTGCCGAACTTCGTGAGCCACTGCATGCCGTCCTCGCGCTTGTCCTTGTAGTTGAGCCCGACGATCGGCACCACGCGCTGCTTCGACATCTCGACGAGCAGCGGATGCTCGATGCGGCAGGACACGCACCACGAAGCCCACACGTTGAGCAGCCACACCTTGCCCTTCATGTCCTCCGGAGTGAAGGCGGCCAACGGTTGGTGAAGCTGCTGCAACCGGAACGCGGGGGCGGCTTTATCCACGAGGGGAGAGGGCACTTCGCGCGGGTCGCGGGTAAGGCCCACGGCGAAGAAGGCGACGAGCGCCATGAATACCCCGAGAGGGAGGAGATAGCGCAGCGCCTTCATGCGTGTTGCGCGGCGGAGGCGGCCGCGGAATCGAGCGCGGTGGCGGCCTTGCGCGCGCGATAGCGCCGGTCCGAGAGCGCGAAGAATCCGCCGAGCGCCATGAGGAAGCAGCCGCCCCAGATCCAGTCGATGAAGGGCTTGTGGTACACGCGCACGCCCCACGCCGCGTTGTCGACCGGCTCGCCGAGCGAGACGTAGAGATCGCGGAAGAAGCCGGTGTCGATGTCGGCTTCCGTCATCGTCTGGCCGGAAGCGTGGTAGGTGCGTTTTTCCGGATGCATCGTGCGCATGAGCGCCGTCGAGCCCGCGCGGCGCACCTCGATATCGCCCTGCATCGCCGTGTAATTCGGCCCGGCGACCTCCTTCGTGCCCTTGAACTTGAAGTCGTACCCGCCGATCGTCACGCTGTCGCCCGGCGCCATGCGCAGATCCTTCTCCTGCTCATAGCCTTTCACCAGCGTGACGCCGAGGATGAATACCGCCACGCCGAGATGCGCGATCGTCATGCCGTACCACGCGAGCGGCTGCGCCTTCGCCTTCGCAGGCCACGTCGGCTGCGGCGCAATCGCGAAGCGCTGCATCGCCTGCACGGCGGTAGCCGCGACGACCCAGAAGGCGAGCCACAACCCGATCGCGATCGTGAGGGAGAAATGTCCGAGAGCGAATGGCACGACGATCGCGGCGGCGAACGCCACGAATAGCGCCCAGCGCAAGCGCACCCAAAGATCGGGAATCGCCGCGCGCTTCCAGCTCGCTACGGGGCCGATCGCCATGAGGAAGATCGCCGGCGCCATGAGCGGATAGAACACCGAATCGAAGTAGGGCGGTCCGACGGAGATTTTCCCGAGGTTGAGCGCGTCGAGGAAGAGCGGATAGAGCGTGCCGAGCAGGACCGCCGCCATCGCGATCGTGAGGATCACGTTGTTCGCGAGCAGGAACGATTCGCGCGACACCGGCGCGAAGCCCGAGCCGAGGCCGACGCGGGGCGCCCGCCACGCGAAGAGCGCGAGCGAGCCGCCGATCACGATGGCGAGGAAGATGAGGATGAACACCCCGCGCCGGGGGTCCGTCGCGAAGGCGTGTACCGAGGTGAGGACACCCGAGCGCACGAGGAACGTTCCCACGAGAGAGAGCGAGAAGGCGACGATGGCGAGGAGCACGGTCCAGCTGCGGAACGTGCCGCGCTTCTCGGTGACGGCGAGCGAGTGGATCAGCGCGGTACCGACAAGCCACGGCATGAAGGACGCGTTCTCCACCGGGTCCCAGAACCACCAGCCGCCCCAGCCGAGCTCGTAATAGGCCCAGGCGCTGCCGAGCGCGATTCCGATGGTGAGGAAGCACCACGCAGCGGTCGTCCACGGGCGCGACCAACGCGCCCATGCCGCGTCGAGTCGACCCTCGGCGAGCGCGGCGAGGGCGAAGGCGAAGGCGACCGAGAATCCGACGTAACCCATGTAGAGCATCGGCGGATGGATCACCATGCCCGGATCCTGCAGCAGCGGATTGAGGTCCCGTCCCTCCTCGGGGGCCGGGATGAGGCGCTCGAACGGATTCGAGGTGAGCAGCACGAAGAGGAGGAATCCGACGCTTACCAGGCCGAGGATCGCGATCACGCGCGCGGCCATGCGCTCGGGCAGGTGGCGGCTGAAGAGCGCGACCGCGAAAGTCCACCCGGTGAGCATCAGCAGCCACAGCAGCATCGAGCCCTCGTGCGATCCCCAGGTCGCGGCGAAGCGATAGTGCGCCGGCAGCTTCGAATTCGAGTGCTGGGCGACGTTGGTGACCGAGAAGTCGTTCGAGACGAACGAGTACGCGAGCGCTGCGAACGCCGCGAGCACGAAGAGGAATTGGCCGGTGGCAATGGGACGCGCAGTCGCAAGTAGCGCGACTCGCCCGGTGTGCGCGCCGGCGAGGCCGAGCGTGGCTTGCGCAAGCGCCAAGGCCAGGGCGATGACCAGCGCGAACTGGCCCAGCTCCGGAATCATTGCGTTTTCCTCGTGCCTTTCTGGCCCGCGAAGGCGGCCTTGTCGATCGGGTGGCCCGCCTTCTTCAGCGCGTCGGCGGCTTCCGGCGGCATGTAGTTCTCGTCGTGCTTGGCGAGCACCTCGCTTGCCCTGAAGGTGCCGTCGGCCGCGAGCTTGCCTTGCGCGACCACGCCCTTGCCTTCGCGAAAGAGGTCCGGAAGGATGCCCGTGAAGACCACGGGAATGGTCTTCGCCGTATCGGTCACCTTGAAGCGCACCGTGAGCGCATCCTTTTCGCGAACGACGCTGCCCTCCTCGACGAGCCCGCCGATGCGGAAGGCGCGATCCTTCGGCGCTTCGTTGGCGGCGACCTGCGTGGGGGTGAGGAAGAACACGAGATTCGATTGAAACGCGTTCAGCACAAGACCGGTGGCGATGCCGAGCACCGCCAGGCCGCTCGCGATCCACGCCGCACGTCTAGTCCTGGCTTTCAAGCTCGCGCTCCTCCTCGATGCCGCGAAGCGCGCGTGTGCGCCGCATTCGCAGGGCGATGATCTCGATGACGAGCGCGACCGCCGCCGCGCCGTACGACATCGCCAGGTAGAAAGAATGATCGGTCATGTGAATTGCAGCTCACGCACCCACTGCGTCCGCCGCTCACGCTCGAGGATGATCGCGCGCACGCGCACGAGCGTCGTGCCGATCGAGTACATCCAGAACGCGAACGCCATGAGCAGCATCCCTCGGAACATCGCCACGTGCATCGACGTGCCCTTGAAGCTCACGCTCGAACCCTGGTGCAAGGTGTTCCACCACAGCACCGAGAAATAGATGATCGGCAGGTTCACGAGCCCGATGAGGGCGAGGAGGGCGGCGGCGCGGTCGCCGCGGCGCGGATCCTCGAACGCATTCGCGAGCGCGATGAAGCCGAAATAGAGGAACAACAGCACGAGCTCGGAGGTGATGCGCGCATCCCACACCCAGTACGTCCCCCATGTGGGACGGCCCCAGAAGGCGCCGGTCCAGAGCGCGACGAAGGTGAACATCGCGCCGGTCGGCGCGACGGCGCGCGCCAGCATCGCCGCAAGGCGCGTGTTGAAGGCGAGCGACGCGCCGCCGTAGCAGGCCATGACGAAGTACAGGAACATCGACATCCAGGAGGCGGGAACGTGGACGAAGATCACGCGATAGACCTCGCCCTGCTGCGCGTCGATCGGCGCGACGAAGAAGCCGATATAGAGCCCGGCGATGCCGAGGATCGCGGCGAGCACGAAGAACCACGGCGCCAGCCAGCCGGCGAGGCGGTAGAAGGTCGCGGGCGACGCAAAATAGTAAAAATTCATCGTCGGGGCTAGTCGATCGCGATTCGAATGGCCGCGCACACCGCAGACGGCAGCGCGAAGCCCGCGAGGAGCAGGCCCGCGCCGAGGATCGAAAGGTGCGGGGAGGGCGAGAGGCCCGTCGCCTGGGCCTCCGCGGCGCCGGCGCCGAAGACGAGGATCGGGATGAAGAGCGGCAGGGCCAGCAGCGCGAGCAGCATTCCGCCGCCGCGAGCGCCGAGCGTGAGCGCGGTGCAAGCGGCCCCCAGGAGCGAGAGCACCGGAGTTCCGATGAGGAGCGCGGCGGCGAGCGTGGCGAGGGTGTCGAACGACAGCCCGTACTGCAAGCCGATGAGCGGCGAGAGCATCGTGAGCGGCAATCCGGAAGCGACCCAGTGCGCCACGATCTTTCCGCTCGCCCATCCGGACATCGGATGCGGCGAGAGCGTCATCTGCTCGAGGGAGCCGTCGGCGTAATCGGACGCGAAAAGCGACGGCAGCGAAAGGAATGCGGCGAGGAGGGCGCAGACCCAGATCACTCCGGGGCCAATGCGTGCCAGGAGCTGCGGCTCCGCGCCCACGCCGAGCGGAAAAAGCGAGGAGACGAGAACGAAGAACGCGACGACGAGGATCGTCTCGCCCGGATGACGCCACGAGAGCGCGAGGTCGCGGCGCAGAGCCCACGCGAAGCCTGTGGAGAAAGAGCCGGTCACGGTCATCGCCAACGGGGGCAGCGTCGTCGCGTTCATGCGCCCAGCCTCAGCTCGCGCGTGGGTGCCGCAGCGAGCGCCTGATGGGTCGCGACGATCGCGAGCCCGCCGCGCTCCACGTGCCCGCGCAGCAATCGCGAAAGGAGCGCCTGCCCTTCATCGTCGAGCGCGGTGAGCGGCTCGTCGAGGATCCAGCAGGACGCCGTGTCGAGCGCGAGTCGCGCGAGCGCGATGCGCCGCCGCTGGCCCGCGGACAAGCGGCGCGCGGGAAGGTGGCGGCGCTTGTCGAGCCCGACCTGCGCGAGCGCCGCGCGCGTCGCCTCGAGTGAAAGCGCGCGGCCGCGAAGCCGCAGCGCCCCGTCGAGGTTTTCCTCGGCGGTGAGGTCGTCCTTGATTCCCGGAAGATGCCCCGCGTACAGGAGCTCAGAGCGAAATCCTTCCGAATCTTCGCGCGTCGCCTGGCCGTCCCAGAGGACGCTGCCGCGATCGGGACGGGTGAGGCCGGCGATGCAACGCAGCAGCGTGGTCTTGCCGCTGCCGTTGGCGCCGCGAATCGCGAGCCATTCGCCCGCTTCGACGCTGAAAGCGACGTCGCGAAAAAGCGTGGCCGGTCCGCGCGAGCAGGCCAAGTCTCCCACTTCGAGCCGATGGCGTAGCGTCACGGCGCTCACGGAATCACCTGGTTCACGACCACCTTGACGTCGCGCGCGCCGGGCTTGACCACGTCGCTGCGGCCGATGAGGTCGCCCGACTGCGGCGTGGCGTTGCCGCTGCGCGTGATGCGTGCCTCGACGCGCACCGCCTGCGCAAGCGACAGCTTCGCCTCGGGCGACATCGCCATGCTGTCGTCGAGCGCGAAAGTCATCGGCAGCTTGTCCGCGGAGGTGCGGATGACCGCGAGCGGAATGCGTGCGCCGCCCTCGGCACGGGCGAAGATGAAGAGCGTATCGGCGTTGGAGATCTTCGCGGCGATCTCGGGCGCGATGCTGACGGAGCCGGCGAGCGACTTTCCCGACGGCGCGAGCGCTTTCGCGGCCGGTGCGGTGACCGGCAAGGCGTGCCCCGCGGCCGTGGCGCGCTGGCGCACTTCCTCGATGATGGCGCGCACCTGGGCCTCATCCGGCGACCCGGCCGGGAGCTCCGTGGCGAGCGCCTGCCAATAGCGAAGCGCCGCCGGAAAATCGCTTGCGTCCATCGCCGCGGTCCCGGCCATCGCGAGCGACTTGCGATGTCTCGGATCGATCGCAAGCGCCGTCTTCACGATCTCGTAAGGCTTGCCCTCGAGGCGCCGGCCCTGCGCCATGCCGAGCGCGTCGGCATAGTCGGCGAGGACCTGCGGGTCCTGCGGCACCAGCTTCGAAAGATGCTCGTACGCCTGCGCGGCCTCGTCGAAGCGCCCGAGCGCGGCCATCGATCGGGCGAGCAGGCTCCAGCCCTGCACGTCGTCGGGCCGCTCGCGCACCTTTTTCGCGAGGCTGTCGACCATCGCCACGATCTTGGGATCGTCGGGCACTTCATGCGCGACATTCTTCGGATCCGATGCGCCCGGCATCCCGACCGCAAGGTAGACGCCGAAGCTGACCACGGGCAGGACGACGGCGACGATAGCCGCCGCGATCCAGGGACGCTTGTTCGCTTGCGCAACGGGCAGTGCCTCGGCAGCGAGATCGGCTTGCGCGCGCGAGACGAGCTCGGCGAGCGCTTCGTCGCGCGCATCCGCGGGAAGCACGCCGCTCGCGACATCGGCCTCGATCTCGCGGCGCTGGCCGCGCAGCACGTCGAGGTTGGCCTCCTTGGCGCTCGGTCCGGCGGCGGTGCGCGCTCGCAGCAGGGGCACGAGGACGAACGCCAGCGCCACGGCGGTCATCAGCGTGGCGAGGATCCAGAATAGGAGCATGCGGGGGCGGTCGCCGGAATTGGATTTCGAGGCCAAATTATACCCAACGCTCCCCCTCATTCCCATTGTGAAATCGCAAGAAAAACACTGGTTTGCAGGCGATTTGACCCGCCATCGCGGGCATTCGACAATCCGGAAACCCCCATGAAGCCCTACTGACCTCGATGGGCCTCTTCGATGAGGCACGCGCCGCGCTCGCCGACGGCAGCCAGACGGACCTGCGGATCGAACAGGCCCTGGAGATCGCGCGCGCGTACGGCGAGACTCTCGAGGATTCGAGGCGTGTGCGTGGCGCGATCGCCGACATCGGCGAATTGCCCTATCCCAAGGACACCATCAAGTGGGCGCTCCTCGTCCTGCTCGCGGCGATCACCGACTCGGGCGGGCGTGAGCCGCTGAAGGTCGGCTACGTGGCGCTCGCCGAATGGCAGGTGCACGCGGATTTCGAGGCCGGTGCTTTCGACAGCACGCGATTGCGCAAGAAGATCGATCCCCTCGCGCTCGCGAAGGAATTCGCCGCGCGGCGAACACCGGCGGATCGACGCGCGGAGGCGGCGCGCGAAGAACAGGCCACGCTCATCGCGGAGCTTCGCCGCAAGGGGTTCTGGTAGCCATGTCCCGGGCGATTTGCGGAAGGACGTTACAATCCCGCGCAAACACCGATAGTTGCCCACGGCGCACAGAAGAATCCCACGTTCCAAGGGGCCAATGAGGCACTACTCGATCCTCGAGTACGCGAAGTTCCGCTGGTTCAAGGCGGCGGTGCTCCTCTCGACCATCGCCGCGGCGCTGTACCTCTGGCACGAGCCGCCCATCAAGCCCTATGGCGGCACCTGGCTCGGGTATGCGCTCGGCACGACCGGCGCGCTCCTCATCCTCTGGCTGCTCTGGTACGGCATCCGCAAGCGCAGCTACAAATCCACCACCGGCACGGTGCAGGGCTGGCTCTCGGCGCACGTGTACCTCGGAGCCGCGCTTGTCGTCATCGTGACACTGCATACCGGCTTCGAGCTCGGATGGAACGTGCACACGCTCGCCTACGTGCTGATGCTGCTCGTGGTGGCGAGCGGCTTCTACGGCGTCTTCTTCTACCTGCGCGTTCCGGGCGCCATGACCCAGAACCTGGGCGAGGACACGCTCGATTCGATGCTGCTACGCCTCGCCGACCTCGATCGCGACGTGCGCGAAAAGGCGCTGTCCCTTCCGGATGATCTCTTCGCCCTCGTCGATCGATCCGTTGCCGGTACACGTCTCGGGGGCAGCATCGTGCGACTGGTGTCCGGACGCGACCCCGCGTGTCCCACCGCCGCGGCCATCGACGCGTGGGCCACGATCGGAGCCAAGCTCAAGGGCGAACCGGCGAAGCTCGGCAAGGACGTGTACAGCCTGCTCCTCGAAAAGCACGAGCTCCTGCAGCGCGCGCGCCGCGACCTTCGCCACAAGGCGCTCCTCGACCTGTGGCTGTACGTCCATGTGCCGCTCGCCTTCGCGCTCCTCGCGGCGCTGGTCGCCCACGTGGTCGCGGTCTTCATCTACTGGTAGCCGCGTTTGAAATTCCTCGTCATCACCAAGGGCGGACCCGGTCGACCGGCGACGAAGAAGACGGTGAGCGGGCAGATCCTGCGCGTCGGCCGCAATGCGAGCTGCGAGATCCACCTGCCCGATCCGCGCATCGCGCTCGAGCAGGGAATGATCATGTTTCGGGACGGCCTGGTGTATGTCGAGGGAGAGATCGGCACCAATACCCTCAGCACCACGCGCAAGAAAGTGCGCTCCGTGCGGCTCAGTCCGGGCGAGCCGATCGACGTCGGGCCGTACCGCCTCGAAGGAGCGCCGGCGCCCCCGGGCTACGACGGCGCGGTGCAAATCGAGCTGCTGCGGCCCGCCGGTGTGGCCGCGGACCTCGCCAGCCGCACGTCGCAGAGGACGCTCGCCTCGCTTGGGCTGCCGAAGCGCTGGGCCGCCTGGGCGATGGCGATCGGGGTCGCAGTCGTGTTCCTCGCGATACCCGCCGGCCGTGTGCTCGACTTGCCATGGAAGGATGTAGCGCAGACCTCCGGCGTCGGCGACCGCTTCTGGAATCCGGGCCCATTGATCCTCGCGCACCAGCCGATCGAATCGCGTTGCGCGGCATGCCACGAGGTCGCCTTCGAGCACGTGAAGGACGGTGCCTGCCTCGAGTGCCACAAGGCGATCGGCCATCACGTTGCTGCGGAAATGAAGCCCGCGTCGCTCTTCGAAGGAGCGCGTTGCACGAGCTGTCATCGCGAGCACAAGGGGACCAAGACGACGCACCGCGACGACGACGCCTTCTGCGTGGCATGCCACCGCGACATCCGCGCGCGTTTCCAGCCGGCCGCGTCGATGAATGTTTCCGATTTCGCGAAAGACCATCCCGCTTTCCGGCTCACCCTCGTCGACGAGAGCGGGCCGAAGCGCGTTCGCCAGGGCGCGGGACCGATCGTCGAAAAATCGAGTCTCGCTTTTCCGCATGCGACTCACCTCGATCCGCGTGGCATCCGCTCGCCGCTGGACGGACGCGCGAAGCTCGAATGCAAGAGCTGCCACCAGCCCGATGCCTCGCGCCGCATGTTCGAGCCGATGTCGATGACGAAGCACTGCCAGGGATGCCACAACCTTCAATTCGAGCCGGCGGTCACGACCCGCGAAGTGCCGCACGGGAAACCGGCCGACGCCGTGACCGTCATCGAGGAGTTCTACGCGAACCTCGCCCTGAAGGGAGTGCCCGACAGCTTCCAGAAGGCGTTCGGCGTGCCTGGCGAGGGCTTGCTGCGGCGCGTGGGCGAGCCGAGCACGGCCGAGCGCCAGGCCGCGCTCGCCCTCGCGGACCGCAAGGCGAAGAAAGTCACGCAGGAATTGTTCGAGGTGCGCGTCTGCAAGACGTGCCACGACGTGGGAGTGGCGCCCGAATGGAAGATCGCACCCATCGGCGTCAACCATCGCTGGATGCCGCGCGCGCAGTTCGACCATCGGATGCATGCGCAGACGGCGTGCGCCGATTGCCACGACGTCGCGAAATCGAAACGCTCCGCGGACGTTGCCATGCCGACGATCACCGCGTGCCGCGAATGCCACGGTGGATCGAAGCCGGCGGAGAAGAAGATCACCTCGAACTGCCTCCTCTGCCACGGATTCCACGACGCGGAGTCTCCATGGGATCCCAACTTCAAGCCGAAAGGAAGCGCGCGTGCGGCCGGCAGTCGCTAACGCGTCGCTCGCAGGCGCGCTCCTCTTGCTCGCGTCGTGCTCGGGCTCATCGGGTGGCGGCACTGTCGCCGCAACGAGCCCCCAAGACTTCCTCACCCAGGCCGACGTCGAGCGAATCGTCGCGCAGGCGGTCGGCGAAGCGCAAGCACACGGCGTTCGCGCGCATATCGTGGTCGTCGACCGCGTTGGAAATGTCGCAGGGGCCTTTCGCATGACGGGTGCGCCGGGGACGGTCGCGATCTCCAGCGGCTTGGGCGTGAATGGCGGTCTCGATGGTATCCCTGCGGGGACCGTGCCCGCCTCGCACTCGGCGCTCGCGAAAGCGATCACCGGAGCGTACCTCTCCTCGAATGGCAACGCGTTCTCCACACGGACCGCGGGACAGATCATCCGCGAGCATTTCAATCCGCAGGAATCGCGACAGCCTTCCGGACCGCTGTATGGCGTTCAGTTCTCCCAGCTCGTGTGTTCCGACGTCACCGGCAAGCCTTTGCTGCCCGCGAATCTGGGCCCGAAACCGTCCCCTCTCGGCTTGTCGGCCGATCCCGGCGGACTTCCCTTGTACAAGAATGGTGTCCTGGTCGGTGGCATCGGCATCGAAGCCGATGGCATCTACCGACTCGACCGGAACATCACCGACATCGACGACGATGTCGAAGAGCACATCGCGGTCGCCGGCACCTTCGGCTTCGCCGCGCCCGCGGACATTCGCGGTGACCGTATCACCGCCGATGGCAGGACGCTGCGCTACATCGATTCGGAGTCCTCGCTTTCGCGGCCCGCCGATGCGCAGCCTCCCGCATCGCTTCCCGGAACCTTCGATCCGATCGCGGGTTATGCCTTGTCCGGCCTGAACGCCGGCACATCGTACGGAAGCGCCCTTTCGGGAATCCGCCGCGATGACGGGACCTTCGCCGCCGCGAATGGATGGATCGTCGTCAATGATCACAACGCGAACCGGTTTCCGTCGCACGATGCCGCCGACGGCTCGTTGCGTGCGGACGAGGTCCGCACGTTGCTCGCGGAGGCGCTCGCGATCGCCCAGCGGGCACGCGCACAGATCCGCCGGCCGCTCGGATCGTTCGCCCAGGTCAGCATTGCGGTGGTCGACCGCAACGGCGACATCCTGGGACTTGTGCGAACCGCCGACGCGCCGGTGTTCGGGATCGACGTCTCCGTACAGAAGGCTCGCACCGCGATGTTCTTTTCGCATCCGGCCGCGGGCGCGGAGCTTCTGGGCGCGCCGGCTGCGAGCCATCTCAACGGCAACACGGTTTCGATTGCGACCTACGCGAGCTCATTCGGGACCTTTACCGCGTCGAACGCGCTCGCCGGCGCATTCGCTTGGACCCCGCGCGCGATCGGCAACCTCCACCGACCGTTCTTTCCCGACGGCATCGACGGCAGCCCCGCGGGTCCGCTTTCCACGCCGATCGTCATGTGGAGCCCGTTCAACGTCGGATTCCAACTCGATCTCGTCTACAACCAATTGGTGAAGAGCATCCTCGGCGACGTCAGCGAAGGCTGCGCCGCGCGACTTCCCGCCGGAGCCACGCCGATCGCCAGGGACATTGGCCTGTCGAAACTACGCAACGGCGCGCAGATCTTTCCCGGAGGCGTGCCGATCTATCGGGGAGACACGCTGTTGGGCGCGATCGGCGTTTCGGGCGACGGCGTGGACCAGGACGACATGGTTGCGTATCTCGGATTGCAGAACGGCGCCCGCATCCTGGCGAACGGTATCGGCAACGCGCCGGCAGCGCGCCGCGCGGACACGCTCACACCTATGGGAGCGCGCTTGCGCTACGTGCAGTGCCCGCAAGCGCCGTTCAACGACTCGGCCGAACAGAATGTCTGCCAATAGCCGCGCGATTTCCTGGCTCGCGTTGCTCGGCATTGTCGTGCCGGCGCTCGCGCAGCAGCCGATCTTCGACGATCCCCGATTGCCGCCGACCCGCGATCCCGAGCGCGAGGTCACGCCGCGCCGTCCCGGGCCGAGCACGCCGCTCGAGTACATTCCGCCGCCTATCGATCCGCAGCAGGTGCCGCCGCCCACGCCGTCGGCGCGGCGCGAGACGCTGCCGGTGCCCGATCGCTGGCGCATCATGCGCGCGCTCGGCGTGCGCTCGCCGTGGTACGACCCGTACAACCCGAACGTGCTGAAGGGCGATCTCCCGATCGCGGGCGACGGCTGGTTTCGCGAGCGCTTTCCGGACCTCGCGAGGAAGATCTCTCCGGAATGGTTCCTGAGTCTCGGCCTCGTCTCCGACACGCTCGTCGAGGCGCGTAGGCTGCCCACGCCCGTGGGCGCGCAGACGACACTCTCCGCCGGGGCCGTCGACGTCTTCGGGCAGGGCCGGCAATCGACCGCAGCGCAGACGATCATCGCCTCCCTCGCGCTCATCAAGGGTGACACCACGTTCAGGCCGCCGGATTACGAGCTGCGGCTCGTTCCCGCGTTCAATTTCAACCGCTCCCGGGTCGAAGAGGTGCGCGCGCTCCGCGTCGATCCGCGCGACGGCCGCACGCGCGAGGACAACCACGCCGGGCTGCAGGAGGCTTTCGCGGACGTCCACCTGCGCAACGTCTCGCCGCGCTACGACTTCGATTCGGTGCGCGTGGGCATCCAGCCCTTCACCTCGGACTTCCGCGGATTCCTCTTCAACGACGTGCCCCTCGGCGTGCGCCTCTTCGGCACGCGCGACAACAACCTCTGGCAATACAACCTCGCGTGGTTCAGGCGCCTGGAGAAGGACACCAACTCGGGATTGAACGACCTGCGCACGCGTCCGCGCAGCGACGATATCTTCGTGGCGAACGCCTACCGCCAGGATTTCCCGCGCCTCGGCTTCACGTCGCAGGCGACGCTCGTCGTCGACGTGAATCGCGAAGGCCAAGGAGAGTTCTACAACGGCAACGGATTTCTCGAGCGTCCCGCGGTGCTCGGCGACGAGCGGCCGCATGATTACAAAGTCGCGTACCTCGGCTATAGCGGCGACGGCCACCTCGGACGCTGGAACCTCGCAACGTCGATCTATCTCGCCCTGGGGCGGGACGAGCGCCATCCGCTGGCGCAGCGCCCGCAATCGATCCGCGCCGGATTCGCCGCGGCCGAGCTCTCGCGCGATTTCAGCTGGGTGCGCTTTCGCCTGAGCGCGCTGCTGCAATCGGGCGACAAGGACCCGTTCGACGACAAGGCCACGGGCTTCGACGCGATCCTCGAGAATCCCCAGTTCGCGGGAGCGGATACGAGCTTCTGGATCCGGCAGGGCGTGCCGCTCGTGGGCGGCGGCGGTGTCGCGCTCTCGGGGCGAAACGGCGTGCTCGCGAGCCTGCGCTCGTCGAAGGACCAGGGCCAGTCGAATTTCGTGAATCCGGGGCTCGCGTTGGGGGGTGTCGGCGCCGATGTGGACCTCACGCCGCAGGTGCGCCTCATCGGCAACCTCTCTTACCTGCGGTTCCAGAACACGGCGGTGCTGGGCGTGCTGCGCAACCAGGCGCCGCCCTCGCGTGAGATCGGCTGGGATGCCTCGGCCGCGGTGCAATGGCGCCCGTTCATGAGCCAGAACCTGGTCGTGAATGCCTCCGCTGCGGCGCTGATCCCCGGTAAGGGATTAAAGCAGCTCTATGACGAGGACCGGCGCGGGCCGCAGTATTCCCTGCTGGTGAACGTGATCGCGACATTTTGAGGATGGAATTGAACACAGAGGCGCACAGAGGCGCACAGAGGAAACCCTTGGTCGGCACTCTTCGGCACGGCGCTTATTTCAAATCGATAATGGATTGGGTTCCAAGGGTTGTCCTCTGTGCGCCTCTGTGCGCCTCTGTGTTCCTATCAGCGGCTGAACATCCACCGGCTCCCGAACGCCAGACAGTCGAGGAAGCGGAGGCGAAATCGCACGGCTGCATTAGCTGTCACACGACGACCGATCGCCACACCATGCACCAGAATCCCGGCGTCGTCCTCGGCTGCACCGATTGCCACGGCGGCATCGCGCGCGTCGTGAAACCCGCCGAAGCCGAGCGCCCCGACGTGGCCTACCTCGCCGCGATTCGCCGCGCCCACGTCCTGCCGCGCGACGAGGGCGCATGGAAATGGCCGGCGAGCGCGACGCCGGAACGAACCTACACGCTCCTCAATCGCGAGAGTCCGGAGTTCATTCGCTTCATGAATCCCGGCGACCTGCGCGTGGCTCGCGAAGCTTGCGGCGCATGCCACCTGGAGATCATCCAGGCGAGCGAGAGAAGCCTCATGGCGACTTCCGCGATGCTGTGGGGCGGCGCGGCATACAACAACGGCATCCTCCCGTACAAGCGCTACATCCTCGGCGAGGCGTACACCCGCGAGGGCGTAGGCGCGACGCTCGCCAATCCGGTCAAGCCCGACGTGTTCCTCACCCGCAAGGGAATTCTTCCGTCGCTCAGCGCGCTCCCTGCGTGGGAGACGATCCCGCCGGGCGACATCTTTCGCGTCTTCGAGCGCGGCGGCCGCGTCGTCTCGAGCCAATTCCCCGAGGTCGGCCTGCCCAATAGCTCCGGCGCGCTGCAGAAGCTCGACGAACCCGGGCGTCCCGACATCCGCCAGTCCAATCGCGGCCCGGGAACCGGAAGCCGGATCGCCGTGCCCGTGATCAACATCACGAAGACGCGGCTCAACGATCCGCACCTCTGGTTCCTCGGCACGAACGAGCAGCCCGGCGACTACCGTTCCTCCGGTTGCAGCGCGTGCCACGCGGTCTACGCCAACGATCGCGATGAGAAGCATGCGGGGATCTATGCGCGCTTCGGACACACCGGGCAAACCGCCACCCTCGATCCCACGATCGTGCGGCAAGAGCCCGGGCACCCGATCCGCCACGAATTCACGCGCGCCATCCCGTCGTCGCAGTGCATGGTCTGTCACATGCACCAGCCGAATGTCTTCGTGAACAGCTTCTACGGCACGATCATGTGGGACTACGAATCGGACGCGCCCTTCATGTGGCCCGAAAAGCAGAAATATCCGACGCACGAGGAAGCGCGGCGCATCCTCGATCGCAATCCCGAAGAGGCGGCGATCCGCGGCAAGTGGGGCGATCCGGAATTCCTGAAGAGCGTCTCGAAGTTGAACCCGCAGCTCAGGGACACGCAATTCGCCGACTACCACGGCCACGGCTGGAACTTCCGCGCGGTCTTCAAGCGCGATCGCAAGGGGGCGCTCCTCGACAAGGACGGCAAGGTGGTGGCCGACGACGATCCCGACAAGTTTCGCAAGGCAGTGCACCTCACCTCGATCCACCTGGACAAGGGCTTCCACTGCGTCGATTGCCATTTCGCTCAGGACAGCCACGGCAACGGCCACATCTACGGCGAGGTCGCCGCCGCGGTCGAGATCGATTGCGCCGATTGCCACGGCACCGCGGACAAATACCCGGCGCTGCGAACGTCGGGACCCGCGGCGCGCCCCGGCGGGATGGACATGACGCTGCTGCGCACCCAGGACGGCCGCCGGCGCTTCGAATGGCGCGGCGGCAAGCTCTTCCAGCGCTCGGCGATCTACGCGGACCTCGAATGGGAGATGACGCTCACCAAGGACACGGTGACGCCAGGCCATCCGCGCTACAACGAGAAAGCGGCGCGCGCGAAGCTCATGCACGCGGGAGCGTCGGGCCGCGACGGAAGATGGGGGGCATCGGCAGACGGCTATGCCCACGACAATCAGAAAATGACCTGCTTCTCGTGCCACCTGTCGTGGACCACGAGCTGCTCCGGCTGCCACCTGCCGATCCAGGCGAACTGGAAGACCGAGCGCTTGCATTACGAGGGCGGCGAGACGCGCAACTTCGCGACCTACAATCCGCAAGTCGCGCGCGACGACATGTTCCAGCTCGGCCGGCATGGGCCGGTGAAAGGCTCGCGCGTGGCGCCGGTGCGATCGTCCTCCGCGCTGGTGCTGTCGTCCACGAACGCCAACCGTGAGCGCATCTACGTCCAGCAGGCACCGATCGCCGCGAGCGGCTTCTCCTCGCAGGCCTTCGCGCCCCATTACCCGCACACCGAGCGCACGGCCGAGACCAAGACCTGCTCCGACTGCCACGTCGCGCAGGTCAACGACAACAATGCGGTGATGGCGCAACTCCTGCTGCACGGAACCAACTTCGTCAACTTCGTCGGCTTCAACGCGTGGGTCGGCGCCGAGCGGCACGTGGGCGCGGTCCAGGTGACCGAATGGGACGAGCCGCAGGCCGTCATCGGCAGCTACCTGCACCGGTATGCCTATCCCGACTGGTTCGCCCGGCACCAGGAGCGCGGCCAGCGGCTGCCCGAGGCCCACGACCACGCAACGCGCGGAGCCGTGGGCTGCGTCGCGCTGCGCGGCGAATACCTGTATGCGGCCGAGGGAGCGGGCGGCATGCGCGTCTACGATGTCGCGTCGATCGCGAACAAGGGCGTCTCGCAGCGCATCGTGACCGCGCCGTTCTCGCCGCTCGGCCAGCGCACCCGTGTCGCCGCGAAGAACGCTACATGCGTAGCGCTCCCGACCAACCAGCCGATCAATCCGCTGCGCAACGTGGGCGAGCTCATGCGCACGGTGAACGAGGAGCAGCCGTTCCATCCGATCTATCACTACGCCGTGATCACCGACGCCGAAGAGGGCCTCATCCTCACGAATGTCGATACGCTCGCCGACGGGGAGCCGCGCAACAACTTCCTCGAGCGCGCGCTCGCGTGGGATGGCGGCGGCGCCCTCAAGGGCGCGCGGCACGTGACGCTTGGCGGGCATCATGCCTATGTCGCGACGCCGCGCGGCATTGCCGTGGTCGACCTGGACGATCCGCTCAAGCCGCGCCTCGCCGCGCAAGTGGCGCTCGGTGATGCCCGCGCGAGCGCGCTGCAATTCCGCTATCTCTTCGTCACCACCGCGCGCGGGCTCGAGGTCATCGACGTCACGCTCCCGGAAAAGGCGCGCCTGGTTGAAGACGCCCGAGTCCCTCTCGCCGATGCGCGAAAGGTCTACGTGGCACGCACGTATGCCTATGTCGCGGCGGGCCGCGAGGGGCTCGCGATTGTCGACGTCGAGAAGCCCGAGGCGCCGCGCCTCTTCGCGCGATTCGATGCCGGCGGCAAGCTCGACGATGCACGCGACGTGATCGTCGGCTCCACCAACGCGTCACTCTTCGCCTATGTGGCCGACGGGAAGAACGGCCTCAAGGTGGTCCAGCTCACGTCGCCCGAGTCGCAGCCGCGCTTCTACGGATTCAGTCCCGAGCCGCGCCCGCGGCTGATCGCCTGGCGCGAGACCGCGTCGCCGGCGACGGCGCTCGCCAAGGGGCTCGACCGCGACCGCGCGGTGGACGAGAGCGGCGGACAGATCGCCGTCTTCGGCCGCATCGGCTCGCGCCCCTTCAACCTCGAGGAGCAGCGCAAGCTCTATCTCACGCCCGGCGGCTCCCTATGGACGGTCAAGGACTAAAGCCAAAGCGGGAACACAGAGGCGCGCAGAGGAACACAGAGGCGCACGGAGGACTCCCTTTGCGACAACTTCAATCACATGGCGTCGAAATGAAACGTTCTGTTCAAGGGTTTCCTCTGTGCGCCTCCGTTTTTGCCTCTGTGTCCTCTGTGCTCATTGCTTTCGTTTGCGTGGCGCAGCCGCTGCCATATCAAGCGAGCGCAAAACATCTGGGAGTCGTGAATTGCGCGAACAGTCTTTGCCACGGATCGATCACGAAGTGGAAGGACTCGCCGATCCTGCAAAACGAATACGTGACGTGGTCGCGGGTGGACAAGCATGCAACCAAGGCCTACCCGGTTCTCTTCGAAGAGCGCTCGCGGCGGATCGCAAAGAACCTGGGCATCAAGGAAGCGCCGCACCAGGTGAAGCTTTGCGTCGACTGCCACGCGCACAACCCGCCGCCGGCGTCGCGCGGGGAGCGCTTCAAGGTCGAGGACGGCGTGGGCTGCGAGGCGTGCCACGGGCCCGCGGAGAAGTGGATCGAGGCGCACGTCGCGCCGGGCGCCACCCACGCGAAGAACCTTGCCAATGGCCTCTATCCGACGAGCGACCCGGTGGCGCTAGCGCGGCTCTGCCTATCCTGCCACTTCGGCAATCGCGACAAATTCGTCACCCACCGCATGATGGGGGCCGGCCATCCGCGCATGAGCTTCGAGCTCGAGACCTTCGCGCAGACCCAGCCGCCGCACTTCGTGATCGACGAAGCCTGGCAGAAGCGCAAGCGCACCTGGGACGGAGTGCGCGTGTGGGCGGTGGGCCAGGCATTGGCGGCCGCGGAGCTGCTCGATGTCCTGCTCGATCCCAAGCGCAGCCGCGACGGCCTCTTTCCGGAGCTCGTGGTGTTCGACTGCCACGCGTGCCACCACCCGATGTCGGACCTGCGCTGGACGCCGCGGCACGGCATCGGGCCGGGCCGCATCCGCTTGAACGACGCGAGCTTCCTGATGCTGCGCCAGATCGCGCGGATCGCGCTCCCGGGCGCCGAAGCGCGCGCTTTCGAGGACCACGTCGCCCGCCTGCATCGCGCGGTCGCGGGAGAGGGTGGCGGGGACGCGATCGAGGAGGCACGCGCGCTGCGCGCCACGCTCGACAAGGTCACGGCGCAAATCGCCGCCCGCAGCTTTCGCGCCGAGGATCTGCGCGCCATGCTCGCCGGCCTGGTCGACGACGGCGTCAACGGCCAGTATCGTGACTATGCGGGCGCCGAGCAGGCCACGATGGCGATCGGCAGCCTGCTCGATTTCCTTGCCCGGCGCGGCGAGTTGCGCGACGTCGCCGCCGCCAATGCCGCGCTCGAGCGCTTGCACCGCGAGGTGCGCGACGACGAGAAATTCAAGCCCGGCCAGTTCAGCGCGGCCCTCACCCAATTCGGCAGGATCGTGATTAGATAGCGGAGATGGAAAACGCATCCGACGAACGCGCCAGGGGCGCGACATACGAGTTCGGCATCATCGGCTCGGGACCGGCCGGCCTGTCCGCAGCGGCCCATGCCGCCGAGCTCGGCCTCACGCACGTGCTCTTCGAGGCCGAAGCCCATCCCTCGAACACCATCCACAAGTACCAGAAGGGCAAGCATGTGATGGCGGAGCCGCAGGTCCTGCCGCTGCGCAGCCCGCTCAGGTTCGCCGCGGGCAGGCGGGAGGCGGTGCTCGAGGCGTGGAGCCGCGGGATCGGCGAGCACAAAGTCAACCTCCGCCACGGAGCCGAGGTCACCGCGGTCGGCGGCGCGGACGGAGCGTTCGAGGTGAAGACGCGTGCCGGCGAGATCTTCGCCTGCCGCAAGGTCATTCTCGCGATCGGGCTCCAGGGAAACCTGCGCAAGCTCGGTGTCCCCGGCGACTCCCTCGAGCGCGTCCAGTACCAGCTCGACGACCCGGAGGAGTATTCGGACGAGACCATTGTCGTGGTCGGCGCCGGCGACGCGGCGATCGAGAACGCGCTCGCGCTCGCCGGGCACAACCGCGTGATCCTCATCAATCGCAACGAGGAATTCGCGCGCTGCAAGGAGGGCAACCTCGCGCTGGTGCTGAGTGCCATCAAGGAAGGCCGCCTCGAGTGCCGCTATGGAACCTTCGCGCTCAAGGTGGAGGAGGTGAGCGGCGACTTTCCGCTGGTCTTCTCGGTGAAAACGCCCGCCGGTCCCGATGAGATCGAAGCCCACCGCATCATCGCCCGCCTGGGAGCGATCCCGCCGCGCAAGCTCGTCGAGGGCTTCGGCGTCAAGTTTCCCAGCGCCGATCCCACGGCCGTGCCGCAACTGAGCGAGACGTACGAGTCCAACGTGAAGGGCCTTTACATCATCGGCGCGCTCGGCGGCTATCCGGTCATCAAGCAGGCGATGAACCAGGGCTACGAGGCGATCGAGTTCGCGCTCGGCCGCACGATCGCGCCCGCGGACGAGCCGCTGCTCGCGTCGAAGTTCGCGAGCTTCTCGCGCTCGATGGGCGTTTCGCAGGCGCTCGACGTGCTGCAGGCGAGCGTTCCGCTGCTCGCAGGGGTGAACCGCCTGCAGCTGCGCGAATTCATGCTCGAGAGCGAGATCGTCGCGCCGCGCGAAGGCGAGGTGATCTTCGAGCGCAACGACTACACCAATTCCTTCTTCATGGTGGTCTCGGGCGAAGTGCTGCTCGCCGTGCGCCGCCGCGACAAGGGATCGAAGTGGTTTCCCCTCGGGGCGGGACAGTTCTTCGGCGAGCTCGGGCTCATCTCGGGACGGCGGCGCTCGACGACGGTGAAGGCGGGCGCCGACTGCGTCCTCCTCGAAGCGCCGCGGCGCGCGATGCTGAAGCTCATCGCGTCGGTCGAATCGGTGCGCAAGGAG
>Ga0209131_1000520_pt1 | contig 27619 bp, 22 predicted proteins | sample GraSoi_2013_40cm_FD_185826 | JGI IMG/M metagenome (GOLD analysis project Ga0209131, IMG submission 185826) | Grasslands soil microbial communities from the Angelo Coastal Reserve, California, USA - Sample 9_17_2013_40cm (SPAdes) (version 2) | ecosystem: Environmental > Terrestrial > Soil >... | reverse complement strand
CGACCTGCCGCTCTTCATCGACCTCGGTGACCGGCTGATCGCCAATACCGACCCCGACGTCACCGACGTTGTCTGGGGCCGCGACGATACCGACGCCTACCGCCGGTTTCCGTTCCGCAGCCCGTACGGCAAGCAGTTGTGGGACCTGGGCCGCGCCATCGTGCGCGACCGGCTAACCGCGCCGGGCGATGACCTGCTGTCCACGCTGCTGCGGGCTGAGGTGGATGGCGAGCGGCTCAGCGAAACGGACCTGGACAATTTCTTCTCGATCATGGTCGTTGCGGGGAACGAGACCACCAGGATCGCCATCGCCCAGGGCGTGCTCGCGTTCTGCGAGCATCCCGACCAGTGGGACCGGCTACGCGCTGACCAGACGCTCCTCGAGCCCGCAACGGAGGAACTGCTGCGCTGGACGTGCCCGACCCACTTCATGCGCCGGACGGCGACAGCCGACACCCAACTCGGCGGAGCCACGATCAGGGCCGGCGACAAGGTCGTGCTCTGGTACGTCTCGGGGAACAGGGACGAGACCGAGTTCGCCGACCCCGACACATTCGACATCGCCCGCTCCCCCAACCGGCACCTCAGCTTTGGCCGCGGCGGGCCGCACCTCTGCCTGGGCGCCCACCTGGCCAGGCTGGAGATCCGGGTCGTCCTCGCCGCACTTGCCAGGCGGGTGGCAGCCTTCGAACTCGCCGGGCAGCCGCGCCGGATCCGGTCGAACTTCACCAACGGCCTGCGGCAGCTTCCGGTCCGGATCAGGCAGGCCTGAGCCCGGCCGGCGACGGGCAGGACACAATGGTGACCCCGAGGCTGCTGCTTATCCTTAGCGAGAACCAGACGCTGCGGCCGACCCCCGACATCGGCGAACTGGTCGGCTTCGCGGTCGAAGCCGAACGGGCCGGACTCGACGCGGTCATGGTCAGCGAGCACGTCGTGCTCGGGCCTTCGGCCGACGCCGCAGGGCGGCCAGCCAACCCCAGGGAGTACGCGCTGCCGGCCAATCAGGATCCGGCAACGCCCTGGCCGAGCTCGCTCGTCCTGCTGAGCGCGATCGCCGCCGCAACCAACCGCATCCGGCTCGTCGCCGGCGCCATCATCAGCCCGCTGCGGCACCCGCTTGTCCTGGCCAAGGACCTGGCCACTTTGGACCGGCTCAGCAGGGGCAGGCTCGTCGTGCAGCCCACAGTCGGCTGGCACCGGGACGAATACGACGCGCTAGGCATCCCGTTCGAGCTGCGAGGTGACATTCTCGACGAGCAGCTTGAGGTTTGGTCGCGAGCCTGGTCTGGCTCACCGGTGAGCTTTGGCGGGCGGCATTACCGGTTCGGTGACGTGTGGGTCGAGCCGCAGCCGTTCCGGCCGGGCGGACCGCCGCTGTGGTTTGGTGGCTCGACCGTGCACCAGCGGGTGATCGAACGCGTCGTGCGATACGGCAGCGGCTTCAACCCCCTCGGAAGGCCGGAAGACGCGGGACTGGCCAGGCTCGCGCAGGCGCTGATCTCGGCCGGGCGGAGCCCGGCCGAGATCGAGTTCGTGGGCGGCACCCGCGGCACCTTCCCCGGTCCGGACAAAGTGGCCGACCTGGACCAGGCACTTGCCGCTATTCCCGCGCAGCTGGCCAGGGGATTCACGACCATCTGTGTCAAGCCGTCGCAGTTCATCGACGAGAGCTCGCGGATGGCGGAGTTCTGCCGTGAGCTCGCAGCCAAGGTCGCCGATCGGGCTGACCATTCGCACAAGCCCTGAACCTTGACACGTAATCATTCGCATCCATACGATCCCCAGCATTAACGGCCGGTCCGTGCCACCCCGGAGGGGGAACGTGACGAAGATCGATGCGTTCGCCCACATACTGCCGCCGGCTTACGCCGAGCGTCTCGAGGCGCTTACCTCAGGCGGCGCGGTCAGCCAACGCATACTCGGTTACCGGCCGTGGATCCGCGAGGACCCGGCTCTGATCGACCTGGATGCCCGCTGGCGGACGATCGACCCCTTCGGCGACTACCGGCAGGTCCTCACGCTGGCGGTCCCGCCGCTCGACGAACTCGGCGACCCGGCTGCCGCCGCCGACCTGGCACGGGCGGCCAATGACGAGCTCGCCGACCTCGTCGTGCGGCACCCTGACCGGTTCGCTGGCTTTGTGGCCGCCCTGCCGATGAGCAACCCGCAGGCTGCTGCCGTCGAGCTCGATCGGACTATGAGCCACCTTGGCGCCGTCGGCGCACAGTTGCACACCAACGTCGGCGGCGCGCCACTTGACGAGCCTCGCTTCGAGGTCATCTTCGAGGTCGTCACCAGTCACGGCGGCGCGTTCTGGCTCCACCCCACCCGCAGCCCGATCTGGTCGGACTATCCGGCCGAGCCCGCGTCGAAGTACGGCATCTGGTGGTCGCTCGGCTGGCCGTACGAGACGTCGGTCGCGATGGCCAGGCTCGTCTACTCGGGCTGCTTCGACCGGTACCCCGGCCTGACCGTGATCACCCACCACGCCGGCGCGATGGTGCCGCACTTCGCTGGGCGGCTGGCATCCCCGATCGAGGACCCGGATCGTGACGCGATCGTCGGCGGCCTGGAGAACGAGCCGATCGAGTACTTCAGGCGGTTCTACGCCGACACGGCGATGTTCGGCGCCAGCCACGCGGTCCGCTGCGCGGTGGAGTTCTTCGGGGCCGACCACGTCCTGTTCGGCACGGACATGCCGCTCGGCGGGCCGAACGTGGTCGCCGACACGATCGCCGACGTCACCTCGCTCGACCTGCCGGAAGCCGACGAGGCCGCGATCTTCGCGGGCAATGCGAGGAGGCTGCTCGGAATCGCCGGGTGAGGGCCGGGCGGCGCCTCCCTCCGGTCCGGACGGCAGCTGCCCTCGCAATCTCGATGAGCACCAGCGTCCTGTTGAAGAAACTAAGGAGAGACCGATGGCCAGTCCGGAGCCCGCGTACGAGCGCCTGGGCGCCAAACTGCTGTCCTTGCCCGATGTAGTCGCGCAATCCGTCGGCTTCATGGGCCCGGTGTTCTCTTCCGCCTTCGTGATCCCGCTGGTCGTCGGTGTGATCAGCGCCTCTGGCAAGGGCGGTGGGGTCGCGTCGCCGTTGTCGGTGCTGATCGCGGCGGTCGGCGTGTTCGCGCTCGGCTGGATCGTGTCCACCTACGCCAAGCAGATCCACGCTGCAGGCTCGCTATACGACTACGTGACCCGCGGACTTGGCGAGCGGGTCGGCACGGCGGCGGGCTGGCTGTATTACGGCGGCGTGACCGTCCTGCTCACCGGGCTGCTGCTGCTGATCGGCGGATACCTGCAGAGCACGATCCAGGTCGAGTTCAAAGTGAACCCGCTGCCGTCCTGGGCCTGGACCGTAGTTCTGATCGCCCTGATCGCGGGGATCTTGTACTTCGGCGTACGGATCTCAACCCGCAGCCAGCTCGCGCTCGCGCTGATCTCGATGCTCGTGGTCGGCGTGTTCTTCATCGTCGTGATCGTCAAGCTCGGGTCGACGAACAGCGTCAAACCGTTCAACCCGTCCTCGGCGGCCGACGGCTGGTCCGGCATCTTCTTCGGCGTGCTGTACGGCGTGCTGATGTTCGTCGGCTTCGAGACGGCGGCCAACCTGGCTGAGGAGACGCCCAACCCGCGGCGCGAGGTCCCGATCGCGGTGATGGCCACCGCGACGATCGCCACGGTCTGGTACGTCCTGGCCACCTACGTCGAGGTAGCGGGTTTCCACTTCAATCTCACGATTTTGACCAAGGCCGCCAGCGCGCCGCTGTTCGCGCTCGGCGCGCCGGCGAGCCAAGGCGGCTACGGCGGCACCTGGATCGACCGGCTACTCGAGCTCGTCGTCCTGTTCGACATGATCGCCGTGGCGATCGGCTGCGCGGTCTCCGCGTCGAGGGGGATCTTCGCGATGGCCCGGGACCGCCGGATTCCCGGCGTGCTGGCCAGGACGTCGCGGCGGCACGGGTCGCCGCTCGGCGCGGCGGTCTTCGTGACGGCCGCCGCCATCGTCACGCTGCTGGTGAACCAGCTCTGGACGGGGCTGTTCGCGCTCCCGGGCACGCCGCACTACTTCGCGCTGTTCGCCTGGGGCTCCACGTTCGGCGGGTTTGCGCTCGTGGTGGTCTACCTGCTGATGTCGGTCGGCGCGCTGCGGAACTTCGGCCGCGCCGACGGCAAGGTGCGGTTGATCATCGCCGCGGTGATCGGCATCCTGATCACCGCGGGCGCCATCTACGGGTCGTTCTACAAGGTCACCCGGCCGACGATCTGGGCGCCGTGGTTCGCGCTCGGCCTGCTGGTGCTCGGCCTGGCGTCGACCTGGGTACTGCGGCCCAGGCAGGCCGCGAGCACCCGCCTCGCTGACCTGAGCACGACCGCGGCTCCCGGCGATCAGCCCGTCAGCACCTGATGAGCGTCGTGCCGGAGGCGCGCCCATGAGCTCTGCCCGCGCCGTCCTGGTCACCGGCGGCGGCAGCGGCATCGGCGCGGCGGCGGCCCGCATGTTCGCCGCAGGCGGCTGGCGCGTCGCGATCTGCGGGCGCCGGGCCGGCGCCCTGCGCGCCGTCGCGGCCGAGACCGGTGCTCTCGACCTGGTCTGCGACATCGCGGACGCCGGGCAGGTTGACGAGCTGATCGGCGCGGTCAGTGGCACGTTCGGGCGGCTTGACGGGCTCGTGCTGAACGCCGGGGTCATTGCCCCCGGCGGCGTCGCTGAGCTGTCGCCGCAGGACTTCTCGGCGATGGTGGCCGTGAACCTGACCGGCTCGTTCCTGGTGGCACGCTCCGCGCTGCCGCACCTGCTGGCCAGCGGGCGCGGCGCGATCGTGTCGGTCGCCTCGGTGGCGGCGCTCCGGGCCGCATCCGGCATGGGCGGCTACGCGGCCACGAAGGCTGCGCTGACGATGCTGACCCAATCGCTGGCGGTCGACCACGCGCAGGAGGGGCTGCGGGCGAACGTGGTCTGTCCAGGCTGGACGATCACCGAGATGGCCGACGCGGAGATGGCCGCCTTCGGCGGCGAGCGCGGGCTCGGCGTCGACGAGGCCTACAAGCTCGTCACCGCGCTCGTGCCGCAGCGCAGGCCGGCCAGCGCCGACGAGGTCGCCGCCGTGATCGCCTGGCTGCTGTCCGACGCGGCGTCCTACGTGAACGGCGCCGTGATCCCGGTGGACGGGTCAGCGGTCGCCGTCGACGTCGGGACCGTGCCGTTCGATCCGCGGGTCAGCCTGTCCGGGCTGGGTCAGGGCGGCGAGCACGGCAGGAATGACGGCATCGGCCCGCCCAGCTAGCTCGCCGGCGGTCAGCAGCTGCACCGGATGCGGGATGTACAGCATCCGGCAACCCGGCATGGCGAGCAGCCTGGCCTGCTCGACGGCTTCGTCGGCGAACGGCGTCGTCGCGATGCCCACGGCCGGGATTCCCCGGCGCTCCAGGTAAACGAGGTCGCACACACTGCACGACGTACACGAGCCTCAATCGGCGAGTGCCTCGACCACCAGGTCGGCGCGGGCGGCGATCTCGTCGATCAGGGCGGGTGCGGCGGGCTTGGAAAAGATTTCCTTAGCCGAACGGAACGTGACCGCACCAGCCTGATTCAGCTGCGACTCGATCCGGTCGAGAAACTCGGCACCCCTGTTCTTGGTGATGTCGAGCAGCGCTACCGAGCGGCCGGCGACCGTCGCTGGCCGCCGCGCGAGCGGCTCAGGCTGCCTGACCCGCTCGTCGAAGGGGCTGACGTAGTCGCGGCTCGCGTAGTCCGTAGTCAAAGCGGCTCAACCTCCCGGGAGATGATCTGCGCCCCCATCCCGGTGCAGGGACCCAGAACTGCAGAGTAACGGCCGGCCTCGCCGCCCGCGACGAGCAGGACGATGGAGTCGGGCGAGGCCCATTTGGAAATGTCGGCGGCCGGGTCGGCGGACGCGGCGAACGGTGTCGTCTCACCGCGCCGCAGCTCGCTGGCCGGCCGGTGAACGGCGTCGAACATGAACTGGCGCAGGTGCTGCTTGCTCCAGCCCGCGGCACGGAACATCTCCGCGTGCTCCGGGCAGATCACGAACACCGATGGCTCCGTCAGCGGCCACCAGTTCGTGGACCAGGCGCTGGCCGCCGCCCAGGAGAGTATGTAGGCGAGGTCCTCGGGCGTCCTGCTGCGGTGATCGGAGATGTTCTGCGGAGCATCGCTCCCGATCAGCGTGACCACGGACTGGCCTGGCTCGAAGCCGCGCTCGACGTGCAGCGGCTCCCACGGGCTGGTCTCCTCGTCCTCAGCGATGCAGAAGCCGACCTTGCCCATGTGCCCGAGGGTCGCCCGGTCCAGCGTGCCGGGCATAGCGCCGCCGAGCAGGGTGACGATCAGGCGCGCCGCCCGGCCGATGGTGAGGTTCGCCCGCGAGCCAGGTCCCAGCGCGCCCATCCCGCTGTTCAGCCCGATCGCCCGCCTGACCGGGCCGTTGACGACCACGAGCTGGCCGGCCGGCTGCGTCGTCACCGCCTGGCCGTGCAGATTGAAGGCGGGATCGAGCATGGCCCTGGCCGCGGCTACCACGACGGGGAAGTACGCCGGGCGGCAACCGGCCAGGACGGCGCAGGCGGCCACCCGTTCGAGCGTCGCCTCGCCCATCGACGGCGCCACCAGGCCGAGCGAGACAGAACCGTCGGCGCCGCCGAGCATCGCCTCGACGCGCCGCCCGGTCGGCGCGACGACAGGCAGCCCGTCGGTCCAGCCGCGTTCGAACATCTCCTCCATCTCGTCCTCGGCGGCCGGTCGCGAGATGGCAGCTGCCACCTCAGGGTCCATGGCGGCCTTCGACGAGCAGCCGGGCTTGCGCAGGGGCTCGACCGGTGGCGGCAACTCCAGCGCTGCCGTGCCGAGGAGCGTCCGTGCTTGCTCGATCACGACCGCGATGCCGGGCTGGTCCCAGCCGACCACGCGGCCGGCCACGACGCCGGCCCGGTCGACCAGGACGGTTGTCGGCACCGCGAGCAGCCCGTACGCGAGCGAGCTCTCGTACGGCGGCTCCTGTGAGACCACCCGGCCGGTCCAGCCGACCTTGCGGGCCACGCGAATGGCCACGTCGAGCGGATCCTCGAAGATGGCCGTGACGGCCAGGCCATGCTCTTCCCAGCCTCGGCAGAAGGGCCCGAGGTTGCGCAGCGCCATGGCCGATGTCGGGCATTCCTCAGATACGAATACGAGCAGCGCGGCGCCCCGCGCAATGAGGTCACTGAGGCTGACCCCGCCAGGTTCGACCCCGGTGACATACAGGGCAGGCGCCGGGCTGCCCGGCGCAAGGCTGGCTCCTGGCCCCTGGCGCTGCGGCAGGCTCTGGAGCCCGCCCGGGGTCGCCGGTGCGCCAGTGCGTCCGGTCGCAGCACTCTCCAGCCTGTCGATGGCGCTCCTCCTAGGCCACATTGCTCGATGATCACGCAGTTGTGGTCCATCTATCAACCACAACCGCGTGATCATCGACTAGGACTGCCCTCCAGGATCGTCGCCAGCGCCGCGCGTGACGCACCGGCACGGATCTGGCTCGGCGAGTCTGAGCCCGAGGCGGCGAGCCATCCTTCCCGCAACGGCCGGCTGCCGATTACCTCGCCCGCCGCGGCGGCGGAAAAGCCAGCGTCAACCAGGACGGTCATCGCCTGGCTGGCCGGCAGCGCGTTGAACCACCGATAGCCAGCTGCCCGCCGTGCGGCCGGTTCGATGCTGCCGATCACCCGGACGCGCGACAGCCCGCCATCGGGAAAGGCGTCGAGCCGGATCGCTGACACTGGTCCCGCGTGACTCACGGCGAACTCGTGCCGCGTGTCCGGCTGCAGCCTGGTGCGCTCAAGCAGCGGCTGCCAGGACGGCGAACCCGCTGGCGGGACCTGGCGGCCGGCGCTGCCATAGGCCGCGACCGACTCGGACGCGTTGTACCGGAAGTGCGATGTATCCACGATCAGCCGTCTGACCTGGCCGGCGAAGGCAAGCTGGAGGACCACGAAATCGTGACCCGCGTCCCGCCGCCGCCTGGTCTCCCAGCCCTCGCCCATCGACCGGGCCCGGCCGGGACGGTTCAGCATCGACGCCGCAGTGTAGAAGTCATCGCTGCTCGCCACGACCAGGCCGCCGTACGCCGGACTGGCCAGATCGATGGTCAGCTCGTCAATGCCGCGCGGGTCAGGAACCGCCAGGCCGTGCATGCGGAACCTGGCCACGCCACCGTCCGGGTACGCGCACAGCCGCACGTGGGAGAAGCGCCGCGGATCGGTCACCGAGAAGAGATTGTGCTCGTCTCCGCGCAGCGGAGACCGTGGCACGATTTCCGCCCAGTCGACCGCCCGGCCGGTCAGCTCCTCCGGGCTCGGGTATCCCTCCTGCCCGCAGGCGTGGACCGCGCAGTGCTCAGGGTAGTTACCCGTGAAGAAGCTGGTGTCGACGTTGATGGTCGTGATGATCCCGGGCGCGCCGAGCCGCACGATCACCCAGTCATGGCCCGGACTGCGCCGCCTCCTGGTCTCCCAGCCATCGACGATCTCACCGCGGTTGCCGTACCTGCCTGGCTCGAAGACCGCGGCGCCGGGGGTCAGCAGGTTCTCCTTGTCGCCGAAGGATTCGTCGCTGGCCGAGACCACGCAGCCGCCTAGCCAGCGCGAAGCCAGATCGGTTTCGGCGGCCGCCTGCGCGCTCACGGCGGATCTCGCCGCAGGAGCTCCCCGCGCGGCCGCGCGAAATCAATCAAGTCGCCGCGCAGAATGGATCCGCTGACGGTGCCGGTCAGGGTGCGGCCGGCGTAGGGCGTCAGCGGATGTTTGTGACGGATCATGGCAGGGTCCACTGGGAAGGGGTCGTCGGGCGCGAAGATGCAGAAGTCCGCATCGTAACCGGGCGCGATCCGGCCCTTGCTGTGCAGGCCAGCCAGTTGGGCGGGCCGCCGCGACATCCAGGTAGCGATGTCTGCCAGCGAGAATCCCTTCCGGCGCGCCGAAGTCCAGATCAGCGGCAGCCCGAGCTGCACCGAGGAGATGCCGCCCCAGGCGGTGCCGAAATCACCGGTGTCCGTCTGCTTCATCGCCGCCGTCGCCGGTGAGTGGTCGGAGACGACCAGGTCAAGCACCCCGGCACGCAGCCCGTCCCACAGCAGCTCACGGTTGGCTGCCTCGCGCACCGGAGGGCTGGCCTTGCAGGCGGTCGCGCCGTCAGCGATCTCCTCGGAGCTGAGGATCAGGTAGTGCGGGCAGGTTTCCGCCGACAGGCTGACGCCCTCACGGCGGGCCGAGCCGATCATCGGCAGCGCGTCGGAGCTCGACAGGTGGACGATGTGCGCGCGGCCGCCCGAGCGCCGAGCCGCCTCAATGACCTGGCAGATCGCCAGGTTCTCGATGCCGCGCGGCCGTGACGCCAAGTAATCGACGTAACTACGGCCCGCAGCTGCCGGGATCGCGGCCGACGCCTCGGCGCTCTCGGCATGGACGAGCAGCGGCGTGCTAAATGGCCGCAGCCGGAAGAGTGCGGCCTCCATCTCGCCCGCGCTCACCGGCGGGAAGTCGTCGGACCCGGGCTCGGCGAGGAAGCACTTGAAGCCCAGCACGCCGGCCTGATGCAACGATTCGAGCTCGCTTTCGTTGCCAGGGATCACGCCACCCCAGAAGCCGAGGTCCACGTGGATTTGCCCGTCCGCCGCCCGCTGCTTGAGTTCGAGCGCCGCGACGGTGGCGGTGCTCGGAACGCTGTCCAGCGGCATGTCGACCAGCGTGGTAATCCCGCCCGCGGCGGCGGCCATCGTCGCGGTCGCGAAGCCTTCCCAGTCGGCGTGCCCAGGCTCGCAGATGTGCACATGCGAGTCGACCAGGCCAGGCAGGAGGACCTCGCGGTCCGTCAGCTCGATCACGTTCTGTGCTGCCGCCGTATGCTCAAGCGGGCCGACGGCGGCTATGCGGCCGGCCCTGACGCCGATGGTCGCCGGCATCTCCGCACCGCCACAGATAGTACGCGGCGCCCGGATGACAAGGTCGAAGCCGACGGTCATGCGGGGCTCGCTATGAGCACCCTGTCGGGAATCATGAACAACAAGTATAAGGTCTATTGACATTTGATTATGACTTTGTAATGTTCGGTCTATGTCCCAAGCCCCGGACGATGAGGTGAATTCGCGGCTCTCCGCTGCGGTTCGCAGGCATAGCCCTATGCCGCTGCACCACCAGATCAAGGTCGCCGTGCTGGAGGGTGTGGAGCAGGGGTGGCTGGAGCCAGGGGCGCAGCTCCCAAGGGAACGAGAGCTTGCCCAGACGCTGGGCGTCAGCCTGGCACCGGTCCGCCAGGCCATGGCCGACCTCACGCGAGAGGGCTACGTCGACCGCATCAGGGGCAGGGGCAGCTTCGTCCGTGACCGCAAGCTGGTCGAGAAGATCCAGATTCTCGGCAGCTTCCACCAGTCAGTGAGCCGGCATGGCCTGAACGTGGACGTGAAGGTGCTGACTAGTGATGTCACGAGGCCGCCGCATGTCGTCGACGCGGCACTCACGCTGCGCGGCCGCGACGCCTGGTGCCTGCGGCGATTCGCCAGCATCGACGGCGAGCCGCTCGCACTGCTGACCGCATGGCTGCCACCGAGGTACGCCCGCGGTGTCAGTGATCAGGATCTGGGCACGGGGTCGCTCTACGAGGCGCTAGGCCGGATCCATGGCGTCGAGATGACCGCGGCGGACAATTTCGTCGAGGTCGACAGGGCCGGGCTCGAGCACGCTGAGCTGCTCGGCTTGGCGCCTGGCTCGCCCGTGCTCAGGGTCATCGGTGTCACCAGGGACCAGCGGGATCACCCGGTTGAGTACTCGGACGTGCTCTACCGGCCCGAGCGGTTCAGGTTCGCGATCGAAAGCAGGCGATCGATCGCGGTCATCTAGGCAGTAACCCGCGCGGTGCCAGGCGCCGCAGAAATGGCGCAGGAGGATCACATGGCAAGTGACGTCTCCCTCCCCTCGGATTTCGCCGGCGGAGGGCAGCTGTTCGTCAGGAACGCGACTGGCCTGGTCCGGGAGGTCTCCAAGTGGGATGCCCTGATCATGAACACCCTCGGCATGAATGTCGCGCTCGGCGCGATCTTCATGCTGCTGCAGGCTCCCGGTAACTTCCCCGGCGGCAACATGCTGCTGGCGATCGGCATCGGCACGCTCGTGATGGCGTTCACGCTGCTGTGGGTGTACTCGGAGTTCGCCTCGGCCATGCCGAGGGCCGGCGGCGACTACGTGTTCGTCAGCCGAGCGCTGCACCCGATCGCGGGCTGGCTGATGTCGTGGAGCCAGGGGCTCTGGCTGATCTTCTTCTGGATCGGATTCAATGCCTGGTTCGCGCTGACGTTCGCCGCGCCGGTCGCGATGACCACCCTCGGCGCGGTCACCGGACACGCGGGCTGGATCACGCTGAGCAACGATCTGCTGGCGAAGCACACGATCATCGGGATTACCACCCAGTGGTGGGTCATCCTGTTCGGGACGGTCCTGACCTTCGGCTTCGCCGCGCTGCTGATCTACGGATCGCGGTCCTACTGGCGCGTGCAGAAATGGCTGTTCGCGATCGCAGGGGTCGGCATCCTGCTGGTGGCCGGACTGCTGCTGTTCCGCGGCAACCAGATCGCGCAGTCTTGGACGACCTTCGCGACCACCAACAAGGGCCTGGCCTTCAACAACATCATCCCGGCGGCCAAGGCGGCCGGCTTCACCGGCAATGGCGCGCACTTCAGCCTGACCGCCACCCTGCTGATGCTGCCGTGGGTCTTCTTCGTCGTGGGGTACGCGCAGGGCTCGGCGCAGATCGGCGGTGAGGTCAAGCGCGCGTCGCGCAGCCAGTACTTCGCGATGGTCGGCGGCGTCCTGATCAACGGGGCAGTGCTGGCCTTCATCGTGTGGGCTTACCAGCACGCGGTCGGCCACGACTGGGCCGCGAGCCTGTCCTACCTGAGCAATACCGCGTCGCCCAAGCTGGCGCTGCCCGGCGCCGTTCCCCCTGGCATCAACCTGATCGCCAGCCTGCTCACCGGCAGCGTGCCGCTGCTGCTGATCATCGGCGTGGGCTTCATCCTGTGGGCGCTGATGGGCACCCCGCTGTCGACGCTGCAGGCCACGCGCTACATGCTGGCCTGGTCGCTGGACCGGGTCGTCCCGAAGCAGCTCGGGCACGTCAGCGACACGTACCACACGCCCATCCGGGCGATCCTGCTGTGCGCGGTGACCGGCGAGGTCGCGTTGTTCGCGCTCGTTCAGATCCCGCAGGCCAGCCTGCTCGGCGCGCTGCTCGCGCAGATCGCCGCGTTCATCGTCGTAAGCATCGCGGGAATCCTGTTCCCGTACCGGCTTAAGGCGGTCTGGGAGAGCGCAGGCGGCCGCAGGATTCTCGGCATCCCGGCGGTCACGCTCGCCGGGATCGGCGGGGTCATCGCCCTCGGCGTGCTGATGGGCGAGTTCGTCTTTAACTCATCGATCAGCGCTACCTTCGCGGTCACGCGCGCACTGTCGCTGGAGTTCATGTCCGGCGTCATCGTGCTCGGCGCGATCTGGTACGTCGTCGCCTGGCGGCTGAACGCGCGCAAGGGCGTGAACCTGGCGCTTGCCTACCGGGAGATCCCGCCGGAGTGAGCGAAGCGTTCCTGGCACCGTTGGTTGCGCCGCGTGACGGCGAGCTTGTGCTCGTCGTCGGAAACCTCACCATCGACGATGTCGTTCTCCCCACCGGCGTCACCAGGATGGCGAGGCTGGGCGGCAACAGCGTGCACGCCGCGACGGCCGTCATCACGGCAGGTGCCAAGGCGGCGCTCATCGCCCGGCGGGGAGATGACTTTCCGCGCGGCGCGCTTACCGCGCTGGCTGAGGCGGGTGTGGACCTGGGCAGCCTGGTCGAGATCGCCGGGCCGACGGTGCGCAACTGGGTCATCTACGAGGAAGACGGCAGCAGACGGTGGCTCTACCGGACTCCGGCGGGCCGCAGCGAGCAGGTAGCTCCGCAGCCGGAGGATCTCGCCGGGCCAGCGCTCACGCGGGCCGCCGCCGTGCACGTGGCCGCCATGCCGCTCGGGCATGCCGAGCGGATCGTCGCGCAGGTGCGGCGGCTCGCTCCCGGTGCCGTTATCACCCTCGATACGCACGAAACCTGGGGAGCCCACGTGGCCGACCGGGTCCTGGATCTGGCGCGCGAGGTCGATCTGTTCGTCCCGAGCCAGGAGGAGCTTGCGGTGCTGGCCGGCGCCGCCGACCCAACGGCCGGGCTCGGTTACCTGACCGCGGCGGGCGTCGCCGTGGCTGTCGTGAAGGCCGGGTCCGCGGGCGCGTACCTCCTGGCCGACGGCCGGATCACGCATGTTCCCGCGATGGACGTCCAGGTCGCCGACAGCACCGGGGCAGGCGACGCGTTCTGCGGCGGCCTGGCCGCGGGGGTCGCGCGCGGCTTGTCCGTGCGTGAAGCGGTCGGGCTCGGCGCCGCGGTAGCCGGGACGGCGATCACCGGCAGCGGCAGCCTCCGGCTGCTCCAGTCGGGCCACGATCGCGCGGCCATCGCGGCGGCGGGGCGCAGGCTCGCGGCGGCCGCAACCGAGATCCGCTCCTCCCCCGCCAGGCCGGGGCATGGCAGGGGAGCCGCTGCCGCCACCACGCACGCGCCGGACGCCACGGCAGCGCAGGCCGGCGAGCCGAGATTGGCGCGGGCGGACGGGCGAGCGCCGGCCCAGCCAGCCAACACCCAGCCAGCCAACACCCAGCCAGCCAACGCGGGGGCTGGCGACGACCCGCGGTACGACATCGAGGTCATGCGCAGGGAGATCATGACGATCCCGGACGTCGTCTCCGACGTTCTTGACGACGCCGAGGGCCGGATTGCCGCCCTGGCCAAGCGGCTGGCCGCGCGCGGCATCCGGCACCTGTGGCTCACTGGCTGCGGCGACTCGGCGTTCGCCGGACAGGCTGCGGAGCTGGCATTCCTGCGGCATTCACCGATCGCCGCGCACCCCGTTCATGCGCTGGACCTGGCCCGCTACCAGGTACGCCGGCTGCCGCCGGGCAGCGCCGTCATTGCCGCTTCGTTTTCCGGTAAGGCGGGCCGGACGATCGAGGCTGCTGTCCAGGCCCAGCGGGCCGGTCATCACGTCGTAGCGCTGACCAACGCGCCGGCGAGCGACCTGGCCCTGGCATCTGGGGAAACACTGCAGCTCGACGTGCCGACGCTCGGCTTCTCACCCGGGACGTCCAGCTACGTGGCGATGATGTGCACCCTGTTGCGGCTCGCCGCTGAGCTCGCCCAGCTTGGCGGGGGCGGCGGGCTGGCCGGCGAGCTAAGCCGCCTGCCCGGCCAGGTCGAGACGACGCTGCGGCAGACGGCAGACGTCGCCGACCTAACCGCCCGGGCGTTGCTGCCCGCACCGTGGATCGCCTTCCTCGGCGCCGGGCCCAACGAAGCGACGGCCAGGTTCGGAGCCGCGAAGCTACTCGAGGGCCCGCAGCTGCTAGGGGTGGCGACGAATCTCGAGGAATGGGCACACGAGCAGTACTTCGTCACCTCAGCCGGAGATCCCGTCGTCCTGGTCAACCCGAGCGGCGCTGGTCACGACCGGGGCCATGAGATCCTGTCCGAACTCCGGTTCGTCGGCGCCCGCCCGGTCGTGATCAGCGACCGCCCGCCACCAGCGCCCGAGGTGGCAGGAGAGTTGCTGCTTGCGTTGGCGGCCGGCGTCGCAGAAGAGCTCTCCCCGGTCACCGCATGCCTGCCGCTTGCCCTGGCCGGCTTTCACCTGGCCAGGCTGGCAGGCAAGAGGTCCTACAACTTCCCCAGCGAGGCGGCCAGGGACGAGCATTACCAGACCATTCACCGCGCCACCATCGGAGAGCCCGCATGACGTGCGATGAGCCGGAGGAGCGTACGGTTTGAAAGAATCGAAGATCTTCTTTGCCACCGACATCCATGGGTCGGACCGGTGTTTCCGCAAGTTCCTGAACGCGGCCAAGTTCTACGGCGTGGACGCCATCCTGCTCGGAGGCGACATCACCGGCAAGATGATCGTCCCGGTCGTCGAGGAGCAGCATGGGCAGTACTACGCCCAGCTCTTCGGGCGCAAGCGGGTCGTGGACGCCGACGGTCTGGCGGGGCTGAACAAGTTCATCGCCGACGCCGGGTTCTACCCGCACCCGATGACCGCGGACGAGATTAACGTCCTCAAGCAGGATCCGGCCGGCGTCAGCGACCTGTTCAGGAAGCTGATCAGCGAGACCATGGGCCGCTGGATCGAGCTGGCCGAAGAACGGCTGGCCGGCAGCTCAGTCCAGTGCCTCGTCGCCCCTGGCAATGACGATCCCTTCTTCATCGAGGACGTCCTGAACAGCAGCGCCTCGGTCATTAACCCTGACCAGCGGGTGGTGCAGCTGCCTGGCGGCTTCCAGATGATCTCGGTCGGGTACTCGAACCGCACTCCGTGGGACTCGCCGCGCGAGCTCGATGAAGACGACCTGGCCGCCCTGATCGACCGCGAGGCCGCAAAGCTCGCCGATCCGGCCAGGGCTATCTTCAACCTTCATGTCCCGCCGAAGGAGACGCCGATCGACCAGGCGGTGGCGCTCGACAAGGAGTTCCGGCCGGTCACGCGCGGCGGCTCCCCGGTGATCACCGGAGTCGGAAGCTCGGCGGTCAGGCAGGCGCTCGCCCGGTTCCAGCCCATGCTCAGCCTGCATGGACATATTCATGAATCCCGCGGCGAGGCGCGAATAGGCAAAACCCTGGCGCTCAATCCGGGCAGCGAGTACAGCGAAGGCGTCCTGCGCGGGGTCATCGTGACCTTGTCCGAGAAAAAAGGTGTCCGTGGCTATCAGCTCGTCGCAGGGTGAGTCGGGGCGCCGAACGCGGCCGGCGCCGGCGCCGACGGCGCAGGTCGAGGTCGCCGTGCTCGGCTCGGCGCGGATCCGGCCAGGCGATCCGCGGCACGATGGTGCCATGCGCCTTGGCGGCCTGCTGGCCGGGCAGGGCTGGATCGTCGTCACCGGCGGGTACGGCGGGCTGATGGCTGCCGTCTCCCGCAGCGCGGCAGCCGCGGGCGGCCGCACGGTCGGGCTGCCCATGCGGGCATGGCAGCACCTGACGCCGGACCCCAGCTGCGCCGAGCTGAGATGGAGCAGCAGCTACGGCCAGCGGCTCGGCTTCCTGCTAGCCGCGCGGGTAGCGATCGCGCTGACTGGCGGTATCGGCACGCTGGCCGAGGCTTCGGCGGTCTGGGCTGCCGCCCAGACCGAGTCGGATGCCGCCCAGCTGGTGCTGGTCGGTCCCGCCTGGAGACGGCTGGTCGGCGTGTTCTCGCAGGAACTGGTGGTCGGCGAGCAGGACATTGCCGTGCCGGTGGTCGTCGACGACGTCGACGCGGTCATTCCCGCCGTCCACCGCCTGATCGCCAGCCCGGCGGCCGCCCTCGGCGCCCGCGGCTGATCACCTAGCCGCCTACCGCCGAGTTCGTGCACCACTTAACGGGTAGACACCGTGCACAGGTGTAGCCGGAGGGTCTGCACAAGACCCTCAGCCTTCACGTAAAGGCAACACTCACGCCATCGGGGGGCGGCGATGCGGACGGAACGCGCGGCATCAGCACAACGGGACGCCGATCCGGTCGGCCAGTTCTTCACCGGGCTGGCCGAAGCGGGTTACCTTGCGACCTTTGATCGGGAATCGGCGACGCTGCGGTTCGACCTCGTCGACGGCGAGGCCGTCGAGCGATGGTACGTAGCGGTGCACGACGGCAGCGTGACGGTCGCGCGCCAGCGCAGGCCGGCCGAAGCGATCGTGCGCATTGACCGGGCGCATTTCGCGGCAATCATCGCCGGCCGGCTCAATGCTCAGGCCGCGCTGCTGCGCGGCTTGCTAACTTGCGAGGGCAGCATGGCGGCCGTCATGACGTTCCAGCGGTGCCTGCCTGGGTCGCCAAACTCGACCGGCCGCGTCACCCCGATTTGCGGCGAGACCGCCGCGGCGGGGCGGAGGACCACGTGACCGGCCAGCTGGTCCAGATACTCGAAGGCAACACCTTCGTGGTCAGCGATGAACAGGGCGACATCGAAGCCTCCGGCACGGACCCGACCGGCCTCTTCTCGTTCGACACCCGCTTCCTGTCCCGGTGGGTACTGACCATAGACGGGCAGCGGCTGAGCGCCCTGTCCACCGACGACCTGCAGTATTTCCAGGCGCGCTTTTTCCTGGTGCCTGGCTCGGCCGACGTTTATGTCAACGCCACCCTTACCGTCATCAGGCAGCGGGAAGTGGCCGACGGCTTCCATGAGGAACTGCGCGTCTTTAACCACAGCAGCGAGCCAGCCGACCTGCGAATCAGGATTGACGCGGCCAGCGACTTCGCCGACCTCTTCGAGGTGAAGGACGCTCTGGCGAAGAAAGGACGCTACCGGAACCGGGTGGCCGACAGGAGCCTCATCCTCGGGTACGAGCGTGAGACGTTCGTCCGCGAGACCTGGATCAGCGCCAGCGCGAAAGCTTCGGTCGACGAGAACGGGCTGTCGTTCAGCGTGACCGTGCCTGCGCACGGCGAGTGGTCGACGGAGCTTGACGTCGTCGTGTCGCTCGGGAAGCTGGACACGCCGGCCGCGCAGCACGCCGACCGTCGCGGCCAGCGCAAGGCGCGCCGCGACATGGCCCGCGGGCTGGAAAAGTGGCTGAACCATGCGCCGCGCCTGGAGTGTGACTGGGAGCCGCTCGCGCAGATCTACCGCCGCTGCCTGACCGACCTGGCGGCCCTGCGGTTCTCCCCGCTCACTATGCCGGGCCATTCGATGCCAGCAGCAGGCCTGCCCTGGTTCATGACGATCTTCGGCCGCGACAGCATCTTCACCAGCCTGCAGGCCCTGCCGTTCACCTCCGAGCTCGCGGCCACCACACTGCGCGCGCTCGGCGAGCGGCAGGGCACGCGCATCGACGACTTCCGCGACGAGGATCCCGGCCGGATCCTGCACGAGCAGCGCTACGGCGAACTGACCGCCTTCGAGGAGCGACCGCACTCGCCCTACTACGGATCCGCCGATGCCACCCCGCTCTACCTGGTGCTGCTCGACGAATACGAGCGGTGGACCGGCGACGCCAAACTCGTCAGGGACCTCGAGCACACCGCGCGAGCCGCGCTCAACTGGATCGACGAGTTCGCCGACCTGCGCGGCGACGGCTACGTGTGGTATCAGCGCAGGAACGCCACGACTGGCCTGGAGAACCAATGCTGGAAGGATTCATGGGATTCCATCTCCTACCGCAACGGCGACCTGCCTGGCTTCCCGCGGGCCACCTGCGAGCTGCAGGGCTACGCCTATGACGCCAAGGTCCGCGCCGCACGGCTGGCCCGCGGCGTCTGGCGGGACGCGGCCTTCGCCGACCGGCTGGAGAAGGAGGCAGCCGACCTCAAGCGGCGGTTCAACAGGGACTTCTGGATCGCCGACGGCGAGTACTTCGCCGTCGCCCTGGACTGCGACGGGCGTCCGGTCGACTCGCTCACATCCAATATCGGGCACCTGCTGTGGAGCGGCATCGTGGACAAATCCAAGGCCAGGGCCATCGCCAGGCACCTGACCGGCCCCCAGCTGTTCTCCGGGTGGGGAGTCAGGACGCTGGCCGAGGGCGAGGCGCGCTACAACCCGATCGGTTATCACACCGGAACGGTGTGGCCATTCGACAATTCGTTCATCGCCTGGGGACTGCGGCGGTACGGATTCAAGGCGGAAGCCGCCAGTGTCACGGCCGGCATCCTGGAGGCAGCTGAAGTCTTCGGCGGCCGGCTTCCCGAGGCCTTCGGCGGATATCCGCGGCACCTGACCAGGTATCCCGTCCAGTACCCGACCGCCTGCAGCCCGCAAGCGTGGTCGACCGGCGCGCCGCTGCTCCTGCTGCGGACTGCGCTGGGACTTGAGCCGCACGACGACCATCTGCTGATCGACCCGGCGCTGCCGAAGCGGATCGGTCACCTCGAGTTGCTCGAAGTGCCAGGGCGCTGGAAGCGGATGGACGCCTTCGGCCGCGGGCTGATCGACACCGACCGGCTTACCTCGCGCTGATTCCGGTTCAGCTGACCGGGCCCGGCTGACCGCCGCCGGCGGCGAGCAGGTCGAGGGCCTGGAGCGCGAACCACCACTCGGCCAGGTGCTGGGTACGGACGAAACCGCGGCCCGTCAGCTCCTCGACCTTGCGCAGCCGGTACCCGAGCGTCTGCTTGTGCACATGCATCTCGGCCGCGGCACGCTGCCAGGAGCCGTCGGCTCGGACAAACGCACGCACCGTGCTGACATAGTGCGATCCGTGGGCACGGTCGTAGGCCAGCAGCTCGCCGAGAACCTGATCGACAAGCGACCGCGCCTCGGCGGGGCTTCGCGGCATCAGCAGCCTGGCGCCCTCGCCGTAGCGGACGACCTGCGCGTTGTTGGCCTCCGCGATGCCCAGGGCCCATAGTGCTTCCTGCGCGGCATCCGGAGTCCGCTCCGCGGCACCCACCACGTCGCTCACCCCCGCGCTACAGCCAGAGGCCGCCGCGTGCCCCACGAACCCGGCCGCGGCCGCCGCGGGAACGATCGCGTACAGCAGGTCATCGCGACGCAGCACGAGGCTCGCAATGTGCGCGCGGGAAGTGGCCCGGTGCGCGCTGTCCTCGGCCCCCGGCTTCGTGGCCCGCAGGACGACCATCACGCTGGCCGCGAAGTCGGGGCGCTCGGGCTCGCCCGCTCCCACCCCGCCCGCCGGCCGCCAGCCACGGTGCGGATCGAGCAGCTGGGCGAGCAGCTCCGCGCCCTCGCGACGGTGACGCTCGCGCTCGGACACGATCTGCGCGAGCTGAACCGCGCCAGCGACGGCCACGTGCTGAAGCACAGAAACGCTGGGCAGCCGACCGCCCAATGGCTCGACGACCAGCGCCGTCAGCGGCTCGCCGGGAACGGCGACCGCCAGCGCGGGCACCTCGCCGTCACCGCTGCCATCGCGGCTCAGCCACAACAGCCCGGGAATGGCGTGGCCGTGCTCGGCCACGCTCCGTGCGAGCAGCCGGCCGAGCGGGCCGACGGTCTGGTCATCGAACACCGACGCCCCGGTCTCGGCGTCAATGAGGTGTAGCCGAAGCCCAAGCCGGCGGCCCAGGGAATCGAAGGTCGCCCGCCCCAGGTCGCCGGCCGCCATCCAGAGCCGTAGCAGGTCATAGAACTGGGCAACGTCGCCCAGCGGCTCCTGGGTGTGCTGGTCGTTCGCTCCGGCTACGGCCCTGGCGATATCGCTGAACCGGATCGAGTACGGCACCGTGAGCACCGGCAGGTCAAGCTGGCCGGCTCGCTCCGCCAGCTCAGGCGTGACCGGAGCACCGCCGGTGCCCAGGCCCATCACGAGCCCGCTCGCCCCGATCCTGGCCAGCTGGCCGGCGAAATGCACCTGCGCGTCTGGCGATGCTCCGATGCCGGTCCCGTTCGTCAGTAGCAGCTCGCCAGGGCCGAGCCAGTCCCATGGCGCCGGCAAGTCCGAGGCGTGCGCCCAGGTGATCTCCCGGTCCAGACCGGACGCTCCCCCGACCAGCGTGAGCTGCAAGCGGGGTCGGTCGAGCAACTCTCGGACGGTCATCGTCATCGCTGTCCCCCGTCAGGGAACCCGGGTGCCATGCCCGTCATACCACGTTATGAACCCGCGCAGGAAGTCTGCACCGCAGTCGGATGGTCAATGCCGATGACAGGCTCGATGCTTGCCGGCATGAATGCCGTCGGGACGTACCAGTGAGCACGCCTGACCGATCCAGGGCGGGCCAGAATCTTGCCACTACCGCGACCCCTGCCGCGCCCGTCGCCTGGCCCGCAGGGTACTCGGCCGCCGCATGCCTGACCTTCGACCTGGACGCCGAGGCCGCCGTGCTGACCGCCGACATCTCCTCGGTCTACCGGATGAGCCCGATGAGCCATCAGGCCTACGGCCCGCTGGCCGGCGTCCCGCGGATACTCGCACTCCTGGCCAGGCACGACATCAGCGCGACGTTCTTCGTGCCCGGCTACTCGGCGCACCGCTACCCCGCCGTCGTACGGGCGATAGCGGCTGCGGGCCACGAGATCGCTCACCACTCGTACTTCCACGAGAACACCATCGGCATGGACGCGCGGACCGAAGCGGACATGATCGACCTCGGCCTGGAAGCGCTCTGGGACGTCGCCGGCGTGCGGCCCGCCGGATACCGGGCGCCGATGTGGGAGCTGACCTACAACACCCCGCGTCTGCTGGCCGAACGCGGCTTCCTGTACGACTCCAGCCTGATGGACTCCGACCACCCGTACCGGCTGGCCGTGGCCGGCCAGAACGCGGCGCACGACTCCAGCCTGATCGAGGTCCCCGCCTGGTGGGGTCTTGACGACTGGGAGCAGTACGCCTTCCTGCCCGACCTGATCGGATCCGGCGTGATCGAGAGCCCGGCCAAGGCACTGGAGATGTGGACCCTCGAGCTGGAGGCCATGCACGCGATCGGCGCCGCATTCGTGCTCACCTGTCACCCGTTCCTCTCCGGCCGGCCGGCCCGTGCCCGCGCCCTTGAGCTGCTAATTGACCGGATGGCTGCCCTCCCAGGACTCTGGATCACCACCGTCGGCGAGGTGGCGCAGCACGTCTCGGGGCTCGGCCTGACCCCGCGGCCATGTCCGCAGCCGGTCTTGCCCGACGCGGCCTACTGGGTCGCGCGCCCGTCACGTGACCACATCGAGAAGGGAAACCGACATGACGGAGATCGCGCCTGAGCAAGCCGTCGCGCCTGACCTATCCCACACTCCTGTCAGGGATTTCACACTCCGGTCCGCGTTCGCGCTGGCCTTCTCCGACGTCTCGCCGATCGTCGGGATCTACTCGGTATTCGGCCTCTGCCTGGTCGTGGCGGGCCCCGCCTTCTTCTGGGGCTTCCCCGTTGTCCTGATCGGCCAGCTCGCCGTCACCGGAGTCTTCGGCGACCTGGTCTCGAAATGGCCGTTCCAGGGCAGTGTGTACGCGTGGGCGCGCCAGCTGTTCGGCGCTCGCTACGGCTGGTTCGCTAACTGGGCGTACAGCTGGGGCCTGGTGATCGCTATGGGCGCGGTCGCGCTCTTCGCGGCGGAGTTTCTCGGCCCTGCGATCGGGCTCAACTCGCTCACCGAGACGCAGACCAGCCTGCTGGCGCTCGGCGTCCTGGTCTTCGGCACGATCGCGAACATGATCGGCAGCAAATTCCTGCGCGGACTGCTGTACGTGTCGATGACCGCGGAGCTGATCTCCTCGCTGGGAATCGGGATCGCGCTGCTATTCTTCCACCGCGCGCACTCGTTCTCGTTCTTGTTCAGCGGCGCGGGCACCGCGCACGGCGCCGGCTGGCTCTTCGGGCCCTTCCTCGCCATCGTGGCGTTCATCGGCTTCTCCTTCGTGGGCTTCGAATCCGCGGGCTCCATCGCTGAGGAGGTCCAGGGAGCCAGGCACGTGCTGCCGAAGGCGATCAGCCTGTCGCTGCTCACGGTCGGCTTGCTGGTCATGTTCGCGACGCTCGGGCTGCTGCTCGCCCTCCCCGACCTCGGCGCGGTGCTGTCCGGCAGCGACAAGAACCCGATCGCCACGACGTTGGAAGCCCGCCTCGGCGGAGGAACGGGCCGTGCGCTGCTGGTCATGCTGACCATAGGCTTCACCGCGAGCATGATCGCCGTGCAGGCCGCCGTGTCCCGCGCCATCTGGGCCAGCGCCCGCGCTCGCGAGCTTCCCGTGTCCGGCCTGCTCGGCCGGCTCAGCGGCGCCGAGCGCCTGCCCCGCCACGTCATCGGACTGACCTGCATCATCGCCGGGATCCTGGTGTTCATCCACAACGCGAACGTATTCACGCTGCTGCTCAGCGCGGCGACCGCCGGCTTCTTCGTGTCCTACGCCCTGCCGGTCGTGGCCGCGGCCATCACGCGCCTGCGCGGTGGCTGGACTCCCGGACCCGTATCGATGGGCAAGGCCGCGGCAACGGTCACGTACTTCGCGGCCATCTGGATGATCGCCGAGATCATCAACATCGCCTGGCCGCGCAACACCTACGGCGGCGTCTGGTACCTGAACTGGGGCATCGTGCTAGCGATCGTGGTGCTCGGTGTTGTCGGCGCGATGGTCTCCACGTTCGTCTTCCGCCGGGGCGGCGAGGCAGTCACGGCCCAGTTCGAGCCCGTCGTCACCGACCCGGAGGGCGAGTGAGCGTCGTGCCGGAGCCGCGCCAATGAGTACCGGAGCAGACCCGGTCGTTGCCATCACCGGCGCCGCCAGCGGCATCGGCGCTGCCACCGCCGCGCTGTTCAGCAGGCAGGGCTGGCGCACGGCCGGCCTGGACCTGCGGCCATCAACCACCGACCTGTCCATGACATGCGACGTGACCGACGCTGCCGCGGTCCGCTCCGCCATCGACGCAGCTGCTGGGCGGTTCGGCGGCATTGACGCCGCGGTCACGGCGGCCGGCTACTACGAAGAAGGAATCGACGTCTGCGACATAACAAGGGCGCAGTGGGACTCGATGCTGCAGGTGATTCTTGGCGGGACGGTGAACACATGCGCAGCGGTGCTCCCGCACATGATCGCCAGGCAGAGCGGAACGATCATCGCGATATCGTCCGAGCTCGCGCTGGGCGGCAGCGCCACCGACCTGCATTATGTGGCTGCGAAAGGGGCCGTACTCGGGCTGGTTAAGTCACTCGCCGCCGAGCTCGCCGCCACCCCGATCCGGCTCAACGTGGTCGCGCCGGGCCCGACCGACACCCCGCTGCTCGCCCCCGACTCGCTGTGGCGCAAGCCCGGCTACCTGGCGACGCTGCCACTCGGCCGGCTGGTCCGGCCGGGGGAGGTAGCTGCGACGGTCTACTACCTCGCGACAGAAGGCCGCGCGTACTGCGGTGAGGTGCTCTCGCCAAACGCCGGGGCGGTGATCTGAGCATGACCGCCGTGAATGGCCGGCCGGTCGCGTTTGTCACGGGAGCGGCGCAGGGACTTGGCCACGCGACAGCGCTGCGACTGGCCGCCGACGGCTTCGCCGTGGCCGTCAACGACATCAGCGACGACGGCAGGCTCGCCGCCCTGGCGAGCCAGATCGGCGGGCTCGCGGTCCCCGGCGACATCGCCGATCCGGACGCGGTGACAGCGATGGCGCGCGAGACGGCCGGGCACTTCGGCGGTGTGGACGTCCTCGTCGCCAACGCGGCCGCCATGGAGATGGGCCCGTTCCTCACCCAGGACCCGCGGACCTGGTGGCGCCAGGTCGAGGTGAACCTCTCTGGTCACTTTCGGTTGATCCAGGCGGTGGTTCCGCACATGCGCGCCGCTGGTGGCGGGCGGATCGTGCTGATCGCATCGGGCTGGGGCGTCATCGGCCACCCGAACGCCACCGCCTACGCCGCGTCCAAGGCCGGCCTGATCGCGCTGGCCAAGGGCCTGGGCCGCGAGCTCGCTCCGCAGGGCATCCTGGCCAACGCGATCGCACCGTCCTACATCGACACCGAGCAGCTGGGCGTGGACGCGGCCGATGCCGGGATCACCCTGGACGAGATGCGCCAGCGCTACCGCGAGCTCATCCCGACCGGCCAGCTCGCCACCGCCCCGGACATCGCGGCCGCCGTGGCCTTCCTGGCGGGCCCCGGCGGCAGCGCCTTCGTCGGGCAAGTGCTGCAGCCGGGCGGCGGCGTGACCCGCACTAGAGCCTGACCGGCCACAGACCGAACGACACATCATGGAGGCGACTTTGCCCGAGCCAAGCCCCGCACCGGTCGGACCAGTCGACGGGCGCCTGGTGCCGCGCTTCGCCGGGGCCGCTACCTTTGCCAGGCTTCCCGAGGTCGACCAGGTGACGGACTACGACGTGGCTGTCCTCGGCGTGCCTTTCGACAACGGGACGTCATACCGGCCGGGGGCCAGGTTCGGCCCGATGGCTGTGCGGCAGGCCTCCCGGCACCTGCGGCCCGGCTACCACGTGGAGCTTGGGCTGTCGCCATTCGAGGCCGTGCAGGTTGCCGACGCGGGCGACGTGCCCGTGACGCCGTTCGACATCGGGACTGCCATGACCCAGATCCGCGACCATGCCGCGGATCTGATCCGCGGCGACCGCAGGATCGTGGCGATCGGCGGCGATCACACGATCGCGCTGCCGATGCTCAGGGCGGTTACGGCGCTGCGCGGTCCAGTCGCGCTCGTGCATTTCGACGCGCACCTGGACACCTGGGATACCTACTTCGATGCTCCGACCACGCACGGCACCGTATTCCGGCGGGCCTTCGAGGAGGGGCTGCTGATCGAGGACCATTCGGTCCATATCGGCATCCGCGGGCCGATCTACGGCGAGCAGGACCTGGCCGACGATCGCCGGTTCGGCTTCCGTACCATCCGCACCAGCGACGTCGACGACCTTGGCATCGGCGGCACCATCGACGCGGTGCTTGCCAGGGTCGGCGACCTGCCCGTCTACCTGTCCGTCGACATCGACGTCCTTGACCCGTCAATAGCACCAGGGACCGGCACGCCCGAGGCTGGCGGGCTCACCAGCCGCGAGCTGCTGCGCGTGCTCCGCGGGCTCACGAAGGTGCACCTAGTCGGCGCGGATGTCGTCGAGGTCGCCCCGGCGTACGACCACGCCGAGCTGACCACCGTCGCCGCCGCGACGGTCGCCTATGACCTGATCACGCTGATGGCGCGCCAGGACATGGCCGGTACCCCTTCATGAGACGGACTCAGCCTCTTGGGGAGCCCGATGTCGAGCGCTGACAAGCCGCTGCACCCGGCCCTTCGGCGCAACGGATCGGGCATCACCGCTGACGGCGAGTTCCATATGCCGACCCGCGCGTTGTTCGGGCGCGGGATCGCCGGCCAGGCTCCGGCGCACGTCACCGCGTTCGGCGCCAAAGCCGTGCTCCTGGTCACTGATCCTGGCGTCCGGGCCGCCGGCCTGGTGGCACCTGTGCAAGCGGCGCTGACCGATGCCGGAATCGCCGTCAGGGTGTTCGATCAGGTACGGCCCAACCCCCGGGACGTAGACTGCCTGGCCGGCGCGGAGGCGATGCGATCCGGCGGCCAGCAGTTGCTTGTCGCGGTGGGCGGTGGATCCGCGATCGACACCGCCAAGTGCATCGGCCTGCTCCTGACCAACGGCGGCCACCCCAGGGACTGGGAGGACTTCGGCGCTCTGCGGCACGATCCGCTGCCGGTCATCGCGATCCCGACGACAGCCGGCACGGGCAGCGAGGTGAGCCCGTCCGCCGTCATCACAGACACCGTCCGCAGCAAGAAGATGAACCTCTTCGACATGCGGAACTGCCCGAGGATCGCACTGGTCGATCCCGACCTCACGGTGTCCTGCCCCGCATCGGTGACCGCTTCGTCAGGCATGGATGTCCTGTCCCACGCGGTCGACTCCCTCCATTGCCTGCTGGCCACCCCCGCCTCCGACGCGCTTGCGCTCGAGGGAGCTCGGCTCGTCGCCCGGTATATCCGCCGTGCCTTCCGCACGCCGTCGGATATTGAGGCTCGGTGCGGGATGGCCCAGGGCAGCCTGACAGCGGGCCTGGCCGTCGGGCTCACTGACGTCTCAGGGGCGCATGCGCTTGCCGAAGCGATGGGCGGCCTGTACGGCCATCCGCACGGCTACTGCTGCGCAGTCAGCATGCCTGCCATCATGATTTACAACATGGAATTCAGTGCCGAGAAGTACGCGCGGCTCGCCGTGGCTCTCGGCACGGATCATCCAGGCCTCAGCGAGACTCAGCTGGCCCAGGCCGCCATCGGCGCGATCAGGCAACTCAACGCTGATCTAGATGTGCCGCCGATGCGCGCGCTCATCCGGGCAGAGGACCTGGACGTTCTGGCGGACAAGGCCGCCGCGAACACGAGCACCCCGTCCAACCCGCGGACCGCGACGGCTGCCGACTTCCGCGGCATGTTCGCCCGTGAACTGGCCGTTGATTCGTCGAACTAGCCCTGCGCAGAGGACCCCATGACGAAAAGGCTGACCGGCCGCACTGCCGTGGTCACCGGCACGGCGCACGGGATCGGAGCAGGCATCGCCGCCGCGCTCCAGGACAATGGCGCCGTCGTGCATGGCGTCGACAAGGACACAGTCGACCTGACCAGCGTTACCGCGGTGCGGGAGTTCTTCGCTGGGCTCGGCGGCACCGACATCCTGGTCAACAACGCCGGAGGCGTCTGCGGACAGATCGGCCGGCCTCTGGAGGACGTGTCCGACCAGGACTGGCGCGAGATACTCGACGCGAACCTGACAACGTCGTTCCTATGCACACGGGCGGTGGTGCCAGCAATGAAGGAACGCCGCTACGGCCGGATCATCACGATCTCATCGGCGGCCGGGCTGAGCGTCAGCAAGACCGGGATCCAGGCCTACGCCAGCGCGAAGGCCGCCCAGATCGGATTCACCCGGCAGCTGGCGCATGAACTCGGCCCGTTCGGGATCACCGCAAACTGCATCGCCCCCGGGTTCGTCCTGTCGAACCCGACCAGCATCCGGCAGTGGGACAGCTACGGCAGCGACGGCCAGCGCGGGATCGTCAACGGCATCGCGATGCGCAGACTGGGAACTCCTGGCGACATCGCCAATGGCGTCCTGTTCTTCGCGGCCGAGGAATCCTCCTGGGTGA
>Ga0209131_1000519_pt1 | contig 27711 bp, 32 predicted proteins | sample GraSoi_2013_40cm_FD_185826 | JGI IMG/M metagenome (GOLD analysis project Ga0209131, IMG submission 185826) | Grasslands soil microbial communities from the Angelo Coastal Reserve, California, USA - Sample 9_17_2013_40cm (SPAdes) (version 2) | ecosystem: Environmental > Terrestrial > Soil >... | reverse complement strand
GAACTATAATGCACTATCTGGAGATACTGAAATATAGTTCCACTTCCTACGGATGTAGGAACTATAGTTCCCTAATGGTTCCATAAGGGAACCCTAAGTTCCCTTCGGTAGAATGATACCTCTTAGCGGTACATTATAGATCATTAATGAACCTATGGTCCTTACGGTATAACCTTACCTTCCTAGCGTTCAGCTGGTATTTTGCATGCCACGGCAGGGTACAAAGGGGGAACGGGGGGTCTGAAAACCGCAATGAATTACACCTAAAGATTATCTCACCAGATTTTTATTTACTCTGGTAGCTATGCTACCTACCACTCAAAACTCCTCACAATCAGGTAACCTACTCCAATCAGCCATATACAGAATGCTATCCAGACTAACCAATCTCCAATCATTTCCATTTCTTCTCATATCTCCTCATAAAATCTCTAGCCCATTCCAGATTGTCTAAGTCTTTCACAGACAATCTTACTTCCGTACTGGTAACTGCCATACCATTCCCAGAATTCTTTATCGCTGAATCGCCATTCCAAATCTTCATAACGTCCCTTCATAGCCATATAGTGTTTAAATGCCCTAGGAAGCTCACTGGTGCGTTTTGTCACTTTAAGCTACCCTACTACCAGAAATCTATTTAAACGCACCACGGGCCTTCTCTAGGGCTCTGCCGGGCATTCTACGGTCGATCCTCCCCTTCGACTCTAAATATCTCCGAATTGCCTCTTTTGCCCTAGTTTTGTTCACCATATCGGTGATTTCTCCGTCCGGCCACCTAACTCTAAACATCTCCCCATCTTCTATTAATTCAGGTCCTATTTTCATATCTCGACAATCCTAACATCTATTCCAGCTTTCATAGCTTGATCAATCATATTTTGGGTTCCTCGACTGTCTTTGGCAAGGAAGGCGACAACGAGATCAGGCTTACCTTCGCGAAGCATCTGTGTGTTTCTAATTGGCCCTGCAGCTCTTCCATGCTTATCCCATAATGCTGGGAAAGGACAGACATCGATTCCGTACTTTTCAGCGTATTGTCTAGCAAGAGTATCTGCTCCTCTAGCCTCTCCCTCAATAATTGTTCGGATATTCCATTCTTTGAGGACATCTTCCATCAACTCCTTATCATGGAAGTGTCTACTTCCACATACTAGTACTCTCACATCAAAAACTCCGGGTTATTGACTTCCACTCCGACAATCCTACCCTTATGGTCTGATTTCACTTCTTCGTATTTATCTCTCTCATACCATTCAGTTTGCTTTCCGTTATACAGATGGAGTCTAAACTTAGTCCATGTCGATTTAATCTCCATTCGCCATCTCCATCAATACGTCTCCATGGCATGGTAAAGGGGCGCACCAACAACCAAGAGTTTTCCCTCGTAGTTCAGATAAAGCTTGAAGTTTCTCTGGGGATCGTTCAAGCGCAATCCTGAATTTTCTAATGCACTCCTCGCGCGTTCCATCTCTTCCAATGATATAGTCGTTTCCCCATTTAGATGGGCGTCCAATATATACATCATACGGTTCCTTCTTGCAATGTACTACTTTCATGAATTTCCTTTACAGCTACTATACACCTGTGTTATAATATTGTCAAGGATAAATCTAGATATCCCTCCACAAACACAGGAATTATAATTCAATGGCCCTTTTAAGAAACCGTGAAGTCTCTCTGCTTTCTAAAACAGACGGACTTGACGAAGCTCCGAACTACATCGTCATGTACAAAGACGGTGAACGTGAGAACGCAAAGCTGACTGATCTTCAATTGACAGACGACGAGCACAAGAATCTTACAAGACTTCATGGTGAAGCTGTAATGACTAACGTCAATAAGATTGATAGTAAGTCTCTTCAAGAGATTAGAGATAGTCAAGATCCTAAGAAGATCATAGAGAAACAATCTAAACCTCAACCTCAGACTCAGACTCAGGTCGCATAATGAGTCAGGTATTTCATTTCATTAAGATTGCTGCCGCGGTTATCGCCGCAGTAGCAGCCGCAGTCTGTTTATTCGTAGCCATGCCTTACGTCGTACCCCTCTCCGCCGTCAGTATCGCATTCTCGCTAATGCCTGAATAAACTTATGGACCTGCATATATATCATCACGATGGTACAGGTCTGTTCTCTCAATTATTAAAAAAGGTAGATAAAATCATGGCTACAATGCAAGATCTCCGCGATTCAGTTCGCAGAAATACCGATATTGACGGGAGTGTCGTTACTCTCCTAGAAGGTATTTCAACACAACTCAAAGACGCACAAGCTTTAAATGATCCACAGGCTGTCCAAGATGTGATCACTCAACTTGATGCTAATACCAAACGGATGGCAGACGCTGTAACTGCTAATACGCCAGTTACTCCCCCCGTACCTGTCGTCTAAGATTGGGGCGAAAGCCCCCAATGCCCGTCATCGAATATACCATTTCCATAGGTAATATTCTGACGATTCTTGGAGTCGTCGGATCTACTATGGCTTTGTTATACAGCATGAAGGGCGATATAGTAATCGTCAAACATGACATTCACTATCTCCAAGAGAGTCATAAAGCTTTGACCGAAGCCTTCACCAGCCTTGGAAAGGTTTTGACACAAGTCGCTGTCCAAGACAGCCGCATCAACATGATGGAAAGACGTGTAGACGAGCTTTCCCACGGCGAAGGATACGTGACCAAACGTGAAAAAGACAAAGACAGACATTGAACAAAGACGGGATGAACGGCGATTACTCGCCGAATCATCTCTTGAAGAGTTCATAAAGCTAGTGCATCCTAACCGATTGCTTGGAAACATCCACCGTGAAGTAATATCTTGGTGGACTTCCAGCAATGCTAAGTCACATCAGCTATTACTACTTCCACGTGACCATATGAAGTCAGCTTTGATAGCATATCGTGTTGCTTGGGAGTTGACTAGAGATCCTTCTCTTAGGATCCTTTACATTTCTTCTACTAGAAACTTAGCTATCAAACAGCTTAAGTTCATTAAAGACATTCTAACTTGTGATGTCTATCGTCTGTATTGGCCGGAGATGGTTAATAAGGATGAAGCTAAGAGAGAGAAGTGGACTGAGGGAGAAATCTCTCTCGATCATCCCCATAGAAAAGAGGAGAACATCCGTGATCCCTCCATCTTCACCGCGGGACTTACTAGTAACATTGTTGGCATGCATTGTGATATCGCCGTCCTTGATGACGTGGTGGTACAAAGCAACGCATACCTCGAAGAAGGACGAAATAAAGTAAGAGATCAATACGGACATCTTTCCTCAGTGGAGGGTGTAAATTCCCGCGAATGGGTCGTAGGCACGCGATACCATCCAAAGGATTTATACAACACGTTATTGGAGATGGAAGTTGAGATTAATGACGAATATGGGAATGTTAGCGAAAGAGTGCAGTTCTTTGAAGTCAAGGAACACCCGGTTGAAACAGCGGGCGACGGGACTGGTGAGTTCTTATGGCCTTTACAACAGCGCATTGATGGCAAGTGGTTCGGATTTAACGACCGAATACTCGCGCAAAAACGAGCGCAATACCTTAATAAGGTCCATTTTAGAGCCCAGTATTATAATGATCCTCATGATGTCGATAGTTCTCCTATTAACAGGAATCTTTTTCAATACTATGATCAATCTTTCCTTTCTCGAAGAGATGGTGCATGGAACTACAAAGGTAACCGACTTAATGTCGTCGCCGCTGTAGACTTCGCATATAGCACCAAGAGAGAAGCAGATTACTCTTGTGTTGTCGTCCTCGGAGTTGATGGCAATCATAACTACTACATCTTCGAAATCGACAGGTTTAAGACAGCCCAACCTTCTGAATACTTCAAACGGATTCTCAAATTGTACGAGAAATGGGGGTTTAGAAAGATACGGGCAGAAGTCTCTGTCGCTCAACAGGTTCTCGTCAATGATTTGAAAGAGAACTACATCCGTCCGCTAGGTTTATCACTCAGTGTAGACGAGTACCGGCCAAGCCGTTGGCAGGGTTCTAAAGAGGAGCGTATCTTTTCAATCCTAGAACCTAAATACACCAATCAACAAATCTACCATTATACTGGTGGTAATATCCAAGCGTTGGAAGAAGAGCTTCTCTTCGCTAATCCAGCCCATGACGATATCAAAGATGCCCTTGCATCAGCGATTGATTTCGCTACCGCACCGATAGATCTCTTCAGACATCAAAAGGAAATACAACCTGTGTACCAATATCATAGCCGCTACGGAGGTGTAGCGTGAAAGAATTAATAGTCGTAATCATACTCGTAGTTATAATCGGTACTATAGGTTGGATGGCTAAAGACATTCTATTCGGGATTGGTTATCATTAATTGGCTGATAAAGAACAATCACCATTACTGGAAAGATTAAAACGTCAGTTATCTGCTAAAGGAGTAAAAGGTGCTGCTGGAATGGCTGTAGCTTTGCTTAAGAGGAGAGGACAAATGTCTTCTTCAGGTAAACTAACTTCCAAAGGGAAGAGACGTCAATCTCTAGGTGCAGCAGGCCGTGCCAAAGATAGAGCATCCAAACGAAGTGGTAAATCTACTTCTTCATATAAATATAATCAGAAAACGAATAGAGCCACTTTAAAATGACCGGTCGCGTAGTTCAAGTCGACGAAGTAGTTACACCCGATAGGTTGGCTACTAAAATAACTGAGAAGTATATTACTTGGCAGAATATGCGACGTGTTGCTTCCCTAGAATGGGAGGAGATCCGTAGATACGTCTTTGCCACAGACACCAGCCATACCAGTAATGCATCTCTTCCTTGGAAGAATAAGACTACTATTCCAAAGCTGTGTCAAATCAGAGACAACCTTTACAGCAATTATTCAGCCACCGAGTTCCCTAATCGAGTTCCCATCATTTGGGAAGCAAACGAGAAGGATGCTGAGAGTAAGCGGAAGCGGGATGCCATTACCAATTACATGCAATGGGTGATGGAACAGCCTTCGTTTAAGGCGGAAATGGATAAGGTCATCCTTGACTACATCGATTATGGCAATTGTATTGTAACAGTCGATTGGGTAGACCAGAGAGTAGACCAAGGTAATAATATTCAATCGGGATATGTCGGACCTAGTGTTAGACGAATATCCCCGCTCGACATCGTCATGAACCCTGTCGCTGAAAACTTCACAGTCTCTCCTAAGATTATCAAGAGCGTCATCTCAATCGGTGAGTTGAAAGAATTGATGAGTAGAATGTCTACTCCGGAGAACATGGACGAGTACGAAGAGCTGTGGAAGTATCTCCAAGAGATCCGTGGTTCTGCCCATACATATCCGGGTGACTGGCAACAGCAAGATAATCTTTATACCGTCGATGGATTTACTTCCTTTCAAGAATATCTTAAGGGTGACACGGTCGAAATACTCACCTTCTATGGTGATCTTTATGACAAGGAAACCGAAGAGTTCTATAAGAACCACGTCATCACTGTCGTAGATCGTCACAAACTTCTCGGTAAGAAACCTAACCCGTCTTTCTTCGGGTATCCTCCGATCTTCCATGCTCCGTGGCGTCGTCGTCAAGACAATCTATGGGGGATGAGTCCTCTCGCTAATCTAATCGGTATGCAATATCGGATAGATCATATGGAAAATATGAAAGCGGATATGATGGATTTGAGTACATACCCAGTCCAGAAGGTGAAGGGTTTTGTAGAAAACTTTACATGGCAGCCCGGTGAAAAGATCTATACGTCTGAAGAAGGTGATGTAGATCTGGTTCAACCTAACATTAATGTTCAACAGCTTGTCCAAGACATTGGCATGATGATGAATATGATGGAGGAGATTGCAGGTGCGCCTAAGGAAGCAATGGGCTTTAGAAGTCCCGGAGAAAAGACGAAGTATGAAGTTCAGAGGTTAGAGAATGCTGCAAGTCGTGTCTTCCAAAACAAGATAAGACAATTCGAAGAGCAGATTGTAGAACCTGTCCTTAATGCTATGCTTGAACTCGCAAGACGTAATCTGACTGGTGTGACTACGATACGGGTTTTCGATGACGATCTTAAGGCTGCATCGTTTAAATCATTGACTGTCGAAGATATTACTGGCATCGGAAGAATACGTCCCGTAGCAGCGAGACACTTCGCCGAACAAGCCGAGCTTATTCAAAACCTTACCAGTATGGCACAGTCGCCTCTCTTCCAGATAGTTCAACCTCATATTTCTGGATTGAAGATGGCTAAACTATTCGAGAAATCATTCAACATGGAACAGGAAGAGATTGTTCTTCCATTCGTTGCATTGGCTGAACAAGCTGATGGTCAACGCCTAGCTCAGGCTTTACAAGAGCAAACACTTCAACAGACACAGACAGCATCAGGAATGGGACAAGATTATGATCTGTCAGCCGTGCCTCAACAGCAAATGCCGACGGAGCCAGCACCACAATGATGACTGCATGGATTAAAAACCTTCAAACTGATGATGAAAAGGCAAGATTTGAAAGTAGTCTTAAATCATCTAAGCCTGTCTTAAACAGACTTACTCAACTATTAATCGAAGAAGAAGAAGGAATAGACCGCTCCGAACTTCAAATCGATACTTACGAGTCCGCCGCTTGGGCTTCAAAACAAGCTCATAAGAACGGACAGCGAGCAATGCTTCGCAAAATCAAAAATCTTATCAACCTAGACCAACAGGAAACATTATGAATCTTTTAGATACTAATCAGGACGACCAAATCCAGATTCCCTCCGACCAAGACCCCCTTGAAGTTCTCACCGCACCCGGTGGTAAATTCGATCGAAGCAAGTACGCATCTGAACAAGATATGTACAAAGCTATCGCAAAAGGAAAACTGGAAGGAGATTTGTACATCGATCATTTCAAACAGCGTCACGATGAACTTCGTGAAGACTATAAGAAACTGAGAGACGAGTACAATGCCGGACCTTCCCTTAAGGAGCTTATAGACCAATTTAAGGCTACCAAGGAGTCTAACAACGACAATACCCAGATCGTGAATGACAAGTCCGATACCCTTAGCATGGAAGATTATCAAAAGCTTGTTCGACAAGAGATTGCTCAAAATAAACAGCAAGAACGAGAAGAACAGAATTATAATACTGTCCAAGCTAAGCTCATCGAAGAGTACGGGCCTAATTTCGCCGGTACTCTCAAACAACAGATATCTAATATGGGCTTAAGTGCAGATTTCGTCAATGACTTAGCCAGAAAGCATCCACAGGTTCTTTTCAAGACTCTTGGACTTGATGGTCAACGTCAATCCGAAACCTTTCAAGCTCCGCCTAAATCAACGAACAGAAGTGACCCCTTCTCTCAGAGCGCTCCCAAGCGTACTTGGTCTTACTACCAAAAGATTAGGCAGACTGATCCAAATAGATATCGTGATCCTAAAATCCAAGACCAAATGTTTCAAGATGCCATTTCATTAGGCGAAGCCTTTCAAGACGGTGACTGGAATCAGCTTGGTCATTAAACTAGGAGACTGACATGGCAAGTGGCTTTACAGTTGCTACCAATGAACATCTCATTCGTGCAAACATATATTCGCGGGATATCACCCGTGCGTTTCAGGATGAATTGTTCGCCTTGCGGTTTGTTAGGACAATCACGGACTTTCCGGATGGTACGACATTAAACATTCCTCGATTGGGTACAGCAGAGTCTTCGGACTTCGCTGAAGGCCAAGCAATCAAGTACCAAAAGTTCGATACAGGTAATTTTACCTTCGCTATCGATCAGTACAAGTACTCGGCTAACGCAATTTCGGCTAAGTTTAAACGCGATTCATTTTGGTCAGCAGAGGTTCAAGCAGCCTTCGCCCCAGAACAGCATCGTGCCCTAATGAAAGGTTTTGAGACTCGCGTCTTTAACCGTGCTAACGCTTCACAAGTCGCATCTAGCCAGAATCTGATTAACACAGCGCAACATCGCTGGGTTGGTTCTGGAGCTAGTAATACGCTAACGATTAAGGACTTCTTCCTTGCTGAATACGCTCTCCGTAAGGCGAACGTACCAATGAGGAACCTCGTCGCTGTCGTAGACCCATCAGTTGCCTACGCTTTCGAGAATTCGACGAATGCAATCAATTTGCTGACGCCGCTTCCGCAGTGGGGTAACATGACGAACCAGGGGCTCGTTTCGGGCTTCCAGTTCCGTTTTAATATCGCAGGCTTCGATGTCTACGTTTCGAACTATCTTGCAAACGGTATTGCAGAGACTATCAATGCTAAGTCGGTTACGACTGGTGTTGCTAACCTCTTCTTCTCCGCTGAGCAAGGTCCCGTAACGCCGTTCATCGCTGCTTTCCGCCAAATGCCTACCGTCTTCTCTGATTTCAATAAAGATCTTCAGCAAGAGGAATTCCTTACCATATGTGAATATGGTGTTCAGGTCTTCCGTCCTGAGAATCTTTGTGTTGTTCTCACAGATGTCGGTACACTGACGTAAGGAGATTACTATGGCCTATTTAGACAATAGTGGTATGTACGTCAAGATTGGTACGGAAAACGCAGTACCTAAAGTTGCTGGTGAATATAGGACTCCGGGTGAACTTCGAGAAATCGAACTCGTCCTAAATCTTGCTTCGTATCCCTTCGGTGCGACGAATTATATCGTGGATGACACGACATTCTTCCCCACTGGTGTGCGTATTCAAGAAGTAGAGACTTATGTTGATACAGCCGCTACAGGTGCTACCGCGACATTAGACATAGGTCTAATGCGAACAGACCGTTCTACCGTTACAAGTGCAACCGCCTTCGTGGCTGCTGCTACTGTAGCGAGTTTTGCGACTGTTGGTACTAAGGCGGTTATTACCGCCGGCAGTGCCTTCGCAGGTGCTTTAATCGGTACAACCACAGCAAGTGTTAACCATATTACGGTTCGTGTCAATACCGCAAGCTTTACCGCTGGCGTTATTCGCGTCCGTATTCGTTACTACAGGCAATAAGAATTGGGGGCTTCGGCCCCCTTTTCTAAGGATAATAAATGGCAAACGTTTCACACGCCACATTGACTGGCGCACAACTCCACGAACCTAAAGGTGCAGCTTCTGCTGCTTTAGGTAAAGTCTACGTAGCTGACGGTCTCGGAAGTGGCAATTGGTCAGACGTAGGTACATCTTCTTTTACAGGTATGATCGCTGACTTTACCTGGCCTGTCGTTCAGGCAGGTTGGCTAGAGCTTGACGGGAGTGATATTAATACTACCACTTACGGTGCTCTTTACAGCGTAATGACAATTCAGATGAATGGCACTCGCGTAAACGGCAGTCCAATCATCACATCTCTCAGCTCGACCGCAAATATGCGAGTCGGGTATTTTGCTTTTGGGACAGGCATAACTTCTGGAACTACTATCCTTAGTATAGACTCCGGAACACAAATAACTCTCTCCGGTAATGCAAGTTCGACAGGTACATCAATCGTCGTGACTTCACCTTGGCTTCTGAATACAGGTACGATCCGTCTCCCTGATGTTTCAACGGCAGGTCGATATAGACGATCTAGGACTGCAACTACTAGAGTAGGTTTACTCCAAGCAGATCAGAACCAAGCACATACTCACAGTTTGTCGGTAACTGGTACTACAGACAATCCTGGTAATCATACTCACGTTAATACGTTGAGTGATCCTACCCATACTCATGGTGTTTCTAATGGTACCATCGGTAGCGTTGCTCAACAGTTTAATTACGCCAATGCAGGATCACAAGGTGGTAATCCTGGTACGATCCAAATCAACGCAGCAGCGACTGGCATAGTTATCAACAACGTAGCAGCTGGTGGTCATACACATACTGTTACTTCAACAGGTACTTCAGGTTCTATTGGTGGAACTGAAGCTAGACCTCTCTCTCTTATTGTAATGACTTGCGTTAAAACTTAATGGCTAAGATATCTCTACAAAATCTAGACAATCTACAGAATGAAGCAACAACTCTTGCTGCATTCAATAATAATAATGCTCTCATCAGAGAAGCGATAGATAATACTCTGTCTAGAGACGGTACTTCTCCCAATCAGATGGATACTCCGTTAGATATGAATTCTAAGAAGATCATAAATCTACCGGATGCTTTTACTGATCAAGAGCCAGTTACATATGGTCAATTTACCAATGCAGTTAACATATTAGGAGCAGGAGCTGCTGTAACTGGTTCTTATGTTACGACTTCTTCAGTCTCAGGATTGTTACAAGAACGGGTATTGACTGCTGGGAGTAATATTTCAATAACAGATAACGGTCCAGGGAGTATTGTTACTGTCGGAGTTTCGTCATCCCCGTCATTCACGGGTACAGTTTCAACTTCTGGCGTCTTCTCCACAACGGCCAAGGGAAGCCTGCTTGGAATCGCTGGCGGAACGTCGGCTACTGGAGCTCTAGCTACTACAGACGCTAACTTACTACTCTACAACTTTGGTGCGACGAACTGGGCTGGAATAGGCACAGATAACGGCGGACAATTGTGGTTTCGCACTGGTCTCAGTGGCACGCCTGCCGCTGCGCTGTATATTGACACAAATCAGTCCACGCATATCATGGGCGTTCTGAATATCAGTAGCGGATTGATTGTCAACGTAGGGACATTTGTTGAATTTCTACGCCCGGATAACTCCAATCAATTCAAAATTTCATATTCTTTGAATGATCTTATTCTACGCTGGAGTTTTAACGACGCTATTACTATAATGTCACTTTCTAATACTGGTGACCTTAATGCCATAGGCTCAGTCCCAACATTTGGTCCGGGGGGCACAGGTACAACTGCTTTAAGCATGACCCTCAACGGATCGAGCGGGGCGGCTGGAGGCGCTCGTCAGTTTTGGGCGAAGAACTCCGTCACTAAATGGCAGATGGGATTTTCTAATACCATCAATGGTTCAGGTACCTCTGACGACTTCCTGATTTACAATCAGGCAGTCGGTCCCGCGATGACGATCGCTACTGCGGATAGTTCGGTGGCTATCGGATCAACCACAGTCTCAACCTCAACGACTACAGGTGCATTGAAGGTAGCTGGTGGTTTGGGTGTTGTTGGAACAGTGAGTGCAGCTACTTATCAATTAGGTAATGGTGGTGCGATAGTTTCCACTCCAACTTATTTACAGTTTGTAGAGCCTGCTGGAGCCAATACTTTTTCATCTGGAGGAGGTGTTGATCCGACTAATTATTATTCAAATACGACACATCAGTTCTTCAATCGCACCAGTACCATATTATTCGTAAGCATCAACGCGAGCGCATTTCTGGCTTCTACTTCTATCGTTTCCAGCAGTGCGACAGGTGGCATTGGCTATACGACTGGTGCAGGTGGGACCGTCACACAAGCCACAAGCAAGACAACCGGTGTCACACTTAACAAGGTGAGTGGTTCAATTACGATGAACGCCGCTGCATTAGCAGCCGGAACCATTGTTTCGTTCGTGCTTACTGACAGTGCCATTGCTTCGACAGACGTTTTAATTCTCAATCACATTTCTGGTGGGACACCCGGAAGCTATTCGCTCAATGCAAGAGCAGCATCAGGTTCAGCAACCATCGATGTTCGTAATAATACAGCCGGTTCCCTTTCAGAAGCTATAGTTATTCAATTCGCCTTAATCAAAGGAGTAAATGCCTAATGGCTATCGATCAAGGTACTTCAACTCTCACAATTTCTTCGCAGGAACGTACATGGCGCGTTAATATTGAAACGCCAATGGGGGCTGATCCAACTATTACGATTTGGCGGGAAACCGTCAAAACTGCTTCAGATGGCTCGATTATCTCGAAAGAGCAAAGTGCTGTCGTCACTCGCTCTCTTTCTGCAGTTATCGCACAAACCGTCACGGTACCCGGGACGTCTGTTGTTTTGACACTTGCGCAATTAGCGGAAACCATTGCTGAAACGGCCGATATGTGGCGCGAAGCGGATATTACCGCTGCCGTCGTGCCTACAGCTGACATCAAAGGAATTACCCCATAATGACTATCGAACAAAATCTAAAGAATCTTCTCGGTGAATACTCCTTCCAACTTTGTGTACTCCAACAGCAGTTGAAGGAAAAGACAGATCGAGTTACAGAATTAGAAAAGGCAGAGAAGAAAGCTAAATGAAATACACTCTCCTTGAGTTAACACAGGCAGTACTTTCTTCGATGGACTCTGACGAGATTAATAGTATCAACGATACTGTCGAGTCTCAGCAAGTCGTTGAAGTAATCAAGACTGTCTATGATGATCTCATAAGCCGATCAGACTTAGGATCGAATAAGTCACTCTTCAATTTGAATGCTTCTGGGGATGTTACTAAGCCTGTTCTTATGACTAAGCCTGACAACATAGATCGTATAGAATGGTTAAAATATAACGTCATGCTTAATGGGGAGACAGATCCAGTCTGGAAGGAGCTTCGATATCTTTCGATATCTGATTTCATAGATTACGGGCATAACTATAGACCCTCAGAACCTAACATAGATACATTCTCTTATTCAGCAGATGGAAGTATCTTTTCATTTACATACAGGAATGATCAAGGTCCTAAGTACTATACCAGCTTTGATGACAATACGATTATCTTCGACAGCTTTGACAATACGGTCGACACTACCCTCCAGTCTATTAAAACCTTAGCTTATGGAAGTAAGAAAACTACATTTACTAAAGACGATAGCTTCGTCCCCAATCTTCAACCTCAACAGTTTGCTTTACTTCTTAATGAAGCGAAGTCTCTCGCATGGGCGGAATTGAAGCAATCTCCACATCAGAAAGCTGAAATGACTGCCCGTCGTGGTTGGAGACATCTTCAGAGAACACGTCAGAATGTGTCTGCGGCAGACAGATTGATTAATAACGCTCATCCCTTTGATGAGCTTCCTAACTTTGCTAGACAGAGATAATGCCTCAGCAAACTCAAGTCGCTGTAGAAAACTCATTCATTAATGGTCTAGTAACAGAAGCTACTGGGCTTAACTTTCCTGACAAAGCATGCAGTGAAACGTTTGACTGCATCTTTGATATTGATGGGAGTGTTTTCAGACGGAATGGATTTGATCTAGAAGAGAATTTTCAGACTAAGACTATTAGTAGAACAGGAAATGCTTTAAAAGAATATCTTTGGCAGAATGTTGCAGGTGATGGTACTGCTACTGTCGCTGTCGTTCAAGTCGGAAATACGTTGTATTTTTATGAGACAGTAGGTACAGGCATCTTTTCCAGTGGGGCGCAAACTACTACTGTCACACTAACACCAGTCTCAGGTGCACCACTCGTAAATACAATCGAAGCTCAATTCTGTGATGGTAATGGATATTTAATTGTTACTCATCCTTATTGTGAGCCGATGCGTATTTCTTACGATATTGCTGCTCATACAGCTACAGCTACTAACATCATTCTAAAGATAAGAGACTTCGAAGGTGCTGTGACTGATCCTTATGCAGTCGACTTTCGTCCCACATCTACACTGGCTGCTATTAATAAACCTCATTATTACAATCTTCTAAATCAAGGTTGGAATAACGCCAATCTTACGTTGTGGGATACGGCACAGACTACCATGCCGTCAAACTCAGATGTGATGTGGCAGTTTACGAATTCTACCAATGACTTTGATGCCAGCTCTGCCAGTATAGCTCGTGTAACCAGTGGTAATACTCCTGCTCCGAATGGTCATTTCATTCTGACTCTCTCCAATCAAGACAGAGTCACAGCATCAGGTATTGGTGTTGCAGGAGATATACCGACTACTACTACGTCATTTCAAAGACCTTCTAATTGTGCCTTCTTTTCAGGAAGAGTTTTCTATTCAGGTATTAACTACGTAGGCTTTAACAGCAATATATACTTCACCCAGATTATTGAAAATACCACCCAATACGGTGCTACTTATCAGGTGAATGATCCTACTGCCCAAGATCTCTTCGATCTGCTTCCTAGTGATGGGGGAGTAATACCTATTCCTGAAGCAGGAACAATTTACAAGATGTTCACCATTCCGGGTGGTTTGTGCATCTTCGCCGCTAATGGTGTTTGGTTTATAACCGGAAGTACTGGATTAGGCTTTACGGCTACAGATTACGTAGTTCTTAAGATTGCTGATATCGGAACGATTTCTGATACTTCTTTCGTCAATGTCATCGGATATCCTGCTTGGTGGAATTCAGAAGGCATTTATATCATGCAGGCAGGTCAAGGAATGCCGTCTGTCAAATCTTTGACTTACGATACATTCAGGACTTTCTATAACGGTATCCCTGTACCTTCTAAACGTTTTGCAAGGGGATTTTATGACAAAACTGACGGACATATACGTTGGATTTATCGTAGCACTGCTACTACTGATCTTGATGCTACATATGAGTATGACCGGGTTCTGAATTACAACCTTCGTACGAATGCTTTCTATCCGTGGACTATCTCTGCAAGTAATGTAAAGGTACATGGAATATTATCTTCAGAGCTTGTTACTCGCCCCGTTACCTTAGTCAATGTCATTGATGGTGCAAATAATGTCGTAGATTCCTTCACCAATCAAGTTGTAACTTTCCAATCTTCCGGCAGTGATGCTCAACAAATTGATAAGTATCTTGTAAGTTATGCTTCTGGTGGAAGCAATCAATTCAGTTTTGCTAATAGAACAGATACTACTTATAAGGATTGGATTAAGTACGATGGGATCGGAACTAGTTATAATAGTTATTTGATTACTGGGTATAAAATCCGAGGGCAAGGTATACGTAAGTTCCAGAACAATTGGATCCAGATCTATTCAAGATTAGACAATCCTGTTACTTACAGGTTCCAAGGTATCTGGGATTTTGCCGAAACAGGGAGTGGTACCGGTAGATGGTCGGCTAATCAATTTATTACACACGCTGATACTAATTACTCCAACGCCTTCAGACGATTGAAAGTCAGAGGACATGGAGAGTCACTTCAATTCCGGGTTTCTTCTGTAGACGATAACCCGTTCGATATAATCGGTTGGACAAGTCTACAATCAATCAATGCAGCTCCATAGGAAAATCAATGACAGAAACACTCGCTCAATTAAATGCTAAACGATGGGCTGATTGTCACGTCTCTGCAGACAAAGGTCCTGCCTTTGCTTCTGTCGCTAGACGTTTGACATCCCCTGATGCAAAAGCTCGATATCAAGCCGTAGAAAAAGCTACCGGTGTACCTTGGTGGTTCATCGCCGTAGTTCACGAACGTGAAGCTAACCAGAAATGGGGGACTCAACTCGGACAAGGAGATCCTCTCAATCGAAGATCTATTCATAAGCCTGCCGGACGAGGACCCTTCCAGACATGGGAAGAAGGTGCAATCGATGCTTTAGTCGACTGCCCACCTTACGCAGCTCGTAATAAGGACTGGTCTATAGGTGGAGCTTTGGCAATGCTAGAAAAGTATAATGGCTTAGGCTATTATCAAAGAGGCATGCCTTCCCCTTACATATGGGCAGGAACTAATCAATACGTTAGTGGTAAGTATGTTGCTGATGGTGTTTACGATCCTAACCATGTTGATACTCAACTAGGTTGTGCAGGACTATTAAAGTTCATGAATGTCTTCGGAAGTACTGGAGCTTCAGCAGGCGCAGCTACAGGTGTAGTCGTTGCAGGTGGTGCAGTCATTGCTGCAACTCCATCTCATTACTGGCCATGGGTTATCGGTGGAACAATCATCCTCGCAGTCGTATCTTTTCTCGCTTTTGAAGTATACAGATACGTAAAGGAAAATAAATGAATTTATGGAATAAAATAAAAGATTTCTTCAAACATTCCGTAACTATTTTAGCTGCTCGTCTGACGGCCGTGACTGGTTTCATCATAGCCGCTATAGGCGCAATGAATTGGGGACCCCTCCTCGGTATCAATGTAGATACAGGTTTTAGTCGAAATCAAATCATCTGGTTAGGTGGCATCGCTGTCTTTCAGGGTATAATCTTTGAACTGGCTCGTCGCAGAACTCTAGTTAGTACGAGTTCCTGATGTGGTCTCTTCTTCTCGGTTTAATACCAGGAGCATTCAATACTATCAATGGTATTACGAATGCTATCGCTAATGAACGTCTAAAACTAATCCAAGCTAAGACAGATCAAGAAAAGATAGCTGCGGAAGAGCGTATCAATTCTCTTCAAACGAAGAGAGATGTACTCGTCGCAGAGAGTGGTTCTTCAAAGATCAATGCTATTATGCGCGCAACTATTGGAGCTTCAGTGGCTGTGATTGTTGCTAAGCTACTCGTTTGGGATAAGGTAGTTGGCTCCTTTGAAGGATGCGCAGGAGAAGCAGGCAGAGCTTTAGAATGCAGTATCTATAGGACAGACATATTAGATCCTAATCAGTGGCAGATTATAACGGCAGCAATTGGCTTTTACTTCCTCTATGAGGGTGCGGTCAATGTGACTAGGATTGCTAAGGCATGAGTATTGTCTCATACGACATAGAAGAAAGACGTAGAAATAAGATGCGGGCTGATGATCGTGTTTTAATCCTTAAACCTATAGCTGGGAAGACAGCTCTTTCTAGTACAGGTTCTGTCGATAAACGTCTCTTTACTGGTGAGAATAAACTCCATGCTGTCTTTGATAATATCAAAGGTACGTGGAGTATGCATTATGACGTCGGAGGAATTCCCGGTGGATTAGATGTTCAGTTTACTGAATTTAATACCCTCCTTGAATATGCTCGTAATTATTTCAAACGTAGGAATGTAGAAATTACAGAAGTGAAAGAATGATGCCTCTTAGTCGTCTAAAAGTTCCACATATTACTATGACACCTCATACATTAGGTAACGAGCTTCAAGTGAAGATCCTCGCTTCTAGTCGTTTGAGTAATCTTCTTCTAATATATTTAGCAGTCTTTTTCACTATCAAACTTCTAGGCGTTGATAAGTGAGAGTTGCTACAGTAGCAGATATTAATGAAATAGCCGATATGTCTATGCGGTTTATGGAGACGACAGGTTATACTGCCTTCTCAGATCGTTCGACTATCGAAGAATTAATCATGAATTTGATTATTGGTGTACAGAATGAAAAGATTATTATTTTTCAGCCCGGTGTTGGTTTTCTGGCTGGTTGTGCTACTCCTTTCTTATTTGGTCCTCACATACTTGCCACAGAAATAGCATGGTGGGTAGAACCTGAAGAGAGAGGGAATGGTGTCGGTGAAGAATTTCTAAATGCATTCGAGTATTGGGCTAAGGAGAAAGCCGGTTGTACTATGCTTAGTATGGTTGGTTTAGACGATAAACTCCAGAAGTTTTATGAAGATAAGGGGTATAAGCTTTATGAAAGAGCTTACATGAAGGTGCTCTGATGGCTGCTTTAACCGCACTAGCTTTAGCTGCAGGTGCTACTAGTATGGCTTATGGTGTCTATGAAAAGACACAAGGCCAGAACCAAGCACAGCAGGGGTATGCGTTACAGCAGCAAGGTGCTAATATTCAGGCACAAGCTGCTCAACAGCAAGCCCAGATCAGTAAAGAACAAGCTGCTAGTTCAGTAGTCTTTGCTGGTCAGGAAAGAGATGTTAATCTTCTTGCGAGTGCGCAGAGTGTAGAAGCCAGCAATAAAAGCTTCGGCATTAATCAGAATATCATAACTTCCGAGCAAGGTGTTGAAGCACAGAAACAGCAAGCTATGGAAGTAGACGCACGTCGTCAACAGATGGAGATAATCCGTAACCAGCAACGTGGTAGAGCTTTGTCTCTCACGACTGGTGTTGCACAAGGTGGAAGTGGCTATGCCAGAGGCGCATCCGCACGGGGTGGTGTTTACGGTCAACTCTCAGGACAGACTGGCGTTAATCTTCTCGGTGTACAACAGAACCTTGATATCGGAAGAAATATCTTCGGTCTCAACCAAAACATCTCTAACCAAAGGATCGCAGGCAATGAACTTGAACACACCTACGCGCTACAGCAAGCAGCTAACCAAACAGCCAAAGCAAACCTTACTTATCAATATGCCGCAACGAACGCAGGCTACCAGACGCGTCTAGCAGACAGTCAAGGTGCTGGATTAGTCGCACAAGGTGGTGGACAAGTCGGATTAGGACAAGCTCAGATGGCTTCTGGCAACTCTTTCTTCCAAGCAGGTCCTTCTCTATTTACTATGGGCATGAATACCAATCAATTACTTGGTAATCCTAATACTCCATACAATCCAACACCATTATTCGGAATGTTCGGAACAGCATGACAATTCCTCTTCCTATGCCACGGCCTGACACATCTCAACCCGAATTTAACGTATCGCCTATCACAGCGCCTCAACCAGAGCCTATGGAGGTTGATACTTCGCCACAGAGTATTACTCCGACAAATTCACCTGAGGTTCTTGAGAAGCGAGCATTCAAGGTAAAGTACGGATTAGACGAAATCCTTAATAAGACTAAGGATGAGATTTATGCTGGTCTTCAACAAGGTGATGAGCCTCAGTTGAGGCAGCAAGCTGCTGCAGAAATAGACAAGCGGAAGTCTGTCGGCTTACAAAGTCTGATTGCACAAACCATTCAAAATAAAGGTTCTGCCTTAACTCCCGAGGAGACGGGGGGTCTGACGTCTATTATTATGAACATGTCGAAGCAGACTGATCCAGCTACTGTCTTCGAAGAAGCTTATGGCAAGCAGTTCATAGCTACGCTGGACAGAACAGCCATGGCTAAGCCAGATAACTTCCTCAACGATGCGAAGCAGAAGTTCCCTGAAGAGACCGCCGCCATCCTTAATGATCATGGCAGTCTAGTCACTAAACGAGAAATCATCGGTACATACCTTGAAGATGTTGAAGATGAGTTAAAGAACCAAAGTTATCTTCCTTGGCTTTATAATAAAGCCGAAGAGTTGATTCCCGGATATAGTGATATTCGACTTCGTGGACTTGGTCCTAGGACTGGCGTATTCGCGGGTGGAACTCTAGGTGAGAATTTAGATAAGACAAGGATTGAACTTCTCCGTCTTCCGACGGATCAGCTTCTCCCTGCGCTTCAGAAGATTGTAGAACCTATGCGGAAGGGTAATACCTATATCAATATGGGTAATCCGACTCTTGCCGCAGACTTCCTTCGTTCTATGTTGGGTATGTCTACGAATGACGTAATCCTGAAAGATATTACTCTACCCCTTGATGTGGCTGGGTTAGGTCTGGGTAAAGCCACCGTACGGGGTATACGGGGTGTTCTGCCTAAGACCGAAGCTCAGCTACTTCGGGATACTAAGACCGCTGCAGAAGATATGGCTAAAGCTAGTGCAGATCCAGGTGTATCTAAGAGTACTATGGAAGCTGCCGCAGGCGACCTCGAACAGTCAGCCATTACTCGTGCTACCGCCAATTCTGTCGGAGAAGCACATGGTATAACCGATCCTAGGAAGAGAGCATTAGATTCTTTATCCGATGTCTTTAGAACAGATCTTGAAGACATCAAAGCACGTCCAGGTCGGTATGGTCAAGACATTGTCAATCGTATCGAACAACAGAATAATACTATCGTAGGATCTGTTCTTGATACGGCAGAGAAGATTTCTAAGGTAGAACGTCTTCCTGAAGTCATGAGCAATGAGACGTCAGTTCGTCTCATCGTTGACGGTATGAGAGATACTTATAAGGGTTTAAAGAATACTATTATTGATACTAGTCGTCCGTATCGTGAGAACATCGCAGGTAACTGGTTCGTTGACCTTCATATCGGTAATGCAGATGGAACTTACTTTACTCAACGGAGTGTTGCAGAGAATGCATTAGAATTCTATGGACTTAAGAGTGGGCAGATCATTGAAGGTGTAGTCCCTGGCAAGACTAAGGCAGCTCAAGCTGTTTCAACCATCGAACGTCAGATTGCTAACGCAGAAGAGACCGTCACCAAGATTGAAGGACGTCTTAAGGCTGATACTTATAGCACTCCTGAAAAGAAGGCACGTGACCAAGATACTCTTCAATTCCTTAAGGAAGAAGCTATTCCTAGTTATAAAGCCAAGCTTGATCCGGCTAAAGCTCAAAGAGCTACCGTAGAGCAGCAAGGCTTAGGTTATTACATCAAGGTTACTAAACCTATAAATGAAACTGACGATGTCGTCCGTGACGTCATAGCTAATACAACTAATACAAAGATCCCAGAGAATACTATATCTTCATTCTTCAATGCATGGGGTGTAGGTAAATACAGAACTCCTGAAGATACTCTATCCAAGGCTGAGCGTGCCAATCGATTGATTGTTACGTATACGCCTTCAGCAATCTTCGAAGTCCTTTCCAAGAATGCTCCGACTATCCAGAAATTATCTACTTCCGCCCTCAACCGATTTGGTAAAGGACGTCAGAAGTGGGAAGAGTTCCAGCGTGTTCTCGAAAATGGACAAGAGCTGTGGGACTTAGGAGCTAAAGAGAAGGGTTACTTCTTCAAGAGTCCTGAAGAGTTAGAACAAGCTTATATGTCTTGGTTCAAGCGTATGCCTGATCAAGATGAGATTGCAGCTTACTTCGAATTCAAACGTGGGATGGAAATTGATCGTGTCTTCCGTAATATAGCAGAGCATCGTAACCAAACCCGATTAGGTGCTGAAACACATCGTGTCATTTCCACAGATCCTGAAGGCAAGGCTATTCTTTCCCCTGAATTCTCTGCCATGACTAAGAAAGTCATCGGTGGCAGTACAGACAACGTAGCCATCATCGGAGAGAAGTATGGCTTCGAAAAGGTTCGTAATCTCGGAGATATGTCTGTCAAAGATAAGAACGAGATACAGGAATTAATCAATGGCGGAGAATGGAAGTATTTAGAAATATACAATACTGACCTTCGTCCTTTAAAGGGCTACGGTAATATCGGTGATGAGAAGATACGGTATGTTCTGACTAAGATTTCAGAAACCCGTGATCTAGATTGGAACCACATTCCACGTCGTGGTGGTGGACACGTAGCTTACGACCATCCTTATTTTATCAAACAAGGTAAAGTAAAGCATGATGATGTCAGTGGTAGCAATTGGTATGAAGGTGATACAACCATTATGCCGATGCAGATCCATCGAATGGCTGTCGACGTTGCTAATAAACTAGATACTGTCCGTAAATACCTACTTGACAAGAATGATGTCGCTGCAAGAGATTTTTCAAATAAGAACCTCCACATTGAGTGGAGTGAAGTTGAAAGCTGGTTTAAGGGAGAAAAGCTTCCTTCCGGCGAATGGCGTGGCGCTAGACTGTCGTTAAACGAGCCTATTCAAGTCGTTGAAAGAAATAAAGCTCTCGTCGATGTAGATAATAGCATGGCGAAAAGGTATACCAATTTCAGGAATGGTAATAAAGAAGGTAATGCTGCCCGTCAGAACCGAGTAGAGTTCAGTGAAGAACGGGATGCCTTTGATGTTTTCACGTTAGAAGATAAAGGCACTGTCCGCAATCCACTCTATAAAATCATACAGGCTGAGAAGGTTGATCCTATAACCAGCCTTAATCGTGGATTAGAACGTATAGCTAAGTCAAACTTCATGGATGATTATAAGACCATGAGTGTTGAACATTGGTTACAGCAAGCCAAGAATTGGCTTAATGCTAGTGAGAGTGAGATCCGGCATTCACCATTCTATTGGTTCAGAGAAGCTAAGTTTCTATCTAGTGCTCCTGCTGATATTAGAGGACGGTTAGAGACAGCTAAAGCTCATATAGAACAACTTATTCAACAGCCGAGTGAGACGGCGGCTAAACTTCATCTTATAAGTCAAAAGTTATCTGATGCTACTTATGACAAATTAGGTCCTAATTCAGTCCTAACTCCTGAGTGGGAGTTGGCTGCTCTTCGTGATCCATTCAAATTCATCCGTAGTGTAGTCTACCATACAGCTATGGGTATTTGGAATATACCGCAGTTCATCGTCCAATCAGGTAACTATTCAAACATTCTAGGCATAGCTGGATCTAAATACGCTGCTCCTGGAACATTAGGAGCCCAACTCCACTTCTGGAGTAGAGTTAATTCTAATCCTGAAATCATAGACTTCCTCGATAAGATGGCCAGCAAGTTCTATATTCCTGGTGCCTCTCGTTATAAGCCAGGAGAGTTTAAGGAAGCCTTTGAAGAGTTTAAGAAGACTGGCTTTGGTAATGTCGGTGGTGAATACGCTGCCATAGACGATCCTATGAACCAGAAGGTTATTACTTCTATGGGTCAGACTATGCTAGATGCTAGTACATTCTTCGTCCGTAACGGTGAACGAAATTCTAGGTACGGCGCTTGGTATACTGCTATGAAGGAATTTAGGGATGTCAAACCTATCGGTCGCATAACCGAACAAGATAGAGCAGACATTCTTCAGCGTGCTGATCTTCTAAACATCAATATGTCCCGTGCTTCAAGTTCTGCCCTCCATTCAGGAGCTATGAGTGTTCCTACTCAATTCTATACTTACCAGATCAGGTTGACTGAATTGATGGCTGGAAGTCGATTGACTGGGGAGGAGAAGCGTAGGTTGATTGTTACTAATATGCTTCTATACGGTATACCGATGGGTACAGGCGTTTCAGGCGTTCCGTTGGCAGGCTATATGCGCCAGAAGATGATGGAGAATGGATATGTTGTCGGAGATGACTTCTTTAGTTCGACAGCTATGGAGGGAGTATTATCAGCTGTCGGTGCTGTAATTACAGGGAAAGGAGATCCAAGCGCAGGAACATGGTTTGACTTCCCAGAACGATTAGGTACTAAGGGATTTGATTTCCTCGGCGGTATTAATCGTTCGGATAAGAACTTTCTAGATACTGTTGGTGGACCGGCATGGAGCCTTGTAAAGGGTACTGTCGAAGCTTCAGATGGCTTCTGGAGAGTCATGACTAATCTAGTCAGAGATGATGGAGACATGTTTCAACCAGCTCCGGAAGATTTCATAGATCCTCTCAAGAATATTAGTTCAGTCAATTCCTTCTTTAGAACGTTAGCTGCATTCCATACTGGGCGGTGGATTAGTAAGAAAGAAGCTTGGCTGGCAGACACTACACCATTCCAAGCAGTATTCGCTGGTGTGGCAGGATTTAAAGATCAGCGGATCAATGACATTCAGACTATGCGGAATGCCCTTGAACATCAAAAGGAATATGAGAAGTATATTGAGAAACAATTCCAACAGGAATACCGTCGTGCCGCTCTTGCCTCACAAGACGGAGATGAAGCGTTAGCTACTAAGTTCTTTACTCGTGCTAAGGTTCTTCTCACTATCGGCGGTTATCCAGAAGATCAGATCTCTGGTGTTGTCAACAGAGCAGCCCGAGATAATCAAAGCATACTCGACAAGGTGACGTTCGACTTCTATGTCAAACATCCCGGTAGTAGAGATAAAAATACAAATATCGATGCGATTACAAGAGCAGAGCGCGTCAAAGCTAAACAACGTGGAGAAGAATAATTGGCCCCATTCAACCAGCCATTACAACCAACTAATGATCCGAATTACGAGAACCGTAGTCGTCCTATAGACATACCTGATACAATCAAACCTAGAGGCGTAGAAGATAATCGTATTATTCAGAAGGGTCAAGAAGTAGGAGATCGGAGCGCAGAGTACCGTGGTCAAGCTGCAGCATACGGTTTACAAGGACAAGGAGTTGCTGAAAAGGGGTATGGAGATCTCTTCGCAGGCATCGTCGGCATCGGAGACTTCATGGCTAAGGCCGGAGTCCAGATGGTCAAGAAAGACATCGAAGATAAGGTCTATGAAGTTGCGAATACCGAACGTCAGAGATATACCGCCGAACTAGAGAAGATCAAAGCTGGCGGAGGGAAGGGTATTCTCGATGCTCATGCTGAAGAGACTGATGCAGTTCCTGATGAGATTTCAGAACTTCCTGATACTCTCGGTACTCTCCAGACTGCCCGGAATGCCGGCAAGCTCAGTAAGACTGACTATCAAGGAAGGTTGTTAGAAGCTGCCAAAGATTTACGGAGTAGATACCCAGGATTTAAACAAGAGATCGATCATGAGTTTGCGAAGGTGACTGGTGTTAACCCAGCCAATGCTTACATCATCGGACTTGTCAATGATATTAATAGAGCTAATGCCAGTCAGAATAGTGAACGTAATAGATTGTTGACTTACATTAGAGGTAAATCTGGATATGAAGGTTCAGAAGATGCTTATCGTAAAGTTGAGACTGGTGAATGGGGTGGAACAGACGTCATTAAATGGGCAGCTCCGCAAGAGCGCTATCGTCTTAATATCTCTGACAGAGCTGCTGCCTTCAATGACAAGAATTTAAGTCTTGCAGATCGAAAACGTACAGGCGGAGAACTCTTCGATACAGCCATGGTAGGTATCGTTCAGACTAAGGTTGATAACTTCATGCGAAGATTGGGGATAAACTCTCAAGCTGATGCAGATGCACTCGATGCTAAACAGAGGAGTGGAGAAATACCAGCCAAGCGTTGGGCTGAGATCGGACAGACCTTTGCTGATGAGCAGCTTCAACTCAAACAAGAGATCCTTCGAGAAGCTCGTGGAAAGGGTCTTGTTCAAGTCATGGGTTTAGATGATATCAATACTAGGACTGAAGCTGCTATGAGGCCTATGAAAGATCTTGGAGATCGTATCTTCAACCACGATAGTGGTGGCATTTATAAAGCAGCACAGTGGGTTAAAGCTCAGGGCGATGACGATCAGAAGCGAATATTCCAAGATAGTATTGTCGGTCCAGACATGCGGTCAATCGAAACTATCAAACGTATCGGTGGTGAGCAATATCTTCAAAGTGCAAATCTTCAGCTTCTTGTAAATGGTTTGAGTGGTAAATTTGATGTTTATCAGAAGCGTTGGCATGATGCAATCAAAGCCCAGACAGATATGGAAACGAAGGGTGTTCCTATTACATTAAACAGAGCATTCGATGAATTCAAAGTTAAGATGAAGGATGCGACGGATAACGAGAAGCGGAAGATGAATGCTAGTATGGTGGATGAGATCGTTAAGATAGCCGATCCTAATACGCCTGATGCCATCAAGGTAAATCTAGCTCTGACGGCATTCCATCCAGACAATCGAGGTTTCATTTCCAGACTGAATGTCGATGGAAAGGATGAACGAGGTAACGTCATCCAAGGACAGAATGCAGTCTTCCAACGGTTTACTTCTCCCGAGATTACTAAAGAGATGTATCGATTAGGTCAACAGAACCCGGAAATCTGGAAGAATTACGTTAACTGGACGAAGGAAACTCTCGGAAATGAACTTCTCAGTAGAGAATTTAACAGTCTTGGGCAGATTAGGAATCCTTCCATCCGTGTCGGTTGGGATAGCGACAATAAACGATTAGTTCCAACTTATAATGATCAGGCAATTACTGGCCGCAGTGCAACTTCAGGCCAGGGTACTGTCTTCACTCCCTCCGCTGATCCTGAATATGCAGTAGTTCAGACGGCAGTAAACAGGATTAACTCTAATCTCTCCAACTTCAAGCATGTTGCAGAAGCAACAGGAGCGGGCAGTAGAGACGTAGATACTTTCCTTCTCGGTACGATCGTACAAGCAGCAGGACCTCAAGCTCTCTCCAAGGTAGATAACATACCGGGAGATATTGCCCGTCAGATCGGACTGACTCAACTGAAGAAGAAGCTTAAAGAATAATGCCAATTGCAGTCGGTGATAAAGTCTATGAGGATGAATTTCAGTATAAGCTGGATAGTATAGGAATTCGGCCTGTAGAACAACCCTCGACCACTTCTACGATGCCTCCACAAGCCCCAGAGAAGCCCGCTGGTGAGTTTAAATCATCTGGAGGTACTGGGACACCCGAGAATCAATACGAGACTAGTTTAAGCCCTCAAGAGGAGGTAAATTTCCAATCTTGGAAGGCTCAGAATGCTCCTAATGACTCTGGTTTTGACTACGATCTGAGGGGTGCTTTTCAAGCTGGTGTACAGCCAGATGCTACCACAGGCCATTGGCCAGATACGTTCAAGAAGCCTAACCATCCTACCTTTTCTACTCAATCCCAATACGCTAAAGATCGACCTGATCTTGCAGGAACTTGGGATGGAGATACTTACCATCCAGCTCCTTATGGCTTGAACCCTCCTGAAAGAGAAGCTCCCTTCCCGAGGCCTCGTATGACCGAGATATTGAAGGGCTTCTACGAGACTGCTAAGAATGCTTTAGGTCTGACTCAAGCTCCTCCTTGGGCTCTAGATCAAGTAACTGGAGAGATCCATACTTCTCCTCAAGCTATCGAGAAGGCTGCAGATCTTGCTGGTCTTATGACCTTCGGTCCTGCACCGGTAGCTTCTAAACTAGCAGAAGGTTCACTGGGTTCATTCGCTGGTGTTACATCTAAGACCTTAGATAAGAATAAGTTAGCTCAGGCTCAGGTGATGGAGTCTAATGCTGTCAGTCGAGATGATATTTGGCGTAAGACTGGAATGTTTCGTGGTGCTGACAATCGATGGCGTTATGAAATACATGATGCTGACATGCAGTTGAAAGAAGGGGCCTTCGATAAGACTGTTACACAAGGGGAAGAGGGGATAACTTACACTCCTAGACAATCAGGACTTCCTCCATTGCCAGAGAACGCTTCTCTCGAAGATGTTCTCAGCTATGTGTTCAAGAGTCGAAAGACTGATTTGACTCTTGAACAAGCTATAGATCATCCTGAATTATTTAAAGCATATCCTGAATTGAGAGGGATTAAAGTTAGAACACTCCCGGGTGAAGAACTTGAGATGGGAACAAGGGGAATGATGTCTGGGAGAAATCTCTACTTAGCTCCTAATCTTTCTAAGGAAGAAATTCGCAGTGTCATAATGCATGAAGTGCAACATGAAATCCAACATATAGAAGGATTTGCCATGGGCGGCAGTTCGGATATGTTTAGAACGAAACAACTCGATGCTGCAGAAGCCTTCTTCAAGAAGGTTAGAACTCAGACTGAAAAGGATATAGTCGCTCAAGGATATACACCAGAAGAATTGGTAAATCTAAAGGCATTTATAGCTGACAGTTTGAAGGGAAAGCCCCTCAATTCTGAAGTGGCGAAGATGTTGGAAGAGGCTAAGGATAATCCAATCATCAAACAACTTAGGAATATTGTTCAATCAGAACTTCATCTTGACGATGCGTTACAAGAACATCTCGAATTATATCGTAGATTGAAGGGAGAGGTTGAAGCTAGGAATGTTCAAGCTAGACTAGATTATGAACAGAGAACTAGACAGTTAATACCTCCATATACAGGGGAAGATAGACATAGACTTGTCCAGAATGAACCGCCTCCTCCATGGGGAAAGGGTCCGATGAAGTCTCAAGAACCTATTCCATTCAGACGTGCTGCTAATGAGAATCTTCCTTCTTTCAAAGAAGCTAGAGATAGTATTGAGAAGCAAGTAAAAGAAGGCAAGGTAACGAGAGAAGCAGCTGATGATGCCTTAGATTCACTCTTCGCTGAACAGGTACGGAGAAATCCTGAATCCGTATATAATCCTAATGACCGGAATATGATCGGTTCTAAAGAAGCAGATGCTGCTCTTGATAAATGGTGGAATAGACAAGTAGAGAGTTCCAAAATGCAGAATGAAATAGATCGTCTCCTTGCTATGCCTGACGATAGTGCACTCCATATCGCTCGTATTAATAAATTACAGAAGAAATGGCAAGACGAATACGGACCTAAATGAATAAAGAACTTGGACCAACAATAGCTTTAGTCTTAGTAGCGGCAATAATCCTGTATCTTATAATACT
>Ga0209131_1000518_pt1 | contig 27740 bp, 28 predicted proteins | sample GraSoi_2013_40cm_FD_185826 | JGI IMG/M metagenome (GOLD analysis project Ga0209131, IMG submission 185826) | Grasslands soil microbial communities from the Angelo Coastal Reserve, California, USA - Sample 9_17_2013_40cm (SPAdes) (version 2) | ecosystem: Environmental > Terrestrial > Soil >... | reverse complement strand
CATGAAGGCATACATCTCCGCCGGGAGAAGGTATCGCAGCCTGTTTTCAATTGTTACCAACGGAGACTCAGGAAGCATAACTCGTATTATACTTGAATCAAATGCGCTTTTAATTTATACTGCACATGCCAAATTAGAGGAGAAAATATGAGATACAAAAAGATCCGGTTTTTTAGTTTTCTGTTGATTTCCAGTCTTTTGCTGGGAGCCTGCGGCGGAGGTGCAGCCGCCACAAATAAGCCTCCTACAAACAATACACAAGGGCCTGCCTCCGCTTCCAGTGCCGGGCTTCAGCTTGATCCTGCCAATGCAACAAGTGACAATGCTCGTGCTGCCGCTGGCTATCTTTATGAAGGCCTTGTAGGCAAGCAAAGTGATAAGGTAGTTGGGGTTTTGGCAGAATCCTGGACTGTTTCAAATGATGGACTTGATTACATCTTCAACCTGCGTCCCGGCGTCTCGTTCCATGATGGAGCCCCACTCAACGCCGATGCAGTTGTGACCAACTTCAATCGTTGGTTTGACCCGGCTGACTCTGCGCATGGGACAGGCAAGTTTGCCGCGTGGACAGATGCTTTCAGCGGATTCAAAGGGGAAGTTAAAGATGATGGCAAAGCCAAATCTCAATATGATGGTATTGAAAAAGTCAATGAGCTTACTGTGCTCGTCCATCTTAACACCCCCGACCCTGAATTCCTCAATAAAATTACAGATGTTGCCTTCTCCATCGTCAGCCCAACAGTGCTCAGCACCGGAGGCGGTGACGGAGGCACTGGCATGTATAAATATGCCAGTCAAACCGATACCGAATTAACTCTTGAACCCTTCCCCGGTTATTGGAATGCGGCCGCAATTCCATCCGGGAGTAAAAAAGTACCTTCCAAGTAAAGTGACATAAAAATCAAAGAGCCGGCCACTTGGTGGCCGGCTCTTTGATTCAATAAATACTTTATTGCTTCATCCAAATTGGTTCACCATCATAAGCGACAGTGGAAGTCAGCCGGGTAAATTCATTTGTACCTACTACCGCAACATAAAGCTCCATATCTCCATCTGCCTGGGCCTGAAATGCAAGCCGTGCCCCTTCCGGTGACCAAACAAGGTCGCCTTCTGGTTCAACTCCGGCCAAAGATACTTCCCGTTTTGTACCATCAACCACATTGAAAATGTCGATCCCATAACCAACACTTTGGCGTGCACGCACCGCGATCGATTGTCCATCCGGCGACCAAACTGGAGGGCCATATTCCGATGGAGCTGTAGTCAGGCAATGTTGATCAAGTCCATCGCGGTTAATTAGGCAAAGGTCTGAGAGCTCGCCCGTCGAGGTTCGGAAAGCGATCATATTTCCATCGGGAGACCAGGCCGGGTCGGAATCCGGAGCTACGTTTGTCGTCAAGGTCGAAACAGAGCCGCTTGGCGTCAACAGCAGCACATCTGCATTTCCAAAACGATTGCTAACAAATGCAATTACATTCGAAACAGGCGACCAGACAGGGTTGCTATCTCCGGCTGGGTCATCCGTCAGGCGGGTTGTTCCAGTGCCGTCTGCATGAGCAATATAGATTTCAAGATTTCCATCCCGAAACGATTCAAAAGCGATTTCAGACCCATCGGATGACCAGGAGGGAGAAGAATCTTTTTCCGGCGCATCAGTCACCCGCGTAATCTTAAGCGTGGCTAAATCCAGTACATAGATATCCACATTGTCATCCACTTTGGATACGAAGGCAACGCGCTGTCCATCAGGGGAGATTTGCGGATCGATATCCTCGGTCGAATTTGTTGTAAGACGCGTTTGCTGCGTACCGTCCGGGGTGGTCATATACAAATTCATCTGACCATCCCGATCAGATACATAAACAATATGTCCATATGTATCAGGGATGGATGTTTCAGTTGGTAAAGCGGTCGAAGAGGGCGTGTCCGTTGCCAGACCGGCAGAGCCAAACAAAAGATCGCCGGATGAACCACCACATGCGCTTATCGCAGCAGCAATGGCAAATAGAAAAATATAGGTCGTCGATTTTCGAAGTGCAACAAAATGATTTTTCATTAACATACCTGACTTCATAGATTAGGAAAGCGAGTTATGCCAGATAAAGCCATAATCATGCTCACCTTTAAGATATTCCCCGCGTTCGAAGCGCGTGGGGTCGAAACCTGTAATATCGATCGTTTTTGATTTTCCATCAAGGATCAATTCAGAGACACATAATCCGATCGCTGGAGAGAGTTTGAAACCCGTACCGCTAAAACCAGTAACGAGATAAAAACCCTGCGGCCCAGCCGGCCCAATGATGGCGCGCTGATCGGGCGTGAGACCGTCGCGACCTACATGAGACGAATGAAGCGAACCCTGTTCCATTGCAGGGATGCGCATACAGATACGTTCGATAGCGCGTTCAACAAAATCCTTGGCTACATATCCAAGCTCAGCTTCCGGGGATTCACCGATGCGGCTGTCATCTTCCAAAGCGATCAAGGTGAGCCCGCCTGAATCGGGTCGAAAATACGTACCGAGAGAACTGTCGATCACTGTGGGATGATCTCCTACTATCTCCGGCCGCCGCACGTGGACGACGTCATGGGTCCACGTATCGAGCGGGATCTTCACCCCAGCCATTTCACTGATCCTTCCCGACCATGCTCCCGTGGCATTAATAACTATGGGAGCCGAAAATTCACCGCGTGATGTTTTCACTCCGGTTATCTTTCCGGCTGAGATCTGTAAACCGCTTACCTCACAATCCTGTATGAAGGATGCTCCATGTGCTTTCGCCGCGCTTAGAAATGAATTTGCTGTCAGCGTCGCGTCGGCATAACCAGACTCAGGTTCATAGGCCGCGATGGAAATATCGTCGGTATAAAAGGATGGAGCCAGTCGTTTCACGTCTGCGCCGCTGATGATCTCTGTGGGAATACCGAGTCGCTTTTGCATCTCCACATTTGCACGCAACTGGGAGGCATGCTTGTCTGGCTCGATATGCAAAAAACCTGTCCGTGTGAAACCACACTCGCCGCCCACACGTTCGCGCCAATCTCGAAAATATTGAAAGCTCAACCATGCAAGATGAGATTCGACCTCAAGGTCGTAATGCATCCTGACCAGGCCGCTGGAACTTCCGGTTGCGCCAAAACCCACCTGTTTGCGCTCCAGAATCAAGGGCTTGAGCTTCTTTTCTGTCAAATGGAAGGCGATGCTCGTTCCCATGACGCCGGCACCGATCACGATCGCATCGAAATTTTCCTGCATGCAATGTCCTTAAAAGTTGTGTAATTACAGGTACGGAGTCTTTCACCGCTACCACTTCGTATCGTTAGTAGTAAATTTAATCCCAAAGGGGTTATAAGGGGAAACGAAAAAGATTACAATTTTGCAAGTCCCCCTCCCCCGGCAAATTTACTTTTTGCCTTGTACGTTATTTCTTAATTGAGAAGCGCGGTCCTTCAGATCTTTGAAATATTGAGTGTCAGTGATCTCCTCCACCTGGTGCGCGCGGCGGGTCTCGTCAATGGCGATCTTCAGTTTGGCGATCTCCTGCCGCAGAGACGCCTCGCGGATGTAGCCATCCAGAGCAGCGGTAGCCAGCAAAACAAGTGCTTCCAATACATCGTCATCTGAGAATGGAATGATCTCGCCGGTTTCGGGATCCTTGGCATTGATCAATTGCAGGACGCCGATCACTTTCTCATCCTTGTTCTCAAGCGGGATCGTAAGGAAGGATTTGGAGCGATACTTCGTATTAGCATCAAAGGATTTCGTTCCGGAAAAATCGAAACCATCGGCCGTATAGGCATCTGCAATATTAATTCGTTGATGGGTCAATGCGGCATGGGATGCCACATTTGAACGGTTTTCACTGCCATCATCGTTATATAGCCGCACCGGCTTGAAGGCCATCAGGTTGCCAGTCGTTCCGCCCATGGACATGTCCAGTGAGGTATTTCGTAGTATTACAAATTTAAGTACATTATCTTCCAGTAAATACAAAGAACCCGCATCCGCATTCGTAACCGATTGGGCCTCGACAACCAGCGTTTCGAGCAAACGATTGAAGTCCTTTTCTGCAGAGAGAGCAACTCCAATTGGTATTACTTTTCTGAGCAAACGGAGCTGGTTATCGCGGAAAGAAACTCCACGCGCCATATCGTCCAACATACGCGCCAGCTGACCTATTTCGCCTGGCTCTTTTGCCAGATCGCTCAAAAGATCCGGCGTATAGTCCCCGCCCTTCACCGCATGCACTGCGTGCATGATGCGAACAAGTGTTTTTGAACCGATTATTGCTGCATCCGACATATTGTTTCCTTTAGTATCGGCGAGTATACCACTGAGGTGCAAAGCCAAGCCGGAAAACTTTGGGATATACTTGTCTCTCATGCCAAAAATACAAATCGGTCTTTTCGGCGGAACTTTCGACCCACCTCATATTGTTCATCTTATTCTCGCCAGCGAAGCAACATATCAATTCAACTTATCGCGCCTGCTTTGGGTGCTCACACCTGACCCACCTCATAAGCAGGAACAAGTCATTACCCCTGTAGAAGACCGCATGGAAATGCTGCAGTATACGATAGCTAATAACCCTGCGTTTGAACTTTCGCGCATCGAACTGGATCGTGCGGGGCCACACTACACTGCGGATACGGTAAGGCTTTTCGCTCAACAAGAACCAGACGCAGAAATCACCCTGTTGATTGGAGGTGATTCGCTTCGGGACTTACCCGCCTGGCATCAAAACGTGGACCTGATCGCTGCTGTCCACAAAATTGGCGTGATGCGCCGCCCGGGGAATTCCCTCGACTTATCCGATCTGGAGGCGCAATTGCCGGGGGTGACGAAAAAAGTAAAGTATATCGATACTCTCCTTCAGAACCTGTCATCTCGTGAAATACGTCGTCGTATAAAGGACGGAGAGCCTTTTCGTTATTATATTCATCCGCAAGTATTCGATTACATTGAATCAAATCATTTGTATCGTTAATCCTTCGCAGTTCGTTTTCTCAAAAAAACAAGCCGCTTTTTAGCGGCTTGTTTTTGATCTAAGCATCCAACTGATATGTGTGATACGCATTCTGACATGGATTTCCCCAGGCAATATGCATTTCACGCGCAGTCAGGTCGATCACCAGCGCATTGATGGTCTTCTCTCGATCGAGCGGATCAAGACCCTCGATGGCATGATTGCAGATCGAATTTGGGATATTGACATGATCCTTTTGAATCGCCTGCAGACTCTTGATGGAATGTTGCTGGCTCTGACGAAGCAGCCGCGCAGCGCGGAAGTAACGCACGCGCGAAGAAAGTAATTCTTCAGGATCCTTTTCAACCAGCTTCATTTGCGGGTCGAGATAATGATTGGTATGCACCATATACCCATCATTGGCATACAGGATCTCGAATTTACGCGCCGACACCTCAATCGAATATATTTCGCCGCTTTCATGCACCAATAAATGGTTGTAGCCTGCGGCACGATGTTGAACAAGCGTGCGCCCTATTGCTCCTGAAATACGTTTGGATGCCAGGACCGCGCGCGCAACCACCAAACGCGGGATCCCGATACGCGAGTCAGCCGGATATACAGAGTCGATCAACTGGGCAATGCCGTAGGCATTGAATCCCACATTTGGCAGCAGCCCGCCATATGTCATGGCGAGAAACGGCGGTTCTTTCTCCGGTCTGGCAGAGATGACCAACACATCCCCTTCATCTTCTGGAATCCAGTCTTCATTATGCGCGGCCAGGACATTCCCATCGGCCGTGCATTCTCCACTGACCGCAAAGCTGGTACAACGAGTCAGATGCAGCGCGTCCATTGTGACGGCCTCCATGACATTGAGCACAACGATCTCATCGAACAGCACATTCGCGCCTTCGGCCATGCCGCGCAGCTCATCTACATATTGAGGGTAACGCTCCTCAGCGAATGGTAAATATTTGCGGGATTGAACTTTTGCTCCGTCCCATGTGAGTTGGAGATCGGCGTACGCAGCATCGATCAGGACGCGCGCATTTGCAACAGAATGCTGGATCTGAGTCCGTGCCGCTTCACCGATCTGACGGCCCATTTCCTGATGCGAGCCCGCGACTTCGATCAATGGCGGAGGGGTACTATGAACAGGGGTATTGGGTATTTCGTGTTTAAACATGATTCCTCTATAATCAAAACCGCCCCGGGTTTTCTCCGGGGCGGCCAGATTATATCATGTGGATTTTATGTTATTTTATGGAGCAGGGGGAACTGTTTCAACAGACGGGTTTATTGAACCGGATGCAACACGTGTGCCAAACCATGTCATGATCACACCACCCATTCCCATCAAGGCAAATAACAAGGGAATCAGCCAACCGACACACGGGACCATTCCTATAAAACCACTGATCAGCATGAGCAGAAATGTTCCAAAACCGACAGAAAGCACAGGCGCCCAGGTCTGATTGATCGCCCGAGTGAAACGATCTCCAACTTCCTGGCCGAGTGCAATCATGCCGAACAACCATGCTAATGGGATCAGTAAAGCCACGATCGCGGCAACTGGAATAAGAATGATGGTGACCACCATAATTACCAGTGCCAACGGTACAACAACCACTGCAAGCAGGCCAAAACTTCCCGCCAATATGGGTTGTTTTACAACTGCGTCTCCCACGCGTTCGAACTGGGTTTGGAAGAAGAGAGTAAGCAACATGCCAATTGCAGCAACTGCCAGCGAGCGGAATATAACATTTGCACCCTGCCACCACGGATTGAATGAATAATTAAAATCCGGTACGCTCGGCACATTGGGCACGTTGGGTACATTAGGCACATTTGGAGTATTGGGCACATTCGGCACTTGGATAACCGGCGTGTTATTCGTAATATTACCGGTTACCTGCGCCTTTGGGTCGCGCTCCAACTGACCACCAATTGTGGCGATATTACCGTTCACCACAGCAGTTGCAGTTAATTGTGCCTGCCCGCCGATCACAACGATGTCACCATCTATTTTGCCGGAGATGGTCAGGTTACCGCCGATGACAGCGATATTGCCGCTGACATTCCCGTCCATTTTAAAATTGCCGCCGATCAAAGCGACATCTCCGTGAATGGACGCTTCCTTCTCGACTGAGATATTGCCACCGAACACAGCAAGGCTGCCATTCAGTTCATCGCCATTTTTTAAAGTGTAATTTTGACCGAAGAGAACCACGTCTCCGCCGGGGCTCTGTGCATATGCATTGCGGGTTGGCAATATTAATATTGCCAACAAAAGAAAGATACGGATCAAATTTGTTTTTAGTTTCATACAGATGCTCCTCGCGGCACGCGTGCAAACCGCCAGATGGATATGGCCCATAACAGTCCAAGCCCGGCCAAGGCAGAGAAAAACATCATCCACACGTAAGGCGGAATAAAGTTTGGAACGACTTTTGCCAATACAGTAATGGCTTCAACAAAAGCCTGGATGGATGTGAATACAAATAAGACATAACTGATCGCTACAGTCAGCCATTGGACGGGCGAACTGATGACTACGTAAAGATAGGGAGCGGCAAACCAGCCGAGCAAACCCACGCCCGTCAGGATCAACACGATCAAGCCCCACAACTTGCGGCGGCGTTCTGCGATCCTTTGCATGGCAAGCCGCTGCTGAAAGCGCAGTGCGAAACCGGCTGCCGGCTTAATAACATGGGCAGAACGTAATACAAAACCTGTTTCAGCCAGCGCGGTGCAATGTTTGCAAGTCCGCAGGTGGGCATCAAGCTCGCGCTTCTCCGTTGGAGTGAGATGCTTATCATTCAACAGCCACTCTTCAAAAGGCTGGTGATTCATGGGGCCTCCTTTCGGGGTTGGCATGTTCCTCTTCATCCTGCCACATGCCGGCCAATTCCTTGCGGGCGCGATGCAGGCGGCTCTTGACCGCGCTCACCGTTAAACGCAACGACTCGGCAATTTCTACTTCAGAATAGTCGTACCAGTAGCGCATGATGATCGCGGCACGGTCGGTATCATCAAGGTCTTTGAGCATGCCATGGATCCGGTCACGCGTCTGCCCTTTGACAGATTCAGCTTCCGGGTTGGGCGAATTGGGGTCAGGCAATTCAAATGCGTTGCCTTCATCGTCTTCCGCATCCATCGAGAACATGGCAAACTTGCGACGGCGCAGCCTGTCAATGCAATGGTGGGCGGCAATCGAAAGCAACCAGGTCGCAAATGGACGTTTCTGATCATAGCGATGCAGGTGTTGGAACGCACGCAGAAATGTTTCCTGCGAGGCATCTTCCGCCAGCTCAGGTTCGCCCAACATGCGATAGCAAAGGTTAAAGACCGGGGTCTGATAGGTTTCGACGAGTTTGGTAAATGCCTCATCGCTGCCTTGTTGAGCCTGGAGAACCCAGGCTGTTTCTTCGTTCACGCATGCTCCTCTTATGAACTTACTATATTACTTTACGCACGGATTTCAAGAAAGTTGCACCATTTCACCATTTGGAGTCGACCAGCAAGCTCCTGTACCCCAAAATTTAATGGATGTGATCTTCCCCGCTGCCTTCCGGACCGAGGATCTGTTCCCACCTCCCAAGCGACCCTACCCTTTGGGTAAAGAAAATGGCGATCACTGTTGTAAGCGGGACAGCCGCGATCAGCCCAAGCGAACCAACTAGTGTTCGTACAATCTCCTCGGCGATGAAGGAAAAATTAACGAGATACGAATAATTTCCATGAGCAAGGGAGAATAAAAGCAGCATCGGAAGCGACGCGCCGGCATACGCAAGCACCAGTGTGTTCACCGTCGCTGCAACATGATCCTGCCCGATCCGCATGGCAGAATTATATAAAGCGCGGAATCCAAAGCCTGGATTCGCATGATGCAGCTCAAACACTGCTGACGATTGAGTCGTTACAAGATCATCCAATACACCCAGGGCACCGATGATATATCCACCAAGCAAAAGGCCGCGTAGATTGATCGAAGTTTGTAATATCTGTAAAAGATACAGGCTATTCTCGTCACCAGTGCCGTCCAACTTCGCAAATAATACAAAAACTGCGGAGAGCACGCCGGTCAACAAGAGAACAAGGATCATACTGAATACAGAGGCATGCGTTTTGAGATTCCAGCCATACGTAAGGTAGAGCGAAACGCCCAGCAAAATAGCGGAGCCGATAATACTAACGACCACAGGGTCTTCCCCATTAAGAATGTGGGGGATAATATATTCGATGATCACGACGAGGCTGAACAACATGCTGACCAGCGCGCCCAATCCCTTCCAGCGGCTGATCAGAAGGATCGACAAAGAAAAGATGGCGAACAACCACAACAGCGGCGTGGTGCGGACAAAGTCTGCAAAATAAGCGGTGACCACATTATCCGGCGATTTACTGATCGACACAATGATCTGTTCACCCGGCTTAAGCAGATAATCATTCGTTCGGAGCTGGCGTTTGCCATAATCGATTTGCATTGGAATGCCAGCATATTCCCCCTCAAGAATTTTTATGCGCGCAAGCTGATACGTCTGTGTATGGCCGCCAAGGTCAATGGAGCCTTGTTCGGTAATCTCAGTTACCTCGGCGCGCACGGTATCTGAGCCAAAAGTAGAAAATCCCTGACCCGGCAATTCGACATGACTGAAATATGGAAAAGCAAAAATGGCGGCCACCGCCGCCAAAATGAAAACGATCTGCCATTTGAATTGTTTCATATTCTTTCTATTCTCTCCCATAAGGATACCAATACGATTTATCTTCCATATTGAAATCCCAATGGACATGCTTGGTCTCGCGAAATTCTTCGAGGCCTTCCTCACCGAGTTCGCGCGCGCCGCCCGAATATTTCATCCCGCCAAACGGACCGGCATAATTATCCGTCAATGGATCATTGATCCAGATCGTACCAGCCTTGACATCATCAAAGAATTGTTTGATCTTCTTTGGATCGTTCGAGATCAACACGGCTCCAAGACCAAACTGACAGTCATTGGTTAATTTGATCGCCTCCTCAAAGGACCCATATTCCATGATTGGGATGGCCGGGCCAAATGTCTCTTCACGCATAATGACCATGCCATGGTCAACGCCGCTCAATACTGTTGGCTCGTGGAAGAATCCCTTCGATAAATATTCCGGACGACCTCCACCCACAAGGATCTTGGCGCCATGCGAACGCGCGTCTTCGATATGCTTCTCGAATTTCGCACGATAGGTTTCGCCAATCATCGGACCCATATCCGTGGTTGATTCAAGTCCGGGGCCAAGCCTCAATGATTTGACATGTTCCACAATCGCTTCTGTAAATTTCGCTGCGCTTTTCTTTGGCAAATAGACGCGTTCTGTAGATGTGCATACCTGCCCGGCGTTGATCAGCGCGGCGTACGCCACGGCCTTTGCAGCAATTTCCGGGTCCGCATCTTCTGCAATCACTGTCGCGTCCTTGCCGCCCAATTCCAGATGAAGCTTCTTCATCATCGGCGCGCCGATCGAAGCAATCTTTTGCCCCGTAGCCAGGCTGCCAGTAAATGCGATGACGGGGACGTCCGCATGCCTGACTAAAGGTTCGCCAGTTTCAGGTCCATAACCGGTAACAACATTGACGACACCTGCAGATAGATGGTCAAAGCAATGCTCTGCAAGATATAACGCGGTTAACGGTGTCATCTCTGATGGTTTAATAACGACTGTATTCCCGGCTGCGAGTGCCGGCGCAACCTTCCAGGCAAGCAGCAGCAATGGATAATTCCATGGAACGATGCAACCTACAACTCCATACGGTTCTTTGATAATGAAATTAAACTGGGAAGGCTCGCCTGAGACGAGAACTGCTCCACGATGATGGCGTCCCAATTCGGCATAATAATGAAACGTATTGATCACCCACTCTATTTCTTCTTCATTTTCAGAAACCGGCTTACCCTCTTCCAGCGTAAGTAAATGCACGAGTTCTTCACGATGTTGATGAACTTTGTTGGCTACTTCATGCAGCAGACCCGCGCGTTCGTTTGCACCCACTTTCCGCCATGGATCGAATGCAGATTTCGCAGCTTGGACGGCGGCTTCAATATCTTGCGGTGTTCCACGCGGTGCTGAGTCAATGACTTCTTCGGTAGCGGGGTTTTGCACAGAGATTTCCTCTTTTGCATACCCATTTGTGAATTTGCCATTGATGTACATCGAGCGCATAAAGTTCTCCTAAGACTTATCTGATTTCGGCATCTGCGATTCTTCGATCAAATTTCTTGGGGTAGCCGCGCCGCAATTGGGGCAAATATATTTATGTTCAACAGGTATATAGGATGTTGAACAAAACGGACAGGTGATCGGCATGGGTTCTTTTGGCACTTCCTTTACTACTTCCTTTGTCACCTCACGGGTCTCAACGCGAGTTCCACCCCCTCCACCGACGAAAATATTTCCTCCACCATAATATCCGCCACTGGACGAAGAACCGCTGCCGGAAGAAGATGATTTCTTCATGCCAGCGCCTACTCCACCTGCAAAGCCTGCGAGACTATCCATCTTTGCCGAGGGCTTCGATGAAGAAGATGACCCGGAAGATGATTTACTGCTGCTTTTAGAGGAAGAACTGGAACCTCCTTTTAAGCCGCCCGCCAGCACAGCTAAAACAGCCACAATCACAACCGCAGCAACAGTAACGAATACAATGATCGCGGTTAAACGCAGCGCGCGTGGGAGGTCATACAATTCATATCCATAACTGAACAGGAACACTCCGCCGACATAGAATGGGGCCAATAATATGATCAAACTAATAGACATGTTTTCAGCGAGTTGATTCTGAAACCAGGTTTGATAAATAATATAGATGATCAACCCCAAACTGCCGAGCGCGATCAACCCACCGGGGATCAGCAGAAATAACGGTTTGCCGGGTTGTTCATCGTCGCGATGATAGTTAACTACTTCATTGGTCTTTGCTCCCACCTGTCGTGCGCGATATTCAGATTGAGGCATCGGTTCTCCTTATTTACTCAGATCCCGCGAAACGGACTCCATTTGGGCGAGGATCGCGGCAACCTGCCCGCTGGGGACGTTCACACGATACATGTGCGTAAATCCATCGCCCAACATCACTTTAACTGTACGCCAGGAGGCCAGTTGAGGTTGTATCTCTCCCTGCGGTAGAAGGTCAATAGCCTGTACCCATTGCGGATGAGACTTCTTATAATCGGCAAGCAGGTCAAGGGTCGATTCACGAAGTGGATAGAGGTGAGTTGCCTGCACCCAACGCGCGTCCTGTTCCTTATCCAATAACCAGCGTATAAACAACCACGCTGCCAGTTGTTTCTGTTCTGTTGATTTCAAGACCACATAAGACGAACCATATACGACTAATGTATCTTGATCTGCACCGGGGAATGCCACCACTTTCCATTTGTCTGCGTTATTAGCGGTTGCAAACGCACGCGTTACATCCGGCAGGTCTTGCAAACTTGCCGTAATGAACAGGGCCTGGCGCGCAGCGAATGCATCGATCGGATTCACATCTGCCGCCTGCCAGGCGCACGTCGTTTCAGAAAGCTCACGCAGGAATTTGAACGCCTCGATATTGTTTGGTGTAAGGAAACGATAATCATTACCTTCCAATACCCCGCCTTCGAAGGCAAGCAACCACGCATAAGCAGTCATTGGGTCGGTATCCACCAGCCAGCCGCCCATGAAATCATTTTGCGGCACATCATCTTTTAGCATAGATTGTTGTGCGCGACAGGCCTGTTGTTTGAAATTTTCGGGTGCATCCGGAGGTGAATCAAAACCTAATTTGCCGGCCCACGTCTCATTCCATAACAAAAAGCGCGCGGTGCGTTGTGCTGGCACAGCCACGCGTACCTCACCTGAGGTTAAATCCTGATTCCAAAACACAAAAGGGATGTCGCTCGAGTCGATCCCATACTTCGGGTCTTGTGCATAGGGAGTGAGGTCTGTTACGACGCGATCTTCATTCCATTCCAAGGCGTGCTCGGGCAAGGCGATCACCATATCGGGTTTATCCGCAGTTGGCAAAGCGGCTTTTAGAGCCTCATACAGGTTTGTGAAATTGACTTGCCCCAGTGAGTTGACCTTGATGCCCCACTGATTTTTTTCGTTGAATTCCTTGACAAACGATTCAAACAGACTCGCTTCAACCCCATACCACGGATACCAGACCGTGATCTCCAATCCCTTCAACGCTTCTACATTGACCTTTAGCTTGCTATCCACTTCTACAGCAGGTTCTGCTTTCGGCGTTCGTGTGGGTCGGGCAGTGGCATCCCCATCCGCGATGGGAGCCGCAGTCGCGCTACACGCGTTTAAAAGGATGGAAGCGATAAATAAGACTGGGATTATTTTCTTCATTTGGCAAGTGTCATGAATGGGACTGGCATGAATACCAAAAAGAAGATAATGATCGTCAGGATGGCAGCGCCGCGGCGGCTTGCGTCCAGCGTGGTGATCTGGTCAAGCGGCTCTGCATGAACGCGACCCAGCCAAAACAAGAGAAGCGCCCAGATCCACCAGCCGCTCCAAAAGAGACCCAGGACTGCTAATAAACCAATAATATATGGAAATGCTTTTCTGGCCTTATTTCCAAACAAGGCATAGACTACGTGCCCGCCATCTAGTGTGCCGGCAGGAATGAGATTCAATGCCGTCACCAAAATCCCTGCCCAGCCTGCAAAGGCAACAGGATGAATAAATACGTCCGTTCCGCCAAAAGGAACCGGGCGGCCCGTGAAGAAATATTGCAGCCAATATAAGATTCCCTGCGGCTCCAGCGGCGCAGGAAGCAACCGACCAAACACTACAAATTTCGCGAATAGATATAGAAGCGAATTACCTTCGATGAATCCGTTAGGGCTTGGGTCGATCGTACCTAATGAAGAAAGCTTCAATCCCAGAAACAAGATGGGAATGGCAACGACAAGCCCAGCTAGAGGACCGGCTACACCGATATCAAAAAGCACGCGCTTATTCTTTGGGATGCCGCGCATGATGATAGCTGCACCCATCGTCCCCAGCGGACTAAAGGGAAATGGAATGAAGTAAGGCAAAGTTGCGGGTGTTTTATGATAACGACTCATGAAATAATGCCCCAATTCATGTGACAATAAGATCCCAAGCAAACTCAATGCGAATGGCCAGCCTGTGAAGATCGCCTTTGCCAAAGCAAAAAGTTGTCCCCAAAAGTCGGCGGGCAGAGGGCCTTCAGGTTGTGCACCTGCAAGCATCACACTGAAAACCGTCAGTACGAAGAGGATGATATTGGTCGAGACTCTATCCCGTTTTGGTTCGGGCCGCTTCGGCGTAAGATAGATCACCTGCTTTTCCTCTTCGATGCGAAACAGCGGGGTCACCTTGTACGTCTGTAGCGAGTCAGCCAATCGGTCGTATGCAGAAGCAGAGTCTTCATCCAGCAATTGGCCGCGATAACGCGCGAGGAATCCTTTTTGCAAATCGCCGCTGGTTACATCCTCGATACGAAAGATTCGCGCGACAAGGTTTGTTAAAGTTTCGATTTCAGGAAAGGACATAAGTTCACCTCTTCTAACGATAAGCAATAGGCGGGAGTGGATGGGAGTCGAACCCACCGCGGCCCGCAACGCGACCCGCCACAGGTTTTGAAGACCAGGAAATCCACCGGGACCTAACCACTCCCACTTGCAAGCATAACCGAGGGGATAGAGATATGCAAGTTGAAGATGGCCCTACAGATATTTTTGAATGAAATGTGGTGTGAAGATCGACCCGGGCTGATAAATAAAAAATGAGATCATTGCGGCCAGCATGCATAAAATACACAGAAACACAAATCCACCGATCAGGATGCCGCTCCACGCAAAATGATGACCCGATTCATTCTGACGTCGAAGCTGGATCAATGAGATCACCCCAAATATCAACGCCAGAATGCCGAATAACAAGCTGATCGGAAAACAAACAATTCCGCTGAATGGAACAGGAAGCCAGCCAATACAAAACGAAAGGATGGTCAGGATTCCAAGCACAACACTTACGATGGCTTGTCTATTAATGGGAGAAGAAGGGATGGGTTGTTCGTTCGATTCCATAAATACTCTGTACGATAAAATAAAACCGTCCTTCCGACAGGACGGTTCTTTTTAATACTGTCGGGGCGAGAGGATTTGAACCTCCGACTTCTTGCACCCCATGCAAGCGCGCTAGCCGGACTGCGCCACGCCCCGATTGAGCGAAGCGGATTATAGCCGCGTTTCTTTTTTCTGGCAAACAAAATCCATCCTGTGCCTCTCTTAACAGGCACTCATGCATTTATGCTAAAATAGCTTATAGCGGAGTTCCCATGCCAGATATGATAGAAGTGATGATCGATAGTATTCGGGTACACTTGATGGCGCCGCAACGCGTTGTGGTGCTCAAACAAACGGATGCGGAACGCTATCTCACAATCTGGGTCGGCCCATACGAAGCGGAAGCCATCACTGTTGCACTACAGGAAGTTGAAATGGTGCGCCCACTTACCCATGACTTGCTCAAAAATATCTTCAACGCATTCAACGCACGCGTGACGCGTGTGGAGATCGTCAAACTGCAGGATGATATCTTCTACGGCAACATTGTCGCTGAGTCCGACGGCCGCGAGATCCACATCGACTCGCGTCCCTCTGATGCCATCGCGATTGCAGTGCGCGCACACGTCCCCATCCTTGTCAATGCAAACGTAATGGATACAGCTGCACAGTCGCCGGAGCAGGATATGCCCGAGAGTCTGCCGCCGGCGAAGAAAGACGCGTCCGCTCCATCGCCTGAAGATGGAAGCGACCGATTATCCGTCTTCAAGGATTTCATCGACAAGCTTGACATCGACGATAATATCGATGATAAAGATAAACCCGATTCACCCTCGACCTAAAGCTGACCCTCCTCAATGACAGATTATTTCCCACAAGAACAATCCGCCGCCCCCGCCAGCCCGAGCATCCCTCACAATCGAGAAGCCGAGGAAGCCGTCGTAGGGGCGGTGCTGATTAATCCCGAAGCCTATTATGACGTAGCCCAATTTTTGAGCGCGGACGATTTTTACATCCACCGTCACAAGTTCATTTGGGAAGCCTTTACGCGTTTGCACGAGCAGCGCATCCCCACCGACTTGCTGACCCTTGCAGAAGAGTTGGATCGTGTCGGCCAGCTCGCGGATGTCGGTGGCTCTGCCTATCTCACTTCACTGATCAACCAGGTGCCCTCCTCACTAAATGCTGAATCGTATGGCCGCATTGTAGAGGGACATTCCATTCGCCGCAAGATGATCACCGCCGCGAACAAGATTGCGTCACTGGCCTACAACGAAGAGAACATCGTGGATACGGTCATGAATGAGGCGGAAAAGGCCGTGTTCAATGTGAGCGAACGCCGTCTCAAACATGACCTCCAACCGATCTCTTCAGTATTAAGCGATTACTACGACCGTATCGATGACCTCGCCAAACGTCCGGAAGATTTTCACGGCGTACCCACCGGGTTCATCGATCTTGACCGCATGTTGAGCGGATTGCAGCCTTCTGATCTATTAATCATCGCGGGCCGCCCGGGTCAGGGGAAAACTGGTTTTCTACTTTCGGTTGCGAAGAACGCCGCGCTCACACACAAAAAGAAAGTTGCGATCTTTTCATTGGAAATGTCGAATGAACAGGTGGTACAGCGTTTGATCGCCCAGGAAACAGGCATTGATTCGCAACGCCTGCGGACCGGCAAACTGACCGAACAGGAATGGCCGCTCTTCACTCATTCGATCGAAGTGTTCTCGGACACAAAGATCTTTCTCGACGATACGCCGGCGATCACGCCCATGCAGCTGCGCACAAAATGCCGCCGCCTGCACATGGAATACGGCCTCGACCTGATCATCGTGGATTATCTGCAGTTGATGGCAGGCGACACGCGCAACGACAACCGCGTGCAGGAAGTTTCCTATATCTCACGCAATCTCAAGATACTTGCGCGTGAATTGAATGTGCCGGTCCTGACCGCTGCGCAGTTGAGCCGCGCAGTGGAACAACGCCAGGATAAACGGCCTGTGCTTTCAGATCTGCGCGAGTCCGGTTCATTGGAACAGGATGCCGATATTGTGATGTTCATCTATCGCGCCGACCAATACGAAAAAGACAGCGATAAACACAACGTGGCAGAGATCATCATTGCAAAGCATCGCAATGGACCGGTCGGCAATGTGGAATTGATCTTCCGCAGTGCGCTGGCAAAATTCGAAAATGCCGCAACCAGGGTCTTTCGACCGAATGAATAATGTCTAAATTTACGGGTTTCACTTCATCCGAGACGTTCACACAGATCCCTGACACATTTTTTCATCTTTTGAAAGAGGTCGAGGATGCGGTAGAGTTAAAGGTAACGCTTTACGCCCTCTGGCGAATCGAACATATTGAAGGAAATTTTCGTGCGCTGTGCGAATCGGATTTCGAGACCGAGTCGCTGGGGTTGAACGTTAAGCAGATCCAGCACGGGCTGAAGCAATCCGTTGAGCGCGGTACCCTGCTCAAATCCGCGCATGCAACGGATGTTTTCTATTTTCTCAATTCTCCGCGCGGGCGTCTGGCAGCCGAGGCCTTCGCAAAAGGTGATTGGCGCGGGTCGGCGCAAATTACTTCAGCGCCGCGTGAAAAGTCGAATGTCTTTAAACTGTATGAAGAAAATATTGGTCCGCTCACGCCGTTAATCGCAGACACTTTGAAGGATGCTGAAGGGCTTTATCTGCAGGAGTGGATCACCGACGCGATTGGTCTGGCCGTCAAGAATAACAAACGGAACTGGAAATATATTGAAGCGATCTTAAAGCGCTGGAAGGATGAAGGCCGTGCCGAAAAGCAAGATAGACGAAACGATCAAAAGGATGGCAAGCAAAGCGTCAGCCGAAAGCTTGAGCAGCTCCGCAAGCGCTCCGGCAAATGACCTGCTCGGCGATCCGAACTGCCCGCATTGTCACGGCGTGGGATATTTGCGCGCAGATGTGCCGGTAGGCCATGCAGAGTTTGGCAAGCTGGAGATTTGTGTTTGCCGCCGCGCCAAAGTGACGGATATTGTGCGCGAGCGTTTGTTTGCGATCAGTCACCTGGATGAATTGAAGGATTTAACATTTGAGTCTTTTAAGATTCGCGGCCACAAAGGCGTTGGCGAAATACAGGCGCATTCGATCGAGAGGGCGTTCAATCAGGCTCAACATTATTCACAAAACCTGAACGGATGGATGCTGCTCCAGGGCGGATATGGCTGTGGCAAGACTCATCTCGCCGCTGCAGTGGCGAACTTTGCCGTAAGCATGGGCGTGCCAACCTTGTTCCTGACTGTCCCCGACTTGCTGGACACATTGCGTTTCGCTTACAACTCCGAAGACACAACTTTTGAAGAGCGCTTTGACCAAATTCGTAACGCCAGCCTGCTCGTGCTCGACGACTTCGGAACCCAGAATGCCACAGGCTGGGCGCAGGAAAAATTATTTCAGATCATCAATTACAGATACATCAACAAACTCTCGACCGTCATCACGACCAATCTGTTATTGGACGAGATCGAGGCACGCATCCGTTCGCGTCTTTCGGACCCGGACCTGGTTAGCGCAGTGAGAATCTCTGCACCCGATTATCGCCGGCCGATGGAAGACACCAGTCATCCCGAACTTTCATCACTGGACCTGCTGGCAAGCAAGACTTTTGGCACGTTTGAAGAACGCTTGGGTGAAAAACTCCCGCCGGAAGAATCGAAGTCATTGCAAAGGGCTCTGAAGAGCGCGCATTCGTTTTCGGAAAAGCCAAAGGGCTGGCTTATATTTGAGGGAACCTATGGTTGCGGTAAGACACATCTCGCTGCGGCAATCGCCAATTACCGCGCCGGGCTAGGTGATCCGCCATTGTTCGTGATGGTCCCGGATCTGCTGGATCATTTGCGTGCGGCGTTCAGCCCCAACTCCGGTACAAGTTACGACCGCCGCTTCGATGAAGTCCGCACAGCTTCCCTGCTCATTTTGGATGACCTTGGGGCACAATCCGCTACGCCATGGGCGCGCGAGAAATTGCATCAGTTGTTGAATTATCGCTATAACGCGGAACTTCCCACCGTCATTACGGTGGCAAAAGAGAATCTCGATCAGGGCCTGATCGACGAACGCATCATCACAAGGATGTTGGATGAGCGTCTTTGTGAGTTTATCGAGATAAAAGCACCCGCCTATCAAGGCAAAGGGAAGAGAAGGCCGGGCAAGAAATAGTATCCTGATTATTTATCAAAAATATGATAAATATCTTGACAATTTACGATCCTCCCGTTAGAATTTCCCGGTAAATCAGCCTGTTTGCGGGCTGATTTTTGTATCTTTCACATCCTAAAAGGGAAAAATAAAATATGAATCTTATTCAAACTGTGTTGCTTGGCGCAATAGCAGGGTTCACGATTTATCTGGGATTGCCGATTGGCAGGATCAAAGGCATTACGCAGAAAACGCGTTCCTTCCTTTCGATGACCTCGACAGGGATCCTGCTCTTCCTGTTCTTCGATATCTTTGGTCAAATTGCCAAACCCATCGAGGAAAGCCTGAGTCAGGCACACTTTATTGAATTTTCCATATTTCTTGCGATCCTGATCGCGGGGCTTGGCATAGGGTTAATAGGATTAATTGGTTTCGAGCAGCGTTTTATCCGCGTCCGCGCAGATGCTGCCAACCAAACGATATCCCCCACGCGTCTCTCCCTGCTGATCGCAAGCGGAATTGGATTGCATAATTTTTCCGAAGGGTTGGCGATAGGTCAATCCGCAGGGCGCGGAGAGATCGCGCTGGCTGCCATCCTTATCATCGGTTTTGGATTGCATAATGCCACAGAGGGTTTTGGAATTGTAGGTCCTCTGATGGGAAAGGAACAACCTTCCTGGAAGTTTCTGGGGCTCGTTGGTCTGATCGGTGGAGGTCCGACTTTTCTCGGAACATTGGTTGGGTATTATTTGATATCCACTGTGATGTCGATCCTATTTCTATCACTGGCGGCTGGCGCACTCATCTACATCATCGGTGAATTATTTCAGGCAAACTGGAAATCCGTCACAAAAATCCAGGCAAGCTGGGGTCTGCTCGTCGGTTTCTTGTTTGCCTTTCTGACCGACCTCGTGCTCGTATTCGCCGGAGCCTGAGATCCGATTCAAACAGTAACGTAGAACAGATATAAAAAATCGAAACAGGTTTCAGGTCCAGAGCGACACGAAGCCTGTTTTTCGTTATACTTGGGCCGATAAGGAGTTCCCATGGATCAACTTCCTGTTCCCGACTTTTTTGACCCAGCACGCGCTGGCGAAGTCTGGAAAGTAGAGTACGCGACACGCGCCGCTCAAGCCCGGGACTGGGCACATCAATATGATCTCGAACCTGCCCCCCCTACGGGGACTGTGTCTGCTTCGAAGAGCCGTATCTGGCTTCTGCTGATCGATATCCAAAACACATTTTGCATTCCAAACTTTGAATTGTTCGTCGGCGGACGCAGCGGGCACGGCGCCGTGGACGATAATGTGCGCTTATGCCAATTCATTTATCGCAACCTCGGCCAGATCACACATATCTCAGCCACCATGGATACTCATCTTTCGCAGCAGATCTTCCATCCCATCTTCTTTATCGACAAAGATGGAAATCATCCCGCGCCTTACACAGACATTCACGCACAGGAGCTACGCGATGGCAGATGGACATTTAACTTTGCACTTGCTCCGAATTACAGTATCGCGCCGGAATACGGCCAGCAAATGATGATCCATTACGCTGAAACATTGGAGCAACGCGGGAAATACGCCCTTACCATCTGGCCCTATCATGCCATGCTTGGCGGTATTGGCCATGCGCTGGTTTCTTCTGTGGAGGAAGCGATCTTTTTCCATTCCATGGCACGGCTCACGCAACCTGCATTTGAAGTAAAAGGAAATCAGCCTTTCACAGAACATTACTCCGTGATCGGTCCGGAAGTATTGAAGGGCCCCATGGGCGAAACACTTGGTGAGCATAATAACAAATTCCTTCAGGAGCTCGAGCAGGTGGATAAGGTGGTCATCGCCGGACAGGCGAAGAGTCACTGTGTGGCCTGGACGATCTCCGATCTGCTCGAAGATGTTCAATCTGCAAACCCTGAACTGGCAAAGAAAATATATTTACTGGAAGATTGCACATCCGCGGTTGTAGTTCCCGGCGTGGTGGATCATACCGACGCGGCGGACAAGGCTTTCGCGCGTTTTGCCGAGGCCGGCATGAAAATAGTAAAATCCACAGATAAATTTATCTAATCACTGTAAATCATAGAGAGCTCATGACTATTTTCGATCATAAACGCCTGACCAACGAAACCTTTAAACTGGATGTTGACCGCATGCGCCGCGGTTGGTACTCGGATAAATATTTCGAGAACATCAACCGCATGTTGAGCACATTATCCGCTGAAGGATACAGATACTCGGGCCAAAGCCATAATCTGCCTCAAGGCATTTCAGCCGATGATATTGCGGTTGGTGACATTGAAGTGGAAATGCAGTGGTTCACCCGCAGGATGGGTACCACTGTTGTTGTAGGCGTGGACAAATCATTGGAAATGTTGAAGTATTGCACCGGCTATTTCGAAGGCGATAAATATATTGATACCTCAGGCAAGCTGGAAGTATGGGCTGTCCAGGATGGAACCACCGTCCATTATGACGGAGACCCGGCTAACATCCAGCCTGTGCTTAAAGTGCGTGGGCGATACCGCGATTTTGCATTGCTCGAAACCCCGTCTCTCGGCATTCTGACAAGGTCAAGCCGCGTAGCGACCAACGTATACGAGACATTCGTGGCAGCGCGGGGTAAACCTGTATTGTTCTTCCCTGCGCGCTTTGATTTGCATGAAGTACAGGCCGCAGATGGGTACGCTTATAACATTGCAATACAAAGGTTCAACCTGGATCACGAACAGGAGTTGGGCCCATTCGTCTCGACAGATGCACAAGGCGACTGGTGGGGCGGCGCGGGTGGCGGGACTGTGGCGCATGCAGCTATCGCGGCCTTTCTAGGCGATACTGCGGAGGCCATGATAGAGTTCGCGCGTATTTTGCCGGCTCAAATCCCGCGCATTGCACTCGTGGATTTCAACAACGACTCTGTTCGAGATACCATACGCGTAATAGATACGTTGTTCCTGAAGTATCGCGAGCTCACGGATGCGGGCAAAAAAGAGGAAGCAGAAAAGTACAAATTATATGGTGTCCGTTTGGATACAAGCGGAAGCTTGCGCGACGTATCGGTGCAACCGTTGGGCGACGCTGCATTGGACCTGGGTGTCACCCCCCGCCTTGTATTTAACGTTCGCCAGGCATTGGACTCGGCGTCAAAAAACTGGCACTTGCCGGAGGCCTGGCATGAGCGCGCAAATGAGTTTTGTCGTAATGTGAAGATCGTCGTCTCAGGCGGATTCAATCCCGATAAGATCCGCAAGTTCGAGAAACTGGGAGTCCCCATCGATATTTACGCAGTGGGTTCCTATTTATTTAATAATAGCGATGCTACCGTCACCGACTTTACGTCAGACGTGGTGCGGGTCAAGGTTCATGGCAAATGGGTGGATATGGCAAAGGTAGGACGCAAAGTTGGCGACAACAAAAATCTTGAACGCGTTTGGTGATCAACCAAACCGTCCCATAATGTAATCTTCTGTTTTCTTTTGTTTTGGCGAGGTGAACATTTTTTTCCCTTCAGCATACTCGATCAACTCACCCTGCAAAAAGAAGGCCGCCTGGTCTGCAGTGCGCGCAGCCTGTTGAACGGAATGTGGGACAAGAATAACAGTATATTCCTTTTTCAATTCCTGCAAGGTAGCCTCGACCTTGCCGGTCGAGATCGGGTCGAGACCCGAGGTGGGCTCATCCAATAGAACAATCTCCGGTTGAAGAGCAAGTACACGCGCAAGACAAACACGCTGTTGCTGACCACCTGATAATGCTATTGCCGGGTCGTTGAGTCTGCTTCTGACCTCATCCCAAAGCGCGGCAAGTTTCAAGCTTCGTTCCACAGCTTCATCCAGCTTCGATTTACGTTTTTCGCCCGCAAGTTCCAAACCGTAAATAATATTTTCGCGAATGCTCATTGGCAAAACCACCGGGCGCGCAAATACCATGCCCACTTTGCGGCGCAATGCAATTACATCAACTTTAGAGTCTAGAATATTTTCACCATCGATCAGGATCCTTCCTGAACTGACTTTTACATCGGCAAGATCATTCAGGCGATTTAGGCAGCGTAATAAGGTGGATTTCCCGCCGCCCGCTGGACCAAACAATACCGTTACACTACCCGGGTAAATTTCCATGCTGACATCGCGCAGAGATTCGGTTCCGTCAGAATATTGCAGCGACAGATTTTCAATCACGATTTTGTTTACCACTGTCGCCTCGCTCTCGCGCGTGAACGGATGACCGTTGCAATAAGATTCATAGTCAAGACAAATGCCAGCAGGACCAATGCTGTGCCATATTGAATTTGAATCGGCATATCTGGAACTTGCGTGGAGATCACAAATAAGTGATATGGCAAAGCCATGGTCGCATCAAACGGCGAGCCGGGCAGGCGTGGAAGAAAAAATGCGGCTCCAGTGAACAAGATCGGCGCAGTCTCGCCAGCCGCGCGTTCCAAACCAAGAATGACCCCGGTCAGAATTCCCGGCAAAGCCTCCTTTAACACAATACGACGAATCGTTTGCCATCGCGTTGCGCCCAGAGAAATGCTCACGGTGCGAAAGGCCTGAGGCACGGCTCGCAAGGCTTCTTCAGAAGTGCTGATAATGACCGGAAGCGTCATGATCGAGAGAGTGAGCGATGCGGCGAGTATCGATGTTCCAAATTTTAAAAACAACACGAACAAACCCAGCCCAAATAACCCATATACTACAGAAGGGATCCCGGCAAGATTAATAATGGCAAGGCGAATGAGTCGTGTTAATCGATTGTCCTGTGCATATTCCGCGAGATAGACAGCAGCGGCTATTCCCAGCGGAACTGAAAAGATGGCAGTGCCTGTTGTTAGATAGAGGGTGCCGATAATCGCAGGCAAAATCCCACCTGCGCGCATTCCATCATGCGGGAAGCCGGAGAGGAATTCCCACGAAATCGCCGGGCCGCCTTTAATCAGAATAAAGATGACTGTACCGACGATAGGCAGCACGGTTATGACCGCCATCAAGGTAATCAGGCTAAATCCAATTCGTTGAACAGCATGACGGTTTTGTGCAAACAAACGTTTCATATTAAGATAATATTCTCTCTGCACGTTTCTTTGCGCGGAAGACCACAGACGACGCAATGATATTGACCACTAGCGAGATCAGGAACAATACCATGCCAATGAAAAATAAAACGTGATAATGACTGCTCCCATTTGCAACCTCTCCCATTTCGGCTGCGATCGTGGCGGTCATAGTTCGGACGGGCGAGAATAAACTGCCAAGTTTTATCGCCAATACGGGCGCATTGCCGGTTACCATCATCACCGTCATTGTTTCGCCAATTGCGCGACCAATTCCAAGCATGATTGCGGTCAATACGCCGGAACGTGCCGCAGGAAGAGTCACCCTCCAGATCGTTTGCCACGGAGTTGCGCCCAATGCCCAGGCACCTTCGCGGTAGGCGCGTGGAACCGAGTCCAACGCATCTTCTGCAACAGATACAACCGTAGGTACCGCAATCGCGCCCAAGAGCAGCGATCCGCTAAAGGCCGTCAGGCCAGTGGGCAGGTCCAGCAGGACGCGTAGAAAAGGCGAAACGATCAGGATCCCAAGAAATCCCAAAACCACGGATGGAAGTCCACCCAGCAATTCGACGAGCGGTTTAAGGATCTCTCTCATCCAACGCGGCGCGATCTCCGAGATGTAAACCGCAGTACCGATCCCAAGCGGAACGGCAATCAATGTAGCGCCTAACGTAACAATTAACGAACCTGTGATCAGTGGCAGGAGCCCGAAATACCCTTCGATCGGATACCAACGAACACTGAGAAGCGAGGAGATTTTTACTTCAACCAGGGCTGGCAGGCCCTCGCGAATGAGAAAGAAAAAAATAAGCAATACAAAAATAATGGCGGAATAACCGGATGCCTGGATCAGCCGGGTGATTACAAATTCACGCCATGTTAAAGATTTTTCCATACTACCTCATTTTGCCGGGACAAACCCAAGATCCGCGACGATCTGCTGCGCTTCATTGGAAAGGATCCAATCGAGATATTCCTTGATTACACCGCTTGGTTCACCATCCGTATACATGTAAAGGTCACGGGCGATCGCATAGGTTTTGTCATTGACAGTCTGAATTGAAGGCAACACATACATGCCGCCGGCCTCTTTTGCAATCGCCAGGGTCTTGAGGTCCTCGGGCACGTAGCCCAAGCCATCATAGCCAACTGCATTCGGGTTACTACGCACTTCCGAGACAATGCCTTCAGAGGACGGAAGCAAAAGTGTGTCCATTGAAAATAAGGTTTTATCATCCTTGTTCCCCAGGCGTAAAACGGTTTCCAAAAAATAAACATGCGTACCAGAGTTTGTTTCACGCGACAATTTGACAATCGGACGATCCTCGCCGCCAACTTCGCTCCAGTTGGAGGTTTTGCCACTATAGATATCTGAAATTTGTTGAAGCGTTAGTTGATTGACAGGGTTTTTTGGATTCACGATCACAGCGATTGCGTCGCGCGCGATGATATGTTCCACCGGGTTTATTCCCTTGGATTTTGCTTCGGCAATTTCCTCATCCTTGATCTTACGCGAGGCATTCGCAATATCCACTGTACCGTTGACCAGCGCGGCGATCCCTGTTCCGGACCCTCCACCTGTTACCGATATCCGGATGTCTGGATGCTCCGCCTGATATTTCTCCGCCCAAGCCAACGCGAGATTGACAATCGTATCCGAGCCCTTGTTCTCAATGTATTTTGCAGAAGAATCAGACGCGGCTGCTGTGGAAGCATCCACAGAGCCGCAAGAGATAATAAGAAAAGATACACCAAGAAAAACAGTCAAAACGCGCTTCATTGAATCGAATTATAGTCGAAAAGAGATGAGTTGAATTCATTCTTCTTTGATACAATTATTTCATGGTTACCAACGCAGCTGCCTTCTCTGTTCAAAACGTGAACTTCTATTACGGCATATCGCGCGCATTAACAGGAATCAACCTGGAAATCGCACAGCAAAAAGTGACCGCGCTGATCGGCCCATCAGGATGTGGCAAGTCGACATTCTTGCGATGTTTGAACCGTATGAATGATACGATCGCTGGAACGCATATGAATGGGAAGATCCTGCTCAAAGGGGAAGATATTTATGAGGCGAGCATGGATGTGGTCAAGCTGCGCCAGCGCGTCGGAATGGTGTTCCAGAAACCGAATCCGTTCCCTCAATCAATCTACGACAATGTGGCCTTCGGTCCGCGCGTGATGGGCATGGATGTAAAGCTGGATGAGGTCGTGGAGAAAAGTCTGAGCGCTGCGGCATTATGGGATGAAGTGAAGGATATTCTGAAAACTGATGCATTAGGGTTATCCCTAGGCCAGCAACAGCGCCTGTGTATCGCACGCGTAGTGGCCGTGCAACCCGAAGTGATCTTAATGGACGAATCTACATCAGCGCTCGACCCGATTGCCACCTTACGTGTGGAAGAATTGATTGCTGACTTAAAAAGAGATTACACAATTGTGATCGTGACCCATAACATGCAGCAGGCTGCGCGCGTAAGTGACCAAACGGGCCTTTTCTGGCTTGGCGAATTAGTGGAGTTCGCTTCCACCAAAGACATGTTCACAAGACCCATGCAAGAATTAACCGAAGCATATATTACAGGTAGAATGGGATAAATGGCAAAAAGACAATAAAAAGCGCAGCCACGTGGCTGCGCTTTTTATTGCTCATCAGGGATTTTTCTGTCCCTTCCAAAATTCGTCGTCACTATTCTTGATCTCGTTCATTTCGCCAGTGACGATGAATACGGTCCGTTCACAGATATTGGTTACGCGGTCTGCAACACGCTCGAGGTTATGTCCCACCCACAGCAACCAGTTGGCGCGCTCAATGGACTTGGGATCCTGAATGATGAACATCATCAATTCACGATAGACCTGATTGTACAGCGCATCCACTTCGTCATCCTCCATGGGAATGGATTGTGCGGCTTCCACATCTTCGTTAACGAATGCGGTCAACGCGCGATGCAGCATATCCGCACCTTTTTCTGCCATGCGCGGGATGTCGATCAGTGGTTTAAGTAAGGGTTGTTCGCCCATACGGAGGTTGATATTGGCGATCCCTTTTGCGTAATCACCCATTCTTTCCAGTTCAGAAATAATTTCCATAGTGGAAGCAAGCAAACGCAGATCGTGCGCCATGGGTTGCTGCGTGGCGATCAATATCATTAATTGACTCTCAATCGCAAAACGCTTTTTATTGATCTCTTTATCATCGGCGATGATCTTCTCAGCACCCTTGATATCGCGTTTCTTCAACACGTCCACCGAGCCGATGATGGCATGTTCCACCATACTGCCAAGCAGGAGCACTTCGTCTTTCACTTGCTGGATTTCGCTCTCAAACGTTTTTCTGATCATAAATACCTCAGGCAATCATTCATCGTATTTTACTACCGTCTAGCGATCATCTTGGGGGTTACGCCCTGCTCCGTCAGCCACAGGCGCAGACGCTCTTCAATTTGGTCGCGCAC
>Ga0209131_1000517_pt1 | contig 27761 bp, 22 predicted proteins | sample GraSoi_2013_40cm_FD_185826 | JGI IMG/M metagenome (GOLD analysis project Ga0209131, IMG submission 185826) | Grasslands soil microbial communities from the Angelo Coastal Reserve, California, USA - Sample 9_17_2013_40cm (SPAdes) (version 2) | ecosystem: Environmental > Terrestrial > Soil >... | reverse complement strand
GACATGTATCTAAAACGCGATCTCCCCGATCTGCTCAAAGTTGACATCGAACAACTCTTCCGCTTCCATCTCAGCCTCGGCCTGATCGACATCCCCCGCGCGGACTCCACGCTCGCAGTAAGATCTATAGGGACAGTAAAGACATTTCGTCCGGTCATCAGTAAGCGGGTAGGCTGAAGCGGATTTGATTTCATCCGCAAGTTTTGTCAACAAATCCCAATCTCGTTTGTATTGCGCGGACGTGTATTCAAAGCGCGCAGGTTCATTGGGAAAATCTGAGAACCAATAAACCATCTCAATCTGTTCGGGCGTAAAGGGTTTATTGTTATTCAAGTGCGGGCCCGCGTGGACAAGCAGTGCGCTGTAAACACGGGTTTGCATGCGCGCCTTGAGAAATTCGCTGCGCGGACGCTTACGATAGGTCTTCCAATCGTAAATGGTGGCTTTGTTGTTTTCAATCGCGATGAGATCGTACTTTGCCAGCAAACGAAATTGTCCCAGCGGCGCGGAGAGGGTAGCTTCAGGTAATGTGAGACCTGACAGGTTTTCGCGAAACATCCCCGCGGGGGGACGCAAACCTGTCAGGTCTTTGGATGTTAGAAAATTCTCCCACCATCTTTGCAGGTTCGGTGTATTTGCCAATTTGCTGATCTGCTCGGCGGGAATGCCGATCAAATACTGTTGCGCCAGCCGGTGAAAATATTCGCCCTCCTGCTGATGCTTCTCATTCTCTAACGTTGGCTCAGACTCGATAGCAGGATAGGACAGACGATCAATATAGCGCAGTTGGAATCGCCGCGCGCAATCGACATAATCTTGCAGGGAGGATTGGGAGAGGGTGGTGAGAGTTGCTGGCATTGTGTTTGAATTATACATCGCCGATGTAGGGGCAGAGCAATCTTCCGCGCCTACACACTACTTCTTTCCATTACCGTTCTTTTCCTTCGCCGCCTTCAAGAAACCCACAAACAACGGATGCGGCTTCATCGGGCGCGATAAAAACTCGGGGTGGAATTGACTCGCCACCATGAATGGGTGATCTTTGATCTCCGCGATCTCAACCAGTTTGCCATCCGGCGATATGCCCGAGAAGACCATGCCTGCTTTTTCAAAATCCTTTTTGAAGGCATTGTTGAACTCAAAGCGATGACGATGACGCTCGTTCACTTTTTCCACGCCATAGGCTTCAGCAGCTTTCGAACCTTCCTGTAATTCGCAGGGATACAGCCCAAGTCGCATGGTTCCGCCCATATCGGTTATGGCGCGTTGATCGATCATCAAGTCAATGATCGGGTATTCCGTGCCGCGGTCAAATTCAGACGAATTGGCATCTTCGTGATTCAACACACCGCGCGCAAAGTCAATGCACATGGTTTGCATACCCAAACACAAACCCAGATAAGGGACTTTCTTTTCGCGCGCATAACGCGCCGCCATGACCTTGCCTTCAATGCCGCGTGACCCGAATCCGCCTGGGACGAGGATCGCATCCGAGTCTTGGATGATGTCCCAGCCTTTGTCTTTTTCAAGATCAGCTGAATGTACCCAGCCAATCTCCACTTCCACATCGTTGGAAAGCGCGGCGTGTTTCAGCGCCTCGCGAACGGACATGTATGCATCCTGTAGCTCAACATATTTTCCGACCAGCGCAACTTTCACTGTTGGTTTCGGTTTGCGCACGCGTTCCACTAATTTTTCCCAGGGTTTCATATCAGGCTTACGAGTAGCTTTCATGTTCAGCTTCTCAACCAAATAATCACCAACACCCGCGCGTTCCAGTAAAAGCGGAACTTCATACAACACATCGCTAGTCACCATCGGGATGACCGCCTGCTTTTCCACATCGCAGAACAACGCGATCTTGTCACACAAGTCTTTGTCTACTGAATAATCAGACCGTGCGATGATCATATTAGGTGAAATACCGATCGAGCGTAATGCCGCCACGGAATGTTGTGTAGGCTTGGTCTTGATCTCGCCCGTTGCGCCGATGTAAGGCAACCACGTTACATGGATGAAGAACACGTTCTCACGCCCGACTTCGTTGCGGAGTTGGCGCAATGCTTCAAGGAACGGCTGGGATTCGATATCGCCCACGGTCCCGCCGACCTCCACGATCACCACATCAGCGGAGGTCTCTTTAGCGATTCCAGCCACGCGGCGTTTGATCTCATTCGTAATATGCGGAATGACTTGAATGGTTCCGCCTAGAAAATCGCCACGTCGTTCTTTGCTGATAATCTCGGCGTAAACTTGTCCGCTCGTGAAGTTGCTGGAGCGACTGAGGCGGATATCCACGAATCTTTCGTAGTGACCCAGGTCCAGGTCCGTTTCTGCGCCGTCATCCAGCACGTAGACCTCACCGTGCTGATACGGACTCATCGTGCCAGGGTCCACGTTAATGTAAGGATCCAGTTTTTGAACCGCAACTTTGAAGCCACGTTCTTTGAGCAACAGTCCGGTTGCGGCAGCTGTCACGCCTTTGCCCACCGATGAAACCACGCCGCCTGTATAAAATAAATATTTGGTTGTCATAAACATGTCCTTTCAAGAAACTCCCCTCTCCGATTTTGGAGAGGGGTAGAGGTGAGGGTTAAATCAGATGGGGAGGGTGTTGAAGCCCTCCCCATCGGGGATTACGTACTGTGAGAGTTGCAGTTGGTGTCTCGTTCTCATCCAACCAGCTTGACGAGATCTTCGGCGGCACGCCGCATCTCGAGAAATATCATGCCTAGTTTGGCATCCTGACGTGCCAGCGCGGTCAAAACGGCTTCCTCGCCAATGGAGGTTAGCACAATAGCGCCTTTATCGCCCTTAATATAAACCTGTTCCAAACCCTTGCGTCCCAATTCGTTTGAAATGCGCTCGCCCAGCGAAAGCATGGCAGCCGACATGGCTGAAACACGATCTTCTTCCACACCCTGTTGCAAAGCCGAAGCCATAATCAACCCATCCACCGAAACAACAGCCGAAGCCTCAATATCGGGCGCGGCAGCTTGCATATTGCGCAGGCGTTCCACCATCTGATCAGCGCGATTTTTTGACATATCGAATCTCCTAAGTGAAGTCTGTCGAAGTTTACCATAATTCAAAGACTCTGGAGTCAGACAGCTCGTGTGCTCGCTAGAGTATGCTGTCGATAAAATTTGACCAGCCCTGCCCTTCATGTTAAACTTATAGGTCGTTTTATGAAGCTCCGCATTCTGGTTCCGCTTGTTTTGCTTATGCTCGCCGCACAAACGACCCCGCCTGTTGCGATCAGTTCGCCTCTGGCTGGGGATGTTCTGCGCGGCCAGGTCACGATCACTGGCACGACGGATATACCTAATTTCCTCTCTGCACAACTGGATTTTGCGTACGCTTCAAACCCAGACGGAAACTGGTTTACCCTCCAAGCCTTATCTCAGCCCGTGCTGGATTCAACCCTCGCTACCTGGGACACTATCACCATCAGCGACGGTGACTATATATTGCGCTTGCGTGTCAATCTCAGTGACGGCACTTCACAGGAAGTAACTGTTCCGATAAAAATACAGAACGATTCACCGATACCAACACCAACGACGCCCGCAACTGCCACTCCTGATTTTGTGACGATTGGTATTCCTACACCTTTTTTGTTAGCTGCCTCACCCACCCCAACGGAAGTTCCGCGCCCAACGCCAACCGCGCTCCCGACGAATTCCGCGGCGCTGAATCAAAATGCAATTTACTCAAGTTTGGGTCGTGGCGCACTGGTAATTATCGGATTATTCATCTTCGCTGGACTCATCATCCGTTTTCGCCGTTCATAAAACCTGAAACTTGGAATTCATCAATGCCTCCTGAACAAACCTTCCTCCTCATCGGCCTCGGCAACCCGGGACGTGAATACAAAGACACACGTCACAACTTCGGCTTCATGCTCATTGACCGCATCGCCGTGCGCTTGAATGCGCGCGGTATGAAAGTGCAATCAAAAGCGATTGTTATGACCACGACTCATGAAGACAATAAACTTATCCTCGCTAAGCCACAGACCTTTATGAATCTCTCGGGTCAATCGGTGCAGGGACTGGTGCACTTCTACAAAATTCCGCTGACGAATGTCATGATCCTCTCCGATGATCTGGATATTCCCTTTGGTACGATTCGTATTCGTGGCGCTGGCGGCCCTGGTGGACAGCGCGGATTGTCTTCTATTCTGGAAAAGTTGGGCACAAAGGAAGTTCCACGCCTGAGGCTCGGCATCGGACGTCCGCCCGGCAGAATGGACCCAACTGCATACGTTCTGCAAAACTTCTCGCGCGATGAAATGCAAACGCTTTCAGAAGTTTTGGATCATGGCGCAGAAGCAGTCCTTGCATTCACAACGCATGGCTTGAACAAAGCTATGAATGAATTTAATGGTGATGTGAGGGATTGATACTGGTGGTCGAGTAGGGCGAAGCCCGTATCGAGACCACTATATAAGCAAAATTATTTATGTTACTTGTTGGTCTCGATATGCCTTTGGCTAACGCCTCAGGTACTTGACCGGCAGTTTAGAAAAAACATGGAAACCATCCTCAACAAAATTCGTTCCCTTCCGCAATATCAGCAATTGCTGAGTCAGTTCCAAACCAATGGCGTGCAACCTGGTTTGGGGTTGCAGCGCGCCGCGCGTTTGCCGGTCCTTGCCACGTTGCTGGAAGATGCGCAACGACCGATCCTCTTGATCACGGATCGCTCCGACCATGCGCTGTCCTTATTCGATGAAATAGGCTTTTGGATCAAGTCACCGCGCTATCATTTTGCGGAACCGAATCCATTATTTTATGAACAAGCCGCATGGGGCGTGACCACGCGTCGTGACCGCTTGCAAACACTCACAGCGTTATCTTCCTATCACTTGCCTTTCGCGCAGAAGCCTGAAATCCCGCCTGTGTTTGTGACTTCCGTGCGTTCGTTGATGACACGCACCTTACCGCGCCGCGATTTTCTCAAGGCGTGCAAGAAATTATCTGTTAATCAAACGATTCAACCTGATACACTTTTGCGGAGTTGGGCAGAGATCGGCTATCAGCGCGTCAACACCGTGTTGGAACCGGGACAATTCTCCAGCCGCGGTGGCATTCTCGATATTTGGGCAACAGCTGAGACAATGCCTGTCCGCTTGGATTTCTTTGGCGATGAGATCGAAACCATTCGTAAGTTTGATCCGGCCTCGCAAAGGACAATTGAAAAGCTCGAATCGATTCTGGTCACACCTGCGCGTGAATATGTTGCAACGGGGGAGCAGGGGACTGAGTTATCTGAATTCCATATTCCGCTTCTCCATCAACAACCCGCCAGTCTGTTGGATTATCTTCCTCAAAAAGCGATCGTGCTGATCGATGATTTATCCGTGTTAGAAAGTATGGCTGAAGAAGTGGAGGAGCAAGCCATCAAGTTCAGGCAGGAGAGTATCAAGGAAGATACGTTATCAGCTGATTTTCCGTTGCCGTATATTCCTTGGTCCGAGTTGCATGATAGTTTGCATGACCATGCTTCCGTGGAGTTTGGTTATTCAACGCGTAATGAAATTGAAGAATCGGACAACTCGCTGGCAGCTTGTTTCGGACATGATGAAAGGTTCGGGGGAAGGCTCAAGGCTTTTGTCGAGTATTTAACTTCAATTGTAGAAAGAGGCGAGCAGGTCATCGTTGTTTCGCGGCAGTCATCGCGTTTGCATGAGCTGTGGTTGGAGACGGATCATTCCGAATCCGAGGTAGAGCTTCCGCAGTTTATTGAGTCATCCATCTCTGAAGGATTCGCGATTCAAAATGCGTTGCACCTCATTACCGATTCAGAAGTGTTTGGTTGGGAGCGACCGCAGCCGCGCATGCGTCAACGCCCGGTGGCTGAGACACCTGAATCAGTGTATTCCGATTTGAAGGTTGGTGATTACGTTGTGCATATCGATCACGGCGTGGGGCGCTTCGGCGGTTTGGTGCAGCGCGAGTTGGATGATCATGTGCGCGAATTTCTGGCGGTGGAATATGATGGTGGCGGGCAATTGTATGTGCCTGTGCTTCAAGCCGATCGGATCACGCGCTACATCGGCGCAGAAGGCGCAGTGCCCGCGCTGGATCGTTTAGGCGGGCAGGAGTGGCATGAGAAAAAGAGACGCGTCAAAGAAGCTGTGTTGGAAGTTGCGCAGGATATGTTGGATTTGTATGCACGGCGCAATGTCGTAAAAGGTTATGCCTTCAAGCCTGATACAAACTGGCAAAAAGAATTGGAAGATTCTTTCCCGTATGTTGAAACCGAAGATCAAAACCGCGCCTTGATGGACATCAAACATGATATGGAAGCCTCGCGTCCAATGGATCGTTTGTTGTGCGGCGATGTGGGTTATGGCAAAACCGAGGTCGCGTTGCGTGCGGCGTTCAAAGCTGTGATGGATGGCAAACAGGTTGCGATATTAGTTCCGACGACGGTATTGGCACAACAACATTATGAAACCTTCATGCAGAGGCTTGCAGCGTTCCCGGTAAAAGTGGAAATGCTTTCACGCTTTCGAACACCACGTGAACAAGCTACAATTCTCCTCGCGCTTGCTTTGGGTGAAATCGATATTGTGATCGGCACGCATCGTTTGATCTCGAACGATGTGCAATTCAAGGAACTTGGTTTAGTTGTCATTGATGAGGAGCAACGCTTCGGCGTCACGCATAAAGAGCATCTCAAAAAACTTCGCACTGAGGTCGATGTGCTCACGCTCACTGCTACGCCGATTCCGCGCACGTTGTATATGGCGCTCACGGGCGTGCGCGATATTTCCAATCTCAACACGCCGCCTGAGGAGCGCTTGCCCATTGTCACGCATGTCGGTCCGTATTCGCCGAAGCTGGTGCGTCAGGCAATTTTGCGCGAACTTGAGCGCGGCGGACAAATATTTTTTGTGCATAACCGCGTCAACACGATCGATGCCATGAAGTTGCATCTCAATCAACTCGTCCCTGAAGCGAATGTGGATGTCGGTCATGGGCAGATGCCTGAAACGCAACTGGCAGCGGTGATGCATCGCTTCAATATGGGCGAGACAGATATTCTGTTATCAACGACCATCATTGAATCTGGATTAGACATCCCGAATGCGAACACGCTCATCGTGGACCGTGCGGATACGTTTGGGCTGGCACAACTCTATCAACTGCGCGGTCGCGTCGGACGTGGAGCTGCTCGGGCGTACTCCTACTTTTTCCGCCACCGGAAACTAACCCCTACACAAGAAGGTCAGCAACGACTCGAAGTCATCGCGGAGAATACACAACTTGGTGCGGGTTATTCGATTGCCATGCGTGATCTTGAGATTCGCGGTGCGGGTGATCTGCTCGGCACACGCCAGCATGGACATATTCAAGCGGTTGGCTTCCACCTTTATACAAGATTATTGGCAGACGCAGTGCGGCAGATCAGACGGATTGAAGCCGCGCGAAATAACGGCGAGGATAAAGCACAGGGTGGACAGCTGGAGGTTTCACTTTCCAGTTTGAGTCAGCCGCTTGCGATGCCCGTCAATGTTGACCTACCTTTGGCTGTTGGCATCCCGGCTAATTACATTACCGATCAAGACCTGCGCTTACGGTTATATCGTCGCATTGCGGATTTGCGCGATGAAATTGAGATCGATGCGTTGGCATCTGAATTCAAAGACCGATTTGGTGAATTGCCTGAGACGGTGGCGAATCTGTTTTATCAAATGCGTGTGAAGGTGCTCGCAGAGAAAGCTGGATTGGCGGGAATCAGTTGGGAGAGCGGGCAGATCGTGTTGCGGTATCCAGTTTTGGGGGAGGGGAAAGATGTGGCGCGGCTGGCAGATTTGGGTCCAGGAGTACGAGGCGGGAAGTCATCCTATTGGTGTTCGTTCGGGGAACAGTGGCAGTCACGTTTGTTGGAAACGTTGGCAAAGCTTTAAATCCTTCAAGATTCCCTTTGTTATAAAATTTGTAACATATTGATAACCGAACCTTTACAATCAAGAGATAAATCTAGGTATAATAATAGGACAAAGTAGAGTTTTTGTACCTGATTCCCCAACATTTCTTAGTAAGTAATTTATTCTGAAAGGTGGTGGTGATGGGCAAGAAAATTTCGACTGAAAGAGGAGAGATGCTTGCGCATTTGCCCATGCTGCGGCGCTACCGAATTACCAACTCACCAGAGGAGACAATACATGTTTGACTTCATGTTCCATAGACGAAGCAGAGCGCCGATGCAAGTGCCTCTGCTTCGTATCATGTCTAGCCTATTGATGGTCGCATTTGTAGTAGGTTCACCAGCTGGAGCGCTGGCGGCAAATTCGTCAGCTCCAGCAAGTGCAGCAAATAGCTGTAACCTCAATTCTGCCAAGGGTAATATCCATCATGTGATTTACATTCAGTTTGACAATACCCACTTCCTGCGCGATAACGCAAATGTGCCGTCAGACCTGGAGCAGATGCCGCACCTCCTGAACTTTATCACGAGCAATGGCAGATTACAGGCGAACGATCATACTGCTCTGATCTCACACACCGCGACCGGAATCCTGACGTCGTTGACCGGCGTCTATCCTGATCGTATGGGTCAACCCGTGTCGAACAGTTTCCGCTACTTCAAGACTGACGGTACAACCAGAACTGGCGTCTCGTTTGCCTACTGGACTGCACCGCTCTTTGACCCGGGTGGCAGCACAACTGACACAACCCCAGAGATGATCAACGAGAATGGCAAGATCGCTCCGGCACCTTGGGCTCCCTACACTCGCGCAGGTTGCGATTTTGGTGCTGTTGCAACTGCGAATACGATCCTTGAGAACACAGCCATAGATATCCCAACCGTCTTCGGCGCTGGCTCGCCAGAGGCTGCTGAGGTTATTGCAACTCCAGCTCAGGCGTTTGCAGATTTCGTCGGTATCGGTGTTCACTGTGCGCAGGGCTCGTCGCGTTGCTCGGCCGCGAACAATGGTAAGGCAGATCTTTTGGCGGACGAGCCGGGTGGCTATACTGGCTTCAATGGCCTTTTCGGCGCCAAGTATGTCAATCCGGTGATTAAGCCCGGCGGCCCGATGACTGATCTTAATGGTAATGTGATTCAGGATGCAACTAATCACATCGGCTTCCCTGGCTTCGATGGTATGGAAGCGACTGTTTCTCTCTCCTGGGTCGCACAGATGCAGGAAGCTGGAATTCCGGTCACATATGCGTATATCTCAGACGCGCATGATGGTCATGGCACTTCCGGTAATATTCACTTCGCTTATGGTCCTGGCGAGGCTGGTTACACTCAACAATTGCACGATTACGATACAGCATTCCAGAAGTTCTTTGATCGTCTCGCCGCAGATGGGATTACGAGCAAGAACACGCTCTTCGTCTTCACTGTTGACGAAGGCGATCACTTTGTCGGCGATCAGCCAACTCCCGCGGGCTGTGACGGCATCAACACTGCGTGCAGTTACAACCGCGTTGGCGAGATCAATGCCGACTTGCGCCGCATGGTGCTGACACAGTTTGGCGATTCGACTGTGTTCTCTGTTCACTCAGATGACGCCCCGACCGTATATGTAAACGGCACACTTGCCCAACCTCTTCGAGATCAAACTGATCCAGTCGTCCGCAACCTTGAACGGGAAATGGCAGGGCTAAACTGGCTGAACCCATACACGGGTCAAGTTGAGAACAATATCATGGTGGCGCTGGCAGATCATACCGAGATGAGAACACTGCACATGGTTACAGCTGATCCATTCCGAACGCCGACCTTCACTCCCTTCGCCGACCCAGACTGGTTCTTCTTTGCTACAGGCGGTGGGATTTGCGCAACTCCGGCTACCTGTGCGTTTATCCCAGCGCGTACTAGCCAGAGCTTTGCATGGAATCACGGCGACATTCAAGATGAAATCGCTTCAACGTGGATCGGTATGGTGGGACCCGGTGTTGACCAAGTTGGAGTTGACAGCAATACATGGTCTGATCACACGGATGTGCGACCGACGATGCTGGCACTCGTCGGACTCAAGGACGATTATGTCCATGATGGACGCGTGCTCACGGAAGCGCTGACTGGCTATGCAATCCCTTCGGCTGTGAAGAAGAGCGGAAGCTTTGTAGCACTCGCGCAAATCTACAAACAGTTGGATGCTTCCTTCGGCTCATTCGCAATGGATACACTCAAGGCCTCTACGAGGGCACTTGCCGCGAATGACGCAGGCGATGCCACCTATACATCGATTGAAGCGCAAATTGATAGTCTTACCAGTCAACGGAATGCACTCGCTACTCAGATTGTCGGTTTGCTGAATGGTGCTGAATTCAAAGGTCTGGCTTTCAGTGATGCGCAGGCCCAAGCGCTCATCGCGCAGGCACAGTCGTTGCTGAATCAGGCGCATACACTAGCGACCTCGCCATAAGCTCTTCTGAGCACAACAATATTAGTTAGTAAGTAAAGTGGCGGACACAGATTGTCCGCCACTTTACTTTTGATCAAGATAACAGTTTAGGTTACTTTACTTCCTTGACCACTTTGCCATCCTTCATGACCAGAGCGATATTGTCATTATTTTCCAGTGAGCGAATATCCTGCAGCGGATTTGATTTTACAATGACAATATCTGCCAGCTTGCCGGCTTCGATTGTTCCCACTTGATCCTGCCAGCCTAAACACTCTGCTGCCACTTTGGTAGTCGCCACAATTGATTCCATGGGCGTCATACCAATATTGACCATTAACCCAAGCTCGCGCAGATTTGTCCCGTGCGGCATCACGCCAGCATCAGTGCCCATTGCGATTTTGACGCCCGCTTTATGCGCGCGGCTAATGCTTTCGCTATGAATTTCAATCACCTCACGAGATTTGCGGATTCCGTATTCGGGCATTCCACCTTTTTCGCCAGCCTCCAATACCGCAAGCGGGGCAAGCAAGGTCGGTACCAGAAAGGTTCCATGTTTTAGCATGAGGTCAATGACTTCGCTATCCAGAAAGATGCCATGCTCAATGGAATGGATTCCAGCGCGGACCGCATTCTTGATTCCTTCCAGGCCTTGGGCGTGTGCCATCACTTTTACACCGCGCCGATAAGCAGCTTCGCGTACGATCACTTCCAACTCCTCGGGCGAGAATTGTGTGAACTCAGGATGATCCGTTGGGCTGAGAACGCCGCCTGTGGCGCAGATCTTGATCACATCGGCGCCTGCACGTAAGACCTCACGCACTTTTTGACGGCAGGCGTCGACTCCGTCTACGCGGCATTCGGGAAAACCTGGATACGCGGGGAACAGGTTGAACTCACGACCCGAGCGCATCCAACCATCGCCGTGCCCACCCGTGATGGTGAGAACGCTGATACTGATTTGCATGCGTGGTCCTAATACAACTCCTGATTCGACTGCTTGTTTAACCCCGGCATCTGCACCGCCTGCGTCACGCACGCTGGTAATGCCTGCATCAATTGTGCGTTTCATAAATTGTACAGAATTGAAGAATCGCATCGAGAATGGTGTGACCATATCACGAGCGATATTCACACCTTCGAGCATAAGGTGAACGTGTGTATCTATGAAACCAGGCAGAATATATCCGCCGCCTGCATCAACTTCATGGATTGATTCGTTGGGAAGGCTGAAACTATCTGCCTGACCAACTGCTTGAATGCGATTGTCTTTGATTAGCACAGCGGCATTGAGAGTAGGTGTAGCTCCGGTGCCGTCAATCAGCGTACCATTCCTTATAAGAGTGTTTGTCATGATGATCTCTTTTCTGATGAGTTGATTTATTATAGTTTGATTTTTACTGCTCGCGTTGCAAAATAACTGGGGTGATAATTATGTAAAGGTGAATCAAGCATATCGTCTTCATAAAAATCTGTAATCATGAAACCTGCTGAACATTGACCACCTATTAAATCAGTTAGTGAGTGACCGAATTCAAGCGGCAGGCCCTTACTAAGGTATTCTTCCCGGTCTTCTTCTGACAAACTGGTAACATCAGAATAAGGGATGGAATAAGCAACTTCGAGAATGCCTTCGTCTGCTTTGAAAAGATCAAAAATATAATGAACCGGGTTCATCGAACCTGTCATAAGAATTCCACCGTGTCGCAACACGCGATAACATTCCCGCCATACCACGCGTACATCCTGCATGAAAACTGTTGAACAAGGATTGAAGACGATATCAAAGGATTCACTTGCAAACGTGGATAGATCCGCCGCATCGCCTTCCACCGTTTTTAGACTCAACGCTTCTCTCTCAGCCACAAGTTGATCCTGTTTCAATTGGCTTGGGGAATTATCGAAGACAGTCACATTCGCGCCGAGCGCGGCAAAGACTGGTCCTTGTTGCCCGCCGCCAGAGGCAAGGCACAATATATCCGCACCTTTGAATGTTGGAAACCAACGCAGTGGTACTGGGATATTCTCTGTAAGCAGAACACTGAATTCTCCCTGCTTTGCCTTAGCGATAACTTCTGAGGTGACAGGTTGAGTCCAACGATTGTCGCCGCCTTCCACTTCCTTGTTCCAGGCGTCGCGGTTGTAAGATCGAATATCCATGGCTTCTCCAATTGTTAACTTGTTAGGGCGATTGTAAAGGGAAGGTAAAGGCTTGTCGAGATAGAGTCAGCTTATGCTTAAGAATGAAGTGATTAAAAAAGTTGGGACAGGTCCATGCGTTAGACCTGTCCCGTTTGGAGGAGGAGTTCCTGTGATTCGTTAATCCGCTGCAGCTGGCTCGATGATCGGAGTGGGGGAGCGATGCGTTTTGTTGAGCACTGTAAAGCCAATTGTCGCAAGAATGCCAATGACTCCACAAAGAGTCCATAACAAGTTTGGATTGGCACTATCGAGGATCAAGCCTGCGAAGTATGGACCAATGGTGAAGGCGATACTCCACGAAAGGCTCGAGACTGCCATGTAGCGTCCGCGCATGGCTTCAGGGGCAAAGCTTGCCACAACCGATTGTTGGAATGGCGAGACGATCATTTCGCCAATGGTGATGATAATCATGGCGATTGCAAAGAATGCGATGCCAGAGACGAAACCATACATGGCAAAGCCTAACGCGTAAAGCAATGAACCAACCGCCATCATTAACATCGGCTTGTATTTTTCAAGCCTGCGTGCAACCCAGAATTGAAGCGCTACCACGATGACGGCATTGAGGCTGATCAAAGTGCCGTAGTTGATCTCGGTCAAGCCATGTTGGTCGCGCAGGTAAACGCCGAGGGTTGAGTTCATGTTCATGTAAACGAGTGTCATCATGACGGTGACGCTGATGAATGCAACAAAGGGAGTGTCTTTGAACACGCGCCCGTAACCTGCAAAGGTTTGTTGCATGGTTTCAGGTTTGGCGTCTGCATGTGTCTGTGGTTTTGTTTCGGGCAATGCCAGTGCGACGATGAACACCGCAATAATACTGATGACCGCATCCACGATGAAGAGGGTGATATAGGAATGGGCAATGAGCAATCCTGCGATCGGAGGGGCAATGATGACCGCCAAATTGAAGATCACGCGGATGATGCCGTAGCCTTCAGTGCGTTTCTCAGGTGGAAGTAGATCAGCGACCACGGCTTCGTGAGCGGGTCCGCCAATGCTGGAAAGTGTACCAACCACAACGACGACTGCTGTGAATATTGCCAGTGTAGGGGCGAAGCCCATGCCTAATGAACTCAATGACGACAGCAGTAGACTGGCGATGATCACGGTTTTACGTCCCATGCGGTCGGTAAGCGCGCCGCCGAGGGCGCTGCCAGCCATCCCTGAGACTGAGAAGACCGCAAATAGAATCCCTACAGTGGACATGCCAATATGAAATTTTTGAGTAAGATAGAGCGCGAAGAACGGGTAAAGCATAAATCCACCGAGACGGTCTATGAATACGATGATGTTATAGATCCAGAATGCGCGTGGATATTCGTTGTATACTTTTTTTCCTTTTGCCAATAAAGCGTTCATTTTTCTCCGTGATATTTCTACTAATGCGCGAAGCCCTTGGAAGGCGAGTTATTGCAGTTGGTAGCGGGGACCTCATAACGCTTGCGGAGTTGCTTGCCGGTTGCGATCATCCAGTTGGCAAAATTGAACATTGTCCGCTCGTAGCGGCCGGGTTTGTAAGGACGGGATTTGAGAGCAATTTGTTCAAGCCGAATCTGTTTCATTTCTTCAGCGATTTGTTTGCGGTGATATTCGGCTGTAAGTTCATCTTGATAGTGGTTCATTTCATGCTCCTTTGGCAAGGTCAAAACAATTTAAGAACGACCAATCAAAAAGGCGTGGACGGCCTTGAGAGTTTTTTCGATACGATCTTGGTTAAGAATGTATATCTTTGCTCCGCTTTCTCTCCTTTCTTGTAGATAGCCTGTGGCCGTGAGTTGTGTCAGGTAACGCGAGATGCTGGGCTGACTCAAGTTGATGGCTTCCATGATTTCTTGCGAGCGCATTTGTCCGTGCTCTGCGATCATTTGTAAAATGTTCAAGCGAGTGTCATCTGCCAAAGCCGAAAGCCGGGAAACGATCTCAGCGCGGTCCAATTCAGGGATGTGCACTTCAGAGCCTTCAGGTAGATGAGCGCCAAAATAGATATAGAAGCTATCCTGAATTTTTGCAGCCCGGATATAGGGCCCAAAATGCGCGTTGGGGATAAATATCAATGCTTTCGCGTTCTTGAACTCATCGCCCCATTTTGATTCTGTATATTCCTTGCCTGTTACAAATTCGACCAGTTCCAAGCGCGACATGTTGCTGACATCAACTTGATTGAATGCCCTGGCGGTTTCTTCCAACATTGGTCGGACACGGTTCCATTCGGCTTGCAAGTAATTTTTCCAAAACCAACGCATATGGCCGGTGATCAGTTGTTTGAGCGCAGCGGGGTCGATCACGTATTCGTACGCGCGTGTTTCTACTTCTTCATCAACATGTTCTTCGCCAAATCTATACTTGAGAAAGCTGACATAATTAGCTGCAGAAGAAAGAATATCGTCCCAATCGACAGGCTTGCCTATATCTTTTTGCGATTCACTCGTCATACAGATTCCTGAGTAGGCATCCAACAGTCGCTGACGAAAAGCGGATGGGGGCGTGGAATCGAGCCCTGCGAGATAAGTTTCAAAAGTTGCGCCTGGTACACGTGGCTGAACTGAGTAATGGAATCCAATACTCACAAGTTTATGGCGGAACTGTTCCTCTGTCGACATTGCAGCGCGGGTTTTGGTGACCCACTCATGGATGCCAGGATCGTCCTCTCGTATCGAGACCAACAGCATGGTACCAAAGGCGTTCAGTGCTGGTTCAAGCATTACCAGTGACGTTTCTATTTGAGTTTTTTCAAGTTCTAGAGCGAAAGGCATATTATTCTCCAATTATATTGAATTATTCACAAAATTGAATAATGTGTATATTTTAATAGGATTCTTGATTCTGTCAAGACATATAAAACAAAAATCCCTATCGTTTGTTCGACAGGGATTAATTTCTCTTGTTTTTTTCTAGGTTATGGTTTAGGTGTGTTCTGAATTGCCACACCTACCCACGAAAAGTCGCGTTGATCGCTGATTGCGCCAGCCGAGTCATAAAGTGGCTGTCCCTGATCGTCCACACCATTCTGGCGGACCGTGGTGACCCACCAGCGAATCACGTGTGCCAAGTTGTCGTTCGGGCGGAAAGATGAAGGCACAATGAATTTTGTGTCAGTAACATAAGCTGTTTGACGTAAGCCCTCAGCGGATGTCACATCCAAGATTGTGACCTGATATCGTTCGTTATCACGCAGCGTTCCAATTGATGCCCATTGTAATGTGACCACGTCGTTTGCCAGGGTGAAGGCAGCGCCGTCCGCAGGCAGGAGCAGGTTCGGGGCTGGGTAAGGAGGCGGAAGTGTGGGCGTGGGGGTTGGTCCCGGTGTGGCGAATCGTTCGCACAATGGAATCAAGATAGTAGTTCCCAACAAAACATTATCCGACGCCAAGCCGTTGTAAAATTTGATCGCATCCTGCGGCACGTTGTAACTCAATGAAATACTTGAAAGCGTATCGTTCGCTTGAATCGTATAGGGCACTTTTTCGCAAGCCTGCGCTGTCTGCGTAGCTTCATTGGGAATGTCTGTTGGCGGCGGTGCAGGAGTAGCGGTTGGATACGGAACTTTCAACTTCTGTCCAATAGATACTAGACAATCCGATGAAAGTTGATTCAGCACGATGAGACTTTGAGTTGAAACATGGAATGTGGCTGCGATCACGCCGCAAGTCTCACCCGAGCGAACCACATATTCAAACGGTGGCAACGGCGTTTCAGTCGGGATTGAAGTGGCAGCGGGAATATCCGTGCCCGTGGGTGTGATCGTGGCAGTTGTAGTTGCTGTTCCCGCAGGAGTTGGTTCGGTGAGTGTAGCTTTTGTAAGACCTGATTTCAGCACAAAGTAAACCGTAATGGCACCAACCAAAAGGATGATTACGAGCGCACCCAATGCCGCGGGCAAACTGAGAGTGATCTCAGGCATACGGCTGGCTTGTACAGTTGTATCTGCTTTTTTAGATTTTGTAGTGGCTTTCGCAGTGAGTTCTGTTCCGCACACCAAACAACGGGTGGCATTTTCTGTCAAACGCGTTCCACAGGTAGGGCATATTTGTGATTTTTGAGATGAAGGTTCCTGGAGCATATCGGCACGATTATACCATCGAACACTTTTGGGATTTTTGAGAGCAGATTCGTTCCTTAAAGAGACGTTTTTGTGTTTAAGACAGTTCCATTTGCACTAAGAACGATCTTTCTATGCCTTTACCTGCTTCACTCCAAACGAATTGACCCCAGCCTTCTCCGCGTAATCGCTATAGCCGCCAATATACTCTGTGATCTTCGCATCTTTCAATTCAAAGATACGATTGACAGTTTGATCGAGAAAATAACGGTCATGTGAAATGACTAATACAGCCCCGTTGAAATCACTCAGCGCATTCTCCAATACTTCAGCAGATGCTATATCGAGATTATTTGTCGGTTCATCGAGCAGTAAAAAGTTTGCGCCTGACAATACCAATAACGCCAACTGGAGTCGGCTCCGTTCGCCGCCCGAAAGCGACCCAACGCGCTGAGATGCTTGTTGATAGTTGAACAGGTAGCGGGTCAGAAAAGAGACGGCGCGTCCCTCGCTCATATTGCCGAAGAGTCGGACCGTGTCAATCACGGTTTGATTGACGTCCAGTGTCTCGTGTTCCTGCGCATAATAGCCGACCTTTACGCTGGGTCCGATTTTGATCTCACCCAGTGTTGGTTCTTCTTTGCCAAGTACCAAACGCAAAAATACGGATTTCCCAGCGCCATTTGCGCCGATCAATCCCACGCGCTCGCCATGCCGAATGAGAATATTGATGTTCTCAAGAATATTACGATGTGTAAACGATTTGGTGACCTGATCAAATTCCAAAACTTGATTTGACCCACGCCAGCCGTTGAGCGCTAGATCCATTTTCTTGCGATCAAGCACCGGCTTTTCAATTTCTTCGATCCTGGCAATACGCGCCTCCATGGCGTGGACACGCGTGGCGAATTTATCGTTGAAGATGACCCAGGTTTTATAACGTTTGAGTGCCATCTCCAAACGACCAATCTCGCGTTGCTGGATTTGGTAAAGTTCCTCTTGGCGCGCAAGCCGTTCTTCTTTGTCAATAATGAATTCAGTGTAGTTGCCGATGAAGGTTGTGATTTTGCCGTCTTCGATTTCGGCGATGTGAGTGGCGACGGCATCCAGAATATAACGGTCATGTGAAATAAGGACCACCGCGCTGGGATATTCGATGATGAGTTTTTCGAGAAACGCTTTGCCGGGCATATCAAGATGATTATCAGGCTCATCTAATAACAACACAGTGGAATTTGCCAGCAACAAGCGTGCCAGCCCGATCAACTTCTTTTGTCCGCCGCTTAGCACGCCAACCGGTTTCTCAAAATCGGATTCGGGTAAACCCAGCCCGCGCAAAATTTCACGTACACGCGATTCGTAATTCAACCCGCCTAACGATTCGAGTTCTTCAAGCAATTTATGTTGTGTATCTAATGTGCGCTCAAGTGCCTTGGGGTTGTTGTAGACTTCAGGCTCGCCAAATTTGTTTTCAATACGCTGTAACTCGGATTCGATTTCCGCTACTCGTGCATTGCCTTCCAAAGCAAGCGAAATGGCTGTTCGCTCTGGATCAAATTCGGGATGCTGAGGCAGATAACCAACCGTCACACCTTTAGCGCGGATGACAGCCCCGCCTTTTTCAGCTTCATGTTCGCCAATGATCAACTTAAGCAGGGATGACTTTCCCGCGCCGTTTGGACCGATCAGCCCGATCTTCTGGTCGTGTTGAACTTCCCAGTTAAGGTCACGAAAGATGGCATGGGAACCGAGAATTAAGGTGGCGTTTGAAACTGTAATTGAGATCATGTTGTACTCCAATAATAATGCAAAAGAATTAAATAAAAATGCCGCAGGTGAGCCTGCGGCATTTGAGAGAATAAGTAAAAGTGTCTATCTCTGGGCAACAGGCGCGATTCGAGGAAGCCCCGCGTTGTTAAATCCGCGCATGCCGATGCACAAGAAAAAGTTGCCAGATCGTTCGTATCTCATAGTGCCAAGTATAACATTCCCTGCCCAAATCGCAAACAATCTGATAAAATACATTCTGCACGCCGAACCCGTTGTCTTACCCAAGAAAGAACCCTCGGCTTTTCCCCGTCGGGGGTTTTTGTGTGTAAATTATATGTAGAGGCGGCGCGTTAGCGCCTCGCTCAGTTTATAGGAAGAAAAATGCTAATTGAAAGAACTGATCTCCGTAACATCGCCATCATCGCCCACGTTGACCACGGCAAAACCACGCTCGTAGATGGGCTCTTGCGCCAGTCCCATACCTTCCGTGAGAACCAACACATTGAAGAACGCGTGATGGATTCGAACGATCTCGAACGCGAACGTGGCATCACCATCCTTGCCAAGAACACCGCGATCACACTCAACGATCCTGCCACCGATAAGCCGATCAAGATCAATATCGTGGATACGCCCGGACATGCCGACTTTGGTGGAGAAGTTGAACGCGTCATGAACATGGTCGATGGTGTGCTCCTGCTCGTAGACGCCGCCGAAGGTCCCATGCCGCAAACGCGTTTCGTACTCAAGAAGGCGCTCTCGATGGGACACAAAGCCATTGTTGTGATCAATAAGATCGATCGCAAAGATGCCGAGCCTGAACGCGTCCTCAACGAAACTTTTGACTTATTTATTGAACTCGGCGCTACTGAAGAACAAGCGGACTTTCCCATTATCTACGCCATCGGCATTGATCAGCGCGCCGGACTCACGACCGAGCTGGGTCCTGACCTTCAACCTTTGTTCGACGTGATCTTGAAACACGTCCCCGCGCCTAAAGTGGACCCAGATGCGCCTCTGCAATTGCTGGTCACAACGTTGGGTTACGACGATTATCGCGGTGTTACTGCGATTGGTCGTATCTTCTCTGGCACCATCAAAGCTAACCAGAAACTCGCCCGTTTAACTGTGGATGGTCGCAACCTCCCGGAACAAGCGAAATATCTTTATACCTTTCAAGGTTTGAATAAGGTTGAAATTGAATCAGCAATCGCAGGCGATATCGTTTCCCTCGCAGGCTTGAGCGAGATCGGCATCGGCGAAACGCTTGCTGATCCTACCAATCCCATCGCGCTTCCTACCATCAAAGTGGAAGAGCCAACTGTCCGTATGACGTTTGGGGTGAACACATCACCGTTCACTGGCACAGAAGGCACATGGAGCACCTCGCGCAAACTGCGTGAACGTCTGTTTGATGAATTGCGTACCAATGTTTCCCTGCGCGTTGAAGAAACTGAATCGGCTGAAAACTTTTTAGTTTCTGGTCGCGGTGAATTGCATCTTGGCATTCTTATTGAAACCATGCGCCGCGAAGGCTATGAATTTCAAGTCTCACGCCCTGAGGTAATCTTCCACAAAGCTGATGATGGTGCCTTACTTGAACCTTATGAAGAAGTCCATATCGAAACCAGTAATGAAACTGTCGGCGCGGTGGTGGAAATGCTTGGGGTAAGACGCGGTCTCATGCAAGAGATGCATGATGCAGGTCAGGGCATGACGCGCATGGTCTATATCGCACCCACACGTGGTCTGCTTGGCTTCCGATATCAATTCCTCACATCCACGCGTGGCGCGGGCGTGATGCACACTATCTTCCACGGTTACGATGAAATGTCGGGACCCATGTCCACACGTACAACCGGCTCGCTGGTTGCATGGGAAGCGGGCGATACAACGGCGTATGCCTTGAAGAATGCCGAAGAGCGCGGAACATTGTTTATCGGACCCGGCGTTAAAGTCTATGAAGGCATGGTCATCGGCGAAAACACGCGCGGACAGGATATGCCAATCAACGTCTGCAAGAAAAAACATTTGACGAATATCCGTTCAGCCGGTGGCGATATGGAAATCCGCCTCACGCCGCCCCGCCGCATGTCTCTGGACGAAGCGATTGAATATTTGTCTGACGACGAACTGCTCGAGATCACACCCGAGTCGTATCGCATCCGCAAGCGCATTCTCAAAACCGATGAGCGCGGTAAGCAGACCAAGAAAATTAAAGAGCAGATTGGGGAAGAGTAAATGCAAATCTCCGAGTTCTCAAAGAACTCGGAGATTTTTCTTTTTCTAACAGCTGATCGTGATTACCGCACTGCGCGCAGAGCCTGTAATGTTATAGACTTCGATCTGGTAATTAACTTTTTCGCCTGCTTTGAATGCATACAAGTCCGTATATGAAGTGGTATTAGCTGGCAATTCAACAACTGGTTGATCGTTGCGAATGACCCGATAGCCCGTTTCGTTGGTAGCGTTGTCCGTCCAGGTGAAGTCCACATTCATTTGACCAGCAGTGTAGTCACAGTTGAACTGCCACTTCACAGCTGGAGCTGTGGGCAATGACATGGTCGCAGTAGGTGGTGGTATGACGGAAGGTACTGCCCAATAACTCCCGGTAAGATCGGCGTATTCACCCCATACCCAGCATTCGCCGGTTGAGCTTTCAGGCGCTTTTATCAGCCAATAATTTGTTTCTGCATAATAGCCAATTATCTCCCGCTTTACTCCTTTGACATAGGCAAACAAAATATCGTAGCTTTGCCCGGGACCAGCGCGGCAATTGGTTTGTTCGCGCAGAGTGAGCATCGGCACGGAGTAAGTAGGTGTGATTGTTCCCTTGGGTCCGCTGGTTGGAGTGGCAGTGTTGTTTGCAATAATGGCTGGTTGTACTACCGTCACTGTGATTGAAGGCGTCAATATCGCCTGCAAAGTTTGCGCTGCGGCAGTTTGAATCTCTGGGGCGGTTTGCTGGGGCGTGCTGTTTGGCAGATTGCATGCCAGTGCTGATGCAATCAACAATGTAAATGCAACAAGAATATTTTTTGTGTTTTTCATGCTTTTCACTACATGTGCCGATTGAGAAATTCGCGCACAACTTTCAGATATTTTTCGTTTTCCTCCACGTAAGTCATATGCCCACTGTTTTCAAAGACAACGAGTTCTGCATTGGGTAAGCCCTTTGCCATTGCTTCTGCGCCCTCGATAACACAAGTCCGGTCACCGCGACCAGCCAGCACGAGTACTGGGTGCGTGACATTTACCAACTTGTCTTCGACTTCAATGCCGCCATAGTCAGCGTTTGCAAAAAATCGCAATACCTCAGGCGAGTTCACTCCACCGGCAGTTCTTTTCTCAAACTCGGCAATGCGGACATCGAGTGGATTGCCGAATTGGAATGGAAGTTGATCGTGGAGGAGTTCGTCAACTTCTGCGCGGGTTTGTGCCACCTTTTCACGCTCCCATGATTGAGTAACCTGTTCACGCAACGCAAGCGGTTCAAATTTTTCCAGGTTCTTCCAAACGTTTGCTAAATATTTGGCAGAAGGCAAACCGCTGGAAACAATGGTTTGCGAAGCATGCCCGGGATAATCCACAGCATTTTGCAAGGCGACGAACGCTCCGTATGAATGACCGAGCACCGCATATTTTTTCAGGTTCATGGCGTTTGCCAACAGCGTAATATCTTTTGCCATTTGACCCAGTGTCCATGTAGATAAGTCGCACATATCCGAACAACCTTGTGCACGCTGATCGACCAGAATAAGTCGGAATTGATCACAGAGCGGGTCAAGATAATCGCCAAACATGTGATGGTCCAAGCCGGGCCCACCGTGCAGGATGATCACTGGATAACCATTGCCACGTTCTACAACGTTCAAGCGGGTGTCACCGATGTCAACGAGATGTTCTTTTGATGGAATGGACATGCGAGTCTCTTTTCATGATTTGGTTTTGATAATCTGAGTTGGCAAACGCCATGAAACTGAAGCAGTTATCGCCTGAGTGTGAAGCGGATTACTATCCTATGAGATTCTTTTGTGCGCACGGCCTTCAACCCGAAAGTATTCCACACGTCCTTTATCATCACGAATAATGTCAGCAAGTGCACCCTTCAGCGGTTCATCCAAGCCGATGAGTTTATCTTGATCATAAAAAGCAAAGCGCACGGGAGGCAGCGCAGGACCTGGAGGCGTATCGGGCGTGGGGAAGCCGCCAAGCGGTATATGCTGACAAATGATATGTTTGCCTTCGGCTTTGACGTCGAAACAATTCGTGCCTATCTTATAACGCCCGTTTATTCCTTTAGGTTCCTGTGGAGTTTTAAGTGGCTGGGGTGATTTGAGTTTGATGTTGAAATACGATTCGAGCGCCATGCCAAACATTTGACCGGTGATAATGCCGCCATCGTCGCTGTTAGTGAGAACGGCAAGCGCAAAATCTTTTTCAGGAATGTAGAAGAAATAAGCCTGTTGGCCGTGAGTTGCGCCGCCGTGTGCGTAAGCTGTAAGATCTTCGGCATAACGGATGAACCATGTAATACCCATATCGCCGCGTCCATCTGCGCTGACTTGTTTGACGCGCATGGCTGCAAGTGTTTTGTGTTTAATGATTTTATTCCCATCACTCATGTGGAAGCGCGCATATTTCAATAAATCTTTGACGGTGCTCACGACTCCGCCTACACCGTTGCCTGCCCGTCCAATTGCCCACGGACGCGCCACATGCGTTTGGTTATTCGTGCGATAATGCCCAACCACGAAGCGATGCGTGAACAGCACATCACTTGGATATAAATAGGTCATATATAGCCCAAGCGGATTCAACAACATCTCTTGCAAAGCCTGCTCGTAGGATTTTTTGGTCACAACTTCGATCACGCGTGCTGCAATATTGAAACCGGCATTGTTGTATGACCAGATTTTCCCCAACGGCTGGATTTGAGGAAGTTTGGCAATGTCCTTGACCATTTTATCGAGCGCGTCATCGCCATTGCCAAAGTCGTTGAAATAATCACCAACCCAGCCACCTGTGTGAGTAAGCAGATGCCTGATCGTGACTTTCTTTGCTACGCTTTCAGCGCTGAGCTTGAAGTCTTTGATATATTTTCGAACGGGCGCATCGAGGTCGATTTTTCTCTGTTCAGCAAGCATCATCAGTAATGTGCCAGTGAAGGTCTTACTGATCGATCCGACCTGCATCAAAGTACCTGGTGTAACGGGAAGCGGATCTTCGATGCTAGTCACGCCAAAGCCAGCTGTCCGTTCTTGGCCTTTGTGATAGATGCCAATGGAAACGCCGGGGACTTTCAGGCGTTTCATTTCTTTGACGATGTGTTTGGTAATGGTATTGAATTTTGGATCGTTGGGTGATATTTTTGCTTTCATGGTCTCATTATAAACAAGACTTCGGAAGTTTTCTGCTCTTCCGAAGTCTTGTTTCCTTTATTCGCCGCTTCCCTCAAGCCATGTTGCCATGTATTCCTTTTCCATTTCAAGCGCCTGCTTGGTGAGATTTAATGGATAGAACGTGTCCACCATCACGGCCAGCTCCTGGGTTTCTTTTTTGCCGATACTGGCTTCAGTCATCCCTGGTTGTGGACCGTGCGGTAGACCATAGGGATGTAGAGAGATGTCATACTGGTCAATGCCTTTGCGGCTCATGAAGTTGCCTTCGGCATAATAGATCACTTCATCAGAATTGACATTCGAATGATTGTACGGTGCCGGGATACTATCGGGATGATAATCAAACAAGCGCGGCACAAAAGAGCAGACTACGAAGTTATGCCCATCGAAGGTTTGGTGCACTGGTGGTGGCTGATGGACTCGCCCCGTGATGGGCTCGAAGTCTTCGATGTTGAAGATCCACGGATACAGGTACCCATCCCAGCCCACAACATCGAAGGGATGATAATCAAGAATGTGTTGGCTTAATCGGTCACGCACTTTGATGCGCACTTCAAAGTCGCCGCGTTCAGTGTGAGTTTCCAATTCATCAGGCAGGCGGATATCACGCTCTGAATATGGCGCATGTTCAAGCAGTTGACCGAAGCTATTGCGATAACGCTTCGGCGGTTCGATCTGCGATGGGTTCTCGATGGTGAAGAAGCGCGCTTCGTTCCCGTCAATATGCATTTGCCAGGTGGTTCCGAAGGGAATCACAATGTAATCACCTTTGCGGAATTTGAGATTCCCGAACTGAGATTTCAATACACCGCTGCCTTCATGCACCCACCAGGTTTCATAGGCTTGCGCGTTTCGGTAGAAATAATCCATGCTTTTGGTAGGACAACTCACACCAAGCGATACATCATTATTTGAAAGCAATACACGGCGCGCGGAAACAGCATCTCCGCCTTTGGGTGTTGCGGAAGTGGCAAAGGCGCGGTGACGGATCGGACCGAAATCCACAAGTTCAGGTTTGAGCGAGCCGAGATCGGCTGTCTGTTTGACGCGCGGGGGAATGAAGTTGTGATATAGAATGGATTGAATGGAGGAGAAGCCCTCCAAGCCCATTAATTCTTCGCGATATAAGTCACCGTTTGGTTTGCGGAATTGTGTATGTCGTTTGTGGGGGATTTGTCCGAGTTTGTGATAAAAGGGCATACATTGCTCCTTATTTATATTTAGGTGATTTCAGAAAATATCACCGCTTTGGTAAGTTGATGATCGCGGGCATACTGTATAGCTTTGGCTGCCTGCTGCATTAAGTTGCTGCTGGTTAGCGCTGACCCGCCGGGTAGCGATGACATCCCAACAAAAACCGTCAGATTGAAAGACACGCGGTCATAGGTTTGATGCGGCACGTTAAATAGATTTGCCAGACGCTCGCAAACAATGCGTCCGCCGGATTCGTCTGTGGAGGGCATCAATACGAGGAACTCATTGCCCTTGCGGCATGGGATATCCGTATCCCGGAGTTGGACATCGAGAATATTGATCGCAAACATCTCTGCGCTATGCAGGATTTCCGGGCGATCGGGGTCCGCTTCGATTGCCAGATGAATCAGCGTCAGCGGAGTTTTGTAACGGCGCGAACGATGGACTTCATGATCCAGCAGGGTTTGGAAGGATTCAAGAGAATATAACTCGATTTCATGGGTGATGGTATCTTTCATGGCAAGGCTCCGTGATCACAGATTGATTAACTTTCGATTGTGTTTCGAAGAACTCCGATTCTTTCAATTTCTAATTCAACTATATCACCATGCTCGAGCCATGGTCCTTGAAATTTTGTTAGTTCAAGTAAGCAGCCTGTGCCGACCGTCCCTGAGCCGATCACATCGCCGGGATAAAGCATCACCGAATCAGATGCGCGCGCAACGATCTCTCCGAACGAGTAGTGCATATCCTTGAAGTTGCCTCGGGACATTTCCACGCCGTTGACTCTAGCCATCATCGCGAGTTCATACACACCCGGGCGTTTGGTGGCTTTATCGGCAAGCGAATCATGCGTGACGATAACTGGTCCAAATGCTGACGCAAAATCCTTGCCTTTGGCTGGACCGAGTCCCACCGCCATTTCTTTTCGCTGTATGTCGCGCGCTGACCAATCATTGAAGATGGTGTAGCCGAAGATATGCTTGGGCGCATCTTCGGGCTTGATGTTGATTCCGCCTTTGCCGATTACAACTGCGACTTCTAGTTCGTAATCCATTGCCTTTGTATAATGCGGATATGGAATCACATCATCATGCCCGAACACGGCATTTGGATTCGTGAAATAGAAAACGGGAAATTCGTACCACTCCTGTGGTACATCGCGTCCGCGGTTGCGGTTGGCGGTCATCACATGCTGCTCAAAAGCGTAGCCATCGCGTAGTGTGTTTGGTTTGAGTGGCGATAGAAACTTGACCTCATCAATGCTTAGCGAATCTTTGGATGCTTTGCTGGCAGCTGCTTCTGCGCCAGCTTCCATGACTGCGTATATGTCGGGGAAGGGTAAGGTGTAGACTCGGTCGTCGATAACGAGAGCAGGCTGGGATGTATGTCGAAGCGTTGAGATGGTTGCGAATTTCATGATGTCTTGTTATGTCACTCTGAGTGTAGCGAAGAGTCTCTCTTGGAGTGTCGGAGATTCTTCGCTCCTTCCAGTCGCTCGGAATGACATATCCTTTTTATAAGTTACCGCGTTTGTCTTGTTCCATCTCGATCGATTCGAATAAGGCTTTGAAATTGCCTTTGCCAAATCCCTTTGCACCGTGACGTTGAATGACTTCGATGAACATGGTGGGGCGGTCTTGAATCGGTTTGGTAAATATTTGTAACAAATAACCTTCATCATCGCGGTCCACGAGAATGCCGAGATCGTGGACGGCTTTCATATCTTCCTTGATCGTGCCGACGCGGTCAGGCAATACTTCATAATAGGTGTCGGGCACGCGTAGGAATTCAACACCGCGCTTGCGGAGTTCTTCCACTGTTTTGAGAATATCGCCAGTGATCATGGCGATATGTTGTGCGCCAGGTGTTAGATAGTAATCGAGATATTCTTCGATCTGACTTTTCTTGCGACCTTCCGCTGGTTCATTGATGGGGAACTTGACACGTCCATTACCGTTTTGCATCACCTTGGACATGAGCGCAGAATATTCGGTGGAGATGTCTTTATCATCGAAAGCCATGAGTTGACGGAAGCCCATCACCTGATGATAGAAATTAACCCAGTCATTCATCTTGCCCAGTTGCACATTGCCCACAATGTGATCAATGGCAGCCAGACCAGTGGACTCAGCTTCGTATTTGAGCGGCTTGTAGGTTGGTGCGAATACACCCTTGTAATCATCACGATCCACAAAGACGTGCAAAGTTTCGCCATAAGTATAAATTGCGGAAGTGCGATAGATGCCGAAATCGTCCTTCTCTTCGCGCGGCGCCCAGCCCGATTTGCCGCCGCGAGCAGTTGTTTCTTTCCAGGCTTTTTCGACATCATCCACGCCGAGCGCGATCACTTTGACACCATCGCCATGCACCATGTGATGCGATGCCAGCGAGCTCGACGGACTATAAGGCGCAGAAACAACGAACCGCGCCTGCCCCGATTCAAGTACATACGAAGCGAAGTCGCGGTTGCCAGTTTCAAGCCCGGAGTAAGCCACCGGTTTGAAGCCATAAGCCTTCCACCAATAATACATGGCGTGTTTGGCGTTACCTACATAAAAGTGCACATGGTCAACGGATTTGATTTGTAGGAAGTCCGCCTCCTCGGTCATTGGGCGGGATTCGGATTTGGAAACAGTTGTAGCCATTCAGCCTCCTTTGGGTGAGATAATTTGATTCTACGACAAAGAATGCCCCAATGCAATAAAAAAATCAGACCCTAAAGTTTTTCACATCTTAGGGTCTGGTAAAGTAAGCAAAATATTTATGGGCAGTA
>Ga0209131_1000516_pt1 | contig 27766 bp, 21 predicted proteins | sample GraSoi_2013_40cm_FD_185826 | JGI IMG/M metagenome (GOLD analysis project Ga0209131, IMG submission 185826) | Grasslands soil microbial communities from the Angelo Coastal Reserve, California, USA - Sample 9_17_2013_40cm (SPAdes) (version 2) | ecosystem: Environmental > Terrestrial > Soil >... | reverse complement strand
AGTTCGATACTGCCTCGCTGGGCCGTGCGCCGATCTTCCGGGTTCATTCCTGTTCCTTTGTCGAATGCATTGTTATTCCAGGAGGCCGGCGCGATCTGCGCCACTGGATGATGGCGATCGAACCCAGCGCCAGCGTGATGGCGATGAATGACACCAGCGTGGTGACCGTTCCCAGCGCATAAAGCGCCGGCGAGGTCACATTGGTGGTCATGCCCCAGATTTCCATGGGCAGCGTGTTGGTCGCCCCTGAGGTCAACAGGGTGCGGGGAAACTCGTCGTAGGACAGCGTGAATCCAAACAAGGCCACCGCGATCATGCCGGGAAACAAAATAGGCAGGACCACCCATAGGAAGATCTGCCAGTTGGTGGCGCCAAGATCGCGCGCCGCTTCTTCATAGGCGCGATTGAAACGGCTGAACACGGCAAACATGATCAACATGCCGAAGGGCAGGGTCCAGGTGAGCTGCGCACCCAGCGCCGAGGCAAACCACCTGGTTTGAATCCCCAGCGTCTGGAAAGTGAGCCCCACGCCCAATCCCACCAGCAATCCCGGCATGATCAAGCTGGCCACAGCCAGGTAGAAGACGAAGGCGGCTCCGACAAAGCGCCGCCGGAAGGCAAGTCCGGCGACCACCGAGACGGCCACCGTAAGCAACAGAACCATCGCGGCGAGAATCATGGAGCGGGTGAACGCGCCGGCAAAATCTCCCGTTCGCTGCTGGCTGAAGAGCGCGTCGAACCAGTGCAACGACCAACCCCGCATGGGAAACGTCAGCCCGCCGCTGGGCCCTTGAAACGACAGAATGTAAATGGCCGACATGGGACCGTAGAGGAACAGCACGAACAACCCGAAAAAGGCGCTTAGCACGTAGAAGCTCAAGGGTCGTTTGCCGGTCTGCAGTTTCTGCATGGCTTATCCGGCAATCTCTTTTCGAACATCGACGACACGCAGGATCGCCGCCACCATCAAGCTCACGACGATCAGCAGGATCACGGCGCTGGCCGCCGCCGGGGGGTACTGCACCATGGCGATCTGGTTCGACATGGCCATGGCGATGGAAGCGGACTGGCTGCCGCTCATGACCTTGACCACGAAAAAATCGCCCATCACCAGGGTAATCACGAAGATCGACCCCAAGGCGATACCCGTCCGGGAAAGCGGGATCACGATGTCCCAGATGATGCTCCAGGCACTGGCGCCGCCGTCGTGGGCGGCCTCGATCAGCGACTTGTCGATTCTCGCCATGGAGTTGAAGATGGGCACGATCATGAACAGCGTGAACAAATGCACATAGGCGATGATGACCGCGAAATCGGAAAACAGCAGAAATTCCAGGGGCTGATCCGTAATACCCGCCGCTATGAGCGCGTTGTTGAAGATTCCGTTTCGTCCGAGAAACGGAATCCAGGAGATCATCCGGATGATATTTGACGTCCAGAACGGCACGGTGCACAACAGCAACAGCGCCATCTGCCAGATCAGGCTCTTTACGTGGAAGGCCAGGAAATAGGCAACGGTGAATCCGATCAGGAGCGTAATCGCCCAAACCACCACCGCGTAATAAAGTGTTTTCAAATACAAAGACAGCGTGACCCGGGAGGTCAGTACATCGATGTAATTCACGAAGTCGAAGGCGGGAACCGAATCGAGCCCATCAAACTGAAAAAAACTATAGGCGACGATCACCAGCAAAGGGATGCCGAAGAACAGCAACAGCACCAGCAGCAGCGGACCGACCTGCAGATAAGACGTCAGGGTGGGTGAGACTTTCACGGGCGTGTGACTCTGGTTCTTTCTGTCAGGTGATTGCAGGGAAGGCGGGAAGGGAAAGGGGTAGAGGGAAGAAAAATCTCCGCCCCCTATCCCCTGAATCCGGGTTCCCTATTTCAGGACGCCAGGATTTCAAGAAGCCAGGAATTCGTTCCACTTCTTGACCATGTACTGGTTCTCGTCCATCAGGGTATTCCAGCAAGCCACTTTACCCATGCGGTCCCAGAACGCCCCGCCGTCACGCACCGAACCGGCTTTCTCCATGACGTTGCCGTAGGGATCCTTGATTTCGCCCTTGGCCGCTTTGCCTTCGTACCAATAGCCGTACTCATCCTCGGTCATGAATTTCTTGGCGGCTTCGGGAACGGAGCTGTAGTAGCCTTGCTTGGCGATGAAGCCCGCCTGCCATCCAGACATATACCAATTGATGTACTCGTAGGCCGCGTCGAGTTGGAGGCCCTTGAGGTGGGCCATGGGAGCGATATTGCTGCCCCAGGCGCGATAACCTTCCTTCAACGGCGCGTAGTAGCACGGAATCCCGCGCGAACGCACTGCCGTCACCGCCGGCGACCACATGGACTGAACGATGGTCTCGCCCGACGCCATCAGGTTCACGGACTCGTCGAAGGTGGCCCACATGGCGCGGAACTGTCCCGCCTTCTTCGCCGCCTTGAGAATATCGATAGTCTTGTCGATCTCGGCCTTGGTCATGTTGCCTTTGTCGCCGTACTTGATGTCGCCGCGCGCTTCGATGGCCATGGCGGCATCCATGATGCCGATGCCCGGCACGGATACGATGGAGGTCTTGCCCTTCCACTCGGGGTTGAGCAACTCGGACCAGCTCTCGATCTTGCGCTTGACCAGGTCGGGTCGAATGCCCAGGGTGTCGGCGTTGTAAACCGTGGGGATGCCCGTGATCCACTGGGTGGGCCCCTTGGCGAACTCTTTCGCGCCCGGTCCGCTCACGTATTGCACTTTGTAGGGCAGCACGCCCTGGGCGGACACTTTTCTGCCGTCGGGATAGGTGCCCTTGGTGAAGATCGGCACAACCTTGTCCCACAACTTGATCTTCTCCACGGCCATCGGTTGAAGCGTGCCGCGCTTGATGAGGTGTAACTGGAAAAAATACTCGATATCGGCAATATCGATGGTCTGGGGTTGAGTCACCAGGCGGTTCAGCAGGGCGGAATGGTCGGCGGTCTGCATCTCCACCTTGAAGCCCAGGTCCTTGGTGGCCTGGTCCGCGATATCTTTGATGGCGGAGTAGGAACCGCCCACATGCATCAGCTTGACGTCCTTGATGTTCTGCGACCACACCAGCGGGAACCCGTCGATCAAACCCGTCGTGGCCGCGGCGCCTGCCGTCAGCGCGGCGGTCTTGAGGAAGCGCCGGCGTCCCGCCGAGGTCTGCGTCCTGGCCCGCTGTCCCGCTGTCTTCGCTTTTGCCTTCTTCAACATGGTCTTCTCCTCTGTTTGCGATGGAAGTACAAGTCAAGTAGAGATCATTTTCTTCTCGATCCCCACGCCGGCGGCGAGCGCCCTCTCGTACTCGAGCGGGATGGTGGCCGAGTCCTGCAGTGCAATGCCGGTGGAATCGAACAAGGTGATTTCCTTGTCCGAACTCCGCCCTTTCTTTTTTCCGATAATGACTTCGCCGATTTCCCCGGCGATGTCCGATTCCTTCAGCACACCCTGCGACAAGGGCACATTGATCTCGCCGTCGGTCCGGCATTGGCGGATGTCGTCCACGAAGATGCGTGCGCGTTTCAGGATCGAGGCTTCCAGTTCCTGGTCCCCGCCCTTGTCGGCGCCCAGGGCGGCGATATGCATGCCCTCGCTGATCCATTCGTTCTTGACGATGGGTCCGCGCGCCGGGGTGACCGTTACCAGCACGTCCGCGCCGCGCACGGTCTTTTCCAGATCGGTGCTCGCGATCAGCTTGAAACTGTCGTATTTTGGACGCTGTTCCTTCGCGAAGTGGTCCACAGTTGCCTGCGAGCGGCTCCAGACCCGGACCTCCTCCCAGCGGAATACCTCGTTGCAGGTGGCGAGCACGCCGGCGGCCATGTGCCCCGCGCCGACGATGGCCAGGACTTTCGAGTCCTTGCGCGCCAGCCACTTCGCGGAAACTGCCGCAGCCGACCCCGTACGCATGACGGTGTGGTGGCTGCCGTCGCAAATCGCCAGCGGAAAACCGGTTTCAGGATGGGTATAGATGAGGATCGAGAATACCGTCGGCAGATCGTGGTTCTTGCGGTTGTTCTCGCGGATCGACACCCACTTGCAGGCCGCCGCCTCGGGCTCCTCGATATAGGACGGCATCGCTTCCCACTCGCCCGGATACTTGGCCAGCACAATGTGACCCTTGGGGTCCATGTAGAAGCGGCGCTCGCCGTGCATGCGATACGCCTGCTCCACGCACTGGTTGTATTCCGCCGGGGTCAACAACCCCATCATCTCGGTGCGACCCAGGATGAGGGTCTTGCGGTTGCGCCAACTCTGCATTGCCATGTCCCCCGGTGCGGTAAGTTCAGCGTACTCCTGAGCGGCCTTATGCGGCTTATTTTTTCTTGCGCGGGCTGCGCCGGGCGAAATCGTTGGCGATATCGTCGAACGTGGTAAACCTCACGCCGGGATGACGGATGATGTGATTGAACAGGCGCTCGAGCATCAGCAACACCTGCGGGCGGCCGGACACATCCGGATGGATGGTCAAGGTGAAAACGGCGTAATCCATTTCCCGGTAGACCCAGTCGAACTGGTCCCGCCATATTTCCTCGAGGTGGCGCGGATTGACGAACCCGTGCGAGTTGGGCGCCTTCTTGATGAACATCATTGGCGGCAAGTCGTCCAGATACCAGCTTCCCGGAATCTCGATCAGGTCCGTCTCGGTGCCGCGCACCAGCGGCTTCATCCATTCCTGCGGCTTCTTCGAGTAATCGATCAGCGTCCAGCTGTCGCCCACCCGCACGTAGTAGGGCTCGAAATCCTTGTGCATCAGGCTGTGGTCGTACTTGATTCCTCTTTTCAGCAGCAGTTCATTGGTGACCGTGCTGAACTCCCACCATGGCGCCACGTAGCCGGTGGGGCGCTTTCCGGAGACCTTGGTCACCAGGTCGATACATTTATCGAGCACCGCCTCTTCCTGCTCGCGGGTCATGGAGATCGGGTTTTCGTGGGTATAGCCGTGAATGCCGATCTCATGGCCCGCCTCGACCACCATGGCAGTTTGTTCCGGAAAGGTTTCGATGGAGTGCCCGGGAATAAACCAGGTGGTCTTGATGCCCAGGCGCTTGAATAAATTGACCAGGCGCGGCGTGCCGACTTCGCCGGCAAACAATCCGCGGGAAATGTCGTCCGGGGAATCCTCACCGCCGTAGGACCCCAGCCAGCCGGCGACTGCGTCCACGTCCACACCGAAAGCGCACAAGATCTCTTTGGCCATTGATTTCTCCTGGAGTTTTTAGGGCCCTGGCACTACGAATTCGTGCCACGCATGTGTGCCGACCCCCAACCGGCCGCGTCGGCGAAATCCCGGTTGTAGTGGTTCGGCACTAAGGGCTATTCTATAGAATATAGACTTTTACTTGTCAACCGCATGGCGATAATTCCAATTCCGGCTTCCCGAAAATCCGCTTCCGAATCGATCAAGCGCACGACGCTGAGCGAAGCGGCGCATCAGGCCATTCGCAGAAAAATCATCACGGGCGAAGTCGCGCCGGGTTCCAAACTGGTCGTCAGCGCGCTCGCCGATACCCTCAGGCTGTCTGCCACCCCGATCAATGAGGCGCTGGCCGGTCTCGAGCGCGAAGGCCTGGTGACCTGCCTTCCGCACCGCGGCTATTTCGTGCGCACGGTCATCCCGGAAGATATCGAAAAGACCTATCTGGTCAGGGAGTCCTTTGAATTGCTCGCGGTTCGCCATGCCGCGAAATCCGCCGACAAGACCGTCATTCAGCAACTCAGGGAAAATCTCGAGCAAGCCCGGCAATCGCTGCGGGACAACGATACCTCCCGGTTCAGCGACCTCGACCTGGAGTTTCATCGCGTCATCTGGGAAAGCCTGAGCAATGCGCTGGCAACCCGCGTCGGCGAACTCATCGGTGTCCAGATCCGGCTGCTGGTGGCAACCACGGCGCGCGCGCCAGGGCGCTTCCGCGGCGCCTTCGACGAACACAACAAAATCTACCTGGCGATCAGGGACCGCGCACCGGCGCGGGCAGCCACTTCGATGAAAACGCATCTTCATAATGCCAGGACAGCTCTGGAACACGCCATTGTTGAAAACGCCGGCAGCAGTTCCTCGAAATCGAAACCAAAATCAAACGGCCAACGGATACATGCCGCTTCCGCACAATCCGTGCCAAAGAAAAAGAAGTGATATGCGTCTGAATATGAATGCGATGGCCGCTGGAATCCAGCCGTCGACTGCTCAGACATGGTGCGCAGACACCGATGCCATGCACCGCCACTGCACACGGCTTGCTTTCTAGGCGGGCCTGGCGACCGGGACCTGGAAATCATCAAGGAAGCCAAAACCGGGACTCTGCTTCCTCAGGCGCCCAAGGGTCTCGCTCAGCACTGCCGGTCGCAGCCACGGATAAGGCAATGCAGCGTGCAGCTCCTGCCGCTTTTTGCCATCGCGGTCCTCGATGATGTCCATGCGTTCGATGTGAATGTGCATCGCGCATACCCGCATCCTTGAGTCATCGCGTTCAAACTTCCACCGGTAAAATCCCTTCCCGAACCGTAGCGCCGTGCTCGAGATCTGCCGCATGATGACCAGCCACGGCAAGAATTCGACGGCCTGCCCCACCGGTGTGATCGAATCGCACACATAATAGGTCTTGCAGCAGTCGAAGCTTTTTCTGAAGTCCCGCACCAGCGTTTGCGCAATTGCATCCGCGCCCACCACTTTGGCGGGAAACGCAATCGTGTCTGTCGCGATGGAGTAGGTCAGGACCGCGTCTGGCGTATAGCAGTCGAGAATCACGGACGGCTGATCGAGGTCTTTCGCCTGCAGGTAGGCCTCGAGAAGGCTTTTCGGTGTGTTCATCGCGTTTTCCGAATTCTGAATCTGAATTCTAACCATTAATGAGATGCGCACCACGCGCCGCGAGCGGCGCGTGGTGCGCACTACAGGTCTTGGAGTGAGATTTTAGACATACCCCCCGGCCGGGTAAGTGGACTGCGGCGTGCCCACCCCGTAAAATGCGCGCCTTCGCAGTTTTTCCGAGTTCCAGCAGCATCCTGCCCCTTTTTGCGTCCATGAGCGAAACGTCCAAAGAAGTCCTTGCCGAGCGCGTCGAACAGCGCCGCACGTTCGCGATCATCTCCCACCCGGATGCCGGCAAGACCACGCTCACCGAAAAGCTGCTGCTGTTCGCCGGCGCGATCCATATCGCCGGCAGCGTGAAGGCGCGCAAGGCCACCCGCCATGCCACCTCCGACTGGATGGAAATCGAAAAGCAGCGCGGCATCTCGGTCGCCAGCTCGGTGATGCAGATCGAGTACCGCGGTAAGGTCATCAACCTGCTCGACACCCCCGGCCACAAGGATTTCTCGGAAGACACCTATCGCGTGCTGACCGCGGTCGATGCGGCACTGATGGTCATCGATGCGGCCAACGGCGTCGAGGCGCAGACCCTGCGGCTGCTGGAAGTCTGCCGTTCGCGCGGCACGCCGGTCATCACCTTCATCAACAAGATGGACCGCGAAGTGCGCGAGCCGCTGGACCTGATCGATGAAATCGAGAAGGCGCTGGGCATGACGGTCATCCCGTTTTCCTGGCCGATCGGCATGGGCAAATCGTTTCGCGGCGTCTACGACCTGCCGAAGAACCGCATACGCGTATTCCGCCCCGGCGAAGACCGGGTCGGCGACGACGACGAGGAAATCGTCACCGGGCTCGACGATCCGTCGCTGGCGGCGCGCTTCGGCGACGAGTTCGTGCGCGCGCGCGCCGACATCGAGCTGGTGCGCGGGGCGACGCCGGCCTTCTCGCGCGAGGAATTCCTCGCCGGAAAACAGACCCCGGCTTTCTTCGGTTCGGCCATCAACAATTTCGGCGTGCGCGAAATCCTCGATGCGCTGGTGGACATCGCCCCGCCGCCGCAGCCGCGCGTGGCCTTGCAGGGCAAGGTCGATCCGCACGACAGCGGTTTCTCCGCCGTCGTCTTCAAGATCCAGGCGAACATGGATCCCGCGCATCGCGACCGCGTGGTGTTCATGCGCGTGTGCTCGGGGCACTTCGAGCGCGGCATGAAGCTCAAGATCCAGCGCACCGGCAAGGAATTCCGTCCCAACAACGTCGTGTCCTTCCTGTCGCAGCGCCGCGAGCTGCTGGATGAGGCCTACGCGGGCGACATCATCGGCATCCCGACCCATGGCGGCATCCAGTTGGGCGACACGCTGACCGACGGCGCGGACCTGCAGTTCACCGGCCTGCCGTTCTTCGCGCCGGAAATCTTCCACATCGTCGAAGTCGTCAACCCGCTCAAGACCAAGCAACTTCGCACCGGCTTGCTGCAGCTCGGCGAAGAAGGCGCGATCCAGGTCTTCCGACCGCTGCGCAACACCATGATGCTGCTCGGCGCAGTCGGCAGCCTGCAGTTCGACGTTGCCGCGCACCGCTTGCAGCACGAATACGGCGTGGAAGCGCGCATGGCGCCCGCGCCTTATACCTGCGCTCGCTGGATTTCGTCCGACGACCCGGTTGCCTTCGATAAATTCGTGGAGGCCAACGCGGGCCGGCTCGCACGCGACGCCGCCGATGCACTGGCCGTGCTGACCAACACCACCTTCGAGATGAAAGTCGTCGAAGACCGTTTCCCAAACATCCGCTTCCACAAGCAGCGCGAACACGCCGGGCTCATGGCAGACCGGATTGCGGACCTGGCGTGATTGCCAAGGTCGGCAATCAGAGGAAAGAGACGAGAGGAAAGAATATAGGCTCTAGGTATTCCTCTTTCCTCTTTCCTCTTTCCTCTTTCTCTTTTATCTTTCCTCTGCCGTCGCCGCTAAACGGCTGCGGGCGGCGGCGTATTCGGAGCGAAGGCGGGCGATGAGTTCGCGCACGGGAGGCACGTCGTCGATGTTGCCTACCCCCTGTCCGACGCCCCAGATATCTTTCCAGGCCTTGGTGTGCCCGGAGCCGAAATTCATCGAGGTCTTGTCTGCGGGAGTGAGATTGTCCGGATCGAGGCCTGCCCGGGATATGCTGGGCTTGAGGTAGTTGCCGTGCACGCCGGTGAAGAACGGTGTGTACACCACGTCGGCCGCTTTGCTTTCCACGATCATCTGCTTGTAGGCGTCGACGGCGTTGGCTTCCTGCGTCGCAATGAAGCGCGTGCCCATGTAAGCGAAGTCCGCGCCCATCGCTTCGGCCGCGAGGACGCCGGCGCCGTCGGTGATCGAGCCGGACAGCGCGATCGGGCCGGAGAAGAAGCGGCGCACTTCGCGCAACAGCGCGAAGGGGCTGAGCGCGCCGGCGTGCCCGCCGGCGCCGGCGCAAACCAGGATCAATCCGTCCACTCCCGCTTCCAGCGCCTTCTGTGCATGGCGGATGCTGATCACGTCGTGGAATACCACGCCGCCGTATTCGTGCACCTTTTTCACTACATCGTCAGGCGCGCGCAGGCTGGTGATGATCATCGGTACGCGATGGCGCACGCAGGCGTCGAGATCGCGCTCGAGCCGGTCGTTGGAATGATGGATGATCTGGTTGACCGCGTAAGGCGCGACCTTCGCCCCCGGGTTGACCTTGCGATGGGCTTCGAGCGCATCCCCGATCTGCTCCAGCCAGGCATCGAGCAGCTCGGCCGGCCGCGCGTTCAGCGCGGGAAAGGAACCGATCACGCCGTTGATGCATTGCTCGATGACCAGCACCGGAACGCCGACGATGAACATCGGCGCGCCGATGACCGGCAGGGACATCTGGCCTTTCAGTTTCGCGACTAGCGACACGTTTTCTCCCCCGTTGAATCCGCCCGTAACTTGCCTGCGGAGACGAAGAGAGTCAACACCACCCACCTCATCCCGACCTTCTCCCCCCGTGAGGGCGGAGAAGGAGGGGGAGAAGCGGGCGAACAATTGGTCGCCTAATTTGCGCCCTGCTTATGTGCCTTCAGGGGAAAAGAGAACTGAAATGCAAGAGCGCGACCAACAGATCGCGTGATTTTCCCTCTCCCTCTCCGCCCTCACGGGGGGAGAGGGTTGGGGTGAGGTGGGTGGTGGGGGATGGTTGGTTGAATCCATTCTCGCTTCTTTGCCGTAAATCGAATCGAGCCCACCCTTGTGCCTGTCGGGACCGGGGCGGCAAGCTCGCGCGACGCCGGAACTTCGTTGCGCAAGAACGCCCGGAGCGACAGGATCAGCCTGCCGTCCGGGTCCCCAGGGTTTTACGTGATGAAGGAGAACGAACGATGAACGTCAATCGCAAAATGGTCGGTGCAGCGCTCGCAACCACAGCCGCCGCGCTGTTCGCCACGTCTGCAGTCGTGAGCACCGTGAACGCCGACGACGATGTGAAAGTAAAGTGTTACGGCGCCAACGCCTGCAAGGGCCACAGCGAGTGCAAGACCTCGATGAACGGATGCAAAGGCAAGAATGCCTGCAAGGGCAAGGGCTTCGAGCAAATGAGCGAGAAGGCCTGCATCGAAAAAGTCGGGCGCGGCTGAGCGGCACGTACGAGCCAGGCACGAGGCACAAGGCCGCCAGGCGCGAGGGAACGCTCTTTCGCCACGGTCTGGAACCTCGTGCCTGGCGCCCCGCGCCTATTGCCTCGCGCGGCGCTATACTTCGGGTTAGGAAAGACAATCACATCCCGGAGGGCGTAATGGGCATCATGACCGAACAGCGTGCCGGCTTCAAATCGATGCAGGAAAGCACCAAGGCGGATTGGGACATCATTTCCGCGCGCCACCGGCCGTTTGCCGCGGCCCTGTCCGACCGTATCGTCGGACATCTGAAATTGCTCGGCGGAGATACCGGCGGCTTCGCCGTCGACCGCCTGCAGCACTCCTTGCTGACCGCGACCCTCGCGCACAAAGGCGGGGAAGACGAGGAATATGTCGTCTGTGCGCTGCTGCACGACATCGGCGACACGCTGGGTTCATGGAACCACCCCGACGTATCGGCGGCCATCGTGAAGCCGTTCGTCTCCGAAGCCAACCGCTGGATGGTCCAGATGCACGGCATCTTCCAGGGCTATTTTTTCTTCAAGCACATCGGACTGGATGCGAACATGCGCGAGCAGTTTCGCGGGCATGAGCATTTCGAACGCACTGCGCGTTTCTGCGAGATCTACGACAACCCCGCGTTCAATCCGAAACTGGAATGCGCGCCGCTGGAATTTTTCGAACCGATGGTGAAAAGGGTTTTTGCCGCGCCGAAGAAGCCGCGCCGAAGAATTCGATCTACAAAGACGCTTGTCACTCGAGCGAGTGACAAGCTAGGGGCTAGGGGCTAGGGGCTAAGGGCTAAGGGCTAGCAAAGTCTAGACGGCTTTCTCGCAGTACGCAGTACCCAGCACCGCCTTTCCCTCGTCACGTCGTTATGGGCGAAGCCCGGTATCCAGCGAAGTCGGGCACGCTCGTCACGACATTTCTCAGCATGCAGCACCCAGTACGCAGCACACCTTTTACTTCTTCTCGTCCCTCTGCGCGACCGGAGCATTTCCGGCCGGCAAATCCGCAACACTCCAATCCCCTCCCATCGCCTTGACCAACCGAACGCTGGCCATCATGCGCCGGCGCGCTATATCCACCGCGGCGCGTTCGTTGGCCAGCGCGAAAGTCTGCGCAACGACGACGTCGAGAAAGCTCGCCGCGCCGGCTTGATAGCGGTTCGTGGTCTGCGCGACTGATCTCCGCGCTGCTTTCACCGCCAGCTCCTCGGCCTGTGCCTCTTCGGCAAGGATCGCCAGTTCCGCGAGATTGTCTTCCACGTCCTGGAAAGCGGTCAGCACCGTTTGCCGGTAGGCGGCGACGGTGCCGTCGTACGCGGCTTGCGCCTGGTCCGACACAGCGCGCCGGCGGCCGGCGTCGAACACCGTCAGCGCGGCCGCAGGTCCGATCGACCAGAAGCGGCTGGGCCAGTCGAGCCAGTTGGACGCCTTCGAACTTTCGAATCCTGCGCTCGCGCCGATCGAGATGGTCGGATAGAACGCCGCCTTGGCCACACCGATCTGCGCATTGGCCGATGCCATCTGCCGTTCCGCGGAGGCGATGTCGGGACGGCGTTCGAGCAGTTCCGAGGGCATCGCCAGCGGCACGTCCGGCGGCAGCGAATCAAGGCCTGCCTGCGGCATCGAGAATTCAGCCGGCGTCTTGCCGATCAGCACCGCGATCGCATGTTCGAGCTGTGCGCGCTGCACGCGCAGGTCCACGGCCTGCGCCTCCGCGGTCCGGAGTTGCGTCTCGGCCTGGGCCACGTCAGCATCGGAAGCGGCGCCGCCTTCGTGCCGGTTGATGGTGAGTTCATGCGCCTTGCGGTACGCGACGAGAGTGACATCGAGCAACTGCCGCTCGCTGTCGATGCCGCGCAGCAGGAAATAATTGACCGCGAGTTCGGCCTGCAGGCTGAGCCGGACGGTTTCGAGGTCGGCCGCAAAGGCCTGCGCGCTGGCCTCGCTGGATTCGACCGCGCGCCGCACGCGTCCCCAGACGTCCAGTTCCCAGGAAACATCGAGCGGCAGCGCAAAATTGTTGGCGGGCCCGATATTCGACGCGGGAGTGCCGAAGGCGTTGCCCGAATTGCGGAAGCGGCTCACGGATGCGCCCGCCGTCACCGTCGGCAGATAGCTGCTGCGCGCGCCCGCGACGAGGGCCCGGGCCTGGCGATATCTGGATTCCGCGAGCCGCAGGTCCTGGTTGGAACTGGTCATCACATCCTGAAGTGCGTTCAGCAGCGGATCGTTGTATACCGTCCACCACTTGCCGCGGCTGGCGCGATCGCCAGGTTGCGCGACTTTCCACGAAGTGCCGTCCGCTGCAGCTTCCTTGTAATTGGCCGGCACCGACACCGCGGGTTTGACGTAATCGGGACCGACCGTGCAGGCCGGCAACGCGGCGCACACCGACAGCACGAGGCCGGCGAGCGAAACCGCGGAAGGCCGATTGCCGAATTGCACGCTACGCATTGCCTAGCTCTTTTTCTCGGGAGCCGCCGGGCTCGCTGCCGGCGCTTGCTTGGGCGGTTCAGGCTTGACGGCTTCCGGCTTTGCCGCCTCAGGCTTGGCCGGTTCCTCCACGACGCGGACCTGCGCGCCGGAAACCAGGGAATCGGAAGGATTCAGGATCACCGAATCGGTTGCGCTCAGGCCCGTCACGATCTCGACTTCGGATCCATAGTCCTTGCCCAGCTTGACGGGAGTGAGCACGGCGCGGCCGGCCTGCAGGACCGCGACCATCACGCCCTCGGGCCGGAACAACAGCGTATTCACCGGCACGATCAGCGCGGCATGCGCGGAAGAGAGCTTGAGATGCACCTGCGCATAGGAACCGGGCAGCAACTCGCCTGTTTCGTTCTCGACGTCGACTTCCGACCGCAGGGTACGCGTCGCCGCGTCGATGGATTGCGAGCTGCGGGCAAACGTTCCCTTGAAGTGCTGGCCGGGGAATTCCGCCAGCGTCAGCTCGGCCGTCATTCCGGGCCCCACTTCGCGGGCAGAGGACTGCGGCACGTTCACGAACACGCGCAGGCGCTTGGTGGAGGCGATATGGAACATTTCCTTCGTCGGCCCGCTGCCGGCGTCGATCAGCATGCCGACGTCGACATTGCGCGCGGTGATCACGCCGTCGAACGGCGCGTAAATCTTCTTGAACGACTGCAGCTTTTCCAGCCTCTGCACGTTGTAGTGCGCCGCGTCGAAGACCGCCTTGCGCGCCGCCATGTCGTTGCGCTTCTCGTCGGCTTCCTGCCGCGAGACCGAATCGGTCTTGAGCAGCGCCTCCCAGCGCGCGGCGGTGGATTGCGCGAAATGATAATTCGCCTCCGCGGTGGCCTGGTCGGCCCTCGCCTGCTGCAACTGGTCGTCGAGTTCCGGTGCGTCGATTTCCGCCAGCAATTCGCCGGTCTTCACGCGCTTGCCGATGTCGGCATGCCAGCGCTTCAGGTAACCGGTGGTCCTGGCGTAGATCGGCGTGTCGGAGAAAGCCTGCAGGTTCCCCGGCAGGATCAGTTCCTGGCCGGCGCTCGCCGTTTTCGGCTTGGTGACCGACACGCTCATCACGTTGAGGTTCGCGGTTTCCTTTTTCAGGTCGGCGCGCGCCACGAGCCGCGGCTGGATGCCGAAAATGTAAGTCGCGGCGGCAAGCAGCAGCACCGCCCCCAGCACCCACCAGCGCCGCGAGAAGCGGCGCTTCGGGGCAGTCCGGAAGTGGGCCTTCGCGAGATCGGACTCGCTCAGCTTGTTTTCGTAAACAGGTTCTTTGGGTGTCATCTGTCTGCCCCTGACGAAGCTTATGCCGGTTGCGGACTTTGCCTGCTCGCGGCGGCATCGCGGCGGCGTCCGATGAATCCGTGGATGAACGCGAACACCACCGGCACGAAGATCAGCGTGGCGAGGGTGGCGAGCAGCAGGCCGCCGATCACCGCGCGGCCAAGCGGCGCATTCTGCTCCCCGCCTTCGCCAAGCCCGAGCGACATCGGCACCATGCCGATGATCATCGCCAGCGCCGTCATCAGCACCGGGCGAAAGCGGCTGAAGCCCGCATCGAGCGCCGCGGTCACGGAGTCGACCCCGGTCTGCAGGCGTTCGCGCGCAAAGCTGACCACCAGAATACTGTTGGCCGTGGCAATGCCCATGGCCATGATGGCACCGGTCAAGGCCGGCACGCTTACCGTGGTGCCGGTCGCAAACAGCATCCAGACGATGCCGGCGAGTGCGGCCGGCAGCGCAGTGATGATGATGAACGGATCGAGCCAGGACTGGAAGTTCACCACCATCAGCAGGTAGACCATGACGATGGCGAAGATCAGGCCGTACAACAGGCCCTGGAACGAGGACAGCATGGTTTCGATCTGGCCGCGCACGATCAGGCGCGAACCCTTCGGCAGGTCCTTCATACTGGCGTCCACGATCCTGTTCACGTCGTCCGCCACGCCGCCGAGGTCGCGGTCTTGCGTCGCCCCGAAGATGTCGAGGACCGGCTGCACGTTCCAGTGGCTGCTCACGGCGCGCTCGGCGCCGCGGGTCACCGAGGCCAGGTCGCCGAGGATGCTGGAACGGGTCGAATCCGGGCCGGAAATCGGGATGTTCGCCAGCGCCTGCAACGAATCGACGTTGTATTGCGGCGTCTGCGTAATGATGTTGTACGTTACGCCGTTTTTCGGATTCAGCCAGAAAGCCGGACTGGTCTGGAAGCTGCCGGAAAGTGCGATGAGCAGGTTCGAGGCGACGTCCTTCTGCGAGAACCCGGCCTGCTGGGCGCGCGTCCTGTCCACGTTGATATCCAGCCGCGGCTGATCGGCGGGTTGCTGCAGGCGCAAATCCGCCAGGCCGTCCACCTGCTTGAGTTTCTGGTACAGACCGAGCGTGAATGCGCGGTTGGCCTCGATGTTGCGGCCGACGACTTGCACGTCGATCGGCGCGGGCAGGCCGAAATTCAGGATCTGGCTGACGATGTCCGCAGGCAGGAAATAGAACACGAGGCCGGGGAATTTCTCCGGCAGCCGCTGGCGCAGCTCCTTCATGTAGTGCTCGGTCGGTCCGTGTCCCGGGTTAAGCGCAACCTGGATGTCGGCGTCTGCCGACCCGAGTGTGCCCGACATGTTGTAGGACATGTTGGTGCCGGACAGCGGCAGGCCGATATTGTCGATGATGGTTGCAAGCTCGCTGGCCGGGATGACGTTGCGGATCTCGTTCTCGACCAGGTCGCACAGGCGCGCCGTTTCCTCGATGCGCGTGCCGGTCTTGGCGCGCACATGCAACTTGAATTGCCCGGCATCGACGGTCGGGAAGAAATCGCGGCCGACGAAAGGCAGCAACCCGCCCGAGGCGATGCAGGCCGCGAGGAATACGATCATGAAGAACTTCTGGTGGCGCATGCAGCGCTCCAGGATGCCATGGTAGTTGTCGCGGAAGCCTTCGAACCCGCGCTCGAAAGCGCGATGGAAACGGACAAAGGGATTGCGGCTCGCCTTCGGGTGCCCGTGTTCATCGAGCAGCCCCGCGCGCAACAGGTACTTGGCCAGCGTGGGCACGAGGGTCCGCGAGAACACGTACGAGGCCAGCATCGCGAACACCACGGCCTCGGCCATCGGCACGAAGAGATAGCGCGCCACGCCGGTGAGCAGGAACATCGGCACGAACACGATACAGATCGCCAGCGTGGAGACGAAGGTCGGAATCGCGATCTGCTGAGCACCATCCAGAATGGCCTCGTCGAGCGGCTTGCCCTGCTCCAGATGCTGCGTGATGTTCTCGATCGCCACCGTGGCGTCGTCCACCAGGATACCGACCGCCAGCGCCAGGCCGCCGAGGGTCATGATGTTGATGGTTTCGCCGAGTGCGAACAGCGCGATGATCGATGTCAGGATGGCGAGCGGGATGGTGACCGCGATGATCAGCGTGCTGCGCCAGCTGCCGAGGAACAACAGGATCATCAGCGCGGTCAGGCAGCCGGCCAGGACCGCTTCGTGGATCACGCCGTCGACCGCGGCACGCACGAAGATCGACTGGTCTGTTGCAATCTTGATCGTCAGGTCGGGCGGCAGGCCCGCCGCCATCTTGGGCAGTTCCGCCTTGACCCGATCAACGATGTCCAGCGTGGACGCGGTACCGTACTTGAGAATGTTGACCAGCACCGCGCGTTGGCCGTCGTGGCGCACGATGTTGGTCTGCGGCTGGAAGCCGTCGTGCACCTGGGCGACGTCGCGTATATAAATGGTGCCGCCGGGTCCCGTCTTGATCGGCAGGTCGTTCAGCTCGGCGATGGTCTTCGGACTGCCGTTCATGCCGATGTTGTATTCGAACTCGCCGATTTTCGCGGTGCCGGTGGGCAGCACCAGGTTCTGGGCATTGACGGCATTCACTACATCGAGCGGCGACAGGTTCTTCGACTGCAGCTTGCGCGAGTCGATATCCACCATCACCGAGCGGAATTTGCCACCGTAGGGGTACGGCATGACCGCGCCCTGCACCGTAGCGAGCTGGGTGCGCATGAAGCTGTTGGCCAGGTCGAATATCTCGTGCTCGCCGAGCGACTTGCTCGACAGCGACAACTGCAGGATTGGAACGGTCGACGCGTTATAGGTGAGGATCAACGGCGGCACCGTGCCCTGCGGATAACCGCCGATCACAGTCTGGGCAATGGCGATGATCTGCGCGAGGGAAGCCGGCAGGTTGGCGGACGGGTGGAAGAACACCTTGACCACGCCGATGCCGTTGTAGGTCTGCGATTCGATGCGGGCGATGTCGTTCACCGTGGCCGACATGGCGCGCTCGTAGTTCGTGACGATGCGCCCTTCCATTTCCTCGGTGGAGAGGCCGGTATAGCGCCAGATGGTGCTCACCACCGGGATATTGATGTTGGGGAAGATGTCGGTGGGCGTTCGCAGGATGGCGAGCGGCCCGATGATCAGGATCAGCAACGCCAGCACTATGAAGGTATAGGGGCGGCGAAGCGCGAGCTGGACGATCCACATGTCGGTTTACGTTGCGGCGAGAACTGAGAATCAGATCAAATTGGAGACTGGCGGTCCATCTTGTAAAACAAAACCGCAGGCACAAGCACCGCGGAGGGCGGCATCATAGCAGACACGCGGCCATGTGCCGTTTGTCGGAATACGTGCTATGCGTGACAGCACACACAAGGCCCGGTTCATCGTCGATGGCTGCATTCGATTTGCACCGGATCGAAGAGTTCGCCTGGGATCATGTAGCGTTCCGCCTGCTACCATGGAACTAGTTGCCCGGATGGCTGCTCCAATCCTCAGATCGCGCCGGCATGCCGCGCGCATACTTACCCATAACCAGACCGTAAAGAGACTGTGCGCATGCTGCAAAAACTGATTGGCCTCGTATTCCTGCTGGTCGCGACCGCTGCGGCGGCTGATGAGGATCTGCCTTATAGCCGCCTGACGCTCGTATTCGGACCGTACGTCTATCACTATCACAACGACCCGTCCCATAACGACCTGCCGTGGCTCACCGGTGTCGAATGGGGCCCGGAAGGATCGTGGCTGGATGTGGGCGCGGTTTATTTCCGCAATTCTTTCTATCAGGACAGTGTCTATGTCTATGCAAGCAAGCGCTGGTTCATCATGGGCGAACGCGACAAGGGCACTTACCTGAAAATGACCGGAGGCCCGCTCTGGGGATACCGCGGGGAGTTCGAGCACAAGGTTCCGTTCAACCACAACGGACTCGGCTGGGCAATCATTCCCGGAATCGGATACCAGTATCGCGCGGTGGATGCCCAACTCGTTTTCCTCGGTACTGCGGCACTCATGGTGACGTTCGGCTACGACTTCTATAAGTAATCCAAACCGGCTCCAACGCCCCGATCCCCCCGCCGGTTTACACAAGCCGAGTTGAATACGCGACGCCTTATCGGTTAGGGTGCCGGTCCATGCGCCGGTTCTCCCCCCTACAGCTTTTCCTGCTCGCATTCGGCTTCGGCCTCATCTTCGCCGGAGTGTTTTTCAACCAGATCCTGCGCGGCTGGGAAAATTACCGCTATCCGAATGCGGTGTACTGGCAGGGAATGCGCCTGGTGCCGGCCCGCAACCAGAAGATCACGGCGGCGGGCGCGGATATGCTCGTGGTAAAAATCGTCAAGGGGCCGGCGGCCAGGCTGACCCTGTTCCTGCGGCCGGACGATGGGCTCACGCCGCAGAAAATGGTGCGGGCGCTATGCGCGCGCGACGCATGCAGCAAGGGCGCGCTGTCCGCGGACGACGGCGACCGCGCGGCCGCGAACTACCGGATCGGCGGCGAGGCCATGCAGATCCTGGTGATCCGGCCTTCAGGGGCCAACGTCTGGATCGAATTCCACGGACCGCCCGATGCGCTGCATCACTTTGGCGACCTGATCGATTCGGTCACGGCGCAGCTGGCACGCCGGAATACTCCGGGATGAGACGGCATAAAAAAACGGGCACCCGATGGGTGCCCGTTCGATTTCGACGATACCCGGGATTCAGGCAACCGAGCGATGCTGGCGACCGCGACGATCGATGAAGCGACGCTCCGGGAAGGCCAGGACCTGCTGCCCCTTGCGGCGCTCGGCGCGCTTGTCCCCCGCGCGCAGTTCGCTCGCCGGTACCACCGTTTCTTCCGAAACGGAGTAGGCCTGATAGCCGGTCCTCAGCGCATTGTCCAGCAACTGGATGCTGCGCTTGGCGGCCAGCATCACCTTGGTCTGCATGCGCTCGGTCGTGGCATAGCGCTTGACGATTTCCATTGCGATCTTCGGATGCTCATCGTCGTAGTGCGCATGCTCGCGGAACCACTTGTAGGTCTTCGGGCCCATCTGCACGCCCGGCATGTCCCGGTAGGCTTCGAAACCGTTCACCACCTTGCGGGCGATGTCTCCGGCAATGCCCTCGATCGCAAAGCTGGTCGCGGCAATCGCCTCGGCCATCGATCCCTTGGTATTGATGTACCAGATCCAGTCGGTCAGCGATTGGACGTCGCGCAGCACCGGCTTGCTGCCGTCGGCCGCATCCAGCATTTCCTGGCGGGTCAGTCCGAATCCGAGTCCCATCCAGATCCAGTGTTCCGCGTGCGCTTTCTCGACGCGGATGTTGTCGATCAGGAAGGAACGCGAGTAATCGTCCTCGACCTTGATCAGGCCTTCGGCCAGGAATTTCGGAAAGGCATGGATGAATGGGTAAACCTGCAGGATCCAGCCGCGCATTTCCGGCAACGTCAGGGTCGTATTGGCAACGCCCTCGCACCATGGACCCTGCAGCAGTTCGTTCCAATAGGGCTTCACATAACCATTCAGCGAATCAACCCATTGGGAGGAAGACAACTCGTTTACTTCGTTCATGGAACCCATGCTTTTTTCTCCTTAGATTAAACGTCGAAACCTTCAGAATCCCCGTTGCATACAAAGATGCGCCGATGCGATACGCCAAGTCAAATCTCACACTTTGATAAGATTGCGATTTTGTCTTTTAATATCAGTTACATATAGTGCTTAGTCGCTTTGCTCGCGGTGTGAAATCATGTTATGCGGGGCTTGGTGACGCAGCCATAGGAGAATTCCGAAAGCGCCCTAAGGGGTTTCCCGATGCGTGGTTTCGCGATGCGAGGTTTCCTGATGCGAAACTTGCCGATGTCCGACTGTCGCGCGCATGCCGCGCGCCTGGATCGGAAAAGTACGAAGGGGTATCGGGGAGAAACCCGGCTCAGCCGGAAGCGGCGGCGCGCAGACGCGGACCGAAGGGTCGCGGCTTGGCGACCCCATAGCCTTGTGCAAAATCGACCCCCATTTCGCGCAGCAGCCGGATGACCTTTTCGCCATCGACGAATTCGGCGATGGTCTGTTTGCCCATGACATGGCCGATGCTGTTGATCGCCTCGACCATGGCGCGATCGATCGGATCGTCCGCCATATCCTTGACGAAGCCGCCATCGATCTTCAGAAAGTCCACCGGCAGATGCTTCAGATAGGCAAACGACGACATTCCCACGCCGAAATCGTCCAGGGAGAACAGGCAACCCAGGGACTTGAGCTGGTTGATGAAATGCGTGGCCTTGTCCAGTTTGGCGATCGCGGCGGTTTCGGTGATCTCGAAGCAGATGCTTTGCGGCGATACCGCGAAGTGATCGAACTGTTCGCGCACGTATTCCAGGAAGCGCTCGTCGCCGATCGAGGCGCCGGACAGGTTTATGGCGAAAATGCCCCGGCGGCTGACTTCATCCTCGGCCTGTTGCCGGGCAATGATGGCGAAGGCATTGCGAACCACCCAGCGATCGATGGATGGCATGAGGTTGTAGCGTTCCGCCGCCGGAATGAAGGCCATGGGCGGCACCAGTTCACCCTTTTCGTCGAGCATGCGAATCAGGATTTCGCAGTGGTTCTCGAGCTTGCGCGCCGGGTCCAGGCCTGCGATGTCCTGCGAATAGAGGACGAAGCGGTCTTCCTCGAGGGCCTTCTGCAGGCGCCCGATCCACTCCATTTCGCCCTGCCGCATCGACAGTTCGCTGTCCCCTGCGTGATAAACCTGGACGCGGTTTCGGCCCTTTTCCTTGGCCATGTAGCACGCGGTATCGGCTGCGCTGAGGACATCGGTCAGCGTGAACATTCCGTCCGCCACGTTGACCAGCCCGATGCTGACACCGATGTTGAAGGACCGGGTTTCCCATGCGAAGTGGCATTCCATCACTGTCTGGCGCAATCCGTCGGCGATGCGCAAGGCATTGTCCGGGGCGCAATTCTCCAGCAGCACGCCGAACTCGTCGCCGCCCAGGCGCGCCAGCGTATCGCCCTCGCGCAACCGGCGCTGCAGAACCGCGCTGACCTGGCGCATCAATTGATCGCCGGCGGCATGGCCGCAGGTATCGTTGACGACCTTGAACTGGTCGAGGTCGAGATACATCACCGCGTGGTTGCGTCCGAGCTGCGCGGCGCTCTTCAATGCCAGGCTCAGCCTGCGTTCGAACTCGCCGCGGTTGATGAGGCCGGTCAGGGAATCGTGGCTGGCCTGATAGGAAAGCTTGGCTACATACTGGCGTTCGCGGCTCACGTCATGGAGCACCAGTACCACCCCGGAAATCTCGCCGCCGCGCGCGCGGATCGGAGCGGCCGATTGCGTGATCGGAACTTCGTTGCCGTCGTTGCGCACCAGCAACAGAGTGGAAGACACCTCGATCGTGCGCTCTTCGCGCAATACCATCTCGATCGGATTCGGCGCGACCTTCCTGTTGGTTTCGTCGACCATGCGCAGAATGGCCTGCATCGGCAAACCGTGCGCCGTCGCATTCGTCCAGCCGGTGAGTTGTTCGGCGACCGGATTCAGGTATTCGACCCATCCGTCGGTGTCGGTGGTGATGACGCCGTCGGCGATGGAGGCCAGCGTCACCAGGGCGCGCTCCTTCTCCTCGAACAGGTCCGATGCCGCCTGCCTGCGATCGGTCATGTCGGTGATCGAACCCGCCATGCGAATGGCCTTGCCCATCGAGTCGCGCACCGACTGACCGCGGGCACGGAACCAGCGGTAGTCTCCGGTTTTGGTCTGCAGGCGCATTTCCACGTCGAAGAGCATGCCTTGCCTGAGGTGGTTGTCGAACGCGGCGTCGGTCGCCGCCTTGTCGTCGGGATGCACCCGCGACATCAGCATGTCCATCGAATTGCCCAGTTCGAGTTCGTCGAATCCGAGCAATTGTTCGAAGCGCGGCGAGTGATACATGTCGCCGCTGATGACGTTCCAGTCCCACAAACCGTCGTTGCTGCCCGTCACGGCGAGGTTGAAGCGCTCCTGGCTCAGCTTCAGCGCCTGCTCCGCGCGTTCCCTGTGCCTGACCATGCGGCGCGAAAGCAATATGCCGATGGGGACGAGTATTCCCGCAGCCGCAAGGTTGGCGATCAGGAGCAACGTCTTGGTCTTGCGTGTCGCCTCGCCGAGCGTTCTGGTGAACTGGTCGGTCAGCGGCGTGAGGCGCGTGTCGATTTCCAGGATGCGGTCGCGAAACGCGCGCAACTCGGCGGGCGTATCCCTGCCCGAGGAGACCATCGCATAGAGTTCTTCGGCCACCCCGTTGAGTTCGGCAATGTGGCGGTCGCCTTCCGTCCAGAGATCGATGACGGCCGCCATGAAATCAATATGGCGGAAGCGGCGGAACAGCATGATCAGGCCGGGGACGTCGTCGGGATGATTGCGTCCTTCGATGAACCCCTGCCATGCCGCGGCAAAATCGGGGTCCGCTTTTTCCAGCTCGAGGCGGGCCTTCTGGTCGCCCATCGGAACGGCGATCGCTTCGCGGTATTTGTAGTAATCGGCCGCGTTGCGGGTCTCGGTATAGCGAAGGAGGGAAAACATCGCCCGCTTCTGTCCCTTTGACCAAAGGCTCTCGCCCTCGGAATAGGACCGGGCCGCCACGAGGATGCTCATGCTTTCGGCCGAAAGCATGAGCAGGATGATGACGATGACCAGGAACGGCCAGATGATCTGCAACAGGCGCCCGCCGTCAGGCAGAATCTTCAGGATTCTGAACTGACGCCCGTCGCCGTTTTGTCCGCTGTTTATTTCCATGCGATCAGGCCGCTTCATCTTTGCCTGGAAGTTTTAGAAACATCTCCGGAATCGCTGCGTCCTCGCGCCCTTCTTCCCGGGCGAACCAAGATAAGACAGAAGCATACGCTACCGCCTTTGGATTTATACACTTATCCAAGCATATACCGTAGCTTACGCTCCATTTTTTAACGATTCGATGAGATTTCGCGCAAAAAGCCGTATCCGGCAGAAAAATTGCGTGAATTCATGATGCTAGACGAAAGCTCCGGCCAGTTCGGCCATCACCGAAGCGACCGGCGGCAAGTCCCGGATCAGGCCGACCGACTGGCCGGCGTAGAGCGCGAAGGCTTCGATTTCTCCCCCGGCCCCCTGCATCGGCGCGGGAACGCCATAGCGCGGAATCGGATCCCCATTGGGAAACGCACCGATGACTTCGCCTTCGTGCGGACGGCTTCCCGACGGCGGGCAACCGGCGTTTTCCCATAACCGGACCGTTGAATTTCGCAATGCCCGATGCGGCGCGTCCGGCCAGCCCTGATCGAACAGGGTGGTATAGACGGTGTCCGTGGCGCGGGCTGCCAGCAGATGTTTCTTGAAGTCGTCGTGCGCGCCTGACTCGACCGTGGCGAGAAATCTCGTGCCCAGCCACACCCCTTGCGCGCCGAGCGCCAGCGCGGCGCGTACGCCGCGCACATCCGCCATGCCCCCGGCGGCAACCACCGGCACGCCCGGCACGGCATCGCACACCAATGGAACCAGCACCATGGTGCTGACGGTGGACCAGACATGGCCGCCGGATTCGACGCCCTGCGCGACGATGATATCGGCGCCGAGGTCCACGGCACGACGCGCCTCTTCCGGCGTCGCCACGGTCTGCATGACGACGGCACCCGCATCCCTGGCCTTGCGAATATACGGCGCCGGATCGCCCCAGAACAGCGACACCGCCTTGATGCCTTCTTCGAGCGCGATTTCCAGCCGCTCGTGCTGATCCCACGGCATCGCAAGATTGACCGCGAACGGTCCGTCGGTGAGCGCGCGCGTCGCGCGAATTTTCTCCCTCATGACATTCGGCTGGTCCCAGCTTGTACCGAGCATGCCCAGTCCGCCCGCATTCGTAACCGCCGCCGCCAATTCGGGCGGAGCCGTGCGTCCCATCGGCGCCTGGAAAATCGGATAGCGGACCGCGAGAAGTTTGGCAATACGGTTTGTTTTCATGGTCATGTCCGTGAAAGGAAGCGTCTTGGAGGGTGCGGGCGTAACGAATTGTCACATCGTAAACCACGCCGCGCATCGGCCGTTTTTGGTAGCGTGGATCACGAACGGAGGTGGATCATGAAAATCAGAATCGCTGCCCCCTTGCTGCTAAGCGCGCTGGCTGCACCGGCCTTCGCAACTGACTATGTGGACAGCGCGCCGGTCGTTTCCAGCGTGCCCGTCTATCAAACCGTCAATGAACCCCAGCAACAATGCTGGACGGAATCGGTGACCAATTATGAAGAACACCGCTCTCCTGGCGGAGTTATCCTCGGCGGCCTCGCCGGCGGATTGCTTGGCAACACCATCGGACGGGGTAACGGCAGGGCTGCCTCCACGGTAGTCGGCGCCATGATCGGCGCCGTGGTAGGGGATCACATCGCCAACCGGAACAACGAAGCGGTCGCGGTGACTCGCCCGATCCAGCGCTGCCAGACCGTCCAGAGCTATCGCCAGGTACTCACTGGTTATCAGGTCACTTACAACTACAACGGCCGCAACACGACCGTGGTGTTGCCCTACGACCCGGGCCCGCGCGTGCCCATCGAAATCGGCGTTGGCGGCAATGCAACTCAAACCGCCTACGTCGGCCCGCCGGCTTCACGCATCTATTACGAACAACGCCCCGTGCCGGTATGGGAGCAAAAACCTTACAAGCGGCCACGCCCGGATCGCGACTGGGACCGCTGAACAGAAGTTTGTCGTCTCCCCTGTTGGGCGCCTTCGGGCGCCCTTTTTTTGGCCCGTGAAATCGCTGCCGGAACGCCGCGGTAAAATTGGCGGTCAATCACCGTGTTCTTTCCGATTCCGAAATCATGCTGACCTCCACCCCGAAGACCATTTTCCTGAAGGACTACACGCCGCCCGCATTCCTGGTATCCAGCGTCGACCTCGACGTGGACCTGCACGACGACCATGCGCTGGTCAAGGCGAAACTGGCGATCGCGCGAAACCCGAAATCGGCCGATCCGAAAGCGCCGCTCGAACTCGATGGCGACGAACTGGAACTGGTTTCGGTCGCACTCGATGGCGGGGCGCTTGCCGAAGGCGCATTTACGGTCTCGGGCGATCATCTGGAGATTCCGGGCGTACCGGACCGGTTCATCCTGGAAACCGCGGTACGCATCCGTCCCGGGCAGAACACCAAGTTGATGGGCTTGTATGCATCCAAGGATGGTTACTTCACCCAATGCGAGGCCGAGGGCTTCCGCCGCATCACTTATTTTCCCGACCGGCCCGACGTGATGTCGCGTTACACCAACACCATTCATGCTGACAAGGCGGCGTTTCCTTTCCTGCTGTCCAACGGCAACCAGGTCGCGCAAGGTGAAGAGTCCGGCGGCCGGCATTGGGCGAAATGGGAAGACCCGTTTCCGAAACCCGCCTACCTGTTCGCCATGGTCGCGGCGAAACTCGAACGGCTGGAGAGCGGCTTCGTCACGCATTCGGGCCGCAAGGTGAAGCTCGCGGTCTTCGTCGAGCCGGGCAAGCTCGACCAGTGCGGATTTGCGATGGAGGCATTGAAGCGCGCGATGAAATGGGACGAGGGCGTATTCGGCCTCGAGCTCGACCTGGACCAGTACATGATCGTCGCGGTAGGCGACTTCAACATGGGAGCGATGGAGAACAAGGGACTGAACATCTTCAACACCAAGTATGTTCTCGCCCGCGCGGACACCGCGACCGATACCGATTTCATGTTCCTCGATCGCGTGGTCGCGCACGAATACTTCCACAACTGGACCGGAAACCGGGTGACCTGCCGCGACTGGTTCCAGTTGTCGCTGAAGGAAGGGCTCACCGTATTCCGCGACCAGGAGTACGGCGCCGACACCTATTCGCGCCCGGTGCAGCGGATTCAGGAAGTCCGCTCGCTGCGCGGCGGCCAATTTCCGGAAGACGCAGGTCCGATGGCGCATCCGGTACGGCCCGCTTCGTACATGGAAATCAGCAATTTCTACACCGCCACGGTCTATGAAAAAGGCGCCGAAGTCGTGCGCATGATCCATACCCTGATCGGCGCCGGAAATTTCCGCAAGGGAATGGACCTGTATTTCGAACGCCACGACGGCCAGGCGGTGCGCACCGAAGAATTCGCGCAGGCCATGCAGGATGCCTCGGGTGTGGACCTGACGCAATTCAAGCGCTGGTACGAGCAGGCAGGTACGCCGATCCTCGATGCGCGTGGCAGTTACGACGCCGCGGCGCAGCGCTATACCCTGTCAGTCGGGCAATCGTGCCCGCCGACACCAGGGCAGGAAAAAAAATTGCCCTTCCACATTCCGTTCGCCGTCGGCCTGGTCGCACCGGACGGCGGCGAGGTCCCGTTGCAACTTGCGGGTGAAGCGAAGGCCAGTGGCGGCACTCGGGTCTTGTCGCTGACGAAACCGCAGGAAAAATTCGAATTCGTGAATGTCTCGCAGCCCCCGGTGCCGTCCCTGCTTCGCGGTTTTTCCGCACCGGTCAACCTGCGTTTCGATTTCACGGATGCCGACCTGACCCATTTGATGGCCTTCGACGCGGACTCTTTCAACCGCTGGGAAGCCGGGCAGCGGCTCGCGCTCAACCTGTTGCTGAGTGGCATCGGCGAATTCCGTGCGAAGCGCGCGCCCGCTTTTCCCGATGCCTTCGTCAGAGCTTTCGCGCGTGTGCTCGCCGATGCGCCAGGCGATCCGGCCTTCGCAGCCGAAGCACTGGGCTTGCCCTCGGAAGGCTACATCGCCGAACAGATGGACGAGATCGACCCGGACGCCATTCATTCGGTACGCCGGTCGCTGAGGACGCATATTGCGACCGCGCTGAAAAACGAATTGCTGACTGCTTACCGGACCTCCACCGCGCCCCAACCCTACAGCCCCGATGCGCGCTCGGCGGGACAGCGCGCCCTGCGCAATCTCTGCCTGGGCTATCTGATGGAGCTCGATGATGTGCAGGTGCGCGCGCTGTGTATCGCGCAATTCGATGCGGCCGACAACATGACGGACTCGATGGCCGCCCTGTCGGCGCTGGTCAACGCCGAAGGCGGCGACCGCGAAGATGCACTGCAGAAGTTCTACGAAAAGTGGAAAGACGAGCCGCTGGTATTGGACAAGTGGTTCGCGGTTCAGGCCACGTCCCGCTTGCCGGACACGCTGTCCGTCGTAAAAAGCCTGATGCGGCATCCGGCGTTCACGCTCAAGAATCCCAACCGGGTGCGTTCGGTGGTCAGCAGCTTCTGCCACGCCAACCAGGTCCACTTCCATGCAGCCGACGGTTCCGGTTACGCGTTTGCCGCGGACCAGATCGTCGCCATCGATCCGCTCAACCCGCAGGTCGCCGCACGCCTGGCGCGCAGCTTCGATCGCTGGAGAAAATTCGACGCCGCGCGCCGCGCGCATGCGCAATCCGCGCTGGAGCGCGTCCGCGATACCGCAAGCCTTTCGAAGGACACGCTCGAAGTCGTCACCCGCGCTCTTGCTTAGAGTAGGCTCCACCCACCCCCCCTCACCCCATCCCTCTGCTGCGCTTCAAGTGTTCCCTTGTCCCCCCAAACTCGGTCGGAGAGGGTGA